>Ga0315533_1002299_pt1 | contig 13484 bp, 8 predicted proteins | sample SalMarSW160130MG_FD_203081 | JGI IMG/M metagenome (GOLD analysis project Ga0315533, IMG submission 203081) | Salt marsh sediment microbial communities from the Plum Island Ecosystem LTER, Massachusetts, United States - Salt Marsh Sediment SW1601-30 ...
AGGGATGTAGATGCAAAGGCTTGCAAAACAAAAGTATCGAAGGAAAAAGGCATGAAAGGAAAACTCTTATATAGCCCAATTGATATGAATCTCCATTTCAAAAGTCTTCTAACTAAGGCTGGTTGGAAAGAAAGTCGAGTAAGCTATTGGGTTACGAAGAATGAAAAGCTCATTAGAAAAATCATTTCAATGAATCCCAAAGAACAAAAAAAGGAGATTGAAGTGACCGGAGAAACACCGATCTACAGTTATAACCAAACTGATTTTGTGAAGGATCGTGTTGCCATTGAAGTTCAGTTTGGCAAATATTCATTCGTTGCATATGATCTCTTCGTGAAACATCTTGCCTTTTATGTGGGAGATCATATTGATGTAGGTATTGAGATCCTTCCAATGAAAGCCCTGCAGTCTCAGATGAGTTCAGGAGTTTCATATTATGAAGGTGAATTCTATAACGTCATCCGCCAAGGTAGAGGGGTTCCGGCTGTTCCTTTAGTTATTCTTGGTATAATGCCATAAAAAAGTAAGTATGTGAATATTGCAGTTTGGCTGCGCTAATTGTCAGATTATAAGAGAGTTAATCAAAATATTAAGCCATTTTCCCACCTTAAAGAAGGGCATTTTCTGTCCAACAATGGGGAGAGGCTCACTATTAGTGGCCCATCGCAATAATGAGCACCTGAGTTGACGAAAAAAGGGACATCGCATAAGTTCCTCAATATAACCAAATCCAAAAAAAAAGGAGGAACGAAGGATGTTCATATCAGTATTTTATCATGGACTTGGACTTTATGGGTATCATCACTTAAGGTCACACTATTACAAGGGCGCTATTTATTTAAAAGTGGTTCACAACAAAAAACGTTGTGGCGCCTGTGGTTCCTGGGAGTCGATGAGGTCAGCGTTAGACGTGGGCACAGATACCTGACAACGGTGGTGGATATTGAAACGGGCCGTGTGTGTGGTCTATGTGGGAGAAGGCCGTCGTGTCGCGAGAGCCTTGCGCCCTTTTTTAAGCGTCTTAAACGAATCGGAGTAAGACCCCAAAAGCCATCGCCATGGATATGTGGAAATCCTATGCCAAGACTGTCAGGCTCTATTATCGAGGATTTGCCCTGGTCTATAATGTGTTCCACATCCTGGCTGATTACTCCCGGACTCTCAATGAGATCCGGGTGGACGAATACAACAGACTTGAGGGCAGTCAAGAGGGACGGCTCATCAAAGGCTCTCGATATCTGCTGTTGAAAGGACAAGAAAAACTCTCTTCTCCAGCGCAGGAGAAGCTCATGCATCTCCTGTGTATCAATCGATCCATTTACATTGCCTATATTCTCAAGGAAAAACTTCGAAAACTCTGGAAGCAGCCTTCTCGCCAGCAGGCAAAGCGATTCCTTTATGACTTATATGCATTCATGGAAAAGGACGTGAAAAAACTGCATAAGGAAGCCATCGTGTGGGATTGTCATAATGATTTGGAATACCGCGTTCTTTATAAAGGGCTTGATATTGGGGAACGTTTGCCTGGAGGACATGTAGATATTAAACGACTTAAGGAAGGTGGAGTTGATGTCCAGGTGGTAGCCTTATTTATCCAGAATTATCTATATCCTGATAAGAGTGCTTGGCAGGCTTTTAAGTTACTGAGGGCAATGAAGAAGGCTATTGATAAAAACTCGGATTCTGTAGAGTTAGCCCGCACTGGCTCCGATGTTGAACGCATTGTATCAGAAGGAAAAATTGCATTGCCACTTGCCATCGAAAGAGATCATGCCATTGAAGATAGTCTGGAATTACTACGGAAGTTCCATGAACTGGGAGTCTCATTCCTGACTCTTACCCATAATGTAAGTCATGGATGGGCAGATTCAAGTAAGGGACCACCCAAATGGAATGGTTTGAATGAATTAGGCCACAAAGTTATAAAAGAGATGAACAGGATCGGGATGGTCATCGATGTCTCCTATGTTTCAGATAAAACTTTTTATGATGTGATTAAGATAAGTGAAAATTGCTGGGGTAGATCATGTCGGTCTTGGAGCAGATATGTATCCACGTACCCCTTTACCTGTGGGAATCCATGGAGTCCATGATTATCCCAATATCACCAGCGGTCTGAGGAAGCGGGGATATTCTGATGAGGAAATCAAAAAGATTATGGGGGGCACCTTCTTGAGAATCTGGAAGCAGGTTACTAAGTAGCCTATCTGCTTTTTCTAAAGCCAACTCCTTATTCAATTTCCTCAGGTGTACAGTGGTCTATACATTCAAAAGGGATCCCCAATTCCTCGGCAACCGCCTTCAATTCTGCAAGATGATCACCCAGCGCTGTCATGGGATGATTAGTATTCAGGCTCCATTCTACCCGGCCGCAAAGTTTTATATACCAGTGGGGCCAATCCGCACTGCAATTCTGGGACCGTTCTCTCCATTGTTCTTCAGTAGGGACATCAGTGACTCCTCTTCCAGCGGCTAAGTAGAGCTGATGGTTGCGATAGGAAAAACGGGCCCAAGTGATTACTCCGGGAATTCGTACTACAACTGAGCAAGTTCCTCCTCCTTGTTTAAAATACATGTAGGTCTGACGTTCCGACCAGGCGCCTTTTAAGGAATCATGACTTCCGTGGGCAAAGTAAGGAGCAAGTGCTCCGGAATTGACAAACCAGTACAGCCCCTTGTCAGAATCCCAATAGCGAAAGTCACTGAAACCCACAGGATCCCCATTGTTGAGGAGTTTCAAAACCTGCATGGTGATGGCAGCTCCATCATCGGCCTCAGTGGCTACTACAACGGTTTCATTATCAGATTCCGGCCTTAACCTGTTATTTATAATTCCCAAGGACAGATCCGTCGCCGGATAATGCTCGATCCAGTCCAGTTGATCCTGAACTCCCAAAAAGTCAAGACCGAACTGCTTTTTGAGCTCAAGAAGAGCAAAATATACTTTCATCTGGAAGAGGACCATATCCTTCGTTAAATTTTTGACGGGGTCAGTTCCCATCTGAATATCCATTCCTTTCTCTATTAAGAAATTAAGAGCATCTTCGGCTTTTTTATCTGGGATTTTCTCTGCCATCTTTAAAAGCCTCAATCCATCGAATCCTTCTCTAGCAACGCCGAAATATCTTAAAAAATCTGCTTCAGAAATCTTATTCCACATCTCCATGGACCGAGGACCGATAGCTCCATAGATAGAACCTTTCAGTTGGTTGACAACCCGTTTGGCTTTTTCTCTATGAGAATCAGTGATTGTGACATTTATGGGATCAGGCAAAAAAGGTCGATAACTTCTTTTGTTGAGGAAACTGTCAAGAGCATCGGAGTAAACATCGTGGTCCTCAAAATTTTCAATGAAGAGACGGTCCGTCTTTATGCCAACCTGTGCGGTGCCTGCGACAGCAGCCAACAGACCAACGGCTCCAGGATAGTTGGGAATAGCACTGCCCAGCATAAGTTTAGGAATATCTTTAGGAAGCTGCCACATGGGAGTGACCGAAAAATCCGGATACGACCAGCCAGCTATAAAATTGATAAACCGATCGCCTTTAGCTTTTTTAATGACCTTTATGCCCTCAGCAACGCTGGCAATGGGGTTATCCGGATTGAGAACATTCGCCTGCCAACCGCATTGCTTGATGACCTTAGTAATATTTTCGAGTTGAGACTGAGCCACAGGCCAAATCTGCTCATTAGGCTCTTCTCGACTGTCTAAGGGAAGGAATATATCAACGATTTTGTTCATAAAAGACCTCCACGGATGAATTTTTTGAGTTGTTTTAAGTTTTTCATTATATCTGGAAATTCACGACCAAAAAGATCATGACATTGTTTATAAGCTGCGAATAGTTTATCATAGATAGCCTTAGCGTTTTTATCTGGCAAATAGGTCTTGATAGGCGGTTTGGTCATCGATGAAATAGCCTTTTCGAAAGAATCAAATCCTCCATTTTCAGGACCTGCAGCCAATGCACCTAAAATCGCAGCGCCTAAAGCTACAGCCTGTTTTGATGCTGCCACTTTAAAGGGAAGCCCGGTAATATCAGCATAAATTTGAATAATCAAAGGATCCTTTACCAGACCTCCACAGATGACCAGTTCTTTGACAGGAATTCCTGCCTCTTTGAGGGTGTTAAGGATGATTCTTGTACCAAATGCTGTGCCTTCGATAAGAGCCCGGTATACTTCTTCGGGTTTTGTATCCAACATAAACCCGATGATTGATCCTGTCAGGTGAGCATTCATTAGGATACTCCGGTTTCCATTCATCCAGTCAAGAGCGATAAGACCCGATTCACCTGGCTTAAGGAGAGAGGCTTTTTCTGATATTTTTTGAAAAGGTTCACTCTCTGGTTCCAGAAAATCCATAGCAAACCAGGCAAATATATCACCTACGGCTGATTGTCCAGATTCATATCCATAGAAACCGGGGATGATTCCATCTTTAACCACACCTGCATACCCTTTAAAGAAATGAAGCTTTTTGGAAAGAACCATGTGGCAAGAGGAAGTTCCCATGATAATACTTATCGGTCCTTCATCGGAAACTCTCATCCCAGGAACTCCGCTGTGAGCGTCTATTGTAGCTGCCGATACAGATGTTCCTTCCTGGAGACCAGTCCGAGCTGCAAATGATTCAGAAATTCCTCCTACTCGTTGTCCTGGGTAAACAATGTTCTTCAGCCACTTTTCGTCTAAATTTTTAAGCTTAGGGTCTAGAGCCTGATAAAATTCTTTGGAGGGGAATCCTGATTCTGCATTCCAAAGGCCTTTATATCCGGCTACACAAGCGTTACGGCAGAATTTTCCGGTCATTTGATAGACCAACCAATCACCACCGTCTATGATGATATCCGTGTTTTCATATATCTCTGGGGCTTTATTGACGATCTCCCAACTCTTTGGGAGCATCCACTCGCTTGAGATAATGCCGCTGTAATATTTAAGGAAAGGTTCTTTCCTTTCATGAGCAATTTGATTAATTTTATCAGCTTCTGGCTGTGCAGCATGATGTTTCCACAGTTTCACCCAGGCGTGAGGATTATTCCGGAATTTACCAATTTTCATCATAGGTGTTCCATCTTTTTTTATAGGAAGTATGGTACATGCTGTGAAATCGACGCCAATACCTATGATTTCACGAGCTTGGATGTGTTGGAGAACCTTAGATATAGCGATAGTGCAGGACTCTATGTAATCTTGGGGATGCTGTAATGCAAACTCATGCGGCAAAGGCTCGTTGTTGCCAGGCAAGTTTTTGGTGATGACGCCGTGTTCGTAAACTTGTACAGCTTCAGTAACTTCATCACCTGTAGCGCAATCAACAGCCAATGCGCGAACTGATGTCGTGCCGAAATCAAGTCCCAAAGCATACTTAGACATGGTGAAATTCTCCTTTCATAAATGAGTTCATAAAGCCTTCTTGGAGAAGAGTAGTAAAAATTTATGGTCAGTAAACAAACTCATTATTTTTTTTTAGAATTATTTCTTGACAAAACATATTATTAAATTGTAAGTATATCACAGAACAAATGATTGTGCTAAACGTTTTTTCAAAAATCTAAATTTCGTTAAAAAAATGAGCATAAAAGAAATGCAAAAATTAACGGGTTATTCCTATTCGACAATTTCTAGGGTTCTAACCGGCAAGGCCAAAGAATTCAGAATTTCAGATGAAACTGCTCGAGTGATAATCGAAGCCGCAGAAAAATTGAACTATCGTCCAAATATTTTAGCGCGTAGCTTAAGATTAAAAAAATCAACGACTATCGGCCTCATTGTCCCGGATATCCAGAATCCCTTTTTTGGAGAATTGGCCTCTCAAATAGAAAGATTACTTCGGCAACATGACTACAGCCTCATTTTGTGTAATGCCAACGAGATACCTGAAAATGAAGAATTCTATCTCAAAGTTCTAATAGACAGGCAAGTTGATGGCATCATCATCGCGCCGATTCATACTCAGGAATGGGATTATCTAGAAAGTATAAGAAAAGAGACAACAATTATCTTAATTGACAGAATATTCTATGAGACTGAGCTTCCGTGGGTGACAAGTGATAATACCCTTGCTGCTGAAGCGGTAATCACCGAATTAATTAAGCTAGGCTACAATCGTATTGCTTACCTTGGTGGAACTCCGGAGAGCTATATCAATGCCGTTCGTTTTCAGGGTTATCAAAATGCCATGAAAAAGCATTCTCTACCTGTCGATGACAACATTGTTTTTTTTAAAGGATACTCGAACGAGGCCGGAGAAGAGATGATGCAAAAACTGTTGGATAAAGAGCCTGATATAAATACGGTTTTCTGTGTAAACAACCTCATCTTTTTTGGAGCCATGAAAGTAGTTCAGAAACATGAAAAAAAAAGTAAGCGCTATATTATGATGTCTGCTTTTGACATTGGCCCATACTGTCATCTTTTTAAACGTCCCATCGTATGTGCAAACCAGGATTTAAGAAAACTAGCAAATTCAACAGTCTCTCTCCTTATGGATAAGATTAACAATTCCCCTCGCAAAGATAATCAGCTTATCCTCCCCATATCTATAGAAAAGTACCGTATTGATTGAAGTTTATGTTTTCTTTCCTTATAAGAAAGTAACTGAAAGGAGTTGGCAAGTGAAGAAAAGCTTAATTATTTTATTCGTTATGATCTTAATCACACTAGGATGTCAGACTAAAGAGGAACAGGAGGGTGCCATGACATTTCAAGAGGACTTAGAATTTCTCAAAAAACACACAGATGTCATTTTGCTTTCAGATGAAGAGGGTCAAGCTCAGATCGTTGTCTCCGCGGGGATGCAGGGACGGGTTCTCACCAGTACTGCTTCTGGTGGATATGGAAGGAGTTTTGGGTGGGTCAACTACGACCTGATAGTCTCTGGAGAACGTAATCCTCATTTTAATCCCTTTGGCGGGGAAGATAGATTTTGGCTGGGCCCAGAAGGTGGGCAATATTCGATCTATTTTGAAAAAGGCAATCCATTTAAACTGGATTATTGGCATGTCCCCCTTGAATTTGATTGGGAAAGCTGGAAAATAGTTGACAAAAGCAAAAGCTTCGTTGAATTTGAAAAAGAAATGACACTTACTAATTATTCTGGATTCACTTTTCACCTAAAAGTGAATCGGAACATCGAGCTCTTAGATAAAAAAGATATGGCTAAAGAAATCAATCTAGATGAGGCCCTAAATATTCTCTCGGTTGCCTTTAAATCTGAAAATATGATCACAAATATGGGTGATCAAGCTTGGGAGAAAAATACGGGTTTGCTTTCTATTTGGATTCTCGGTATGTTCCGTCCATCGCCACAAACAACCATCGTAATTCCCTTTAAACAAGGACCAATAGAAAAATTAGGACCTATTGTCAATGATGAGTATTTTGGAAAAGTTTCAGAGGACCGATTAACAATCAAAGACGGCAATATCTATTTTAAAGGTGATGGGAAACAAAGGAGTAAAATTGGAGTGCCTCCGAATAGGTGTCTTTACATTGCCGGCAGCTATAATGAGAAGGATCAGGTGCTCACCATCATTAAAATGAGCCCCCCTGAAGGTCCTGACCATTACCCATATGTTAACTCTTTGTGGGAAATTCAAAAGGATCCCTATGGAGGGGATGTCATTAATGCCTATAATGACGGGCCCCCTGAACCTGGAAAGGAGCCCATGGGCCCTTTTTATGAATTGGAATCCAGCTCTCCTGGAGTCCAACTCGATCCAGGAGAATCTATCACCCATTGTCATACCACATTTCATTTTAAAGGCGACGAAACGGATTTAGATAAAATAACCCAAGAATTATTTAAAGTAACCCTAGAAGAAATCAAATCAGTTTTTTAAAAGGTGAAATGAAGGCTATAATGGTTTTGACAATTAGACCACTTCACGTGTTTGAACTTGATTTGAGCGAAATAGTAGAAAATTTTCAATAACAAAATAAGGTAGATTGGATATGGAAAAACATCGCATTGTTCCCAAAGGCATTGTATGGTCATTTATATTGCTGTCCTCCCTGTTCTTTGCATGGGCAGTGCCGAACAACCTGACCGACACCATGTTGGCCGCTTTCAAGCGGATCATGAGTCTGACAGATACCAAAACAGCATTGATACAGGTGGCTTGTTATTTTTTCGGATACGGTTGTTTTGCCCTACCAGGGGCCTTGTTTATCAAACGATTTACATACAAATCAGGTGTGATGCTCGGACTATCCATGTATGCCCTGGGTACTTTTATGTTCTACCCTGCCATGTTGATATCAAGAGGAAGAACGGATATGGGCTTTTTTATGTACCTTTTTGCTATCCTGATCCTATTTGCCGGTTTATCAATCCTGGAAACCTCAGCCAATTCATATGTTTGCGCTATTGGTTCTGAATCAACTGCCATACAGCGGTTGAATTTTGCCCAATCATTCAATCCATTTGGTGCCATAGCCGGGGTAGTTATCAGCCAAGTATTTATATTATCCAAGCTCAGTACCATGACAGCATCCCAACGGTCCGCTCTTCCGCATGAGGAGTTGGTCAGGATACAAGGGATGGAACTGAAATCTCTTTCATTCACCTATATGATCATTGGACTGGTGATGGTCGGGATCCTGATTGCCATTTATTTAACCCGGATGCCATCGCTGAAAGAAGATGACAAAAGACTTAATCTTGCAAACACATTCCGGAGGTTGAAGAAGAACAGCAATTATGTCTGGGGAGTGATCGCACAATTCTTCTATGTGGGGGCCCAAATCGCGGTCTGGTCGTTCATTATACGGTACGTGATGCAGCAGCTGCAGCTCAATTCAGTGATTGCCTCAATTGGATCAAACCCTACCGCAGCTCAGATCATTGAAAAGCTCCGAAACCTGGAACCAGTCGCCGCAGGTTTTTACAATTTCATGGAGTGGATGGGTCTTACTGCTTTGCTGCCAAGAACAGCCGAACAGGCCGGCGCAACGTATTATATCATGTCGCTCTGTCTGTTTGTGATCGGCCGTTTCGTTTGTACTGCTTTGATGAAATTTATCAAACCACGACATTTACTGACGGGACTGGCGGTGACAGCCTTTGTATTGACTATGATTGCCATTTATTGGCGGGGCTATTATGGTATTTATGGCCTAGTAGGAATTTCAGGCTGCATGTCGTTGATGTTCCCAACCATCTATGGTCTGGGCATTGATGGATTGGGAGAGGATACCAAGATAGGAGGAGCAGGGATGATCATGGCCATTGCAGGGGCGGCTTTCCTTACCCAAATTCAGGGCATCGTTTCCGATCAGTCGGGCCACATCATACTTGCCTACTGGGTGCCGGCCATTGCCTTTGGGGTGATAGGATTCTATTCAGCAGTTATTGCCCGCAAACATGAGATGAAAAAGAGCTTTTAGCTAAAATTCAAAAGTGCACACCTTTGAGATCGGTATTTTTAATTTTCTGGATATCGACTAATTTATCATTGCACCAGAATATGATTTCGGAAAGCCCATTATTAAGTGGATAGATTCTCAAGTTTACATTGTCCCGGGGGTTAACACTATGACACCTTAAAATTATCTCTTGACAGAATATATTAAACATATTATTAAATATCATAGAACAAATGATTGTTCAAGACGTTTTTTCAAAAAATTTAAATTTTGTTAAAAAAATGAGTATAAGAGGAATGTAAAATCAATGGGTTATTCCTATTCGACAATTTCTAGGGTTCCAACCGGTAAGGCCAAAGAATTCAGATCGGAGTGGGGGCCGTGATCTCATCATCCGGATGTACTGGGACAGAAGCAAACATCCCAGTGCGGAAGCTCCCATCGGAGATTTTTTTGGTGTGGCCATGGGTATCAATGCTCCGCTGAATAGCTTGCCTATTCAGGCCTCTTCGAAAGGACGATCGCGGAACTGCTGGTGGTACATGCCGTTTAATAAATCGGCAAACATCACGGTCAGCGCGACGCGTTCGGAAGAAAATCTCAGCCGTGAAACCGTATCGATGAATTTCTACTCCGGACGAAACAATATTTGGCTAAGGCATACTATTTTTATTCAGATTTGAGGAAAAAAGGAGGAAAAATGATCAGAACAATTAAAAAAACTTTTATCGTGCTTCTATTAATATCGCTCTCTGTGCATCCGTTTGTTGCCCATAGTAAAGAGTTTCCTGTGGTGATGAGCATCAAGGACAGAGCAGCCACGGTGGATAAAATCACGAAAATGAAGCTTGACCGGCTGCTGCCTCATTTCATGAAGGAGACCGGGTTTGACATGTGGATTATCGTCTGTAATGAGGATAATTATGATCCGGTTTTCTTGACCATGGTTCCTTATGACGCGTGGTGCCCCATCACTCAGATACTCGTTTTCTACGATCCAGGATCTGGTAAAAAATTGGAAAGACTGAATATTTCCAGGACAAAGATGAAAGGATTGCATCAAACCATCTGGACACCACCCCATACCAAGAAACACGGAGAAGAAGGTCAATGGGAGTGCTTGGCTAGAGTGGTTAAGGAGAAGGATCCTAAAAAGATTGGCATCAACGAATCTGATGTGATCTGGGCTGCAGATGGCTTGACAGTCTCGCTTAAAGATAAACTGATTCAGGCGATAGGGCCCAAATACGCTGAACGTCTGCATTCGGCTGAAAAACTCGCCACGCTGTGGCTTGAAACGCTTCTGGATGAAGAGCTGGATTTGTATCATGCTGCCGTATCCATCTCTCATGCCCTTATCGCTGAGACGTTTTCGAACAAAGTCATAACTCCTGGTGTGACGACTACAGACGATCTGGTCTGGCATTACAGACAGAGGATAGCAGATCTCGGGCTTGAGAAGGCCTTCAGGCCTTTTTTCAGTATAAGGGGACGGAACCCGGATCTACTCGATAAATATCCTGTGGACGACAAGATCATCCGGAGGGGCGATGTTCTTCATTGTGATGTAGGTATTAAATATCTGCGGTATCATACAGATACCCAGGAGATGGCTTACGTCGTCAACCGAGGAGAAACTGATGTCCCCGACGGCATAAAAGCCGGCATGGCGGAAGGAAACAAGCTCCAGGACATTTTCTGCGGCGAATTCAAAGAAGGCCTGACGGGAAACCAAATGCTGGCAAACATCCTGCAGAAAGCCAAGTCCTCGGGGATAAAAAAGCCCCGCGTGTATTCGCACTCGGTTGGGCTCTGTTTGCATGAGCCCGGTCCACTGATTGGATTGCCCTGGGAACAGGAAAACACAGGACCTCGTGGAGAGGTTAAGGTTGTCCCTAACAGCTGTTTTACGGTCGAGTTGAGCGTGGACCGTCCTGTTCCGGAATGGGGCGCCCAAGAACTGCGTTTCAAGCTTGAACAGGATATCGTTTTCACCAAAAAAGGCGTTTTTTATCTGGACGGCCGCCAAACTAAGTATCATATCATAAAATAAAAGGTGACGCTGGTCATTTTGGCCCTAGTTCTTCATCTTTGTTGGATTATAAAAGTTACTATACTTTGAAGAAGCACCAATGATTTATCTCTTAGGGAGCAAGGCTTCCTAAATGATTTGAGGTGAAAAAATGAACAGGCGATTCAAAATTTCAATAACTATCCTTTATAGGAGGACATAGCAAGAGGGCTTAATATGGGTGCTTTAATAGATGCAATTGTAAGCGGTGATTTTGATAAGATAAAGAATATGTCCTGAAGTTATTCTGGTCAAATGCAGGATAAAGTTTAAAATGAATACATCAGATTGGAAAAATATCAATTTAGAATACGGTAAAGACATTTTAGAGATAAGAGTTCCTTCCTGGTGTGATATTTTAAAAATGGGATCAGTTTTTTAGAAAAGTTGGAGCTTTTGATAGATTGATTTACTGCACAATAAATATAAATCCTCAGGATTTAAGAAAACTACCAGGTAAAAGTGGTTATGATTTTGTAGATAGGAAAAACATGAAAATAGATGGGATGGTGCAAAAAGCAATATTTTACGCTGTAGATAAGATAAAGCAAAAAGAGCCCAAAATAGCCTTTCTGAAAGAAGGTCCTTATGCAGTGCCTGTAATTAAATAAAAGCCCTTCCTGTAATTCCTCTCATTTTTCCTATGATACGTTCATTTAGATATGTCAGAAGTGTATATTGGACATAACTGTGAGATATTTGATGCGAACACAAAAAAGAATTTCCTATAAAAAACGATATATTCATGGTAAAATTTTATATCATCAAATAGCCCAAGCATAGGAAACGGCAAAATAATGAAAAATCGAATAATGAAAAGGCTGAGTTTGTTAGGCTGGACAATATGTTTCCTTTTTATCTGGACAAGCTTTGTTCCGGCTAAAATTAAACCTAAAGACCTTCCTGAGAATTACCGGCGCTGGATAGAAGAAGAGGTCTTTTACATCATCACACCTAAAGAAAAAGATGTTTTTCTGCAGCTCAACACCGCTAACGAAAGAGACCTCTTCATCAAGGCCTTCTGGAAGCACCGAGACCCCACTGCAGGAACAGATAAAAATGAATTTCGCGATGAACATTATCGCCGTTTGAATTACGTCAACCGACGGTATAAATACGCCGGAAAACCCGGATGGAAAACTGATAGGGGAAAAGCCTATATCATCCTTGGAGAGCCGAATGATATCCGGATATTCCAAAGCAGTGATGCTTATTATCCAGCAGAACTCTGGGCTTATCAGGGTGTTAAGATGAACGGACTTCCCTCAGCTTTCAATTTATTGTTTTACCAGAGGGGGCGGATCGGAGACTATATCATATATATCCCTGGGATGATGGGACCTCAAAGCCTCCTGGCGAATTACATGGAAGATCCGACGGATGTTATGGCAGCATATTATGAACTCGAACAAATCCAGCCATTGCTAGCACAGGCAACGATCTCCTTGATTCCTGGCGAATCCGTGATACACCATCCCTCAATGGCATCATTGGCTCTTGTCCAAAATCTGGATGGCGCTGTAATACGGAGCATTGAGGACAGGTATGCACAAAAATTCATCGATTACAAGGACATCGTCGAAGTCGAATATTCGGCAAATTACATGGATAGCGACGCAGAACTTCAAATCATCAAGGATCCGTCAGGAATCCCTTTTGTTCATTTTTCCCTTGAGCCGAAGAACATATCCATGGGAAGCTACCAGGACAGCATCTACACGACCTTGGAATTCAACGGGATCCTCACAGACAATCAAGGACAGACCATATATCAATTTGAAAGAACGGTTCCGTTAAACTTCACCAAAGAGCAGTTCGAGAATATGCGTCAGAGACCGTTTAGATTCACCAACAAATTTCCAGTCATTCCAGGAGAATTCCACTTTTCTTATGTGGTGAAAAATAAGGTTTCCAAAGAGTTCACTTCCTCTGAAGCCAACATTGCCATTGCCTCGGACCCGAAGACATTTACCATGACATCTCTTTTGCTGGGATTCAATGCGACTAAGATAACAACTCCTAAACAATTGAACAAACCTTT
>Ga0315533_1002303_pt1 | contig 13471 bp, 12 predicted proteins | sample SalMarSW160130MG_FD_203081 | JGI IMG/M metagenome (GOLD analysis project Ga0315533, IMG submission 203081) | Salt marsh sediment microbial communities from the Plum Island Ecosystem LTER, Massachusetts, United States - Salt Marsh Sediment SW1601-30 ...
TTCGACACGGGTCAACAAAAACAAAAAGCAGAAAAAATGAGTCTGATTCACCCTGCAGGAGATAAATTATCACGCTCTCGCAGGGTACTTTTCAACACCCTTATGATGTTTTCCACCATAGCGTCTGCAGGAATCAGTTCTCTGGCAATAAACACCTCTCTTTTTAAGTTCTATCTCGTGTAGGAGAAGGTCAGTATATGAATGTCACTAGCCACGCTGTATCAGAGACATTTGGTGTCCCATATTACGCGAAAGGGCGACCTACAAGTTACTCATGCCTTACAGGCATATTTTGCTCCAACTCCTCTTTTTCAGAATCTGCACCATCATAAGGTAGAACCCGATGAAATGGGACAACAGCGATCTCTTCTGTCATGATCTAACTTCCACTCCGCAACCGGAAATCGGGAAGATCCTGGTGACCGGCGCCACCGGTTACATAGGAGGGCGCCTTGTTCCAGAACTCCTTTATAGGGGGTACCAGGTAAGGGTGATGTTGAGAGCAGACTCTCCAGAATATAACGAATTATGGCCGGACGTTGAGATAGTGGTAGCAGATGCCTTGGAAATAAACAGTTTAAAAAAAGCTTTCGACGGAATTCACACGGCCTATTACTTAATTTACTCTTTGCTTCTCGGGCAAAAGAAGTTTGAAGATGCAGATGTCCAGGCAGCCATTAATTTCATGAGGGCTGCTGAAGAGAAAAAAGTTAAGAGAATAATTTACCTTGGAGGCCTTGGTGATATCCGAACAAACCTTTCGGCTCATTTGAGAAGCAGGGCGATCGTAGCACAGGAACTCGAGAAAGGAAAAGTTCCAACAACCATTCTTCGAGCGTCTATCATCATCGGCTCCGGAAGTGCATCATACGAGATTATCCAACATCTGGTGAAAAACGTCCCTCTAATTCCTATCCCCGACTGGGCAAGGACTAAATGCCAAGCAATCGGCATTCGCGATGTAATCAAGTATCTTGTCGGTGCGATGGAGGTATCCGAAATGAGTGGAAAATCTTTCGATATAGGTGGCAGAGATATTCTGACCTATGAAATGATGCTGAAAATTCTGGCCGACTTGTATGGCAAAAAACGGTTTTTCATACCCTTCCCTTTTCATATGATCAGGGTTTTTGCTTATCTTACAAGCCTTTTTACCCCAGTACCTGCCCCAATCACCTCGTGCCTCATTGAAGGAGTCAAGAATCAAGTCATTTGTCAGAATAATGATATTATAAATTTCCTACCCTTTCAAACGATACCATATAAAGAAGCTCTTCTGAGAGCCATGTCTCGTGAAGAACGGGACAATGTGTACACACGATGGTCTGATGCCTATCCCCCAGCTCACGAACTTTCAATAAAACTTGATGAACTTGAAGAGCCTCCCTCTTATACATATGCAACCTCTCTCCTCACAAAAAAGAGCGCCTCTCTACTTTTTTCTTCCATCTGCAAGATTGGTGGCAAAGAAGGTTGGTTTCACAATAACTGGATTTGGAAACTAAGAGGAATGCTTGATCGAATAATTCTTGGAGTTGGAACTTCTCGTGGAAGAAGAAGTACCTCCAGCTTAAGAATAAATGATGTTATAGGATTTTGGCGTGTCGAAGACCTTAAACATGATGAGATGCTTCTCTTACGGGCCGAGATGAAGTTACCAGGCAGGGCATGGTTAGAATTCAGGATTGATAAGGTAGAGTGCAAAAACCGTTTGTCCGTAAAAGGTTATTATCAGACCCGAGGTATCGTTGGAAAAATTTACTGGTATAGTTTTCTGCCTTTTCACAATATAATTTTTAATGATCTCATAAAACAGATTGAAAAAAGAAGCTAACATTATTTGTTTTACCCCATTCTTCATATAAGATTACAAATTGACAGATGCGGGAAAAAAGGAGGAGAATAGTAATTGAGTTCAAATGAATTCCTCAGCAGAGACCTGGACAAAGATACATTTCTCTGGTATTCAACAAATCTTGGAAAACCTGCTCAATTTTAGCGTACATCATAAAAAAACAATATCATTTACAAAAATGGATAGAGGCAAATAAATGCAACATCTCTGGATTAAAGATATTAAGGAAGATTCAAAGATTGAAGGAAATTATCTGGTTAAAAACAAGTCGATTGGTCAAACACGGCAGGGAAATTCATTTCTCACCATCACGTTAGGTGATAAGACAGGAACAATTGAGGCCAAGGTCTGGGATAGGGTTGAGGAGATATCAGCACAATTCAAAGAAGGCAACATTGTTACCATAGCGGGACAGGCAAACACCTATAGAAACCAGATTCAAATACAGATACATGAATTAAAACAGGATAAATCTGCTGTCGATCCTGCAATCTTTCAGGAATCTTCCCCCAAAGATATACCGAACATGCTTTCAGATCTAAAAAAATTAGCCAACCAGATACAAAATAGGCATCTTAGAACACTCATAGATTCCTTTATGGCTGACCATCACTTTGTTACACAGTTTAAAAAAGCACCAGCAGCAAAACATTTCCATCATGGTTATCTTGGAGGGCTTCTTGAACACACCCTCTCCGTTTCTCAAATGGCAGTACGCGTGAGCGAGCAGTATCCTGAACTCGATTGTGACCTTCTTTTATCTGGGGCGATACTTCACGATATAGGTAAAATTGAAGAGCTCACCTCTGAACCAACCATAGAATACTCAAACAAGGGAAGGCTCTTGGGGCATATTGTTATAGGTGTGGTGATGGTTGAGGAAAAATTGAAGTCTCTAAAAGATTTTCCTCCTGAACTTGCTCTTCGCCTTAAACACCTTATCCTGAGTCATCATGGTGAATTTGACTTTGGATCACCAAAAAGACCTAAATTTTTAGAGGCCTTTGCCCTTCATCTTATCGATGATATGGATGCCAAGATCCATGGATTAAGCAAGCTCCTAAAGGATGACAGGCAAGAGGGTTCATGGACAGGTTTTAATAATTTATTCCAGCGATATTTTTTTAAGGGAGACTCCTCTGCTCAGGCAAACAGTAAAGATGAGGATGTCGAAAGTAAACCGAAAGTGCAAGGACATCTCTTTGATGGAGAGCTGTAATACAAAAATCTATTAAGCTCATATTATCTAATCTTCAGAAATTAATAAAATCTGCTTCTTACTATTACAATAATCCTTACCTTGCCTGTATCCCAGGCATGCCGGCCCAAGCTTTAAACTAAAAAAACTAATAAAATTCTGTTTAAAAATAATATAAATTACGTTGCTTATTTTTTTAATATACTCAATTACCTAACCCTAAATTTCTTTCAATGATATGCTTTAAATAAGTCAAGAGAAGATCTGACTCCTTTTTTATGCTCCGAGTGTAGCCGCCCAGTCGCCAACCAAGTGGGTAATGGCAATCACAACGGCGGCTATCAGGACATGTTCGCCAATTATCTTCCATGGTCGCTTACCCTGGGATTTTGCCATAAAGTAGCTCAGAACCGTAAGAATGGATAATCCCCACACGAGACTGACAAAGATGGCCGTGAGGAGAGGCAGAAGAAGGACCGGCACTACGAAAGTCAAGGCAAAGATTAACTTTGTCATGAATGTTGCGATGGTGGCACCCCAGATTTGCCTGGTCGTGTGAGCGTTTTTTGATTCCTCTGAAATATGAATGCCCAGAGCATCGGAGAAGGCGTCGGCAATGGCGATTGTGAGAATACCTCCGAGAACGACCAGCCTCGACCCTGTGCCAGAGTGCAGGCCCACCATCAGCCCAAGTGTGGTAATGACGGCTGATGTAAGCCCGAACGAAATGCCAGTACCCAACGAATCTTTCATCTGTGTGTCCTCATCTTAGCACCCAATATTTACATATAAGGCAATTTTGCTTAGTTTCAATATTAAATATAGTATAGTCTTTCTGATCGTAAAAAGACGATAAAATTGAAAATCTTAAGGGCGTCCCGCTTTATGGCAATAATAACAATTTAGCAAAAGCACACCCGGAGCCCTGTTAAAAAATCAAAAGAGTCAAGCGGAGGCGTGACCCCTTCATTTTTTTCAATGGTATTCTTTAAATGAGCCAAGAGTAGATCTGACCCCTTTACACAAACGATCTTTCCCTTAGGATTGATTTCCTTCACCTGGGCGTCACTGATTTGTTCTACCCCTGCCCCCCACACTACCAAGGTATTTCCGTTTGGCAGTCGGTCGGCGTCATGGGATACTTTATCATCCTTGTATGACCAGATAACATTGCCGTTGCGATCAATCTCATACACACCATTTCTGGGCAATACAAACAAGATGTTGTTATTAGGCAATAATTCCACATCAAATCCGGGATTAGTGTAGCTTTTCAGGTGTGCCGGAACCAGATATTGCCAGACAATCTCCCCATGCATATTCACCTCTACTATTCTAGGTCTTTGAAGATTGTGGTTGTCTGAAAATAGTGTAGTGCCCTGCCAAACCTTTTGAGGAACAAAAATATCAACGATAATGTCTGGATCGGTTACAGGTTCTCTATAGGTGGCCCCCTTGCCTCCCACAAGGGGACCACACCCACTTAAAATTAGAATTGGGAGTAGAACCCAAAAAGGCGAAAAGGACTTTCTCTTATTCGCAAACATGCTACCTCCTTTTTGTCTTTTGCGATGAAATTGCACTATTAAATCTGGATGCCTAACATTTACATATAAGGCAATTTTGCCTGATCCCGATATATCGGGATTAAATAGGCAAACAGGCAAATTTGCTTAGTTTCAATATTCAATATGGTATAGCCTTTCTGAGGGCGTTCCGCTCTGTCAAAATATCAAAAAAGTCAAACGGAGACTTGATTCCTTTTCAGAATGCTTAATTACTTAAGCCCATTCATTAGTTTCTACTTGTCTTCCTTCGCACCATGCCAGGGATAAAAAATGAGAAGAGCTATCGCTACCACACCATCCCATATAATACCCATTCCCGCCTGACCGAAGTGAACGTAACCCATAATCATTGAGTATGACCCGGCTAATACACCGGACACAGCCCACCATATGGCAAACTTCACCCAGCAAATATGCTTAAGTAGATCCCGCGCCGCCGCTATGAGGAAGATGGAAATAACAATAAGGGTGAGCCCTAACAATGCCCCCATATATTGTATGTAGGCAGGGCCTTCCTCGAAACCAAGCATTGCACTCATTGACGGCAGAAAAAAGAGAAATCCCAGACCAAAACAAATCTCCACTACCCCAAAAACAATCATCACAACCTTTAGAGCCTTTATCATGTGGCACCTCCCATGAATGATAATGTTTTCTAAAGCCTAACATTTACATAGAAGGCAATTTTGCCTGATCCCGATATATCGGGATTGAATAGGCAAACAGGCAAATTTGCTTACTTTCAATAATAAACTACCCCACCGCAGAGCAGCGGGGTATCAAACAACTCGTCCGCCGCTGGCGGATTTAAGCCCCAAATTCTTTTAAAAATTACGAGTCAAAAGCACACCTGGCGGCCTATCAAAGAAATCAAAAGAGCCAAGCGTAGACTTGACCCCCTCACATGGACAGGTTTTAATAATCTATTCCAGCGATATTTTTTTAAGGGAGACTCCTCTGCTCATACAAACAGTAAAGGTGATGATATCGAAAGTAAACCGAAAGTGCAAGAACGTCTCTTTGATGGAGAGCTGTAATATAACAATATAGCAAGCGCATATCATCTAATCTTCAGAAATTAAAAAAATCTGCTACCAATAATCCTTTCCTTGTTTTTAATCCAGGCATGACCACCCTAAGCTTATAAAATTAAAAAACTGAAATTAGCGGGGGGGGGGTGAAAAAATGGGACTTTTAGGTATAAAACGGTTTTATCTATAATTCCAAAACAGTCAAGGCTATTTTGGATTTCTGGCAAATATAGCCATCACATTTCTATCTCTAATTTCTTCGCTTTTCGCCACTATCTCATGACAGTTACGTGTCCTGACTACTCATGATTTCTCCTTCAGCCTCTTTATCTCTTTTTTCAACTCCTTCATACGAAGCTCACGATCAACGAAGAGTGTGTTGAAACACTCCAGCCCCTTGGCCTTTTTCTCCAATTCGGCTGTGCGCGCCTTGATCCTCACCCTATATTTGTCCTAATTCAAGGGCTGACCCCCGGCCTTTCATATGTTTTTGCTAGACCCTCTTCTGGGAGATAGTAATGATGCAAATCGAATTCAGAGCCAGAATATATTCCTTATAATACCAATTAGATCACTTAGCGCCTTTGGGCCTTTTAATAAATACATAGTAAATTTTTGCCTTTGCAACTCCTTTATTACCAAATCGAAAATCTCCTTTTGGTTACCATAATATTCAGGGAGGATATTATTTAGAACTATTGAAATTGACGCAAAAAGGTCTTGAATGGCTTTTGCACTTGCCCAAACATCTTTTCGTTTCAAGGGGACAAGCGTATAATCGCAGACTTCTTTATCCATTACCTGGAAAAAGATAACTGATGGATAGACAAGTAATCCTTCATCATTGAATATACTCTTGATCAATCGCGAATAACTTTTCGATTTAGTCCGGTGTGAGGGTTTAAATGAAGTCATAAATTCCAAGCGGGCATCCCCCTCAGAGATCGGTTCATCGACTATTTCAACATCCAGTTTGTCAGCTAATGAGAAAATTACCATTTTGTCTCCAGAAGCCTTTTCCAGGGCATCCCAATAATCTTTATCACGTAGTATCTTTCTGAATTCAGGGTTCGTCTCGTCATAAACGAGCATTCCGAAATTGAGAATATTGAGAACATTATGTAGCTCATCACAGATCTTTTCTAAATTCTCAATAAACTCTTTTCCCGAATGGCCTTCTATCCTAGACCGGAAGGATTCAAAATCTGTCATTGAAAACTCCTATTCCTTTCACTTAACATTTACATATAAGACAATTTTGCCTGATCCCGATATATCGGGATTGAACAGAGAAACAGGCAATTTTGCTTACTTTCAATATTCAATATAGCATAGTCTTTCTGAGGACATCCCGCTTTATGGCAATAATAACAATTTAAGCCACAAATTCTTTTGAAAATTACGAGTCAAAGGCATACCTGGAGTCCTGTTAAAAAAAATCAAAAGAGGCAAACGGAGACTTGATCTTTTCATCTATTAGATTTATTTTTCTCTATTTTTGCTTGAAATTAAAGAAGTTATCACAAGACCAAATCCTATTCCTATGAGAATAGATGCAACAAACAGTAGGGCTGATGTCTTAAGAAATATGAATCCAACACCGATACCTATAAGTGTCGTTCCACCAATGACCCATGTGCTCTTATCGTCTTTTTTATTTGTTTTATTCATTTTAATTTCCTCGTTTATTTATTTCTTCTTTCGCTATAATATTATCAAATACATAATGCGGCGTTGACCAACAGCCGGTTGGACGGACGCGAGCTTGCTCGCGGTCGGCCGGGCGGATGTTGGTCCAATGGCTTGTTAGCGCAGCGCTTGCGCGGAGCTGACACGACATTGGACGAAGTCAACGCCGCATTACCGCGACGCGTAAGTGTCGCGGTAACGTCTTTTTCACCAGCCAGTGTGCAGCGGCAGCGGAATACTGGTCTGGTGCAAAAAATTGTTAGCCTAAATTGTGTTATTAATACAATGGGTTGCGCCATTTTCTTCTTTCTTTGTTCCACTTATAAGCATCCAATCTTTGAGGCTCCAAATAGAACTTTTTATCATTCATTGCCATTAATACAACTTCAACATTTAGCTCTTCTGCAATCTCTATCAGGATGTCAATATTGTGAGTGTTCATTTTGCAGCCCAAAAATATTTTTTTAATATACGGAAAATGGATTTTGTTATCGAAGTAATTACAAATGTCCCCGTCAACAATAATTCGCCATTCTTTTTCATAGTTCCATTTTGCAGATTTGATAATATAAGTTTTATATAATAGAGAATCTATATCGCTGTTATGTTTTATTTTTCCAACTTCATCTATTTTGATTTTTCTTAATTTTGTTTTTGGAATATTTACTCTGTTGGAGGTATATATTACTGGAAATAAACCAGCGGATAACAGCAACTTTATTTTGTTGGATTGGTAAGAGTCTTGATCCTCCAAAATATTTATATTTTCAAAAGGAATTAAGTTTTCTGGATGTAACGGCGTTATATCATATTCAACGCAAAACCCTTCGTGGTTGCTTGCATAGTGTGCCCACATTTGAATCATAAATTCAAAATCTATATAAATTGGAGGATAACTATCTGATTTAAATTCAGAAAAGCACGCAATTCTTATATTGACTTCTCTTAATTTCTCAATTCTTCTTTCAACATCTCTCTGAAATTTCTGACTTAAGTTGTATATTTCTTTTTGGAAATCTTCACTCTTGCTTTCAGAAATCTTGCGTATTGCAGACCAATACTCCTCTTCATTTCTCATCCAATTATACTCATATTCCGGGATAGAGTTGTAAATTCGATAAAATTCTTCTTCAGTGAATCCATTTAGTCTATTATCTGAATTGGCAAACCCTGTTTTTCTAATATGTTCTAATAAAGAGTATTTTTCATAACTTGTGACATCATATCCTGTATGACAGTCAAATGGGTCATTAAATGAGCTTGGATGTGCAAACCATAATCGCTGTTTTTTGATATCAATTATATTGTCAGAAGTTGGGGAATAAAACTTAAATAAGGACTTTGGAAAATGTATATTTTTACTGTTTACTAGTTCAGGGTTATTCAGTATTATTTTTGAATAGGTGCTGTGATTAGTATTTTTGTTTGCAAAGACATTGTTTATGTATTCCTTCTGCCACTTTTTTTGTGATTTATAATTGCAAAAGCCCATTTTCAATTATTCATATTCGATGGCTAACAGGGCACTCAGCTGCCGAAGGTCAGCTGAAGCGACGAGGTTATACAGTTTCATCCTTGTTGAAAAAGAAATAACTTAGCTCATTCGTCTCGACAACGTATGTTTTATCAATGGTGTAGTCCTCTTTAAAAAATAAAGCATAGTTATTGCCACCCAAATTGAAGTCGCTTTTGTACTTTATCCCTCTGAATCCTACTGACTTAAAGTGTTCCGAAAAAAATTGCGTCACAAGAAAATTTAATTTAGATTCGGGAGGCCATTGTGTTGAAAACATATCGGTAAAATCATCGAAAAATAACATCAGTGCACTGTCGCTATCATTACAGTCAATGGTAAGATCTACAACAGGAAGATCACAGTCTATTAGAATATCAGCTATCGTCAGAAATGCACCCTTCCACGGTCTCAGCTCTGATCCAGCTGTATCAACTTCGCCAGCGCAATAAAGATACGGTATCCCTTCTGGGTTAATTCGCCCTGGCGTTGCAATGTGACTAGGGGGCGCTCCCATTTGCTCCGGTGGTAAGGGAAGTTTTTCATTATCTCTATTTTCAAAATCGATGGAATTGATTCTTGCTCGATATAATTTTGAGTTAGCCGGTATGATCGACGAGAACTTATCTCGGGTCAGTTGAATTATCGAATTAACAAAGGATAGATATGGTTCGGGAATAATAAAGCGGGATTCATGTTTTATGATATTTGCCAACTGACTAAGATGCCACCAATATCCAGTTACTGAGGTCTGTAATTTATCCATTTAATTACCATACATGTAACGTTAAGGTTAAGAGGTTGGCAAAGGAGCGCAGCGGATTTGCCAATCCTTCTTCAACCTTTTGTTGGGCGTGAATTCACGCCATTGACTATCTACCGATACCAACTCATACCTTTTCAAGCAGACTAAGAGCTTCATCTATCAACGGGATGAGTTCGTCCCGCGTTAGTTTCTTCGACTGGGCATCAACAATCCCGCCATGATGAGGATCATTCGTCACGTTGCACAAATCGAAGAGCTTAAGTTTCAGGGAGGCGTCAAGGAGCCCTGCCCTAAAAAGAGATTCAAGCAGCTTCGCCAACCCCTTTTTCTCTTTGATATCAGCGGCCAAAACCCGGTAGTATTTGGTTTTTAGCACAACCTCGAAAACCTTGCGTATATTACCTTGCATCTTGTCCGGCGTTGGGCCGAAGTCTTCGGTCAGATACCTCTGCATATCTTCCACCATTTGGACATAATCTCCCTTGCGGTCGTCCTCCACATCAAACGGCTCAAGCCAACTTCCGTTGGTCTTGTCTGAACGTATTTGCAGGACGGCATTATTCGGTATTTTGTCGAACACCATCCAAAGAAAATCCTTCTTGTGTGTGAATACACAAAGTTGGTTTAGCTTGGGCGATAATTCGAGAAGAAGCCTTGCCGTTGCTTCTCTCCGGGTTTCGTCCAGGCTGGACAGCGGGTCATCAAGAATCACGATTTCCTTATCCAAGTCTGGCGTTTTCTCCAGTGAGGCGATGAAGAACGCAAAGGCCAAAGTGCTCTTGTCGCCCTCGCTGAGGGTATTTTTGAAACAGGGTGCATCATCCTGGTGGACCTTCAAAGGGACTTTCTTCTTGAGGATAAGGAAACCGAAGTCGCTGTAGGATTCATTGGCGCGCTCGTCTGTTTTGCCCATGAGGTCGGTAATTTTAAAATCCGCTCCCAGAGTACCAAGCAAGACATTGATCCTTTTCTGGTAGGTGTTAAAAATGGTTTTAGTGTAGGCCTCAAGCTCCTTCCGCTTCTCGTTCTTCTTGACGAGAAGGTCATCAGCATCCTTTTTGGTTGTCGGGTAATCGGTTGCCCACTTATTCCATTGCGGCTTGAAACGTGTCTCAATTTCGCGCTCTTTTGCCAATGCAAGCCGAAGAACATCGACATCTGCTTTCGGCAAATTATCAACGTAATTCTTAGCTTTTGCCGTGAAGTTCGCGACGGCCTTGTTATACATTTCGACCGTAGTTCTGAGAGACGAGAGTTCCGCACCCATCGTGTCGAACTGGGAGAGGTCAGCATCAGCATTGGGGTCCTTCTGCTTTTTCTTCAATTCAGCCATAACTTTGCCTTTGGAGGCCGTGAGTTTCGTCCTAGCCGTCTCTACGAAGGCAGACGCATCCAGCAAGGTATACGCACCGACGAATGGCTCCCATTGCTTTACCACAGTCGTATTGGCGTTGTGCGAGGACACAAGCCCCGTGAGTTCGTTTTCCACATTCCATTTGGTAAGAGATTTCGCGTAATCGTTCAGCTCCGTCTGAAATGTACGGTAGGCGTCGTCGAAGAACTCGCGGTATGATTTAAGGAGGTCGGCGGCTCTGTTCAAATCCTGGCCACAGAAGGGGCAATCTGCCTGCACTAGGTCAAGACCCTGCCTGATGAATTCCTTTGACCGGCTCTTGTCTGCAATATTCTTGGCAATGTGCTCAAGGACCAGCTTTTCGGCGGCTTCATGCGCAGCGACGAGCTTCTTAGCGGCCAGCGTTTTTGCCGTAGATAAATTAAAAGTTGGCGTGGCGATCGCGCTGGGAAAACTCAAGGCCCGGACTTGAGCTTCGGTTTCTTTGGATTTGATGTTGTGATTAAGCTTCTTAATACGGTCTGTGACAGCCGCTTCCTCAGTGGCGGGGATTGCGAGATAAGCGTCGATGGTGTGATGTGCGAATGCGCCCGCCATGAATTGCATGCAAAGTCCGTCAAATTGCTGCCGCTTGTTTTTCTCCTTGGTTTTAAGTGACGCCAATTCTTCTGCAAGCTTGATACCTGCCGCACCGATGATGATTTTGTGCATGTTTTTGCGGTGTTCGTGTTCGATTTCATGGGAAAGGATGTTGGCGTAGATGAAGGGCACGTCGAAAATCTGGATCGCTGGACATACCTTGTCCCACTTCGTGCCGTTGAAAACGTGGTTGACGCCATCAATAATGATCACGGCCTCGGGGGACGCGACAGAACCAAGAGTCTTGCGCGCACGGATAATTTTGGGGTTATTGTCACGGGCCGATTGACAAACATTGACAAGTGTCGATTTCCCATATGCATTAGGTGCATAAAGAAATGTGTTCCTGTGCCAGTCCAGTCCGTCGCCTTTGGCGGAGAAGTCGTAGAACTTACCGATGTTCTTCAAACGCCTAACCTTGGTGATCATTTGATCCTATCTTCCTTATTACGTCAACGATGAAGGTCTCCTGCCTCTATGGAGCGCCAGCGGAATAGAGGTCAAGTGGATTAACGTATTAGGTAAATTACCATTTGAGCTAAACACTTAATTATTCAAGCCTGACCTCATTCAATAAAATATAAAGGTAACTCCGATTAACTTCTCCACTCCTCCAGCCGGATGATTTTTCTGGCCAGGTGGTGGGTATTCCAGAGCTGGAGGGCGTTAGTTTTGATAATTTTCAGAAAAGCGAGGTCCTCCAGGTGCCATCTGGAGATCCGGCGCCTCTTTTCTGCTGAATAGAATCTGGCTAATGTCCAGAGCCAGAGAAGTCCCAAAAGGCCGCTGATCTTTCTTGTATAGTTTTTCAGGAAACGGAGTAGTCGGCTGGATTTTTTGTCGCGTGTGGTTTGGATTGCCAGCAGTTGGGCCTGTACGTGCTTTGCCTGTTCAAGTGGAGAGGTATTTTTTACATTGTTTGTGAAATGGCTACAACTTGTTGTGATGAGCAAAAGAGGAACGAACGGGCCGCCATAGAAACGATGTTTTTTCATGAGCCGGCTTCTGCAGGTTTTTAGATTGTACTACGTATTTTTACGTTATATCTCGCCAAATTTCTTTGTCAACGTTTTTATCGTTTTTTCAAGTATTTCCTTCTTCTTTCCGGCTTATAGTATCAATTTCACGGAGCGCCGGTATCAACTCATATTCTTTATTGATAGAGAGTGGAGTATGAACGTTAACCGAATCCTCAACTATACTTTCAACAGCCTATCCTTGATTATATGAGGTCCTCCTTCAGCGGTTATGATAAGGAAAGACCACCGACTCACGAGGTGACTCTCCCTAATAATATTCTTGCAAATAATAGATATTTTAGTTAATTTAAATTGTTATACTTTTTTATTCTTCCCTTGGACACTTTACCTAAAACATGATCATTTACGTGTTTATAGAGAAAAGAAACCGATTAGCAAATAAATCATCTTAGTGAAATAGCAAAAATTTAGTTTTTATAGGGATTTCCAGAGTTCAGATCTGCGCTTTTTGGGATATTTGATTAATTGAGGGTATCGATGGATACAATTAAAATCGCTATCGTGGGTATTGGTAACTGTGCAAGCTCACTCCTTCAAGGCATAGAATATTATAAGGGAAAGACTAACAACGATGCGATTGGATTGATGCACTGGGATATTGGAGGCTACAAACCCTATGATATCGAAATAGTAGCTGCCTTTGATATTGATAAACGAAAGGTTGGAAAGGATGTTTCAGAGGCCATATTTGAACTGCCAAACTGCACCACTAAATTCTGCAAAGATATACCAAGATCAGGTGTCACAGTTGAAATGGGTGCCATATTAGACGGTTTTTCTGAACATATGCGAGATTACGAGGATAAATATACATTTAT
>Ga0315533_1002308_pt1 | contig 13449 bp, 10 predicted proteins | sample SalMarSW160130MG_FD_203081 | JGI IMG/M metagenome (GOLD analysis project Ga0315533, IMG submission 203081) | Salt marsh sediment microbial communities from the Plum Island Ecosystem LTER, Massachusetts, United States - Salt Marsh Sediment SW1601-30 ...
GAGATTCATACAGCCGACGTTTCAGAGCTCTTAGCAGAACCTGATTAACCAGAGTGCTTTTGCCCGAGCCGGAGACACCGGTGACACAGATAAATACGCTGAGCGGAAATTTGACGTCGATACTTTTGAGATTATTTTCTGCGGCGGCTTTTACTTCTATGTATCTTTTCAAATCAGGCTTTCGTCTTTGAGAAGGCAGCTCGATTTTTTGTTTGCCACTTAGATATTGGCCGGTCAGCGATTTCCTGCAGGAATTGATTTTTTTGTAGTTTCCCTGAACGACTATTTCCCCGCCGTGGGCGCCTGCAGCCGGGCCAATGTCGATAATATGGTCGGCGCTTTTTATGATGTCCTCATCGTGTTCGACGACAATAACGGTGTTTCCGATTCTTGTCAGCCGCCGAAGGATGCCGAGCAGTCTCTCGTTGTCTCGTTTATGCAGCCCGATGGTAGGCTCATCGAGTACATAGCAGACTCCTACCAGGCCGCTGCCGACCTGTGTGGCTAATCGGATTCTCTGTGCTTCGCCGCCGGCGAGGGTGCTGCTTCTTCTGTCAAGCGTTAAATAGCCAAGGCCGACATCGACCATAAATTTTAGTCTGGCTTTTATCTCCTTTAATATTTGTGCCGCGATTATCGTTCTTTCACTATCGAGCCGGAGCTTGTTAAAGAAAATCTGTGCCTGCTCGATACTCATTGCAGTTAATTGATGAATATTTTTATTGCCTACTATTACTGCGACAGCCTCCGGCCTGAGTCTCGCTCCACCGCAGCTTCTGCAGCTCTGTTCCGAAAGATAGCTGTGCAGCCTGGCCTTGACAAACTCACTTGTGGTTGTTTTCCACCGTCGCGTAAGATTTGGTATAACACCTTCGAATGAAAACCCGTATTTTCTTCTGTCGGCAGCCGTTGTTCCGTACATCAGGATTCGTCTTATTTCCTGTGGAATTCGTTCGAAGGGTATTGTTTTGCTGATGCCGACGTATTTGCAGAATTTCTTTATCAGCCGGTTATAGAAGATATTCATTCTTTTACCGCCTTTTCTCCAGGCGCCGATTGCGCCATTTTCAAGTGAGACGGTTTTATCCGGCACAATGAAATCGACGTCAAATTCGAGTATTGTCCCCAGTCCGTCGCAGCTTTTGCACGCACCGTACGGACTGTTAAAGCTGAACAGCCGCGGCGACATCTCTTCAAGACAGGCCTGCGGGTGCTCGGGACAGGCAAACTTTTCACTGTAGATGATTTCTTGCCAGGATGATTCGATGTTGTTTTCCGTTTGGCTTTTTTGCTCATCCGGTGTTTGTATCAGCGCCAGCAGGATACCGTCAGCCAGTTTCAGGGCCGTCTCGACCGAATCTGCGAGCCTGACGCTCTGGCTTTGTTTGTCGCTCTTGATAATCAGCCTGTCAACAACGGCAGCGATGTCGTGTTTCTTATTTTTGTTCAGGATTGGGACATTTTTGACATCATAAATTTTTCCGTCAACACGCACACGTACAAAGCCTTCACGCTGAATGTTTGCGAGGATTTCTTTATGTTCCCCTTTTTTCCCGCGGACAAGAGGGGCACATATCTGGATTTTTGTACCTTCCGGCCGGCGGAGCAGCGACTCTATTATCTGCGATGGATGCTGGCTTGTAATTTCTTTTCCGCAAACCCAGCAGTGCGGCTGGCCTGTGCGCGCAAAGAGCAGCCGGAAGTAGTCATAGATTTCTGTTGTCGTTGCAACAGTTGAGCGCGGGTTGGAGCCCGCACCGCGCTGCTCGATAGCGATAGTAGGTGGCAGGCCGGTAATATTGCCGACAGCGGGCTTCTGCATCTGTTCGAGAAACTGGCGGGCATAAGCACTCAGTGATTCGACGTATTTTCTTCTGCCCTCGGCGTAAATCGTATCGAAAGCCAGCGAGCTTTTGCCTGAGCCGCTTATGCCTGTGATTACGACTAATTTATCACGCGGTATGCTCAAATTAATGTTCTTGAGGTTGTGCTCGGCTGCGCCCGTGATCTGAATGGATTTTTCCGCTTGTTTAGCCATATGCGTTTTAACCAGCCAATGTACCGCTTATATAAATTTATATAATAACCCAAACTTTTCATTGTACCAAAATCCCATAGAAAGGTAAAGGCTGCGAAATTTTAGTTTTATTTATTGTGTTCGCTGGTTATATCTTTTGTGGATTGCTACAATCAAGGCCGCAGAATGACTTGTCGGCAGGACTGCAATGCGTACAAAAAATTTACATAGCTGGGATTTGAATTACAAACAGGCGGTTGACCTGCAAAATCGCCTTGCCGGCAGGGTCCGCTTTGTATCGCTCAGGAAAAAGCCCAAAATTGTTGCAGGCCTCGATTGCGCCTTCAGCAGGGACGGCCGAAAGATTTTTGCAGTGGCCGTGGTTATGAAGCTCGGCACTTTTGAAATTATCGAGACAAAAAACGCTGTGCGTAAAGTAACTTTCCCGTATATACCGGGTCTGCTTTCATTTAGAGAAGCCCCGGTTTGCATTGCCGCAGTGAGCAAATTAAAAACTGAGCCTGACCTTTTTATTATTGACGGCCAGGGCATAGCACATCCCCGTCGGCTTGGCCTGGCAGCGCATCTCGGCCTGTTTTTCGATAAACCGACTGTCGGCTGTGCAAAAAGCAGACTTACAGGCAGCTTCAAGGGACCCGCTGTTCAAAAGGGCTGTTATAGCTTGTTGACCCATAAGGGACAGACTATCGGAGCAGTGGTAAGAACAAGAAAGAATGTCAAACCGGTCTTTGTTTCAGTCGGGAATAAATGCGCGCTTGATGATGCAATCAATGTCACGCTGACCTGTACGACCAATTATAGACTCCCTGAACCGACCCGACTTGCACATCAGCTTGTAAGCAAATTAAAGTTAAAAAGCTAATTTATAAGTTTTGCTGATTTTATTACGACAGGCTCGACAGGGACATTTTCCATCCCGTTTAGGGTAGTCGTTTTCGCATTTGCTATTTTGTCAACTACGTCAAGTCCTTCAATAACCTTTCCAAATACAGCATAGCCGGGATTGCGTCCTTCGACAAAGTTAAGGTGATTGTTATCAGCCTGGTTTATGAAAAACTGGCTTGTCGCACTGTTGGGATTATTCGTTCTGGCCATTGCTATCGTCCCGCGGTTGTTTTTTAAGCCGTTGGATGCTTCGTTGACGATGGGCGAATGTGGCGGTTTTCGCAGCATATCCGCGGCGAAACCGCCGCCCTGAATCATAAAATTATTTATAACGCGGTGGAATATCGTCCCGTCATAAAAGCCCTCTTCGACATATTTGAGAAAGTTTGCGACAGTTACCGGTGCTCTTTGTTCGTCAAGCTCAATGACAATATCGCCCATACTTGTCTTAAGTTCCACCTTTGCAGGTCCTTTTATTGTTTCATTTTGTGTTTCAGTCATAGTTTTTCCTTCAGTTCTTGTTTCCACAGCTTTGTCATTTGCCTTATCGCAGCCCGGTATCAAAATCACCAAAGAAACAAAGAGGACGATTTTAACTTTGAGCATCATAAAACTCCTAAAAAGAATTTCCAAATAAGCCGTTTATTATTTTTTAATCGTTCGATTGCCGAAATATAAATGGTATTTTTACTCCCATTTGTGCTCGCCTAAGGATTTCAGTATCATTTCCGCACACTGCATAGCTGCCAGGGCTTCTTCAGCGCTTACCTCCGGTACGGCTGTTCTGTCTGCTACGGCTTTTAGGAAAGAATCCTGCTCGGTGCGCAGCGGCTCTTTGTCGTCGATGTCGAGCTTTTCAATCTTCAATAGAGAAGTCCAGTCGGTCTTGAGCAGGCCGAATTTGCCTTTCTTCTTAAGCTCTCTGATTTTTTCGACCACATTGATATTTCGAGCGGCCCTGATAATGGTGCCTGTTTTCTTGAAATAGTCCAGACTTAAATACGCCTGTTTGCTGAATACTCTTACCTTCCTTTCGGTTTTCAGTGCCAGTCTTGAAGCGGTGATGTTTGCGATGCAGCCGCTCTCGAAAACAATGCGCGCGTTGCATATGTCCTCAGCTTCATCAATTACGTTAACGCCGACCGCAGTGACTTCTTTGACTTTGCTTCTCGCCAGCGAGAGAATTATATCTATATCGTGAATCATCACGTCGAGCACGACACCGACGTCGGTCGAACGAAATGGATATGGGCTGATGCGGACAGACTCAATGAATTTAGGCTCAATATCGAGCCGCTTTATTGCCTGCACAACCGGGTTGCAGCGTTCCGAATGTCCGACTGCGACCACGCAGTTTTTTTCTTTTGCGAGTTCGACGATCTTTTCGCCTTCTTCCACGCTCGCAGCGAGCGGTTTTTCTATCAGAACCGGTATTGAGTTTTCGATAAATATCTTTGCCAGCTCAAAATGCGTTATTGTGGGTGTTGCTATGGTTACGGCGTCGACCTTATCTAAAATATCGGCAGGCTCTTTTAAAGCTGAGCATTTATATTTTTTAGCAAGTTTTTTAGCCTTTTTGTAATCGGTATCAATTATTGCAGTTAATTCGCTTTGTGGCAGGGTTGCGTAAACTTTTGTGTGAATCTGTCCCATTTTGCCTGCGCCTATGACGGCGGTACGTAATTTATCCATGGTATCTTTCTATTATTAAAAGGATTTGCTCTTTTTAATCTCTGAACAATTCGAGATATCTGCCGAAACGGTGCTTGCTGCTTTTTATGATGGCATCGACCATTGCCCGGACATTTTCGTCGAGCCTGTCCTCAGCAGCGAGCTCCCTGGCGTTTTCCAGCAAAGGCCTGCCGTTTCGGTATAGTTTTTTGTAGGCGTCGCAGATGTTTTCCTGCTCCTGTTCACTCAGTCCTGCCCTTTTCAGGCCGCGTTTGTTGATGCCTCGCACAAGTGTCCGCTGACGATAACAAAAGGCGGAATGTCGTGGTTAATACCAGCCAGTCCTGCTGCGTAACACCATTTCCCGATAGTGATAAACTGATGGAGCAATACCATCCCGCTGAACCAGACGCCGGTCTCAATCTTGCAATGGCCGCTTATCTGAGAAAAATTACTCAGCACAAGGTTATCTTCGAGCACACAATCGTGTCCGATATGCACGCCGACCATAATTAAGCTGTTATTTCCTATTTTTGTGGATTTGTCTGCGTGCATACTTGGGTGGATTGTTACCTGCTCACGTATGGTGTTTCCGTCACCGATGATGATTCTGCCGAAACTGTCATTTGGATTTGAGCCGAGGACCTGTGGCGGGCCTCCAAGCGAGCAGTTGGGGTGCAAGTGATTGTTTTTGCCGATACTGACGTTTTTGCCGATATAGACATTTGCTATAAGAACACTGTCAGAGCCGATTGAAGAGCCGCTTTCGATAACGCAGTTTGGGCCGATTTTAACACCTTCGGCGAGTTGTACGTCACTTGCTACTGCTGTACTCGGATGTACTATGATTTTCCGTTCAGCTTTTCTGTTTTCCACCAGACTATTTTTCTCCTTGTTTTGGGATTGGCAAATTTTTCATAATTTTTCGTTGTCAACAAGCATAAATTTAATCTCTGCTTCGGCGACAAGTACGTTGCCGACCATAGCCCTGCATTTGCATTGAGCGGTTCTTTTTCTTGACCGCAGAGTTTCTGCTGTCAGGATAAGCTGGTCGCCGGGGACAACGGCCCTTCTCAGTTTTACACTGTCCATACCGAGTATAACAGCAAGTTTTCCGGTATGTTCGAGGGTCTGAGCAAATAGTAAGCCGGATACCTGAGCCATTGCTTCGACGATTAGCACACCCGGCATAATAGGAGTGCCCGGAAAGTGCCCCTGGAAGAACTGCTCGTTGAAGCTGACGTTTTTTATTGCTTTTATACGCTTATCGCCTTCGATTTCGACCACTTTGTCGACGAGAAGAAATGGAAATCTGTGAGGCAGAATTTTTGCGATTTGCCGAATATCAAGGATTGTTTCGGTTCCGGTTTTTTGAATTCGTTCTGCTGCTTCAGCCGCTTCAAACAATTTTTTTACGAGCCGTTGATTAAGGGAATGTCCGCTTTTGTAGGCTACTATTCTTCCCTTCAGAGCTCTTCCGACGAGGGCGAGGTCGCCGAGCAAATCGACTATTTTGTGTCTGACGCATTCGTTCGGAAAGTTGAAGCTGTTTTTGATAGGCCCGTCTGAGCTTATTACAAGGATATCCTTCGGGCCGAGATGTGTGCCCATTCCCTTGGCCTGAAATTGTTTCGCTTCGGCCTCAAGCAGGAAGGTCCGGGCAGGAGCCAGGTTTTTTTCGAAACCCTCCGGTGTGATTCGGCAGGAAAAAATTTGTCTGCCGATACCGGTATGGCCGCTGTAATCAAGGTCATAGGTAATGTTCAAGCCGTCATCGGCGTACGGCAGTGCGTATATTGAAGCATCGCCGTCGTTTATCGAGACAAGCTCACTGATAGTGAATTCCTTTCGATTTGCCGGCTGCTCGTTCAGACCTGCCTTTCTTAGCACCTTGTAATATTCCTCACTGCTGCAGGTAGGGTCAGGCATCTCCGGGCCGTCGACTTCCACAATCAGATTATCAATCTCGAGCGCGTTTATAGCTGCCATACAGTGTTCTACCGTATCGATGGAAACTGAGCCTTTTTTTATAGTGGTGCGCCTGTTTTGTTCGGCGATATTTGTTGCTATGGCTTTAACCTGCACCGGCTGGGGCAGGTCCGTGCGTATAAAGACTATTCCGGAATCCTCCGGGCCTGGACGAAAAACAACCTTTGCATCTTGGCTGCAGAAAAGGCCTTTACCGGAGAGCTTTGCTTCAGTCTTTATCGTTTTTTGATGCTTCAAGTTTATCCACCCTCTTGCCAAGTTGCCTTAACAGTTCTGGCAGACGTTTAGTTAAACTCATAATTTTTAAGGCATTTCTTATTTCTGTTGCCGGTGAACCTAAGACTTTCTGGCCTGCTGATATATTTTGCATAACGCCGGACTGAGCACCAATCATAGCGCCGTCTCCGATTTCGACATTATCTACCAGCCCGGCCTGTCCGCCAAATACCACACCGTTACCAATCTTACAACTGCCTGCGATGCCGACCTGTGCGACAATCAGGCAGCACTTGCCGATTTTTACGTTGTGAGCGATTTGCACAAGGTTGTCAATTTTTGTTCCTGCGCCGATTATAGTATTATCAAATTTTGCCCTGTCAACGCAGCAATTTGCTCCGATTTCGACGCAATCTTCAATTACAACGCCGCCGTTATGTGGCATCAGTTTGTGTTCGCCGTTGATAAAAGCATAACCGAAACCTGTTGAACCTATCGTTGTATTTGCCTGAATGACGACATTGTTGCCTATTGTACAATTATAATAGATAACGACATTGCCGTCGATTCGGCAGTTTTTACCGACCTTTGAGTTTTGTCCTATCTTGCAGCCGGCAGCGATTATCGTGTTTTCACCGATTTTCGCACCGCTGTCGATAAACACACCCGGCCCAATAGAAACATCAGGGCCGATTTGTACATCCTCTGCTATTGTAGCAGAAGGGTCGATACCTTTAGCAGGGGCCTTTAATTTTGGAGCAAAAATGTTGAGGCTTTTTATCAAAGCGCCATTAACATCTTTAACAATCAATTGGGCAATGTCGGCACCTTCGATGCGTTTCTGGACAATGGCAGCTGCAGCATTTGAGCCGCCGAGTTTTGCTATATGTGCGCTGTTGGTGGCAAATGTAACGTCGCTTTGCCCTGCGGACTCTATGGGTGCTACCGCACTGATATTTTTTTTACCATCGCCTGCCAGCTCAGCGCCGAGCTGTTCGGCTAATTGTGAAATCGTCAATTCCATTACAGCTTCTCGTAAGATAAATGGATTCGTATTATTTCAGCATTAATTGTCACCCATTGCATCCACACGAGCCATAACTTCATTTGTTATATCGATGCAGCCGTCGCTGTATAGCAGCTTATTTGTTCTGATTGCGAGCATAAGCTCGTTGGCGCTATTGACGGGAAACTCCGGTTCATCTTTCTCGAAGACAATATCCAGCTCCATTTGTTTTGCCACTTCAGTTGTTTGCAGCAGGGTATCCTTATAAATCTGTTCAGTCCACTGCTGGTCTTTTGTTGCGAGCTTCTGTTCGTAATAGTCCTGTTTCAGCGGCAGTATTACTCTTTTCTGGGCCAGCTCTTTTGCCAGTTCAAGGAAATCTTCTGTGCCTCTTTTTCTTGTTTCAAGGCCGGCCTCGGCTGCCTTGATTTCTGCACTTAGCTGCTGAAGCTCCTGGACGATTTGTTCCTGCTCGAGTTCTGCTTGTTTCCTGTATTTTTCATTTCTTTTGCAGTCCTGAAAGATTTTACGCATGCTGACTATTCCGATTTTCCGAACTACTTTTTCTTCTTTGCTTGATTTCGCCTCGCCGCTTTTGTAGCCGATAAACAAAACAATTGCACCTATCAAACAGCTCAAAACAAGTAACTTAACCTTCATAAATGACCCTTTCCTGATTTTTGTTTCGGATTGGATTTAATTTACGCATTTCCACTTATATGTATCTAAAGCAACTAAAATAGCCTGCCGATTGAGAAACTAAATACCTGCGTTTCATCGTCGCCATCTTTCAAAAGTGGTGTGGCAAGTTCAAACCTCATCGGTACCGGGCCGAACCACTGGGGTATTAATATCTGTATTCCCGTACCAGCTGAAGCGCGAGGGCCGCCGGTATCAATCATACCCGAATCGACGAAAAACAGTGCTGAGAAATTATCCCCCACGAGCGGGACAATGAGTTCAGCATTGGCAAGTACTATCCAGTTACTGCCTATGGGGTCTTCTTTCTTTGCTCCGGCTATAGGCAAACCGTCTGCTGTCGTCGGTACACCTCTCGTGCTTACACCTCTGTAATCGAAGCCTCTTATACCGTAGTACGTACCGGAACCGCCGGCATAGAATTTTTCGAAAGGCGGTGCGTCGCCAATTATGGTTGCCCCATAGAGCTTGGTCGTCAGGATGGTTTTGCGCTCGGCTAAATCCTCATAAATAGTCCGAAACCTCTGGTAAAAGCCGCTTAATCTCCCGAATGCATAGTCGCCTGCGGCCTGTTCATAGCCGATATCAAAGATGTGACCTGTCGTGGGATTAAATTGGTCGTCTGTCAGGTCTCTGCTGATACCGAGCCGAATTGCGGTGATAAGATTCTTACCTTTTACGTCTCTTATCTCTTTCGGTGCGTCCCAGTCAATGCTGCCGACATCTACGTTCTCGAATCTGAAGCTCAGGCTTCTTCGCCAGCGGCTCTTATAGCGTTTTTCGATGCCTAAAAAGCCTTTAAGTCTTTCTTCATCGTAGGCCTCTCTTGCTCTTTCCCAGCTCGAGCCGGCCAGATCTAAAGATATGGGCTTATCTTTCAGGTAAGGCTCGGTGAAGCTGATTGAGTACTGGCTGACCTGGGTACCGGGTTCGAGTGCGATTCTCAAGCGCTGTCCCGCGCCCTTGAAGGCCTTACCGGTTATGAATTCATAAAAGCTTTTTGGTCTGTTTTTGATATCGAAGTTTCTTTCATCGAAGACTAACTGGCCTATGGCGCCCATATCAGCAGAGACGCCGGCGCCTGCCATAACCATACCGGTTTTGCCCTCAACGATTGTAACCAGAGCATCTTTCTGGTCCGGTTTTGCCGATTCAGCGGGCATGATGGTGGCCGATTCGGTATATGCATTGGACCTTATCATTTTTTCAAGATAACCCGTACCGTCACCACGCGCTATATCAGCATTGTAGAAATTGCCCGGTGTGAAGTCATATTCGTCGAGTATTCGGCGGATGACTCTGTCCTGCGTTTGCTCGTTGCCTATAATATTGACCTGGCCGAGTCGGAAACGGCGACCTTCGTTTATTATAAATCCCGCATCGACTTTATCCTCTGCGATGAATTTGAGCTCCTGCTCAACAGCTGCATCAATGAAACCGCTTTCATGATATAATTTATTCAGCTGCTTGACGTCGGAGTCGCCCTTTAGCTTATTGAAAACTTTTCCCTGCTGTAATTTAAGCTCTGAAAGCAGTTGTTCATCGTCGAATTGCTTGTTTCCGGTGAGGCTGATTTTATCGACTGTATATGCGGCGCCTTCATTAATTATGCAGGTAAGCTCAACCCTGCTTTTATCGGCATTAAATTTTTCTTCGACATCGATGGAGACGTTCAAAAAACCCCTTTTATAGTAGGCGTTTTGAAGGTTTGTTATGGCTTTTTCGATATGTTCTTTGACATAGTATACCGGCCAGAAAGTAAATCTTTTTTTCTTTAATTTAGCTACTTTTTTAATTTCCTTTAATCCTATCTTGTTATTGCCGGTGTAATTTATCGAAGTGATTTTAACTCTATTGCCCTCATTTATCGTGTAGACCACTTTGCCCTTTGATAGTTCTTGCATATCGAGCCCTACAGTGGCGAAGGCAAAGCCTTTGTTATGATAGTGCTCAAGGATTTTGCCTCGACCGGACTCGGCCGTAATCGGGTCGAGAAAATCCGCCTTTTTGAAGTCGAGTTTTTTGCTGAGCGTATCCGCCTTATATTTTTCATTACCGGTAAATTCAATGGACCTGACGATATTTCGCTCTACTACGGCAAAGATAAGCCTGACCTGGCCGTCGACGACACTTGTGTTGTACCAGCCTCGCTGGATGCCGGGTAATTCAGTAATGCGTTTGACGTCTTCGGCTGCTGTTTGCGGGTCGAAAAATTCACCGGCTCTGCTGCGAAGCCTTGATAAAATTTCGCTTCGTCCAACGTTTCTATTTCCGGCCGTCTCAATACTGCCGATGCGAAGACTGCTGAGCTGTTCGTCAGAAGCTTGTTCACCAAAAAGCGAAATACCGGAGAATAAAAGCAGCACAATGCAGCAAAAAAACAGATAGCTGCTGCCTCTGTTGGCTGCCTGCCTCATAAGATAAGTCCTTGTTGGCCTCGGGTATGCGGATTTGTCCATTAAATTTTCTCCTAAAAGGGAACGGTCTGTTCGGCTCTGCTCTCAAACTCAGCGGCAGGCTCTTCTGTATGAGAGGCGTTCTCGAACCGCGTGTATTTCTCCAGGAATATGAGCTCTACAACTCCTATCGGACCGTTTCGCTGTTTGGCTATTATTAATTCTGCCGTGTTATCGAACGGGTGATCCTTCTCGCCGCGGTGGTAATAATCTTCTCTGTGAAGGAGCATTACAACGTCGGCGTCCTGTTCGATGCTTCCGCTTTCTCGCAAATCGCTCATTCTTGGCCGGTGGTCTTCCCTGCCTTCAGGCGCTCTGTTGAGCTGGCTTAGCACCACGACGGGTATATTTAGCTCTCTTGCCAGTGATTTGAGGTACCTTGAAATCGTCGATATCTCCTGTTGACGTGATTCTATCCTCGTGCCGAGGTGCATCAGTTGAAGGTAATCGACAATAATGCACTTCACATCGTGCTGACTTTTCAGTCTTCTTGCTTTTGCACGAAGCTGAAGTGGTGTCAGGGCTGAATTATCATCGATATAGATTAGCGATTCGCTCAGCAGTCCGCAGGCCTCAACGAGCTTTTCGTAGTGCTCGGTACGAAGCATTCCTTTCCTGACTAATTGCGATTCGATTTTACTATAGCTGCATAAAAATCTTTCCGCCAGCTGCTGCCTGCCCATCTCGAGTGAGAAGACAGCGACCGGGATTTTATTTATAGCGCCGATATGTTCCGCGATGTTCAGGGCAAAACTCGTCTTGCCCATACTCGGTCTTCCTGCTATGATAATCATCTCTCCAGGCTGAAGACCGCAGGTCTTGTCGTCAAGCTCGTAATAGCCGCAGGCAAGTCCGGTGACGTGTTTGCCTTCACGCTTGTCTATCAGCTCGTACGCACGTACGACCAGGTCCTTTAAGGCTTCTGCGGAGTCTGATATCTTTTTGTCGGTGATGGCAAAGATTTTTCGTTCAGCCTCGTCAAGCTTTTCATCGGGCTCACCGCTCGGCTCGTATGATTCGTTAATGATTTCACTTGCAGCGGCAATCATCTCCCGCAGTAGCATCTTGTCTTTGACGATATTTATATAGTATCCTATGTTTGCAGACGAGGGAACGGATTCCATAATTTTTCCCAGGTATTCTGCGCCGCCGACCTCGTCGAGTTGTTTGCGTTTTTTAAGCTCGTCACGCAACAGAACACCATCGATTACACCGCCTCTGTTTTTTTCATAGAGTCCGATGATAGCCTCAAATATCATCTGATGTTCGACGCGATAAAAGGCATTGCTGCTTAATTGCTCGACAACCTCGCTGATGCATTTATTGTCGGTTATCATTGAACCAAGCACTGCAGCTTCGGACTCGAACGATTCGGGCATCGTTCGATTGGATAATGTTGACAGGCTGCTCACCCTGTTAGAGGTTTTCTCAGAGCTGTTCTTTGTTTTTACAGCCATTAATACCTCAGCCAATAAATATAAAATTAAACTCACGCCGCTTTTGATTTATCAATTAAGCTCGCTATTGTAACGGCTATTAAGCCGACGTGTCAATCTTTTATCGTATATCGGAATTTTTAGCGTATTGACCCGATAATTTCATTTTTTATACGGCTTTCAAGCCTGATTTGCAGTATAATTGAAATGCTTATCTGTTGCAAAATTTTTTCGCAAAAGGTTCATAGCTCGAATTTGCCGATATGTTTTTTGGCTGTTGCATTATGATTAGACTAAACTCCGACACTTTTATTTCTGAAGATAAGCTCACCTTTAAGTTTTCCAGAAGCGGCGGGCCTGGGGGCCAGAACGTAAATAAGGTTAACAGCCGAGTTACGCTTTTTTTTGATGTAACCGGTAGCGCTGAGCTTGGCGAAAATCAAAAAAGCAGAATACTAAAGCGGCTTGGCCGGCGAGTTGACAAAAACGGAATATTAAGGGTCATTTCACAAAAATACCGAACTCAAACTGCTAATCGCAAGGCGACTGTAAGGCGGCTTGAAGAGCTCTTAAAAGCTGCATTAAAGAAAAAAACCGTACGCAGAAAAACTACTGTCCCGGACAGAGTGAAATTAAAACGCAGGGAAGAAAAAAGGCGGCAAAGCGCCTTAAAACAGCAAAGAGCAGAATTAGATTTCTCAGACGATTCACGTTTTTGAATGGCCTCTTACAATTCAGAAAAATTGTGCTAAAATCATATCATAACTTAATATGTGAAAAGCATAGTATCAGGCACGACAGATAAGGATATATAACTGGTGGTTTTATGGCATTGCCTAAAGTGGCGATAATCGGCCGGCCTAATGTCGGTAAAAGCAGCCTGCTCAATGCACTGGCTGGTGAGATGATAAGCATCGTTGAGCCAACAGCCGGTGTGACAAGGGACCGCATCGGTGCTGTAATTGAGAAAAACAACAGGTATTTTGAGCTTATCGACACAGGCGGCTATGGAATAGTTGACAGAGGTGATTTGACCGGGCACATCGAGCAGCA
>Ga0315533_1002311_pt1 | contig 13446 bp, 15 predicted proteins | sample SalMarSW160130MG_FD_203081 | JGI IMG/M metagenome (GOLD analysis project Ga0315533, IMG submission 203081) | Salt marsh sediment microbial communities from the Plum Island Ecosystem LTER, Massachusetts, United States - Salt Marsh Sediment SW1601-30 ...
GTTTCCTACCTTGCCAGCAGCCTGCGCGGGTGTTGCGTTGGCAAGTTTAGTGGCGTTCACCTGCCCCGTGCTGTCAATGATGGTCGTGTCCGCATCGTCGTCGCCGAGGTGGTAAACTCCCTCGAAAAATCCGTCCCACGCATTCGGCGCGTCCTGGCCGTCGGCCGCGCCGGCCTTCTGCCAGTAGATATAGAAGTCCGTGCGGGCCACCGCAGAGATCGACGGCAGCTTGACCCAAAACACAGCCGTGACCGCCCCGCCGCCGCCGCCGCTCCACAACTCCGTCTCGTGCTTCAGCAGCGTCTCGCCGTCGGCCGCCGTGAACCGGATGTCCGCCCCCGTCGCCAGCGCGTCGGAATAGTCGGCATCGGCGGTCAGCTTCACCAGCGCAGAGAAATCCGTAAGCGTAGCGTCGACGTTCGCATGCTGCGTCGAGAGCTTCTCGCGATGTGTCCAGCCGGTAAGCCAGGCCATGGCAGTGGTCAGTGGTCAGTGGTCAGTGGTCAGTGGGCGGCGTCGATGGCGTTCTTGATTGCCATCGCCTTGGTTTTCAGCGCCTGGAACTCAGCAACCAGCAGGTCCTTCTCGGCCTTTGCCGCAGCCAGCGCGGCGTTTGTGGGAGCGGCCGCTGCCGCCGTATCCAGGTCGGCCAGGATCGTCGCGTACTGGGCGGGCATCCCGGCCAGTTGCGCCTCGGCCGTCGCTACCTGCTGGCGCGCCGAATCGAGCCGCCCCTGGTTCTCGTTGATCCGCTGGGCGATCTCACTCAACGCCTGCTTCGTCGTCGCATAAGTTGTTGCCATCGCTATCCTCCTCCCGGTCTCCCGGGTCAAAACTCGCCTATCCCTTGATGTCCAAAAGCCGCTTCACGGTGGATACGATTGCCTTCACCGCCGTGCCGGTCGAGGCATCAGTAACCGTCGTCGTGATCCTAATGTCGAGTTCGTCGCCCGGAGAGAGCCCGGCCGGCGTGATCGTGAAATCCTTGTCGGCCAGCGACAACGAATTGATCGACTGGGCCGCAGTGGCGCAAATATCGCCACCGTCAACCCCGCCTTCGCCGTCGCTCTTGTAGACCTCCACATCGATGACAGCCGTCGTGTCGGCCACGGTGGTGAGCATCCCGGCATGGACGCGAATCGTAATGGTCTGCCCGGCGTCATACTCTGGCGGCAACGTGAACGTCCGCCGGGCGTAGTTGCTGGTGGCCCCGGCCGCCTTGAGGTCCTCAGTCTGGAGGGTTGGCGTTGCCGATCCAAAGGCCCCACTGACGAGGCCCAAGTCATCAGTCAACGGCGTGGCAGGCAAGGGCGTATCCATGCTGTCATGGACCTTCCAGCCTTCCGGGCCAAACGGATACGGCTGCAAAACGTCTTGTGCCAGACCACTACGGCCGATGCCCGTGACAGAACCGTTGAACGCGGTATCTCCGTCAACGGTGAGCGAACCCGCCACTCGCACGGAATGATCGGCAGCTCCCAGGACTGTGCTTCCCATTGTCGTTTTTCCTTTTCGTTTTCGTTATTTGGCCATGCTCGCCTGCCACCGCCGGAATTCATCCATAGTGCGAAACCGCATCGTTTCGCCGCCGCCGCTAGCGTCCAGAAAGTCGGCCTGCTGTTGCGGAGTCAGGTCCGCAATTTGGTCGGGCGTCCAGCCATACAGTTCCGCCAGCCCGCGATACACGGCCAGCTTTTCCTTCAGGGTTCGGGGTTTGGGGGCTGGCCGCTTTCCACGTTTTTTTCGGGGCCCTCCGCTTCCGTGACGAGCGGCTTACCGAACTGCGCAAGATGCCATGCGTCCATGATCTGCGACATCGTGTCGCCATCCAGCTTTCGTGATTCGTCCAACGTGTACGCCGGCTGCTTTTTCCGCAGCAGCCGCCAGACGAATTGAGCCATGACTTCCTTTTGGGCCAACAGCCCACCCGACTCGAATTCGCTGAAAAAGTCGATCGTTGCGGCGTAGGCGTAGGCCGCTTTGAGCGTTTCCTCCCGTTCGGCGAGACTGCTTTCGGGCTCCAGGCTCGCGCGGGCAATCCGCAGAATGCGGCCCTGATACCAGAGCGACAATTCATCAAAATCGCGGTCCGAGAGCGGTGAGAGCAACAGGTCCCGGTCGCCGATTCGCACGGGCACCGGGGCGGCAGAAGCAAGAGAAGCAAGCATGATGCGGGCCTTTCGGTCGATTGTGTTGCGGACCTGTTGCACACAAAACGCACGGGTGAAGGGCGGCAAACGCGGTCCGCTAAACGCCTACACGCCCTCCCCCGCGCGATTTCTCCTACGTTTCCGGCCAGACCGTGGTCACTGCCGGATCGATAATCGAGCCGAGTGTTTGCGTGTCGCTAATGTCCGTTGTCCCGCACATCGAGGCGTTGAGCGTGCAGGACACGATGCCCTGTGTCTCGCGGTTGACCTCCACGTCACTGATGTCGTCGAAGATGGCCCAGTCCAGGAGGTAGGTCAGTTCATCAGCATCTTCGATCTTAATGCCTACTACATCCTTCGGCTGGGGCAAACCCTCCAGACCATAGGCCGCGTCGGCAAGCGTGGCGTCCGGACTGACCTTCATGGAGAGCGTCCAGTCCAACGGCCCCCGCTTGCGCTTTGTGTAGCCAGCCGTGCTCGAATCGGCGTAGGCTTGATTCGCCCGCTTGAATTCCAGGGTGATCGTCTGGACTTGGGCTAGCACAGTGGTGTACGATTGGTCGGCTGCGGGTGTGGCAAGCGACACCGTAACCCCAATGCTCGGCACCGGCGTGGCAACCGACACATCGGCCGCGACTGCTGCCCCCAGAGTCAGAGTGCCGTTGCCGCTGAAGCTGACTTCGTGATCCACCGGCTTTCCGGTCGCGATGTCCCAGTTGATCCGCACGCTGTCAATGATGATGGTGCCATAACACCCCTTCACGGCGTCAATTGAGCCCAGAAAAACCGGCTCTTCTCCGGGATACGCGACCGGATACCCGTCCGCCACGAAGCTGCCGGACCAATCGGAGTTGCCGCCCACTCGGGTTGTCCCGCCGCTGGTGGCCGAATCGACCACGGCCTGGTTGTCGGCCTTGAGCGTGACCTTCCAATTGCGGATGGCAGCGTACACATCGTCGCCGAGCTTCAACGCTCCTGTTTCGCCGGAGAATACTGTAGGCGCTTCGGGCATGATCGTTTTCCTTGATAAGGTTTGACTTCAAAATTCACGAACCAGGAAGCATCAGTACAGCCGGGAACCACATTTCCACTTCGCAGGCCCACAGGACCGACCACCAAAGCGTTCCTTTGTCAGCATCTCCCTGCCCCACGCCGATGCTTCCGGCCTGCGCTTGCGTCCGTTTGACGAAAGCAACGTCTCGCCACGTCAATGCATTGAGGTAATTACGGTAGTTGTGAATCGCCCGGATCGTTTCCCACAGCACGGGGAAGAGGGAAGCATCGAAACCCTGCTCGCCCGTGGCGATTTGAACCTCGAAACGAACCGTGATTCGCGTGTTACTGCTGTCGGCATTCAGATACGGCGTCACGTCGGCCGCGCGAATCTGCATTTCCGGCCGGTCACCGGGCGAAAGCTGCTCGTCCTTGCGGGGCGAGACCCCTTCGCCGCGAAACTTGATGCGGTTTCCTTCCGGAACCAAGGCACACCACGCCTCGTTTGCCTCCAAAAGCTCCCAAAGGGCGTCATGCACCTGGCTCAAAGGATCGAGGTTGGGGTCGGGCATAGTGTTTACGCCTCCCCCGCAAGCGTTTGCAGGGCCGTATCCATCACGCTGGCCATTTTCCTTTGCGTGGGATCGTCCGGCGGGACAATGATCTTGCGAATCGGCAAATGCGGCCCGCCCTTTTGATGGAAGCCGGCGATGTCCGCGATGGTTGCCGTGCCGTCCGGGTGCCGAGCGGGACCGCCGAAGCCAACTCGCATCCCGAATGGAATGTCTTCCTGCAACTGCCCGGGTGCTCCGGTGAAGTCCGGGGCCGTGACGTTGAACAACAGCCCCTTGTCGCGCAGGATGCTGATACCGGCCATCGTCGGCTGCTCGCGGATCGTCTTCGCCGCCCTGGCAATCTGTCCTCGGGCCCGGTCAGCTTTCTCGGAACCGCCCTGCCCCTTCGCCGTCAACTTATCGAGCCGTGATGCCGCTCTCGCCTCCGTCTTACGGGCCCTGGTGATTTTCTGCCGGCGGGTTCCGCCGCGACTGGCCCGCCTGCCGAGAATTGTGCTCTTGGCGAGCGGCTTCCAGTCTCCGCCGCCGCGTGAAAACCGATTGAACCGTCGCTGGAGAAACGCCCGATAGATGTGGGCCCACTGGCGGAATGCCCGGCGGATCGGGTTGCCGTCGCCGCCACCGGCCAACCCTTGGGCAATTCGATCCCGGTAGCGCAACAGCGGCGCGAGATTGACACGAACCGGATCACTCATTGGCCGACCACCTCCGTTACGGTGTGACGTCGGCCAAGAAGACTGCCCAGGGGTTTTTCAGCAGGGGCAGAAACGTGTCGCCCGCGAAGTGCGTGATGCCCGGCGGGTTGTGGCCGATGGTTGCGTACGAAAACGCACCCTGCACCGGAGTGAAACTGCCCAGAGCGGCCATCATGTCATTCACCACGTCCAGCGTGGTCGGCACCGGGTAAGTGCCTTCCATTACGCCCCACCAGTCGGGCGACGGGTCGGGGGTGAAAACCGCTTCATCGCCCGAGAACCAGGATTGGTAGGCACCGTCCGCGTCAACGAAAAACGCATCGGCGATGGGATGCCACTGGAGGCCCAGCAAGCCTTGCGGGACTTCGCCCGGGGCGTTGGCAAACGATTCGCTCAGCGTCGGACTGGCCGCAATGAGGGCCTTGATGGCGGTGTTGTTGAGCAGGTTCGCCGGCATGTTCGGCCCGTAGAAGCAGTGCCGGATCACGTAGCCGGTTTTCTTCTGTGCGGCGGCCTTGATCTGCCGAACGTCGGTGATGATGTCCGTGCCGGCCGTGGCCCACGAAGCGGTGATGATGTCGCCGTAGCCGTCCCAGTTGAGCTGGTCCTTGTTCCCGGCGGGGATCTGGAAGTCGATCGTGTAGTAGGCCCCGGTGGAACTCGGCAGCAGGTTGCCCTCGCTGTCGAAGTAGATGGCCCCGTACTTGAAGACGGAGTAAACGCACGACACGCGGAGGTTGCGGAACCGCACGCCGAAGTCTGCCAAGTTGCGGGCGATGGTCTGCCGGCCCATGTCCTGTCGGACATTGGAGTCCTCGGATTGGAGCTGCATCAAGACGGTCGGATCGGCCGGGAGGCTCTCGAAAGTGTGCAGCAGGGAGATCGGAACTTTCTTTACGCCGGTCATCACCCGCTGCCGGGCCGGGGAACCGTAGGCCACGATGCGAGCCGTTTCCCGCGTACCGGCGGCCATGGTGTACTCGCCCGTCTTGCCTTCCACGCGATCGGTCACGGAAAGGAACTGCGGAGGCAGGATGTTCTCGGGCACGCCCCCGAGCACTTGCTGCACGGAGCCGATGAGATTCTCGAAGTACAGGAAGTCTTGGAGGCTTGCGACCATGGCGTTTTTCCTTTTCTAGCCGTGTAGTTCTGTTCAGTTCACTCGGAAATGTGGAGTGCGGGCCGTTATTGGTTCCCTACCTACCGTTCCCACCAGCCCATTTCGAACTCATACTCGGCGGCCGTGCTGGCATTCGACGGATGCCAAATCTGGAGGGCGATATTCTGCCCCGGGCCAATGATGATAGGCGGACAGGGAACCACCATTCGCTGGACATCCGTGCCGCTAATGATGACAGAGCCTGAAGCGTCTTGTCCGCCGAATTTCAGGAACCACTCGTCGCCGACAACGGGGATTGCACCGCGCAGATTCAGCCTCGCCAGCAACCGGGCAGAAGCGGAGGGGGCCACGGTCGTCAACGCGCCGAAGTACAGCAGGGCCTTGGACGCCTCGCCACTGTCCATGTTCGCGTTTTTCGGGGTGATCGCACTTCCGCCGCTGGTGTATCGGTTCGCACTGTCGGCCTTCAGGAACGCATAGGTCGCCGTGCCGGACGCCGGAGCTGTCTCGGCAATCAGCCTCAGGTAGTCCAGATAGATCCGCTTGCCGCCGAGCGCATCGTTGTTTTTGAGGTAGAGCACGTTGCCGGCCGTTTCGCTGACGGCGGCGGAAACCACGTGTGCGATGGCCGTTCCTGGAGTGGGATTCGCGGCGACGAAGTAGGAACCTTCGTCGGCCAGTGTGTGACGGGGACTGCCGATCATCTGGGCAAACAGTTCCCCATACCGCCCCAGCCGGGCCTCCGCCTCGATGCCGTCGCCAACCGACAACCCCAGAGCGCGACGAACCATCCCGTTAATGCCAACTTGCGTTTCCATCGGAATCACCCTCTATGTGCTTGGTTGCTGCTGATGGTTGTCCGCTGCGCCGCTGTGCGATTACCCTACGTGGTCATCGTCGAAAACGTATCCACTGCCGACCGCCCGTAGTGCGTCCTTAACCCACGTCTTGAGGCTCGCGTCGGACGGGTAGTTGACGATTTGGCTGGCATCCACCACGCCGTTTCCGCTGCCAATGATGAGCCGACTGGCCTCCACGTCGAGGTTTGTGGCTCCGTCGTCGTCGGTTACCTTGATGCCGGACTCCATGCCCAGTAGGCCCAGCGGCGTTTCGCTGCCGTCAACGGGCTGGATCAGCGAGCCGGCGATAAACGCACCATTGACGCCTTCGGTGGTGCGCGTCACGGTGGCTTTCAGGGTCGATGTCGGCAGTGTCGTCACGACGACAGCCGGATGCGGAAGTCCCGCATAGCCGGTGCCACTAAAGGTGAGGACGATAATGTCGTCGGTGTCCGCAGTGGTCGAAGCCACGATGGCATTCGCAACGCCGGTCGCTGCATCCAGTGCGTCTTGGATGGATGACAGGTAGGTCGCGTCCGCGGCATTCCAGGCGGCCGGCGAGGTGGTGACTTCCAGGCCCGTCGTCGGATCGGTGAATCGGAAGGCGATATTTCCGGCCGTGGACGAAGCGTCCATGTTGATCGTCTGCACCTCGTTGACGCCCAACGCGGTAATCGTAACCGTGTTGGCCATCGGCACGCCTTTGGTCGTTTCGGCCACGGTGCAAGTCAAAGCACCACTCGCACCAATCAGCAAGGTGCTGTCGACCGAAATAGCCGCGTAATCACGGTAGGTGTAGCCCGTGCCGGAGGCAGTGAACACAAGCGCGATCGGACCAGCCGACCAGGGAGCCGCGGAGCCGGCGGACGAAAGAACCCACCCGGCCGAGCCGAGAGCCAGTGTCACGGCTGCCTGGGCAGCGGCAAGGGTCGCGCCAAAGGCGATGGCTGCCGTGGTGACGAATGTTCCGTCCGGTTTCGGCAGCGTGATCGTGTACGTGCCCGACGCGGCCGCCTCGTTGGGGGTGGCCGTCTGCACCTCGTTGACCGGCGTGCCGGCTCCCACGGCCGAGTAGGTCGCCGTCAACGTGCGGACCACGCCGCTGGCCGCCGGCGGACCGGTGAGTTTGAACGTGCCGGTTGCCCCAAGCCGCCGAATCAGCTCCGTGGCTTCGGCCGTCTGCATCAGGTTGAGCTGGGTGTCCGTCCCTGCCAGGGCAACGCCGGTTGACCCGACCACGCTGGGAGCCCACAACTTGCCCGTCGTGATCCGGCCCATCAGCATCCCGCAGCGGAGCCGGTCAACGTAACCCGCCGTGTTGAGTGGGTCGCGAGCACAATCGCCGTCGATGACGATTCCGCCGGGCAGGTACACCGGCTGGCCGCCGGCCATGATCTGCCGGAAAGCGTATTCGGTGGAACTGCCGACGCCGGGCACTCGATTCATCGCCTTCATGGAACTTCCTCGTTTTCGATTTGAGTGAAGGCCGCGAACGGCCGTGTCCTGCCAGTGGTTCCGTCTACGTCTTCGCCGACGGCATCCCGGCAGCCCGGGCCGTCATGGCCATGATTTCCTTACCGGCTTCCGCCCGAGATTTCGCCTTCTCGTCTCCAACCGGAATGTTTCGGGCCAGAGCAAGCGACTGCGGACCGGTGCGTTCCCCCATGCCGACCGCCGCGACGTTCTTGTCCAGCGCGGCAATCAGGCCGTCTAGTTGAGCCGTGCTCTTGCTGGACAAGGCCAGCGTCAGCGGGGCATCGGCGAGATACTGTGCGGCCAGATCGTCTCGGGCGGCCTTGGTGATCTTGCCGGAGGCGACCAATGCGTCCAGCTTGCCGGTGTACTTGTCGCGGGCCAGTCCGACCATGAAAGGATCGGGCGTTGCGGCGGCCTGCGCTGCCCGACTCGCGGCGACCGCGGCGGCATCGACGGCCGTAGTGTTCGGATCGGCCGTTGCGTCCTCGAAAACCCCAAGGGCCTTTTCGAGCTTTTTCATCAGGTCGCCAAACGCGACCTTCTTCTCTTGCGCCGTCTTGGTCTTGTCCTTGACCATCGCGGTCACCTTTTCCATGATGGCGGCCACGATGGCTTCGGCCGGGTCGGTTCCACCGGCGGCAGCGGGATCGGCGACGGGAGCGGGAACGGGCAAAACGTCGGGCATGATTTGCTCCTGCAATTTCAGAACGGGAACTTGCGTGGTGAACTTCTCCATCCCGCGCGATGTTTCAATCGGCACGAAGCCGGACAGGCCAGTGATTACCGGGTCGGTGCAGAGAGCGATGTGAACGATCGGATGGGCGAAACGATTGCCTTCGCCGTCTACCGCCAGCGTCGGACTGTAAACCGAAACATCACACGTTCCGGCTAGTTTGATTCCTTCGCCCACGAGGTCCACTGTGGCAAACAAGCTATCGCCTTCCGAGAACAACTCTCTGGCCCATCCCCGATTGGCTTCTGGATCGTCTGTATGCTTTACCGGAAGAGGAATCTTGTTCCCGGCAGCGAGATAGGCGCTGGCAGTTTTCACCCAATGACCAAGACCAATCTCGGCAGCACCGTCACTGCCGATCTTGAGTCCGTCGCCGCGCACGACCTTAAAGGCCTTTCCATCAACGGGATTGATGAATCGTCCGCATCGGATGATTTCCTTACGGAATCTCCGAACTGGCTGACCGCCTTCAAGTCGGACGGCACCAACAGGGATTGCCGCTGACGTGCGGAGTGCGAAAATCAAACCTTGGGCATCATGCCATTGCATGGCCCCACGATAGACCAGAGCCGCAAGGCACGAAAAGAGCGAACCTGTCCGGCCTGTCCGTAAAGTCCGCAGAGTCCGATGTGGCCGATAAGTCCGCAGAGTCCGTAGAGTCCGTTGTGTCCGATGGGCTGGACTATTGACCACCATTCCCAGAACGGGAAAGCTGGATGGCTTGGGCCACTTCGCACGGGTCGAATCGGTAAACCTTACCAATCCGGTCGGCCGGGAGCTGGCCGTCCGCGGCCAATCGGCGTATGGTGCGTTCGTTGACCGCGTGCTGTGCGGCGATTTCTTTCGCCGATAATTTCCGTTTCGTGCCCATTGTGCCCCTTACACTGCGCTGGCAAGCGAACCGAACCACTGTCCTGGGTTGAACGCGAACCCCTTGTCTGGCCCGGGCTCGTACTCCTTGCCGTTCACGCTCACGACGGCCGGTGGACGAACGATCTTCTGCGACTCGAAAACCTCGATTGTTGAACACCGGCAACTGTAGCCGTTGGGCGGCCAGATCGACCGCCAGATCGAATCATCCTTCGGGGCCGTCGTGCCGTCCAGCCCCGCGTGCTCCGGCCGGACCCGATCATCGCCCACCGTGATGTAGGTGTAGCCCCAGAGGATCTCTTGAATCGCCTCATCCTGACTGGCCTGCCATCGGCCTGCCCCGTAGGCCATTTGCGTCTGGGTCCGAAAGAGATTTTCCAGTGTGTACGAATTCTGCGGCGTGATGCCCGCGGCGGCGAAGGCTTCACGCATGGCCTTCACGCCTTCGCGGACGTGTTCGCCGGCTTGCGTAGTCCGAAGTAACGTCATCTGCAACTGGGCTTCAATCTCCGCCGTTGCGTCATCCAAAACGCGAAGGGCCTTGAGATCGTACTGGGCCTGAATCGCGTCAAGCTCCTCGACCGGCAATTGCAACCGTTGCCTCAAGGTGTTGACGGCTTCCAGGTGCGGGCCGTCCGGAACAAGTCTCAATTGCAGGGACTTCGCGCTCTTGCCGGCCGTGATCGTCGTGCGAACGATCCCTTTCAGGTGCGCCGTCAGCATCCCGTCAAGCACCAGCGGCCGGAGCTTCGCCAGTTGCGGCCGAATGATTCCGCGGATGTCGGCCCACTTCGCCCCGCGGCGAACCGCGGCCAAAACGTTCCGCTGAAGATGGAACCCAATCTGCCCGGCAGCCGAGACCCCGAGCCGCTCGATTGCAGCACGGTCCCTGTTGTGCTGAATCGCCAAGCGGCGTTGCTCGGGAGTGACTTTGCCGGCTGTTCGTTTCATCGCTTACTCTACTCCGTGGGTCGCTTCCTAAATTCGACGAAACGCCCCACATCGGCCGGATCGAATCTCGTTTCCTTCCGCGACAACTGGATACTCGACAAGGCGCCGTCGCGGGCCAACCGAAGAACTTGCCGCGGGCTGATTCGCAGCAGCTCCGCAACTTCCGAATCGGTCAAGAGTGGCGTTGTCATGCCCACGTTATCCACTTCCGGATCGTCGACCTCCAACACGACAGCCTCCCAATGATTAGATGGTAAGCTTCCCCCTGACCCGTTTTCTATTGCTTTACGAATGACTTCCGCTAGGTCCTGGTTTTCCACAACTTTGCCGTCAATTGTAGACTGACCGGGCGGGTAGTAAACTATCACGGACCTCATGTTTTCACCTTTTCGTGTTCAGGTTCGTTTCTCCCATAACCTCTCCCGCAGTCCCCGGTTTTCCTCTAGCAAGTGGTCAATCGTCTTGACCGCCTGCTGATAATCCTTCAGCGTCGGCTTTGGCCTGCGCTTGCGGAGAATCGCCACGGCTGCCCGCAATTGTTCAAGCTCCCGGCACGGGCACGCTGCCGGCCCCGCTTCCTGTAGTTCCGGTTCCGCCACCTTGCACCTCCAGGGCATCAACCATTCGAGTCAGGCTGCCTTGGTCGACAGTCGGGAAGCTGATGGCCAGCAACTCTTTTGCCGCGGGTTTGGTCAGCGTGCCGGCCGTGACTTGCTGGCAAATCGCCAAAGCCGACGCAATCTGAGCCCCATTCATGGCCGCGGCTTGCACGTTGTTAACCGGTACAGCATCCGGCGTCTGGCCGTCCTGCTGCGCCTGCTGATACACCCGTTGGATCGTCTCGGCCAGCGGGTCGCGGTTGTCAACGCCTTCCGCCGGTTGCACGTCGCCTGCCTGCGCCGTTGTGTCGGCCTTGGGAATGCCGAGCAAATCCTTGATGGCATCCGTGTCGATCTGCCCGGACTCGTCAAGGAACCCGTTGGGGTCGGCCAGAAACGCCGTGTAGACTTCCTTGACGTACTGGAGCTTCGCATCGCGGATCGGGGCCGCGACCAACCGGGCCTTGCCGCGCATCCCGTCGCCCCAGTTGAGGGCGAGGAGCTGGTCAACCGCGTGCCAATTGACCAGCCGCGTGATATGCCGGTGCATCAAGTCGGCCTGAGTCAGAGCCAGGTCGATCTGTTCGCCGGCCTCCGCCTTCGTTCCGTACTGGCCTTCCAACACGCTCCGTTCGGGAATCAGAATGGCCCGGGCCAGAAGCGAATCAAGATACTTGAGCCGATCCACAAACGTCGGCTGCCGGCCGCCGTGATCTTCCAGCAGCTCGATCTGCCACTGGCTCTTGGCCGCTCCCATCGAATCCACGAACGATTGAACCTCGTCAACGAGAGCGATCGACCCGCTGGCCTCCAGGGTGCGGAGAATTTCTTCCGCGATTTCGCTGTTGTCGCGTTCTGATCCGACAGCATCGCGGCTCTTGCCGTTCGGATACCGCACAACCCAGTGAGCCCCGGCCACCTTCCGATCGTATCTGGCCGCTCCCTTGTTTGCGTCCTGCCAATCACCCCACGTCTCGCGGGCATTCTCCAGTAGCGGCGTGCCATACCAATCGGTTCCCTCGACTCGGAATGGAATCAGCAAGCAGCTTTCGACTGGCAGTGTGACGGTTTTCTGTTTCAGTCCGTCGAAAGTCCCGGTCTTAGTCACCAGGATTTCCGTGAGGTCCTGCAAGAGCGGCTTCAGCTTGCGGAGCGCGATCATGCCGCCGACGAACGCGAAAACCTTCTCAAATCCTTGGTGCCCGAAGTCGATGCCGCCGAGTAAAGCGGTTTCCATAAGGGGCTCGCGGATAGTGACGAGCTGCTCTTGTAGAAAATCGACAATTCCATCCGGAACATCCTTGTCGGCCTCCACAGACCACTCGGCCGCCACGATGGGAGCGATCGACAGAGCCCGGGCCAGAGCTATCGTCGGGTGCTTTCGCATCTTGCGGTAGGTGTCGTAGCTGGCCGGAAGCCGCCGTACACCGCCCACGAGTGAGCCCATACTGGTGACGACTTGCCGGCCGGTACGCTCTCCAGTGGTCGGAGAGCTTGCCGCCACGATTGCCGTCTGTCCGTTTCCTGCTGGCATCACACTGGCCCTTTCGTGAGAATAATTCGTCCCTGCCCGGCTGGCTGGTCGAGCCGCAACGGGAACAACCGCCAGACCACGTAGCCCATCGCGTCCGTGACGTGGCCGACATCGCCACTGTCGGCCGGGTCGCGGGTGCCCGGCTTGTAGCCCCGGATTTCCAGGTCGCGGATCAAGTGCCGGCAGGATGGATCGACGAACATCCGGCAAGCCCCGGCCGCATTTTGAAACATCGCATTGCACGACGCGAACCGATCGGCGATCGGAGGGTTCGCGGCCGTGTAGTGGATCGTTCGGCCGCGGGCTTCGAATCGCCGGTCATTGGCAATCAGCAGGTAGTCCGTGGCCGACGCGGAGGTCTTGCGGGCCTGGCCGGTTGCATCGCCAAAAAATTGGAACCCGCCCGTGTGCGAAGCGTACCGACCCCACAGTGCATTTAAGGCGGCTTGCGTGTTTGCGTTGCGGAGCCAGATTTCGTCAAACCACTCGATTCGATCGGGATAGCCGTGGCCGATTACCCAGGCCATCGGATCGACGTTGAAGTCACTGCCCACCACCAAGGCCCGCCCGGGATCGTAGGGGCAGGGCCGGATATTGAACTCGCGATTGAAGGCGTGGAAAATCTGGCCGGAGACGGTTTCCCAACAGGCTTCGTATTGCTCTCGGAAGTCCCGTGGGTCAAGGGTCTGCCGGGCGTGCTTTATCTCCTCTGCTGACACGATGTCCGCCGATGGCCACGAAAACGCCGCGCCGTTGGGGTACTCGCCAGCCTCACACGATTCGCAGAACTCGCGGTACTCGAGAGCTCCAACGCCCGACCGTTTCGGAACGCCGATCCGCCAACACCAACCTAGACGGAGTGCTAGCGCGGGACGAACCGATCGGCTGAAAACTCCAGGTTTTAGATCGCA
>Ga0315533_1002312_pt1 | contig 13444 bp, 13 predicted proteins | sample SalMarSW160130MG_FD_203081 | JGI IMG/M metagenome (GOLD analysis project Ga0315533, IMG submission 203081) | Salt marsh sediment microbial communities from the Plum Island Ecosystem LTER, Massachusetts, United States - Salt Marsh Sediment SW1601-30 ...
GCCCTTTCAAAATAAATATAATAGCTGGCGATAGAAGAAAGAAGACAAAAAATTTATTGAAAATTTTAATAAAAATTGATTGAGCTTCCGATAACTTTAATTATAAGATAAAAATAAACGTGTCTGAATGACAGGGCAGGCATTTTGTCGGTCAAGTGGAAATCGGCCTTGGGGGCGACACTTGTATCTTAAAGAGAGTGAAGCCGCTTGAGGTTGTTGCCCGAGGTGCCTTTGCCGAGCCAGAGGAATGATGAACAAAAAGTTCTGATGGTTCGGTTCGCCGAGGATTTGGTAGCACGGATGTGGGTAAAAAAGCTGCAAGGGAGTCAGCTTTCGGTAAGTGTCTGGTCTTTATATTCATTTCTTTTTACCATAGACAAATGTAATCAAAAATATTTTCTAAAGATATAATTTTTATGTTTGATATTTGCCTTTGCCTATTTTGTTCTCAGTACCAGCGATGATTCTTTTTATATTTGACTGGTGACGAAAGATTACCATCACGGCTATCGCGGTTGCCGCCAGCAGTAGAGGCCAGAGTTTATTAAGCTGCCAGCTATTTTTGAAAATTATTATCGCTGCAAGACAAAGCGGAAAAGATATCGATGCCGTAATCGAGGCTAACGATACGTACCGTGACAGTAAAACAACGATTACCCAGACAGTGATAGCCGCTGCTGCACAAACCGTATAATATGGCCAGAATCCTATCGCTGCTCCAAAACTCGTAGCTACACCTTTTCCTCCCTTAAACCCCAGATAAACCGGAAATATATGACCCAGAATCGCTGCAGCACCAACTGCGAGACATCCGACAAGCTGCGGAATACCGGCATCGGAACCGGCTAATCTTGTTGCGAAAAGCGTCGGTAACGTCCCCTTCAGGACATCAAGCAAAAAGCAGAAATAGCCCCATCTTTTGCCCAATGCTCTCGATAGATTGGTTGCACCTATGTTGCCTGAGCCAATCTTGCGAAGGTCCTTGCCGTGCGCTTTTGCAAATATCTGGGCAAAAGGAATTGCACCGACAAAATAGGAAACGATAATAAAGGCTAAAAATTTCATTTCTTCCTTTTACCTTCCAATATATTTTCGTATAGATTGTTCAACTGTTTAGCCGCTCGATTGATGGAGAGCTGTTCTTTCAGTTTATCTTCAATTATTGCCTTAGTCGCGTTTTTAATTGTTTCGGCATTCGTAAAGTACAAAAGTGCGTTTGCCAGAGCTTCGATATCTTCCGGCTGCTCTATAATCCTGCCGTGTCTGTCATTTGTGATTAATTCACTTGCTCCGTTAAACCTTGTTGTTATCACCGGCTTTTCAGCCGCTAATGCCTCAAGTGTAAACCTGCTTGAAGGGTCATAGAATGTCGCAAGCACTGCTGCATCTGTTATAGCAAAGACATTCGCCATATGCCTGACCTGCCCGAGAAAAACTATCTTTTCGAAGACGCCGAGCGTTTTCGCGAGATGTCTGAACTTATGGATTTTGCCTTTACCTGCAACTATTAAATATGCAGGCTTAAATTCTCGCCTTTGATTTGCCAGTGAAAATGCTTCTAACAAAACTTCCAGGCCCTTAAGCCTGAAATTATTCGCGGCAAATAAAAAAAGAATAGGGTTATCCGCTTCGGTGATTCGAAGGCTGGCGAGTATCTGCGAGCGAAGATTATCAGCAGCACGTTCTTCAATTTTTGTATCCGTTTTCACACCGTTAGGGATTATGATTATCCTTTCATCTGAAACATTATAATACCGTCTGAATTGCTCCGCGACGTAACCGGAAAGGGCGGCGATGATTGGTCCATCGTTAATTGCGCACAATCTTTTTTCGGCCCTGTAAAGAGCTGCCCTGCGAAGATTGGCAAATGCGGTTACCTTCTTGTAAGCTGTGACAATTCTGTTTCTGTAGCTTTCGGCATTACGCTTGATAGCTTCGGGGAAGCTGCCGCCTCGCGGCTGATAAATGTCGGCAAAGGCGAATGGAAGAAAGCTGTGAATTATGTCGTAATGCTTCTGACTTAAAAATTCCTTCAGGGAATTTTCGAAGCGGCTAAGCGTGGTTCGTTTGCCGCTTTTGTCTGCGCGAAGAAAATAGATATTTTTAGCATTTGTTTTTTCGTTCGCACCTTTCACTGCGAGGATGTCAACTTCCAGAGCCAGCCTTCTGAGGGCAGCCTGCAACTCAAAAACGCTTCTCTCGGCTCCGCCAAGCCCTGTATCAGCACGCTCTATAATTAGTGCAACTTTCATAATGTTTGCTTTCAGTTAGTTCTCAAATGGAGCTGGTCTGTTGTGCTTTTTATCATGCTTTGCCATACGCCGGCTCTTGTTTGTTATCCTCTTTATAACCGACTTATCATTTCTGTTCAGTCTTTTTTTACCTGTAAGGCTTAAAAAGAAACGAAGCCGGTCGGTTTTCGAGAAGTATTTACGCGGCGCCGAATAATGAAGCTGTGCTAAATCTTTTATTCGAAACCGCTGTCCTAATAACAACGGCCTGAATGCTCGTGAAAGGTCGATAAGATAAAATTCGCCGCTGTCATTGTAGAATATATGGCTGAAATAAAGGTCACGATGGCGGTAGCCGGTCTCGTGGAATTTTCTTACGAATTTTGCAAGCTGCTCAATGAAGCTTCTTTTTAGTCTCAGTTTCGCTGCGTCCTGTTGACCGTAAAAACAACCGGGCAGCTTTCTTTCAAGCGATTCGGCATCGGCTATTTTTCTCGTGATGCAGAAGCTTCTTTTCTCCAGCAGCGTACCGAACTGCTCACCAAAGCATACAGGTCTGGCCGTATTTATTCCTTCAGCGAAAAGTTTATTTGCCATCTCGAAGTCAAAGGATGCGCAGCTTTTCCGTCCCCGTCCGGTGAGCCAATTCTTAAGCTGTACTAAAACCGGCGGTTTGTTAAAGCGTTTCAAAAAGAAGGTTTTTGCGGGTGAGTCTGTCTCGAACTGTACCCGGCTTCGATAATCTGCGAGATTGCTTTTTTTTAATTCTTTGCCCCCGCTGAAACTAAAAACAGCTTCGATATTTGTGAGGCCTAATCGCCGCAGTATCTGTTCGTACTCCGGGTCAATGAGAAAAGAATCTGATAATTTTTTAAAATTTTGCCTGCTCATTTTAGCCGTCTTTGGCCAGTAACCTCTCAGCAGCTTCAAATACCGTATCAACCGAAATTGATTCCATACATATATGGCGCTCTTTTTTACATACGGGCTTGGCACAGGGTGCGCAATCGGCACTGCCGACGATTTTTATCTCGTCTTTGTAACCTGTTTCCGTCCACGCAGGGTCGTTCGGGCCGAACAGCGTAATAACTTTACTCTTTAATGCTATCGCTATATGACGAGGGCCGGTATCATTGGTTACTACAAGCTTCGACAGCGAAAAAAGCGCTTTTAACTCTCCCAGATTTACCGAACTTTCGCCGAGGTTTATCAAATTATGTTTACTGAGGCTGCAGATTTGTTCTGCAATCCGTCTTTCAGCAGATGCTTCTGAAACAGAAACCACAATCCTTGCATTGTATTTATCAACCAGCCTGTCTGCTGTTTGTGCAAATCTTTCATCAGGCCAGCATTTACTCGGCCCGAACGCTCCGCCCGGAACAAAGATAACGATGGGGCCGGTATTGTCCCTCAACACGGGCAGTTTCTCTAACAATGTTTTTCTGTGCTCTTGTTTTATATGAAGCTCTAATTGCCTGTCGGTTGATTTGCATCCGAGCCGGCCGGCAAGAGTTAAATAGTAGCCTATCATCGAGGCTGGTTTGTATCGGCCGTCAGGTAATTTCGCAGGGTAGAGCTTTTCTGTGAGCAGAAAACCTCGTCCGTCTCTGCAGTAGCCCGCTCTTACAGGTATCCCTGCAAGAAAGCACGCAAGAGCGCAGCCGAAGGAATTTTTGAAAAGTATCGAATGTGTGAATCTGTATTGCCTCAGTTTCTTTATAGCTTTTAATCGGCTGCCTCTTTTACAGACAATCCATTTATCATTGAACCGGCAGGGCGACAGTATCTGTTCGATAACCTCATTGCCTAAAAATGTAATTTCGGAATCAGTGAATTTTTTGCGTATAGCTCTTAATGCGGGTGTGCACAAAATAGCGTCGCCCATCGGCGATGGAAGCCAGATTAAAATTTGTTTTTCTTTTTCGGACATTTTTGTTAAGGACAAAATGGTAAAACGAAGGAGGCTGAGTCGAAACAGGCACAGCGGCTGCCAAAAATTATTTTCGCTCCCGCATTATGTAAAACGACAGGGTCATCAGTTGAATAACCGCCGCGAAGCCGAGCGTGATTAAAATAAGCTCGTTGTTCCTGTTCGGCTCCATCAGCAGCCATATGCTTATCAGCAGGCAGAACACCACAACTATTTGAAGTACACCGGCTATTAGTCTTGCCAGAGAAAACTCACCGTATCTTTCTGTGCGCTGCATCGTTTTAAGCTCCCTTAGTACACCATCGAGTAATTGTTCAGGATTTGCCTGTGAACCGGTTTTATTGCTCGGCCTCTGCTCTGCGCTCGGCTTTTGTTCTGTGCTCGGCCTCTGTTCTGCGGTCACTTCTTCGGTGACAACAGGCCTGCGTCGGGTAATCTTTTTCCTGACCGGCTTTTCGAGTCTTTCTTCGGTTTTGCTCACCTCAACCGCAGCGGCTCTTTTGACCGGGCTTCTGGCCGCCAGGCGGCGGTGCTTTTTTATGATATTTATTGCTTCTTTCATATTCACTGCCTGAAAGTCCGGCTGAGGCCCCTTGATTCTTATTTGGATTAGACGTGAGCGTTTGATGATAAGTATCGTCCTGCATCCGGCTCGCTGACCCGCTTCAATGTCACGGTCGCTGTTGCCGATAAGCCACGACGAGCTCAAATCGATATCCATTTCCTTCGCCGCCCTTAATATCATACCGGGATTTGGTTTTCTCTCGTCGCTTTCACTGCGGTATTTGGGTATCACGCCGTCCGGATGATACGGACAGTAATAAATCCCATCCAGTTGAGCTCCCTTGGCGCTTAACAGGGTTTGAAGCCTCTGGTGAATGTCGTCAAGTACTTTTTCGGTGATTATACCCCGCGCAACTGCCGACTGATTCGTTACAACGATAAGCTTGTAGCCCATATTTTTCAGCTCGACGAGGCTTTTGGCAACTCCTTCTATCAGCCTGACCTGGTCGGGGTGATTTAGATAGCCCGTGTCCTTTATCAGAGTATCATCCCGGTCTAAAAATATCGCTCTATCCGCCATAATATTTATTTATGTTTCTTAATTTAACTAAAACTTTCCTCTACGATTTCACATATTATATGATAAGCTATCGTGTGAATCTCCTGGCTGCGGGCAGTGGATTCATCTTGTGCGCAGAAACATATATCTGCCGCTTTTTCAAGTTTACTGCCGCCTCTGCCCGTGAAGGCTATTACCGTTGCTCCTTTTTCTTTTGCGAGCTCGGCAGCTGCGACGACGTTTGACGAGCTGCCGCTTGTCGAAATACCCCACAGTATGTCACCTTCTTTAACCAGAGCCTCAACCTGCCTGGAGAATATCTTTTCATAACTGTAATCGTTTGCAATTGAGGTCATAAGCGATGTATCCGTTGTCAAAGCCGTCGCCGGCAGTGCCTTGCGTTCTTTCTCGAAGCGATTGACAAGCTCTGAGGCTATGTGCTGGGCGTCCGCCGCTGAGCCGCCGTTGCCGCAGATATAAACACGTCCGCCTGCCTTTATCGATTTTACTATTGCCTCAGCTATAGAAGCAATCGCTTCCGTACTACTTTTCTCAAGCTCGGCAATCATCTCTTTGTGTCTTCGGATGACCGCTTCAATTTTTTCCCGTATCTTCTGTTCCATCATTTTTCTTCTCAAAGCGATTTCATCTTTTCAATCGTGGCCGTTGTACTTTTGCCCTCGACGAGCGGTGCAAAAAGCACCGAACCGCCGTAACTTTTTACAAATTCTGCACCAACGACGCCTTTTTGCTCCCAGTCTTTGCCCTTAATTAAGACATCGGGCCTGATTTGTTTAATCAGGCCGAGCGGGTCGGCCTCGTCGAATATTATTATATAGTCAACCGTCTCCAGCGCCGCCAGCACAGCAGCCCTGTCATACTGATTATTAAACGGCCGGTCCTGGCCCTTTATTATCCTTACCGACTTGTCACTGTTAAGGCCGACTACGACGACATTGCCGTTCGCCCTGCAGAATTTCAGATATTCGATGTGCCCTAAGTGCAGCACATCGAAGCAGCCGTTGGTAAATACGATAGTTTCGTTTTGTTTACGCCGCAGGCCCAGCTCAGCTGTCAGCGAGTCGAGCGTTCGCAGCTTGCCGCTTTTGCCGCGGTTTTGTGCGATGATTTCATTGATGATTTCTTCTATGGTAACGGTGGCGACGCCGAATTTTTCAACTTCGATGCCTCCGGTTATATTGGCAAGCTGGACGGCGGTCTTGTAATCGCATCCGGCGGCGAGGGCTGCTGCAACTGTTGCGAGAACCATATCGCCCGCGCCGGTAACATCATAAACGTTTCGCGGCCGTGTGGGGACAAGCTCGCTTGTATCTTTTGTTTTCAGATATGAGCCTTCTTTATCGAGTGTGATTATGACGGCATCGAGATTTAATCTTTCGGTGAGCTGCTGAGCGGCTTTTTTGTAGTCGCTTTCATTTTTCAACTCGAATCCGACAGCGATTGAGGTTTCCTGCCGGTTGGGAGTGAGAGCAGAGGCGCCTTTGTATTTTGAATAGTCGGCAGCCTGTGAAGGGTCGACGACAATTTTTTTGCTTTTCCTTTTTGCCTGCTCTATGAAAAAGCGGCAAAGCCCTTCTGTCAAAAGGCCTTTATTGTAATCCTGCAGACATACGACATCAGTCTTTTGGATTTTTTCTTTAAAAAGAGAAAGTAGCTGTTCGGCCTGCCGCCCGGTGACAGGCTCGGTGGATTCGGAGTCGATTCTGAAGAGCTGCTGCTGGTGCCGATGCTGTGCGAGGCCGATGAGCCTGTGTTTGCAGATTGTCGGTCGGTCCTTTGCGGTTACCAGGCCGGCTGTGTCCGCGCCGGCATCTGATAAGAGCTGTTTTAATATTTTTGCATTTTCATCGTCACCGACGATACCGATGCAGAAAACTTTAGCGCCAAGTGTTGCCAAATCAACTGCTACCGAGCCTGCTCCGCCGCAGCTGGTTTTTATGTCCTTTACTTTCAAAACAGGTACGGGTGCTTCCGGGCTTATCCTTTCAGCGTCGCCGAATGTGTAGATATCGAGCATAAAATCGCCCACGAGCAGGACCTGCGGCGAGCCGAGGTTCGTTACGGTTTTTAACAGCTTCTCATACAATTTCGATTAGCCTTTCTTTTTGCAGTTTATCTCTTCAAGATTGTAACAGCCAGCAGCTTTTCTATCAAGTCTATAAACTGCTCTATTGCTGATGTGAATTGAATCTGTATTTTCAAGAATGCCAGGGGCAGCCGGGCGGATGTTTCAAGATAGGCAATTTTATTCCAGTCTTTTTCGGTTGTAAGAACAATTTCTGAGTTCAGAGATTCTGCAGTCCTGCAGATTTGGTCTAAATCGCTCCGGCTGTAGCGGTGATGGTCGTTGAAAAATTTTGTTCCCGTCAGCTTTGCACCGAGGTTCTCGATTAATCTCTGGAAGGACTCGGGATTTGCGATACCGCAAAAGGCATAGACTTTTTTACTTTGCAGTTTTTCTGCCGGTTGTTCGCTTCCATCTTTGTATTGAATTGAGACCGGTTGATGTATTGACCTTGCGATTGTGATGTTCGGCTTTATTTTCCGGATTGTGTTTTCTATTTTTTCAATTCTTTCGTCGGGCATTTTTTCACAGTGTGTGAGAACGACGGCATCCGCTCTCCTTAAACAGTTCAGCGGTTCCCGAAGCACACCTGCCGGCAGGATTTTGCCGTAACCGAAAGGCTGCGTCGCATCGATTGTCACTATGTCGAGCTCTCTGTCAAGCCTTCTGTGCTGGAAGCCGTCATCGAGGATGAGCAGTTTGCTGCCGAAGGTATTGACAGCAGTTTTTGCCCCGCTCAGGCGGTCGGGATTTACTATTATATCTGCATCGGGACAGTTGCTGGCGAGCAGCGCAGGTTCGTCTGTTTGAATATCGCGTGTCCCGGTTTTGTAGCCTCGGGTCAGGATGGCGGGATTAATGTTCTTATCCCGAAGAAAATTGTATAACCAGATAACCAGGGGAGTTTTACCCGTTCCGCCGGTTGTGATATTGCCGATGCTGATAACGACGGCTTGTACAGGTCGGCTCTTAAGCACTTCCTTGTCATATAGATAATTGCGAGCCCTTACCGCTGCGGAGTAGGGTACAGTTGCTGCTGACAATAAAAAACGCAGAACCGCTGCAGCAGAATCCCGCCTTTGCCCTGAAATCACCTGACGATAGTATTGCTGATTCAATTATAGAGCCTCTCAATTCTTTTCTTTTGTAAGGCTAAATAGTAAATGGATGGGCAGAATTAGTCAATTATAAACAAAAAGGCTGCCGCACTGTTTTATGCGGCTGGATTGTCGGATTATCTCTTCGGTAGGAGGCAAAAAACACCGGCCTGAAAAAATTCATTTTTTTCTTGAAATATGGTCAAATGAACATATAATGGAACCAAAGCTGTCTAAGGACAAAACTATGGAACCGCTGACGCAAAAACAAAAACGCACGCTTGAATTTATTACGGACAGGCTGCGCGAAAACAGCCCGCCGAGCCAGAGGGAAATCGCCGGACATTTCGGCCTGACACAGAACGCCGCATACCAGCTCGTCCGCTACCTGAAGAAAAAAGGTTACCTCGCGGACACAGGCGGACACCGGGGACTGAGACTCTCTGAGCAGTATGTTAAAAAAATCCGGCACATCGAAGGCACGCCAATCGTTGGACGTGTTGCTGCGGGCCGGCCGAGCCTCGCAGAAGAAAATATCGAGGGCTATGTTCGGCCGGAAAGAATATTCGGGCGCGGCGAAAACGTCTTCATCCTGAAAGTTGCCGGTGACAGTATGGTTGATGAGGGTATTATGGACGGCGATTTTGTCGTGGTCGAGCCCGCCGTGGAAATTAAAGACGGACAAATTGCGGTTGTTATGCTCGACGGTGAGGCAACGGTCAAAAAAATATTTGTCCGGAGAAACCGGATAGCCCTGAAGCCTGCCAACAAAACCGCCGGATATAAAACCAGGTATATAAAACGAAGCGAGACAAATGCACGTATAATCGGTAAGGTAATAAGCCGTTTCAAACTGCTTGGCTGAATTGGCTGTGAAATGACTGCTGAAATTTATATTGGAATCGCAGGCTGGTCGTATCCCGACTGGAATAGAATTGTCTATACGGACCCGAAGATTGACCAGCTCGAATTCGTAAGCGGCTTTGTCGATTGCATAGAGATTAACAGCACATTTTACGCACCGCCCCTTGAGAAAACTACCAAATCCTGGCTCGACAAGACCGCAAAAAGAAAGGATTTCTTCTTCACTGCAAAGCTGCACCGCAGCTTCACCCACGAAGCTAAAATCGAGCCGGAAATGGTCAGGCAGTTTCACGCAGGCTTTGAGCCTATGCTCGATGCCGGAAAATTAAAACACCTGCTCGTACAGTTCCGGTACGATTTCGACGATAGTCCGCAAAACCGTAAGCACCTCGCCGGCATCGCCGAAAACTTCGCTGACCTTTTCAATTTGGCGGTGGAGGTAAGGCATAAATCCTGGGAAAGGCCGGATGCCCTTGAATTTCTCGAACAGCTCGGCGTCACCGTCTGCAATCTCGATTACCCGACAACTTACAACTCGTTTGATTTGCAGCATTGCACCGTTGGAAAGGGCGGCTATTTCAGAATGCACGGCAGGAACATCGAAAACTGGTTCAGCAAAGCCGGCAGAGACCGGACTTACGATTATTACTACAACGAAACGGAGCTCAGCGGGATAAAGAGCAGAATCGATGAATTGTCAAAGGCCTGCGAATATCTCGTCGTTATCACCAACAACCATTACAGAGGTGCCGAGCTCGCAAACGCCCTCGAATTGAAATCTCTTGTGACAGGCCGCAAGCGAAAGGTCCCCGAAGGTCTTTTAAGGACGTACCCGCAGCTCGAAAAAATCGCGATAAAACAATCTTTGTTTTAATTACAGGATGGTGCAATGGAAATGAGCGTTGACAAAATTTATCAGCCTGTATGCAGCGCTGAACACCATCAGCCTTTATTTATCGCTGATGTCCCCGCGGGTTTCCCGTCGCCTGCCGCCGATTATGAGCAGGCCCCGCTCGATTTGAACAGGTATCTGGTTAAAAATCCGCCTGCAACGTTTTTCGTCAGGGCCGCCGGTGACTCGATGACCGGGGCAGGCATCCGGTGCGGTGACATCCTCGTTGTTGACAAAAGCATCGAGCCGGCGGATAAAAAAATCGTAATCGCCGTCGTAAACGGTGAGTTTACCGTCAAAAGAATAAGAATCGGAACGGGTAAAATAATACTGGAAGCTGAAAATGAGAACTACCAGAGCCAACAAATTACCGCAGATATGGAATTTGAGGTCTGGGGCGTGGTTACCACCGTCCTGCACAAATTATGAAACCGGTTTTTGCACTTGTCGATTGTAATAATTTTTATGTCTCCTGTGAGCGGGCTTTTAATCCCCGGCTCGCCGGCAGGCCGGTTGTCGTCTTGTCCAATAATGACGGCTGCATCGTCGCACGCTCTGATGAGGCAAAGGCTCTCGGTATCGCGATGGGCGTACCAGCCTTTGAGGTAGCGGACATACTCGAAAAAAATAATGTGCATATCCTCTCCTCCAACTACACCCTTTATGCTGATATGTCCGACCGCGTAATGCAAACCCTCTCGGCGTTTACCCCCGAGATTGAAATTTATTCGATTGATGAGGCCTTTCTGAATCTGGCTGCCCTGTCGAAAAATCCTATAGAATGCGCCCGCCGAATCAAGGCGACCGTCAAAAAATGGACTGCAATGCCTGTCTCAATCGGTATAGCGCACACAAAAACCCTCTCGAAAATCGCAAACAGAATCGCAAAAAAATCGCCGGATGCCGGCGGCGTCTTCGATTTGACAAGTGCCGGTGACATCGACGCTCTGTTGGGAACAATCGCCGTCGAGCACATCTGGGGCGTCGGAATAAGGACCGCAATAAAACTAAAAAAGGCGAAAATCAAAACAGCCCTCGATTTGAAAAACGCCGACACCTACTGGATAAGAAAAAAATTCGGCGTCGTGGGACTGCGAACAGTATACGAGCTGAGAGGCGACGTCTGCTATTGTCTTGAGGAAAATCCACCGACCAAGAGACAAGTCGCCGTCTCCCGCTCATTCGGTGAGCCTGTCGATGACGTCGGGAAGCTCAAAGAGGCGGCAGCCGCATTCGCCGTGAGAGCCGGCGAAAAATTAAGGCAGGAAAAACTGTTTGCGAACCTGATTTCAGTCTTTGTTACTACCAGCCCATTTATCAAAAACAAGTACTTCAACTCACAAACGGCTGCTTTTGAGGTCGCAACAAACGATACGACGGAATTGATATGTACCGCCTGCCTGTGTGTTGAAAAGCTTTACCGGAAGGGGTGTTTGTTCAAAAAGTGCGGCGTTATTCTGCACAGCCTCGTATCTGAAAACCAGATTCAGCACAATCTCTTCGACGCCGCCGACAGGGAAAAATCGAAACGTCTTATGCGCACCGTGGACCTTATCAATACCCGCTTCGAGGCCTCTCTTCATTGGGCGGCCGAGGGCCTTAAACAGCCCTGGCAGGTAAAATTCAAGAGACGTTCCAAAAGATTCACTACCGACTGGTCCGACCTGCTCGAAGTTGCATAACTTCAAAAACCGTCTGCTAAACTTTGCAATCTTGCGAGCAAGTTCTTGAAACTGAAAGCAATACGTGTACAATTACTGAAACGTTTGCGTGAATAAAATTTATTCAAAACATATTTTGGATTATTGACTTCTTTACGGTGGAAAATTATGGATGATAAGATACTTGGCTTTATAGAGCAGAATAAGAACCGTTTTCTTGATGAGCTCAAAACGCTCTTAAAAATTCCTTCTGTCAGCGCGGATTCAAAGTACAAAAATGATATAATTAGATGTGCTCAATGGCTCATAAATCATCTAAGAGATTTAGGCCTTGATTCTCGTCTTATTGAAACCGCAGGCAATCCTATAGTTTATGCAGAAGCGAAAGGCGAGTCGGATAAAACGCTTCTTGTTTACGGCCACTATGACGTTCAGCCGCCGGACCCGCTCGACAAATGGCAAACCAGGCCTTTTGAGCCGACAATACGTGACGGCTTCATTTATGCCCGCGGTGCAACCGACGATAAGGGACAGCTCTTTGCACACCTCAAGGCCGTTGAAGCTCTGCAAAAAACCCGCGGCAAGCTGCCGTGCAGCATCATTTTTCTCTTCGAAGGTGAGGAGGAATGCGGCGGCGACAACCTCACCGATTACATCAAGGACAACAAAGATAATCTCAAGGCCGATGCCGTCGTCATTTCCGATACCGCTATGTACGATGAAAACACGCCCGCTATAACCTATGCATTAAGGGGCATCCTCGCATTGGAGCTCAAAGTCACAACCGCTGTCGCTGATTTGCACTCAGGCGTCTTCGGTGGTGCAGCAGCCAATCCTGCCGTCGCTTTGTCCGGCATAATCTCAAAATGCTTTTCGCCTGAAGGCAAAGTTTTAATTCCGCATTTTTATGATGATGTAAGGGACCTTGAAGAATGGGAAAAGGAAAATTTCAGAAAGCTCAACTTCGATGACAAAACTCTTTTAGAGCAAATCGGTGCGAAAAAGATTTTTGGTGACCCTGCCTTTTCGACTATCGAGCGGCTCTGGGCAAGGCCGACCTTTGATATCAACGGAATCTTCGGGGGCTACTCTGCCGAGGGTATGAAAACCATCATACCGTCGTCTGCTTCTGCAAAGATTACAATCAGACTTGTCCCCGACCAGAATCCGCAAAAGGTTTTTGACATCACAGCCGCGCACTTAAAATCCCTCTGTCCTGATTATGCGGACATTGATATTCTCGGCCCAATCGCCGCCGCCGAGCCCGTAAGTTTCGATATTGAAAATCCCATGCTCAAGGCCGGCATCGCTGCCTTAAAGGCCGGCTTCGGCGCTGAGCCCGTCTATATACGCTGTGGCGGCTCCATCCCCGTCGTCAATACTTTTGTTCAGCAGCTTGATAAACCCGTTGTTCTGATGGGTTTCGGCCTCGATTCCGATGGCGCTCATTCGGTAAACGAAAAATTCAAAATCGATAACTTTATAAATGGAATTAAAACCTGCGTGCATTTACTCACAAATATCTGAGCTGAGAGTAATTGCAGAAATACGCGCCTGAGAGGGCTCGAACCCCTAACCTTCGGTTCCGTAGACCGACGCTCTATCCAATTGAGCTACAGA
>Ga0315533_1002314_pt1 | contig 13431 bp, 7 predicted proteins | sample SalMarSW160130MG_FD_203081 | JGI IMG/M metagenome (GOLD analysis project Ga0315533, IMG submission 203081) | Salt marsh sediment microbial communities from the Plum Island Ecosystem LTER, Massachusetts, United States - Salt Marsh Sediment SW1601-30 ...
TCTCTGGAGCGGGTCCAGCTTGTTATCGAACAGAACCCAGTGTTCATCGTGGAACCTTGCGTATGTATATCGCTTTGTCCTGACTCCTCGCCAGGCGCGCATTCCGGTTCTGTCCATAACTCGGCCGCAGGGTGTTATTACCTCTATTAGGACCGAATCCGGTTCCGGCTCGGTGGCATTTCCCAGAACGAAGCCGGACAGGTCTTTCCCTTCTACCGTATTGGGAATATCAACCCCCATAAGACCAAGAAGGGTCGGCATAATGTTGACACTTCCGAAAAGAAGGTCATTGACCTGGCCGGGTCTGATTTTCTTCGGGTAGCGGATAATAAAGGGCACCGAAATGGATTCTTCGTAAGGCCATTGCTTGTGGTAGAGATACAGCGAAAAAAGCTGAGCACCGTGGTCGGAGGTGAACACCACGATGGTGTTGTCGGCGATGCCTAATTTATCCATTGCCTCCGTCAAACGGCCCATATTCCAGTCAAGCGAGGTTATAGCGGCGTAATAATTTGCGATGACCTGTCGATTTGCGTAAGACACGCCTTCTGTAGCATCAAAAATATTTTCTCTAAGTTTGAGCTTTTCGGCGTCATACATCTTCTGATATTTTTCGGGAGCGATGTAAGGGTCGTGCGGCGGTCCCCAGGAGAGAAACAGGCAGAAGGGGCCTTTATCTTTATGCTCTTCCATATACCTAACAGCCAGGTCTGTTTGAGTGTCCGGCTCCCAGCCCTTTATCGGGATTTTTTTGTCTTCGTCCCTATAATAATACGAATTGAAGTAGTCGTGGATGAAGTTAGCGGCTGCCCAATAATCAAATCCCTGGCGTTTGGGTCCTGGCGGCACAAATTGCCTTTCGGCGGCATCGACCCCGGCGTGGCCGTTTAAGTGCCATTTGCCGATGTAGCCGGTCTGGTATCCTTGCTGTTTCAGGACTTCTGCGATGCAAAGCTCATCTTCCGGAAGTGCCGGGCCGTTTGTTACCATCGCGTTGCTTAACGGGAATTTTCCGGTCTGCAGCATCGCACGATAAGGACAGCAAACAGGAAACATAGAAATAGCATTTGTCAAGCGCATACCCTGACCGGCCAACCGGTCAAGATTGGGGGTGATAACCTGGTCATTGCCGGAACAACCCATAGCTTGGCTTCGCATCTGGTCGGCAAAGACATATAACAGGTTCGGTTGCTGTCGTTGCGGTTTTTGCCGGCCGGCAAGCAAGCCGGGTGCAGCGGCCAGCGCGGCCCCGCCTGCCGCCAATCGTGAGCTTTTTGCCAGAAACTGCCTTCTTGATATTTCTTTTGCTTTACTCATATTCATTTCTCCTTAAGTTAATAACTCAAACTGACCGATGGCCAGTTTGAAAATGTAAAAATCAAAGTGCAAAATGCAAAATTGCGGAACCCGCCTAACGGCGGATGGCTGTTTTATTATATTTTATGAGAAACATAACATATTGTCAGAAATCGACTTACATTTAACACCTGCTGCAAATCGGTCAGTTTGAGTAAGTTAATAAGATTTCTATCAACTGATGTAACCTATTTGTTATACCAATCCAGAAGCTGCTTTAGCGTCTCCAAAGGGTCGAATACTCTGTGATAAGAGTAATAATCCATAGCACCTTTGCCCTTTACTTTATCTACAAATTCTGCTCTTTCGCTCCAGGCATCGATGGCCTGGGAAAGATATAATTTCGCCTTGTCTTTGTCAATCTGCTTTGCCTTGTTCTTCGCCTGTTCAATGGGGTATGGTATGGAAGACGTCAGCTTAAATTGATAAAATTTTGGAAATCCTAAGCTTTCCACTTTCTTTATTGCCCTGATTGCTTCCATAGTTAGCTGATTGTAGCGAAGACCTACTCGCATAAATTCGACTCTTTTTTTGATAAGTTTGTTCTCCGCCAATCTTTCTGCCTCATCCAGATAGCTGCTGCATTCTTCGAGGATGCCCGGCTTGAAAATTGTGAGAAACTGCTCATAAGACCTTCCCGTTCCCAGCAACCTCTGGCTTCTGGGAAGGTCTCCTTTAATTGTCGCATCCTTCCAGGCGTTTTCCAGCGTTTCAAAGTATTTTTTCATCGGCTCTCTTGCGCTGCCGAAACAGTTCGTGTAGTAGTCCTCAAGAATCTGTTTTACATCGAGTGTCGTATCCCAGAGCAGTTTGCTGGCGACATAGTAATTCAATCCGCTTATTGCATAATCTTCACAGCCCTGGGAGTAAAAATATCTGGCTCCCAGTTTGTAATACTGCGGAATGGACTGGCCGATAAGAGCTGGAATCACTCTGAACATATTCGGCCAGAGTGCATTTACGTAATATTCATAGATAGTTATGTTGTCAGCGATTTCAGCCCATTGTTTCAACCTGGCGTAATCCTCCTGTCTTCTTGGTTCGTACCAGTGTCCTATGCAGCTTGAGGTGGTTTGAAAGAACAAGTTTTTGTGCAATTTTTTGATTTTCCCCGGCAGCTCTGTATGCCAGGAATAAGATGACATACTAACGTATTTATCAGGATGGGTTTTGGCGAGCTCTTCAGCCATTTTGTTGGCGAAGGTAAACATACGGTCGCTGATGACGTCTCCTTCACCGAAACGCCCTGGTGCCAAAGGCGGTGCAGCAAACGGAGGTTTTTCTTTAAAGGGCTTTAATTTTTTCCCTGTATCCAGCGCCGTGCAATTTTCACATTCGCAAAATCCGAGCCAGTCGTTCTCTTCTATGGTGAAAATATCCACGTTTTTGTGCTTATCAAAGTAGCTTCGGACGTTATCAGTGCAGATTTTAATCACTTCCGGATTCGTGGTGCAAAGCTGGGCGCGCCTGGTCTTTCTTGTCCCGTCTACCAGAGAAAAGTATTCAGGATGTGTTTTAGCGTATTTTTCAGATGGAAGCATCTCATAGAAAGAGCCCCAGAACTTTGCTCTGATGCTGCCGCCGCGTTTGTTTCTCTTGCCCCACAGCGATGGTTCACCCGGCCCTGTTTCCTTGCCTCCGATGAGGCGCATTTTATAATCCGGTGCCTCCTGTATATCTATCTCATCCACCCTTACCGTATTTGATTGTGGGACCACTTCGCCTAATTCGCCCGGCCAGAACCATCTTATCCCAAGATATTTCTCGAGAAAAGTATAAACGGCAAATTCCGTTCCACAGGGCTCTTTACCAATTAATATGAGATTGTTTCCAATTGTCTTAATGTTAAATCCTTCAGGTTCCAGGTCCTCGCTGGTTACTCCTAAAGTTCTTACATATCGATTATCACCTATATGTATCATATTTCCTTCGATTTCTGTTGAGTCATCCTCTATAGGGACACGAACCGCTGAAATTTTTTCAAGATAGGTCTGCAGCTCTTGTGCAGCAAATCTATCCGCCTTGGAGGCATCTTCAGAAACCACAATGGTAGCAGTCGGCTTGTTGGCTTCGACGATGTCGAACGCGCAGCTTTTTTTAATGCAGAAAGTTACCATCACTACAGCGCTGAAAACAGCCAGTAAACATTTCTTTTGCATTATATATCCTCCTATTGTGAAAACCCTGCCGAGATTGCCAAAGACCAAAATTTTTACTCGTGCCGATAGACCTCCCAGCCCATATAGTTATCAAGGGCCTCGGTAATTGCATCGGCTTTCTGTGAGATGTTGACGGCAACGTGGTGCTCAAAACCCATCCTGCAGATATATCGCATAAGGGCTTGAAGGTTCGCAATCTCCATTATGCCATATCCGCCGAAGGTATCGAGTTTATCGTTTGTAAATTTGCCTTCGCCTACATAAGCGCTGATAATGCCGGCGGTGTCGTCGGTAGTGGTTCTGCAGAAGGTCATCCTGTTGGGCGCTATCCTGCCGACAACAGTGCCGTAAGTGTTGTCTTTGCCTACAGAGCCGGCGATAATCTGCTGGTAGTCCATTCTGGGTGCCTTGAAAAATGACCTCGGTAAGTTGCTACAGTGGAAGCAAACGCATTTGTCGGGGTCGGGGCCGTAGTTATTGTTCCAGTCCACAATCGCACTGGGCGTTCCGGAAGCCAATTGTAGAATGTACATCCCTAACAGACCCGTAATATCAACTTCACAGGCACTGGGCACCAGCGATTCGCTTGCCATACTCATAAGTGCACAGGGCACTATCCCGAAGAATTGCTGCAGGGCTGTCCAGCACTGAATGGCTGTGCCGTTAAGCCCCGTGTCTTTGACCCATCTGTCTATCACATAGCCGAATTTCGCCATCTTCAGAAGCGCCCCGGCTGGAATCGACTTTGTCGGGATATACTGCTTGATGGCGTTTAATTTATTTTTGACCGCTCTGTCATTATCGCCGAGAAGCGCAACTTTTCCGAGGATTTCGGACAAATCTATCGTCTCTACGGAGATGCCCGAAAGCTCAAGGATTTTTTCGCTGTAGCGGACGGTATTGAAGGCGCCGGTGCGTGCGCCGATGGCGCCGAACCTGACATTTTTAAGTCCTTTGACAATCCTGCACACCGAGGCGAAGTCGTCGAGGTCTTTCTTAAACTCGGCTGATGTAACTTTAACCGTATGCGATTTTGTCAGCGTATAGGGAATACCTGCCTGTCTGAGATTATTGCAGACGCTGATTTTTCCGCAGAAGGAATCGCGTCTGCCGGCGATGGTCATTTTGGCCGGCACGTCCGGTTCGGCGTGGATTAAAATCGGCACGTTAAGGCCGGAGCGTTTGACCGCCTCTGCGATGCCTTTTTCATCGCCGAAGTTCGGCAGCGTTACGATTATGCCGTCAATCTTTCTACTGTTCTCTGCAAAAAACGCAGCACATTTTTTGGCGTCGTCAAAGGTCTCGACAGAGCCGTATTTCGTCTGCTGCATCGATGGTGCCACTGTTCCGAAACCGTTTTTCTTGAGCACCTCAAGTATGTCTTTGCGTCCTTGTTTTGCCAGCACATCAGGGAAGAACCCCCGGTTGCCGACGATTACTCCAAACGTGGTTTTTTTCATTTTCATCTCTCCCGTTTTGTTTCTGTTTGTTAGTGGTGTTTAGAGAGCCGCCTTTCGAGAACATTCAGCCAGTTTTCGTAAGCAGTCCTGTAAGCCGGTTCCAGATTACGATTCGGCTCGATAACCTGCTTACAGTCTAATCCGACAAATGCGTCCTTGTAGCTCTTGTAAATCCCTGCTCCTATACCGGCCCCTCTTGCTGCGCCCTGCGAGCCGTCGGTATTGTAAAGCTGAACGGTAGAGTCGGTAACGGTGGCGAAGGCCTCGCCGAATAGGGGGCTTAAAAACATATTCGCACGACCGGCGCGAACGGTTTGTACTTTTACACCGGCGTTACGCATTATTCCAAGCCCGTAATTTAATGCAAAGACAATACCCTCCTGGGCCGCTCTTAGCAGATGTGCTTTGTTGTGAGTGTTGAAGTTCAGGCCGGCGACTAACGCCCCGATGTCCTTATTCTCCAGCGTTCGTTCGGCCCCGTTGCCGTAAGGCAAAATCACAAGGCCGTCGCAGCCAACCGGGATTTGAGCCGCAAGTTCGTTCATCTGCTCATACGTTATTGTATCGCCGACTATGTGTCGCAGCCAGCTATTTAATATTCCCGTTCCGTTAAGACACAACAATACACCATATCTCGGTGTTTCCGGGGTGTAGTTGACGTGAACAAAGGTATTGACTCTCGATTTGCTGTCGTAATCCGGCTTATCGCTGATTCCGTAAACCACGCCTGACGTTCCGGCGGTAGCGGCTATTTCGCCGGGATTTAAGACGTTAAGAGACAGGGCGTTGTTCGGCTGGTCGCCGGCTCTGTACGAAACCGGCGTTCCGGCCTTCAGGCCTAACAGCTCGGCTGCCTTTCTGGTCAACTCGTCTTGGATAGAAAAGGTCGGCACAACCTCGGCGAACAGCTCTTTGGCAATCCCGTAATAGTCCAGCACCAGTTCTGCGAGACCGTGGTCCTGAAAATCCCAGCAAATACCTTCAGACAACCCTGATGGCGTGGTCGCAACCCTGCCGGTCATTTGTAAAGCAATCCAGTCGCCAGGCAGCATAATTTTGTATGTTCTCTTGTAAAGATGGGGCTGGTTTTCCATAACCCATTTCAGTTTCGAGGCGGTGAAATTGCCGGGCAGGTTAAGCAGGCGCTGCAGGCATTTGGTTTCACCGATGTCTCTGGCAGCCCGGTTGCCGATTTCAACAGCCCTGCTGTCACACCAGATTATGGCGGGTCTCAGCACCTCTTGATTTTTGTCGATTATAACCAGCCCGTGCATCTGGTAGGATATGCCGATTGCCCGTACATCGGCGGGGTCAAATGAGAAGTCCGATTTTATCTTGGCAGTTGCGGTGATGGTGTTCTGCCACCAGGTTTCGGGATGCTGCTCGGCCCAGCCGGGGCTTTCGGCTATTATCTCCATCTCCTTATCCGGCGATGTTGCCGACGCCACCTGCCTGCCGGTCTCGGCTTCCAACAGCGTTGCCTTTATCGATGAGCTGCCGACATCGTAACCAAGTAAGTACATAGACCCTCTTTAATCCAGCTTGACCGTGCGTGCTATAAATAAATTACTCAAACTGACCGATGGTCAGTTTGAAAACGCAAAAATCAAAGTGCAAAATGCAAAATTGCGGAATCCGCCTGACGGCGGATGGCTTTTTATTATATTTTATGAGAAACATAATATATTGTCATAAATCGACTTACATTTAACATTTGTTGTAAATCGGTCAGTTTTTAATTATAAAGAAATAGTCGAAAGCGACTATGGGACAATCAGTTAAGCCAGAAGCTGAAATACAGATACATCCCAAGCACCAGCCCCAGGACCAAAACTGTTCCCAGAACGTCTATATAGTTCCAGCTTTCGCGGCGTTCTTTCCTTTGCTCGGGCGTCGATGTGGCATAGGTTAAACCGACAATCTGTTCGGTGTTTGGCGGAGCCGTCAACAGCGAAACACCGACAATGACAATGATACTAATCAGCATCAGCCAGCCGGTCGCATAGAGGAAGTTGTATTCTCCGACATATACCAGGAAAGCCGGCGATTGTATTGCGGGGTTGCTACCGCCTGTAAGCGCCTGGATGGTCAGCTTGAACATTCCTACGACGAAACCTATGGACAGACCTGCGACAGCCCCTTTGCCGTTAATGCGTTTAAAGAAAAGCCCGAGAAGAAAAACAGCAGTAATCGGTGGTGCCAGATAGCCCTGCACGCTCTGGAGATATTTGTACAGTCCGCCCTGGGAAACTCTCTGCATCACCGGTATCCAGATAATTCCCACTACAACAACAACCATCGTTGCGATTCGCCCGACCCTGACCAGGTGCCGTTCCGAGGTATCAGGTCTGATTTTCTCGTAGATATCCACTGTAAACAGCGACGCACAGGAATTAAAAAGTGATGACAGAGAGCTCATCAATGCCGCAAGCAGCCCGCCGACCACCAAACCGCGAAGCCCTGCCGGCAATAGGGACCTGACCATAGTCGCAAAGACCTGGTCACCGTCAAGAACTTTCTGGCCATCGGCAATCTTTGTAGGAAGTTCAATCAGTCCTTTTTGATACAGGGCATAAGCGATTAAACCGGGAACAATAAAAATCATTACCGGCCAGACCTTCAGAAATGCTCCCCATATTGCACCTCGACGAGCATTTTGTAAATTCTTCGCCGAAAGTGCCCTCTGCACAATATACTGGTCGGTACACCAGTACCAGATTCCAATAATGGGCGACGCTATCATAACACCCAGCCACGGAAAGGAGGGGTCTGTATTTGGCCTCCATAAAGCGAAATTGGCGGCATTCTCACGGCAAATCATCTGCAGCTCGCCCCAGCCGCCAAGCTTGCTCAACCCGAACACCGTGATAAAGGCCGAACCGAGTAACAGAATCACCGTCTGGACAGTATCGGTATAGACCACGGCACGCAGACCGCCAAGAATGGTATAGATACCTGTAAGAATCACCGTCAACAGTGCCCCGACCCAGAAGGCATCAAGGACGAAATTTTCCGTAACCTGTATGTGAATCTCAGGCAACAGCACATTGAAGACCACCCCGCCTGCATAAACCGTTACTGATACTTTTGTAAACACATAAGCTATGAGTGAGACAATGGACAATATCCAGCGTGCAGTCGGATTGAAGCGCCTCTCGAGAAATTCCGGCATTGTGAAAACTTTAGAGCGATAGTAAAAGGGCACGAATACCCAGGCCAGTATTATTGTTATCCATGCGTGCATCTCCCAGTGTGCCATAGCCATACCGCTGGTAGAGCCCTGTCCCGATAGCCCGACAATATGCTCTGAGCCGATATTCGATGCGAAAATCGAGGCCCCAACCACGAACCAGGGCATATGTCTGCCCGCCAGAAAGTAATCGGTCGAGGTCCTTTGTTTCTGCAAAACCACCCACCAGACAATCGCCAGCATAACGCCAAAATATGCCGCAATCGCTACCCAATCTAATACCTCGAAACCACCCACAATTTAACCTTTCAATTATTTATCTTTATCTTATCTGGTATTTTCCCAATATACAGCACTTAGTGTTGACCTAAAGCCCATCTATATAAACTGTAGGCCGGGACATTTCAAGGTTTTTCCGGGTTTTTGCTGGTATCAATAAATTTTTGACATTTTGTCTTTGGGCTGTTATATTTCGGGTGTCTTTGTAATCTGTGAACGTCCCTATAAAGTAAGGAGTTGAAAAGTGAAGGCGAGATGGATTATTTTTGTCTTGGTGACAGTAGCAGTTATGTTTGGCTGTGAAAAAGCGGTGTCCGCTTCACAACCAGAAGTCAAGATTGAAAAGAGGGCGGAAATGAGCATTAAAAAAGAACCTTTCGGAAAGACCCCGGACGGAAAGGAAATTGATTTGTACACGCTGACTAATACCAACGGCCTTAAAGCCAGGGTTATGACCTACGGCGGTATTCTGGTTTCGCTGGAGGTGCCGGACCGCGATGGCAAGCTCGGCGATATTGTTCTCGGCTACGACAATCTGGACGATTATGTCAAAAACAATCCTTACTTCGGGTGCATAGTGGGCAGATATGCCAATCGCATTGCCGACGGCAGGTTTACACTCGACGGCACGAAATATCAGCTTACCACCAACGAAGGCCCGACTCATCTGCACGGGGGTGTCAAGGGCTTTGATAAAATGATATGGAATGCAGAAGAGGTAAAGGCAAAAGACGGTGTAGGGGTGAAGCTTACCTACCTCAGCAAAGATGGCGAGCAGGGTTACCCAGGCAACCTGTCTTGTACCGTTACCTACACACTGACGGAAGATAATGAGTTAAGAATAGATTATGAGGCGACAACGGATAAGCCAACACCGATAAACCTGACCAATCATACGTATTTTAATCTTACAGCCGGCAGCAGTGATATTTTAGGTCACGAGCTTATGATTAACGCTGATAAATATACCCCTGTCGATGAAAAGCTGATACCAACCGGCGAGCTTAAGATTGTCAAGGACTCGCCGATGGATTTTACCAGGCCGATGGCCATTGGCCTGCGAATCGGCGAGGTCGCCGGCGGCTACGACCATAATTACGTCCTTAACAGCGGCGGGGGAGAAATGGCTCTGGCTTTAAGGGTATATGAGCAGACCAGCGGACGAGTGATGGAAATCCACACCACTGAGCCGGGACTGCAGTTCTATTCCGGAAACTTCCTCGATGGCTCTATTACCGGCAAAAACGGCATAGTGTACAAAAAGCATTATGGCGTCTGCCTCGAGACACAGCATTTTCCGGATTCACCGAATAAGCCCAATTTCCCATCGGTGATTCTCATGCCCGGTGATAAGTACACGCATACAGCCGTGCATAAATTTTATACCAGGTAGGTATGAAATAATCGGACGAGAAGACGGGCAAACCAAGACCTGGTGGTAACCTGCTGTTAAGGTATGCTTTATGCTATCGCCTTTTCCTTGTCGGGAAAGTTTCTAAGCTGACTGTAGGTGAAAACCGGCCCGTCTATACATACAAATTTTTCGCCGATATTACAATGGCCGCACTTGCCGATGCCGCACTTCATATACCGCTCGAGGGTTATATAGATACTTTCATCTTTGAATCCGGAATTGAGCAGTTTCCCAATGACGAACCTGAGCATAATAGGCGGGCCACACACAAAGGCGGCGCCGGAGGAAGTGGTCATATCGGTTTTATCCCATAATGTTGTTACTACACCCGCATTGTCCTTCCAGCTTTCATCGGCTTCATCTACCGTAAGTAATACCTCCGTGTCATTCATTTGCTTCCAGGATTGGAGTTCTTCTTTAAAGCAAAGCTCCTGCGGCGTTTTGGCGCCGTATAAAATTTTAACCTTTCCGAAGTCCCCTCGTTTATCAAAGACCGATTTTACCACACTCCTTAACGGCGGCAGACCAATGCCGCCGGCAATAAAATATAGGTCCTTTGTCTTAACCTCTTCGAGCGGAAATGAATTTCCGTAGGGGCCTCTTATATGGATTTTGTCTGCCGGTTCGAGGCGGTGTATTGCGTGTGTAAGTTTTCCGGCGTCCCTTATTGTAAGCTCCAAAAACCCTTTTTGACTGGGAGAGGAGGTTATGGATATGGGGGCCTCTCCCACGCCTAACAGGGAGACCTGCACAAATTGGCCGGGCTTATAATCGAAGGATTTGGCCAGCGTCTTATCCTCGAAAGCGAGCTTAAACGTCTTCGTATCGCCGCTTTCCTGCCGAATTGATTCTATTACTGCGGGATGTGGGACATATTCATTTTTCAATGTTTCGAAACCTCTTCAATAACCTGAGATATTCCTATATTGACCGGACAGCTTGACAGGCACCTGCCGCAGCCGACACAGCCGCTTGTCCCTGTGGCAAGGTAATCATATTTTAGCTTGTGCTCGTATCTGCGGGCGGTGCGAAGCCACTTCTCGGTGCGTGGGTTATGTCCGCTGGCCTCTCGCGTATACCCTTCAAAGACGCATGCGTCCCAGTTGCGGTATCTTGCGCCTGAGGCTGCCTTTATGTCGTCAAATACGTTAAAACAGCTGCAGGTCGGGCAGACATAGAGACACCCGCCGCAGTAAATGCACCTCTGGGCTATCGTTTCGTAGATTTCTTCGGGCACCTTGTCCTCACAAAAGCTCTTTATGGCCTTTTCAAAATCCACTCTAAGGCCGACGGATTCTTCCACATTGCGTTTCGCAGCTTCTGAGTGCTCAATGTCATCTTTCGAGGCCTTATCAAAAAACCTTCTGTAGGTGTTTACAAATTCTTCGCCTCTTTCAGAACCTATTTCAACCACATATTTATCCCCAATGTCAACCAGTTGCAGGTCGAACCCTTTTTCTAAAAACGGCCCTGTCTTTGCGGAGGTGCAGAAACAGCTCTCAAGGGGCTGCTTGCAGCCGACGATGACCAGTAGTTTGTCCATCGACCTGTTCAGGTAGTAGATGTCTTCGAAGTTCCTCTTGAAGAAATCGTCCATAAATAATATCCCTTTAACGTCACATGCCCGTAGGCCGAACAGCAGTTTCTTTGAGGCGGGGGGGACCGTTTCGATAATCTTTTCACCCTGAAACCTAAAAAGAGAATCAAGCTGGGGGAATGCTATGACCTTCGGCGGGACGACAAGAGATTCGTAATCCAGATTCAATCTATCAAGAAGTAATTCGTTATTTTTACCGTCGAGCTTTACAAAGTGGGTATCTCCGCCGACGGTATCTTCCAGAGGGACATAAGTTTCCCACTGTTTTGATGCCTTAATGCAAAGGCCTTTTACATTATCTTTTTTTAGCAGCCGTTGTTTCATATCTTTTCGATTTTTACGGCACAGACCTTGTATTCCGGAATCTTGGCGAGGCGGTCCACTGCGGGATTGGTCAATACGTTTGCCGCTGCCTCGCTAAAATGGAATGGAACAAAGACGGAACCTTCCTTTACCTTTTTTGTTACCAGCGTTTTTGTCTCTATTTCGCCGCGTCTCGATGAGATTTTCACCCGGCCGCCGTTTCTTATGTTGAGTTTTTCGGCGTCTTTCGGATTAATCTCGACGTAGCCGGTGGGCACCTCTCTATCTAATGTGGAAGTTCGGCGTGTCATTGTGCCGGTATGCCAGTGCCAGTAGATTCTTCCCGTGCTGAGAACAAAGTTATATTCATCATCCGGAAGCTCGTCCGCGGCTATATATGCACACGGCATAAAGGTCCCTTTGCCTTTGGTGAATTTATCCTTATGCAGATATACGGTGCCGGGATGGTTTTTCGACGGACAGGGCCACTGTAGCCCAAACGGGTCCAAGCGGTCGTAGCTTATCCCGCCGTAGATGGGAGTAAGCCGGGCTATTTCATCCATAATCTGAGAAGGCTGGCCGTACTTCATCCCGTCGTAGCCGCAGCGTCGGGCTATTTCACATAAAATCTCCCAGTCCGGCTTCGCCTGCCCGACCGGCTCAATTGCCTTGCGTATCCTCTCGACCCTGCGTTCAGTATTTGTGAACGTGCCGTCCTTTTCGGCGAAACTGGCGGCAGGTAATACTACGTCTGCATATTGAGCGGTATCCGATAGAAATATCTCGTTGACAGCGAGAAAGTCCAGTTTCTTAAGCGCTTTGCGAATGTTATTTGAATCAGGGTCGCTGATAACGGGATTTTCGCCCATTATGTAAAGCCCCTTGAGCTCGCCTTCCAATGCCCTGTCAAGGATTTCAGTAACGGTAAGCCCCGGCTTTGAAGGCAGATTCTCTGTTTGCCATATTTTTTCAAATTTGGCTCTGGCCGTTTCGTCCGTCACCTTTTGGTATCCTGAAAAGACATCCGGCAGCGCACCGACATCGCAGGCGCCCTGGACATTGTTTTGTCCCCTTAAGGGGTTGACGCCGGCAGAGGCAAAACCCACGTGGGCGGTCAGCATCGCAAGATTGGCCAGCGATTTGACGTTATCGGTGCCTGTGGTATGCTGTGTGATGCCCATAGAATAAACAATCATCGCCTTTTTGGTTTTGGCATACATCCTCGCTGCCTGAATGAGCAGGTCGCGAGGTATTTTCGTTATTTTCTCAACATACTCCGGCGGGTATTGCTCAACCGTTGCTTTTAACTGTTCGAAGCTCTCTGTTCTTTCCTGAATATATTTGCGGTCATACAGCTCCTCTTTGATTATCACATTCATCATCCCGTTTATCCACGCCACGTCGGTGCCGTTGTCCTGCGCCATATAAATGGTTGCATATTTGGCAAGTTCGATTCTTCTGGGGTCAACAACAATCAGCCTGGCCCCTTTGTCGTTGACGGCGTTGATAATCCGTGAGCCAATCAGCGGATGTTGCTCGGTCGTATCTGAGCCGGTTACCAAAAACAGGTCCGCATCCTCGAATTCGTTTATCGAATTTGTCATTGCGCCTGAGCCGAACGTCGCCGCCAGCCCTACCACTGTGGATGCGTGGCAGAGCCGGGCGCAGTGGTC
>Ga0315533_1002318_pt1 | contig 13419 bp, 13 predicted proteins | sample SalMarSW160130MG_FD_203081 | JGI IMG/M metagenome (GOLD analysis project Ga0315533, IMG submission 203081) | Salt marsh sediment microbial communities from the Plum Island Ecosystem LTER, Massachusetts, United States - Salt Marsh Sediment SW1601-30 ...
GCGAGATAAGCACTCACAGATGTTCTCAAGATAAAGATGCTCCCGTTCTTGGGGAATATGCTCTATCACATCTAACGAATAAGCAGCATCGAAGATGCCTGCCGGTTTAGATTCTGTGATATCCAGACACTCAAACGAGCAGTCGATGTGGCCCAACCGCTTCCGGTTATCTTCTAAAAGCAGAGGTTCCCAATCAACAGCATGGATATATTTTACCGTCTGAGCTACCACCGGGATTCCAAAACCATCTCCCGCTCCAATGTCAAGAACTCTTTCTTTACCTTCCAGCATCTTTGCCACAAACTTGTAGCGGGCTAACAAAAATATCAAATGCCGTGGGTCTTCTTTCCAGAGATAAGTTGTATAAGGCCCAAGCTGAGCAGACCCTTTAGCGTAATTATCAAACTGTATCTGATTTTGTTCTTCTTTTGCTTCTTTCATGAAGCTCCTCCGATATTAGATACAAAGTTTTTTTACCTCGTTGGCAACATTTTCCTTTGTCAAGCCAAGCGATTCACAATGTTCATGGTATTGGCCATATCCATGAATAAAACAGTCAGGGATATTGATGAACGCAATTTTTGTATCTTTAATTCCCTGCACTGCACGCATAACCTCATCGCCGACGCCGCCGAATTTCGTATGCTCCTCAACAACTAAGCATTTTCTTGTCTTATTCACGCTTTTGGTGATCAAAGCATAGTCAAATGGTTTGATAGTATGGGGATAGATGACCTCAACATCGATCCCCGCTGCTTTAAGCGCAGGTAAACTTTCCATCGCTGTCTTTAGCTGCGGACCTGCCGCCACAATCGTTACATCCTTACCAGGCTTTACACGAATAGCTTTTCCGAAACGGATTTGGTTGTCGGGAATATCTACGTCGTGCTTGTTCGCTGGTAATCTAAAGTAAGTTAGGCTGCCATTGGTATATGTTTCTTTAAATAGCAGGTTCAGCTCTTTTGGCATGGCGGGATAAACTATCTGAGTTCCTGGAATCGATTTAAGCAGAGCTATATCGTCATAACAGTGATGGCTGCACCCCAGACCGGAATAATCGAATGCACTTCCCACGGAAATCAAAGTGCCGCCTAACCCCTGATAACCAAAATCCAGTTTTATTTGTTCAAAGCTGCGTTCCACAATAAATGGGGCAATGGTGTGCGCGACAGGGTACATCCCTGCATGGGCAAGCCCAGCAGCAATACTGACAATTGTCGGTTCACATATACCGATATTATAATAACGACCCGGACATGCTTTTGCAAAAGGCTGTAAGGCAAAATGCCCGATATCACCAACAAGAACGACCAATTTGGGGTCGGTTTGGCCAACTTCGAGCATGGTATCAGAAAAGGTCTTTCTCATTGGTTTAACTCCCTCATAACAGCCTGGTACTCTTCCTGATTAGGAATCTTATGATGCCAAGGACCATGGGTCTCCATAAAACTCACCCCTTTTCCCTTAACGGTGTGGGCAATGATAACGGTTGGTTTTGAATTATTGTTCGAGCTGAAACACGCAAAAGCTTCCTTCAAAGCATCTTCATTATGCCCATCTGTTTCCAACACATTCCAGCCAAATGCTTCCCATTGTTTAGCTATATTCGGATGTGACAAAATCTGAGCGGCAGAACCATTAAAATCAACTATACAACAGAGATTAGCCAACCTTAAATTCTGAGCGACCAAAGCGGATTCCCAAACTGTTCCTTCGTGACACTCCCCGTCTCCTACGAGGACGTATACCTTGTTATGTTTGCCCTGAATCTTTTGCCCCAGTGCTATTCCTACAGCATAGGGCAAACCATGTCCCAGAGAACCTGTAGATGCCTCAACACCAGGAACCTTTGTTCGGTCAGGATGTCCCCCTAAAATTGAATTAAACCTTCCATATTCATCTAAATCCTTTTGCGATATAAAGCCATGTTTTGCCAGAACAACGTAGAATGCTGCACAACCATGTCCTTTGCTGAGAATAAAATAATCGCGCTCTTCCCAGTTTGGATTTTGGGAATCAAACTTCAGATAGTACTCGTACAAGGTTGTAATAATATCTACTATGGAAAACGAACTCGGGATATGACCTTCCCCTGCACTGGTGATCATATCTACAATTTTCTTTCGTAAATCACTATTTATGGTTATCTCCTCAAACCTGGAAAAAGCATCTTCCCTGTCCGCCATCAACTGTAAAGGCAGAACCGACTACAAAGGAAGCATGTTCTGAGCAAAGGAACGCAACTATTGCCCCTATCTCGTCCAGTGTTCCGAAACGTTTAATAGCCATTCGCTCTTTTAAATATTTCTGAACATGCTCAGGGCGTTCTTTTGAGGCCTTATCCCAGTATCCTCCCCGAGTGAAGACAGCACCAGGTAGAACTGCTGAGATGTTTACCCCGTCTGCGGCGACGAACCGCCCGATACTACGGGTATAAGCAGTTAAAGCTGCTTTAATAGAGCAGTAAGGAATTGTTCCCTGATTTTCCAATGCTGCTATGGAAGATATATTAACTATCCTCCCCCATTTTTGTTGCCGCATGTGGGGAAGCAGCAGTAGGTTTAGCTCTATGGCAATTTCAAGATTAAGACGGTAAACTTTTCTCCAGTCTTCTATGTTACAAAAAGGATCAGTGATATCCAGTGCTCCGCCAACATTATGTACGACTATGTCGGGATTACCCATTTTATCCTGCAGTTCGCTAACCATTTGGGTTGGATTGCCTACAGGCATCAAATCATAAACCAGACCAATGTGCTCATCCCCATGTTCTTCAAGAAAAGACCTGATGTCAGGTTTACTTCTTGCTATGATTGCTACCCGAACACCTTCCTGAGCAAGGTGAGATGCAATAGAGCGTCCCAGTCCCCTGCCTGCCCCTGTAATAAGTGCTTTTTTCCCTTTGATTCCCAAGTCCACTTGTCTACCCTCATAAGAAATTTAGTGGGTTAATAATATTTTTGGGGTTATTTTTTAGCAAATTTCCCAAAATCGGCCGGCGATTATCCAATGCTGTTAAACAAATGCTGGCGGTGGAAAAATCAAAATCCACAGGTTGTTTGATTATTACCGGCAAGTTAATATAACTCAGACCGTCTTTTTGTGGGTCATCGTCGAAAACAGCCTGAAATTCAGAAAAGTCGGTCTGCAAATGATAACCTAAAACGGGAAGCATCAAAGCAGCGCCATAACCGTACAGATCCTGATGGTCTAACTCTTCCAAGACAAACTTTGTTGCCTCCATCTGGTTACAAAATATCCCATAGCGGGCTTGAACTCCTTTGACCTGTTTTGAAGGGTACTGGTCAAGGTTCACCTTGCTTTGTTCTTCTCCTTTTCTCTTCGTTTTCGTTTTACTGAAGGCAACCAATAAAGCTCCCCAATGGGAGTGGTTAAAAGTCAGATCAAGTAACTCTCCACCAGTTTGTTCCAAAAGAGACAAAAAAGACTGGACGCTGTAGTACTGCAAATGCTGATGAAACACACGATCAAAACGAAATTGTTCCAACAATGGATCGAGGCAGGGGAACTCAAAAAGAAAGATTGTCGAGTCGTCTGCCATAGAAAATAATCTTTCCAGCAGAATTTTAGGATGTGCAATGTGTTCCATTGTATGTTGAGATATTATTAAATCAGGGATACCGCCAATTGTTTGTTCAAAATCGACGGCCTCAATCTTCTCCCCTATAACGCTGATTTTTCCATCGTGAAATTCTGCCTCGCGCCCTGCCCAGATTAAATCTACGCCTAATAATTTCTCTCCTTTGTGCTTTAACAATTTCAGTAAGTAGGCATCGTTACAACCAAAATCTACAATCCGCGCAAAAGTTCTGCCCGGTGTGAGTTTTTCCAGATAGGTTGCCAAAAATTGTGCACCTTCACGTGCTGTTCTACTAACGGAAGTACGGAAAATATAATTTTGTCCATAGAGATAAGATGAATCGATTACATACTTCAGTTGTGCATGACCGCAGGCAGCGCAAACTAACAGCTCCTGGTCAAAACTTTCAAACTGTTTAGCTTGCTCGGGTCGACTATAAATGCCGGTCAGCGGCAATTTAGGCAGTTCGATGGCACATTCTACCGCCTTCCCACATATCGCACATTTGTCGGAGAGTAAACTTATCATGGTTTTATTCCTGCTTAACGTTGTCAAAATGGCCCTTTAAACCAATCTCCTGGAACATCATGCGGGAAATTCCGCCGTTTTTTAAAACCATTCGCCTGTAGTTTCTTGTCCAGCATTTCTACTACTAATTCTGCAATGTCTTCCGCTCGCTCATAAAAAACCTTGGTTAGTGCTATGCTGGTTGGTGCGGGAAAATCCGGCAATGCCAAGCGCTGCGGAGGCTGTTTTAGACTCTCGAAGCACGACATAGTCGCACGCGCAATAACCTCACTTGCAATCGAGCACAGGGCTGGTCCAGTGTCCAGGGCCAACAGTCTGCCTGTTTTGCGGACGGAGGAAAACACCATTTCCCAGTCAATCGGTTTTACGCAGCGTAAATCTATCAAATCACATGATATGCCTTGCTCTTCCAAAAACTCGACAGCGTGCAGTGCCTCGACGGTCATATAAGAAAACGATACGATGGTTATGTCATCGCCCGCATTTAAGCGCTGTGCCTTTCCTATGGGGACTCTAAAATCCCCTTCAGGGATTTGCCCTTCGAGGTTGTGCAGCCATCTGTGCTCAAGAAACACAACGGGATTATCGTCAAAAATACTTGAAAGTAACAACCCCTTGGCATCGGCTGCCAAAGCCGGCATCACGACCTTAATGCCCGGAATATGCGCAAACCAGGCCTGCAGACTTTGTGAGTGAGTAGGGCCCTGCCCCCAACCACGACCGATAACCAAACGAATGGTGATAGGAACAGAAACCTGGGCCCCAAACATATAATGCCATTTTGCTGCGTTATTCACCAACTGGTCCATTGCCAGCAGGAAAAAATCGACCCTCTGGTGGCTCATAACCGGCCTGATACCATTTAACGAAGCACCTATACCAATACCTGTCATTGCGTTTTCTGAGGTAGGAGTATCAAAAACACGCTCCCTGCCAAATCTTTCTTGTAATCTCAGTGTCGTACCGAACACACCCTTGGGGTCATCAACGCCCAATCCATAGCAGATAACAGATTCATCGGTTTCCATCGCCTGGACAAGTGCTTCGTTAATTGCCTCTGCAAAGGTATAAACCAACTTCCTTATCCTTTAGCTATTATACAGACCAGTAAATGCTTCGTCGGTCTCGGGAAAAGCGGATGCCTCGGCATATTCAAAAGCTTCATTAACTTCCCGCCGTAAGGAGGCCTCCATTATTTCTATCTCCGGTTGCGAAATGAGATTGTTATCAAGCAACGAAGATTCAAGTGCGAGTATGGGGTCTTGCTTTTCCCAGTGGAGGAACTCTTGTTCCGTTCGATAACCAATATCATTGTCAAAATTAGGGCCGCAGTGTTCCCGCCATCGATAAGTTGCAAATTCGAAAAAGCGAGGTCCACTACCATTACGAATCGATTCAACAGCAGTAGTTACCTTTTTATAAACTTCGATTGCGTTATTCCCATCACCCTGCTCGGCCGATACTCCTATTGATTCAACCATTTCACTAATCTTGCGGCCAGGGGGCTGACGAACCCAAAGAGGTGAATAAACTGAGTAGAGATTGTTCTCACAGATAAACAACACAGGCAGTTTTTTTAATGCAGCAAAATTTAGAGATTCATAAAATACGCCCTCTTCGACGGCACCATCACCCAGGAACACGCAACTTACCTGGTCTGTGTTATGCAGCCTAATAGAAAGTGCCAATCCTGTGGCGATGGCTATAGTCCCACCCACAATGGCGGTGCTTCCCATAAAACCTGCACTTTTGTCTATCAGGTGCATTGAGCCGCCTTTGCCTGCAGAACAGCCAGTGCTTTTGCCATAGATTTCTGCAATCATCCTGTTGAGGTCGCCGCCTTTGGCAAGATAATGTCCGTGTGCACGATGGGAACTGACTACAAAATCATCATCTCGCAGCCCAAGGCACACACCCGCCGCAATGGCCTCCTGACCTGTGCATAAGTGCGTAGGACATCGCATCTTCCATTCGGAATAACGCTCGGCGATTGTTTCTTCTACGAAGCGTATCCTTTTCATTTGCCGCAGCAATTCCACTGCAACGACAGTATTTTCTTTAACAGACGTTACCATTGAAAATTAAAGAGCAAAAGCCACTCCCTTTAGCATTACGGCATAAACCAATAATAGTCACCGCTGTATCTAACCTCATCAAAAAACGCCTTCCACTCGTCAACGTGCATAACTGTTTTGGCAGTAAGATTCCAATCCAACATCAGTTGTTTCTCTTCGTCGTTACTGTATGCATCAACCGTAACAAAGCTTTTACCTCGACTAACTCGCTCAATTTCTTTCAGCGATTGTGCGCACTGGTCTCGCTGCAGATTATGAACCGTGTTAATTGAAATTACGACATCAAAGGAATTGTCCTCAAACGGAAGTTTTCTGGCATCGGCCACCTGAACGTATGGCTTCATGTCTTCAATCGCGTTTTCAATCGCATATTCGGAAATGTCAACACCTTTTACCGTAATGCCGGGAATAAGTTCCACCATATCATGAAGCATAAATCCTTTGCCACAGCCGACATCGAGAACGGAACCGGAAGAACCAAGCCCAAAGTGTTTCTGGAAGTCAGGCACCACAGGTTGCCAGAACCTTGGGGTATAATAGTATCCTCCATAACCGTGCCTTCGGTCTCCATCAAAGAATTCCTTGCCGAACTTTCTCGCAATAGCGATGTCTTCTTCTGTTTTTGCAGCACCACGCTCCTTTACGTTTCGCCTGCCTTTTGGATAATTTACGAGTAAATTAATTTCTTGGCCCATCTACTTTCCTCGTTCAAACAGGTCAGTTGTTTCATTGTTCTTATGTTATAGTAACAATCTTCGTCTTTCAGCTTTCCCGATTGAAAGGCCTCGATAACATCACAAATACCGTCGGAAACGCAGTATTTGGGCTGGAAGCCAGTGCCAAGTAACTTAGTGGAATCCAGACGATAAGAACGAGGGTCGTTAGATTCAGCCACAACTATTTCAGCCGGCACAAACTCCGTCACCCTTTTTGCAATTTCCATAATCGACATATTTTCAAATCCGGCATTGTAAATGTTCGAGGCGCTGTCTCCTAATTCAAGTAAATGCAAATAAACAGCGACCATATCCTTCATATGAATATTGGGGCGGGTTTGCTGCCCTCCGAAAATGGTAATCCTCCCATTTGCCAGCGCCTGCATCGTCAGCATATTCACGGAAAGGTCCAGCCGCATTCTCGGGGAATAGCCGCAAACCGTGGCAGGACGAACACACTGGACCAGAATCGAATCCCGGTAACTTAACACCACGCGCTCGCTAATCATCTTGGTTTTGTTGTAATCGGAAATAGGCAATAAAGGCAATTCCTCCGTAACCCTCGACTCCTTTTTCACCCCATATACGCTTCCGGAACTTGCGTAAATAAACTGTTTCACATTATGTTTAATTGCGCATTCAACCAGACCCATAGTCGCCAATACATTCACTTCCCAGGACAATTTCGCATTTAGCCGGCCGCAGGGGTCATTGGCAACGTTGGCCAAATGTATAACAGCATTTACTCCGTCCATCGCAACACCATCAATCTTGCGAATATCCTGTTCGATAACTTTTAGATTTTTATGTTCGGGAAGATAATTGCCGAACCACATGGCATCCACAACGGTAACCCGCATCCCCAATTCCAGAAGCTGTTTTGTCAAAACCGTCCCGATATAACCGCAGCCCCCTGTTATCAAGATATGCATAATGGTGTTTTCTTATATTTTATTGCTTGTGAACGTAGCTGAAAGGTTGCTCTTTAAGCACACCCAAATTATCGCTGACCCAGGTGATTGTTTCTTCAATGCCCTGCTCAAGACCTATTTTATCTGCCCATCCTAATACTTCTTTGGCCTTTGTGCTGTCGAGAAGATACGCTGCATCTTTTCCAGGTCGGTCATCGGCAATCTCGACGCCATCCTCGAAAGAAACATTCATTCGCTCTGCAATCATCCGTACAAGAGAGCTAATCGATATGTTCCCGTCTGTAGAAAAATGAAAGATTTCTCCGGCAGATGCAATTCGTGCAGCTCTTAACGTCCCATCCGCTACATCTCTGATGTGAATGAAGGAACGTACGGAACGCCCCCCGCCGTGCAATTGCAGCTTTTTACCTGTCAAAAAATACAGGATTGCTCTTGGGATAATCCTGTAAAGTTGTTGGCCGGGACCATACACATTGGCAGCACGAGTGAATACAACGGGGAAATTATATGTTTTGTGAAAAGTCATCAAACTCATATCGGCTGCAGCTCGAGAGACTGCGTAGGGTGTGCTCGGATTATAGACGGCGCTTTCCTTAACCAAACCCTCACAATTGCCGTAAACTTCCGGGGTGGAAATATGAACATATTTTTTAAGAAAACCGCATCTGCGCAATTGGTCGTGGAATTTCACGGCTGCCACTACATTCGTCTGAAACCAGTGTTCTGGATATTGCCAGCTTTCAGCCACCATCGATTGTGCTGCGAAGTTTACTACATAATCAGGCCGAAACGCACAAATAACCTCCATAATCCTATCCAAGTCATAATTCAAATCCAGCCGATAGAAATTAAATGCCGGATTTTGCCTTTTTTTGTAAGGGAGAAATACCGGGTTCGGCTCGGCAGACCGGCTGATGCCAATAACCTCCGCATCTTCCTGAAGAATAAAATCAACAAAATTTGCTCCTGAGAAAGAGTTGCTTCCGATTACTGCAAATTTCTCGCCCACCGCTTTAACCTCTGCTCGTCCGTTACATTGAATTACTCTCAGTCGTCGGGGAATCGTGTGCCGCTATAATCTGCTGGACTCCAACGTCTTAACCTCTGCTGTCTTGCTTTCGGCTTTGCTGCGAATAATGCTGTCTAAAATACAATGACATATAGAATGATGTACAATCTCTACGGGGCCATACGAAGAATAAGGCACATAGAAATTTAAATCTCCTAAGAGCCGAAGTGGATTATCTTCGCTGAAACCGGAGAGCGTAACAATGTGACATTTCTTTGCCTGTGCCATCCGTACAGCTCTGATTATATTCTCAGAGCTGCCGGAACTGCTGATTGCAAACAAGACATCACCGGCCCTTGCAAACATTTCGATTGGCTTTTCAAACACATATTCATACCCATAATCGTTACTAACACAGGTCAACAGAGAGCTGTCGTTAAAAGCCAATGCCTGCATATCCGCATTTTTCCAAAAATCGGTAAACATATGGCTTGCAATAGAAGCGCTGGCACCATTGCCAATAAATATGACTTTCCCGCCGGCTTCTGTCTGCTCGACAATCATACTCACCGCATTTTCAATCGCCTCGTCTAACTGATATACTTCACCGTGTAAGCCCGTAGCGATAACCTCGTCGAACATACCTTTTAATATCTCAAAATACTCTCTAACATTTCCTCTCATTTTAATAGTCTCGTAATAAATTTAACTAAATGTATTAAATCAACGGGCTCCCTGTTGCAGACTATCTGAACCGCCAGCGAACCCACTGCATTGCCGATAAAAGAAACCAAATCCTGTGGCATCCCTGATGCAAAGCACGGTGCCACAAAAGCAAAGAAAGCATCCCCTGCTCCGACTGCATCGATAACACGATATGAAAAAGCCGGTGCCTTATGAAAACCATCCGGCTCAGAATAGCTCAGAGAGCCATTTGACCCGCGGGTAACAATAATATGTTCACACTTAAGCTGGTCGTAAATATTCCTGGCGTGCGCGCGTAAATCACTAAATCTATCATGAGTGGCAAAACGCAATTCCATTTCATCAATGCACACACAACTCGCACGAGGATATTTAGTCACAAGATTAAAACCGATATTTGCACTGTTCGTCTGCACATTCAAGGCAAGATACTTGGCCTTCGAGCAAACAAGCCCGATAATCCGCTTCGTCAACAAACCATGCCCGAAATCAGAAACAACAACCGCATCATAATCCCTGATTGTTTTTTCAAGATGACGTGCTATTTTTGTTTCCTCTTCTCTGGAAATATCATCATCTTTCATATAGCAGATTTCGAACAATTTTCTATTGGCCCCCTCGCTGACAAACCTTCTTTTTATGATGGTTTCGACACCAGGCCGATAGAAAAAAACAGGATTAATGTTAGAGCTCAATCGACTTTGAATAAACTGTTGAAAGGAGTCTTTTTCTCCTAACACGGTCAACAAATCAACTTTCCCACAGATACTGCCCACATTGTTCGCCGTTGCCAAAGCCCCCCCGGCGAATGATTCTTCCGATATGTACTGATTAGCAACCAAATGCTCCTTGGAAGATTTGCCCATCGGCCTGCAGTAATGATATTGGTCAATAATGGCGTCTCCAATCACCAACACCTTTAAATTCTTAAGCGAAGACAGTCCTTCGGTTATAAAATCTATCGAATATTTTTTTACAATTGCCTTCAAATACCTGACAGTTTCGGGAGGATACACATCAAGATAATTATTGATTAGCTGGGAAGAGCTAAACACAATGTCATCAGTAAGCAGCAGCCGGCCTCCAACCGACTTCACCGCCTCCTCTTCCTCGTAAATTTTACCGGTTATGTCTCTTTCTTTTTCCCTGTAATCAGGGCCTTTTGCATAGACATCGGGCTTTAATCTCTTAATAGATTCAGTAGCGGTGGGCGAATCAACGACACACACATAATCGGTAACAGCAAGCGATGCCAATGTCTCCGCTCGCAGATTCTCATTGAAAATCGGGCGACCCGGCCCCCTCTTAACGTATTTATCTTTTGTGAGTGTGACAACCAGAACATCTCCCTCCTTTTTAGCTAAGTTGAAATGACGGATATGCCCGAGATGCACAATATCAAAAACGCCGTGACATTGAACTATTCTTTTACCGTTTTTCTTAAGACTGTCTATAGTCCCAGACAACGCACCGGCCGTCTTTATTTTCCCCGCTGTCCCCACGTTCATCGTCACTGCCCTATTTGCAAACTCTCTACATATTTAACAAGAGATAAAATCCGGCTTGAAAAACCATGATTAATAGCCAGTTGGGACCCCCCAAAATTCGCAGTGGCTGCACAAAGGCACCTTATCCCTTCTGCCTTCTGTGTGATACTTTATCCATTCTTTCCTTTTAGGACTGTTCCAGATATCAACTAATGAAGTCTCTGTGCAGTCTCCTATTACACCCAACCCCTTAGGGTCCAACCTTACACACATAGAGACCTTGCCGTCTCTTTTTATGACTAAATGACTGAGTAAATCAAGGCAGATACCTATTTCAGGAACAGTAGGATTTTTCCCCTTATATTTGAAACTGCCCATCGGCGAATGCAGTATTCTCGTTGCAATGATACATTCCAATTTTTTATATTTGTTTAGGCCCATATTTCCCAGACACCGTATTACGACGCTTGGCTTTTTATCACCTTTGATTTTCAGAAATTCTTTAATAAGTGCATATTGTTCATCATCTTCCTCATCGTTTTCAAATGCAGATATCGTTAAAGTGTCTAAGTTTCCTATGATGTCACCGGCTCTTTCTACTATTAATTTGCCGTTTGTATCCATGCATCTGATTTGTCGCCTAAACAACCTGACGGCTTCTTTGAATCCGGGATACAGAAGCGGTTCCCCATTATCATGAAATTGAACTACTATTCCTTCCGGCAGTTGTTTGGCAATGGATCCAACCAGACCCAAATCCATGTCTCCATATTGCATTGCAATCTCAGGATATTCTCTATCTATCTTTCTTCTGCCGCACATCCAGCAGTTTTTGTTACATCGGCTGGTCAATTCCACGTTTACCGTTGTCAATCCACTAAAACATTTATTCATTTTTATAAGATTGCCTTCACCTTTCTAAAAAGGTCGCTTTAATCAAGCTTTCCCACAGTAACCGTTGAGATTCATTAAGGAGTTTACTCTTCATAAAGTACTCACAGATTTCTACATCTTCGTAAGAGTCTATCTCACAAGTTTTCCAGAGCTCCATCTCATAGACGATTATCTTGCCGCCAAGTCTATTACCTTGTTTTCTTAAAACTTCCGGTTTGAAAATGTAAATAGAGCCATTTTCTACGTATTGCTTCTCTCTATTTTGCCTTAAACCTCTGTTTTTATAGTCATAGTTTATACTGCTAAATTCACCGTTTACCTGACCCCAAATCAGAAAATCTTCGAGGACCGCACCTGAGAATAATGAGTCTGCATCTTCGTCAATAAATCTTTGCAAAGCGTTATCAATATCGGAAGATTCCCTCAACGGCGAGGTGGCCTGAAGGAAAACTACTATGTCTGTCTTTTGCCTGCCGCTTTTGTCTATTTGGTTTACCGCATGAACAAGCACTTGCTCGGAACCAACGGTATCCGTAGCAAGCTCGGTTGGCCTTTTTATAACTTCTGCTCCATATTTCTTTGAGACATCTGCGATCTCCGCATCATCAGTTGAAACGTAGATTCCATTTATCAATGCAGAACCCAAAACCTGTTCAATGGACCAGGCAATTAGCGGCTTGCCGCAAAAATTCATTATGTTCTTTTTGGGAATTGACTTCGACCCACCCCTTGCGGGAATTATAGCGACAATATTCATAACACTATCGTTTTACGATTTGAAAGAATATGGAGAAGGGGCATCTACCTCGGCCTTCTGTAAACTCTCATTATATTCTTTGATTTGCTCAACAATATCAACGCCGACGTTTTCACTCCACTGTTCAAGCAGTCTTTTAGCAACAGACCCCGTTTCCCCCTTGCCAATTTGGACCCCGTTTAAGCTTGTAACGGGCAGCATACAAAAAGGAGTCCCCGTCATAAATGCCTCGTCTGCAGTGTATACGTCGTATGGCTCTATATTCTTTTCTATACACTCCAAATTCAATTGCTCTGCAAGCTCAAAGATATAAGCCCTGCTTATCCCTCTTAATATGTTTCTTGCCTCGGGCGTTACAATCACGCCGTTTTTCACTATGAAAAAATTATCTCCTGTACCCTCAGCTATAAAACCATCCGGATCAAGCAATAATGCCCAGTTATTGTCCCCCCTATATCCCGACACTTCTATGTTTGCCATTTGGTAATGTATCCTGCTTCTATTTTTTATCTTGGGCTCAAGTAGATAGGCGGGAATAGCCCTTTGAGAGGGAATAACAGCATTAATACCTGTATCAAATAACGCCCCCATACCCACCACAGTCCACCTCAAAGGAAAGTCAGCAATGACAACGGTAGGTTCTATCTTCCCGCCAAATACATGAGCATAGATGGATAAAGGGCCTCGGCTGACATTAATCATCAGTCTGTGCTCA
>Ga0315533_1002322_pt1 | contig 13398 bp, 10 predicted proteins | sample SalMarSW160130MG_FD_203081 | JGI IMG/M metagenome (GOLD analysis project Ga0315533, IMG submission 203081) | Salt marsh sediment microbial communities from the Plum Island Ecosystem LTER, Massachusetts, United States - Salt Marsh Sediment SW1601-30 ...
CGGTCAAAATTTATACGATTGATAAGATGCTGCCGCTTAAGAAGGCCCGCCTGCCCAGAGGCTCGTCCGGCGGGCAGGATTTTGACTTTGCATTCATCGGTCTTTTAATGAGCGAGGATAAACCTGCAGGTCCGGGCGGCTCGCACTCAGTTGACGAGCTTTACTCTTTAGCGCAGCAAATCTTTGATGCGGCGGTCGGCAAATACGGCTTTAAGCCGGACGAAATTTACTTTGATTCGACTGTATTTCCATTAGCGATAGATATGCCGATGACCCCGGGCGTGTCGGGTTATACCTATCGCACGTTCGAGACGATAAAGAAGATCAAAAGTGACCCAAAGATGAAGGCCGCACACTGTGTGCTTGGTGTGAGCAACTGCGTCCGTGACTTGCCGGGGCGGAAAATCGGCGTATGCAGGGCATACGTGGCAAAAGCGATGGAGTACGGCCTTGACGCCGTTATTGCTAATGTTGAACACCATTATGGCTCGGTTGAGCCGGCTGGCGAATTGTTGGAGCTGGTTGATGCCTATGCAAAAATGGACGGCTCCACTGAAAAGACTAACAAAGCAATGGAGCTGATGAGCAAATTCTGCCAGGAAAACCGGAAGCAAACTAAATAGTCTACACAAACGATTTACGTTTATCGTCAATCGGTTGCGCGACTCGTCTCGTCATACGTTTGTCGTTAACCGTAACGAGCTGCGCAACCGTAAAACGAATTTTGGAGAGGCTAATGGATGTATCCGGCAATATCGGCTGGGCTTTGCTGCTTACGGTAATTGCAGGTCTTTCCACAGGTATAGGCAGCGCAATAGCCTACTTCATTAAAAAGCCGAAAGTAGCCTACCTATCATTTTCGCTGGGCTTGTCGGCTGGCGTAATGATTTACATTTCTTTTATGGAGCTTCTGCCCGGTTCTTTTAAAGCTGTCGGCGAAGTCTGGGGTTTGGTTGCCTTCTTTATCGGCATAGCAGCTATCGCCCTGATAGATTTACTCATACCTGAACCGGAAAATCCGCACGAATACAAAGGACTCGATGCCCCTACAGGTCCCCGAAAAGACAATTACCTTATGAGAACAGGTATGCTGACTGCATTGGCGATCGGCATTCATAACTTTCCCGAGGGTTTGGCTACATTCACTATGGCGCTTAGTGACATCCGGCTGGGCATCTTTATCGCCATAGCGATTGCTATCCATAATATTCCGGAGGGAATCGCAGTATCCGTGCCTATTTTTTACGCTACATCGAATAAGAACAAGGCCTTTTTTTACTCATTTTTGTCCGGCATATCCGAGCCGGTGGGAGCTATAATTGGATACTTGATATTGCTGCCGTTTTTGACGCCTGCTGTTCTTGCGGCAACCCTGGCCTTTATCGCAGGAGTGATGATATATATATCGCTCGATGAGCTGCTGCCTATGGCTCACCGTTACGGCCACGGACATTTAGTGATTGCCGGTATAGTGTTGGGAATGTTGATAATGGCCGTCAGCTTGCTGATGCTGTGACTGTAATTATTACGGTAAGTAAAACCCCGCAATAAATTGCGGGGCTAAATATAACAATTTGGTTAGCCCCCAAATTTATTTGGGGGTTATTTATCGGCACGGATTAGGGAGTTTATGGATTTGTCTTTGTGTATTAGTGTCACCTTCTGAAAACCGGCCTGCAATAGGTCATCACGAAATTCGTTAAAAGTATAGGTTCCGCCACCTTCAGTTGAAACCAGCATATTGACCGCGAACAATGCTCCAACCTCGGGTTGGCTGCGGCATTCATCCATCACTACGTCTCGGATGACCAGAACGCCGGTCTTTGGTAGAGCGGCGTAAATTTTTGCAAAGAGCGCCTGGTTCTGCTCCCGGGAGTTTTGGTGCGCAACGGCACTTAGCCAGGCAAAATCCGACCCGCTGGGAAGCTTGTCTTTGTAATGATCGCCTGCCACGAGGTTAATCCGATCGGTAAACCCGGCATCGGTAATATGCCGGCGAGCAATAGGTATCACCTCCGGCAGGTCGAAGAGTGTAGCCTTAGCCTGTGGAACCGCGCGAAGAAATGCAATTGTCCACGTGCCGCAAGCTCCTCCGATATCGAGCAAATGGTAAAACGTCAATGGACGCAACTCGTCGATAATCTGGGCTGCAATAGGGGCGCAAAAGTTATCCATAGCACCTATAAATGCTGCTACGTCGGCATCGACACCACGTATACTCGGTGACCGATCGGCCGGTTTTCCGGTTTGTGTCACCTTAGCCAGCTGAGCCCACCGACGAAGGCAATTACCCAGATGCCGCATGGCCGGAAGCATGTTATGGTTTCTCGTTTCAGAGAGTATTTCCGCCGTCTCCGGAAGGACGCTATATTTATTTTCCTGCTTGGTCAAAAAGCCCATTGCAGTAAGTGCATCGAGTAGAATTGTTGTTGCTCGCTGGTCACAATGAAGTTCATCAGCTACAGATTGAGCCGTCATCGGCTTTTGGCTCAGTGTGGTGAAAATGTCCAGCTCAGCGGCAGCGACCAGAACACAAGCCGGCTGAAACGCTCTGACCATCCCTAAAATTTCGTCAGATGTCCAACGTTTTACCATGTTTTATATTACACGTTGTTAGCTTAAAGTGCCTTCTTGTTGTTTGCGGAGTTTTTCAAGCTCCTTTTGGATCGGCCAATGGCCAAAGGCGAGAACAAAAGGCATGATTAAGCAGGCTATGGGGACTAACATGAAAAGGCCAAGTGCCCAGTGATAACCGGTTTTGTGAAATATTTTGCAATAGACAACCGCAGTTATAACAAGTGTCGCCAGCAAAACTATCAGAAGAAAGATCGAGACGGCTATTACGACGACGGGACCTATGGCAGCGAACAACTTTTCTGGATCGAAATATTGACTATACATCCTGTTCTTCCTTTCTTTTATATGGTGATTAACTTTTCGATTAAAAACAGCGATTCACACTCTGTAACGCACCGTAGAATGTTATCTCTAATAGTATATTAAATATCGCCTTGGTGTGTTAGGCAAATTTTAATCAAAGGCTATAGAGATTAGTGGCCGTTGCCGCCAGAACGGGATTTTAAACTTGCCGCCGCTTGGCTAAGCTCGCCGGAGTCAGGTAATTTGCCAAATCAAGCAAAAGCGGCCAGTGCGGGCAAAATAGAGGATTGAGGCCGTTAAATATTTTTGCCAGTTTGTTCTTGACGCACAAGGTTCCAATTGATAATTGATTACTTCAGTGTATTATAATAAGCATCTGGCGATTCTCAGTCCCGATGGATCGGGTCTGGATTTGGCAATTGTTCTCCACAGCATTAGGATTAAAGTGGAAAGGAGGCCATTATGGCAAGAATAGCTTTAACCGCAACTCTTATAATCCTGGTCAATATATTAATCGGCTGCGAAACGTTCCAAAAGTTCGATAGCGGCAAGGGCCAGTTAGTGCCTGCTCAAGCTGGGGCTGCTGTAACCGCGGCAAAGATATCCGGCGAGGTTGATATTGTCGAGCAGGTCGTGGGCAATCGGCTGGGCTACCGGCAGAGTCTTGCAATGTTAGTGGAGTACTATTCCAGCACGGGCAATAATATGAAGCTAAAATGGGCTCGAAAGGAGCTCAAGGCACTGGACACTATTGCCAAATATAAATACGTCGTGGAGGCTGAAGTAGCTGGACCTGACCTGAAAGCAAGCACGCCAATACCGGAAGCGGATAAACTTTATGAGGAGGCGCTGATGCTTCAAAGAAAAGCTGAGCAGTTGTTAATTATTAAAGACGATAACCGGTTGCGCCTGGTATTGGACAAGTACGACCAGGTGATAAGAAAATATCCTTCCAGTGATAAGATTGATGATGCCGTGTTCAAGGCCGGTGAGATTTATGACTATTTCAGGGACTATACCATTGCCCTTTTATGTTACCAAAGGGCCTACCAGTGGAATCCGCAGACGACATATCCCGCAAGATTCAAAGCGGCATTTACATTGGATAAACGCCTTCACCGCAGAGCCGAGGCACTTGAACTTTACCAGGAGGCTTTGGAAAAAGACGGGCAACAATATCCTGAATGGAGGCGTCTTGCAGATCAGCGAATCAGAGAGCTTACCAAGCAGGAAGCTCTTACTAAATAGTATTGGCCAAAGCTCGTGCTACGTAGCGAATGCTTCCAGCCTTCGTAGCCTGCCTTCGCCGAAACGGCTACGCGTAGGCAGGCCATAGGCTACTACGGCGGAGTAGGCACTTCGCAGAGTAGCAACTGAATAAAACTTTTATGTAATATGGCAATGGGCCTGGCTGCAATCAGGCCCATTTTAATTGGTAATACGAAAAAATCAAAAATCAAAAATTAAAATTGTGGACCCTACCCAGCGCTGGGCGGGGGACTTCCTCAATTTTGCACTTTACACTTTGATTTTGTTTTGTAGAAAAGACCAGATGTCATTTCGACCGAAGTCCCGATTCATCGGGACGAAGCGGAGAAATCTACTAATAGCAGATTTCTCGACTCACCTTCGGTTCGCTCTCCACAGTCCTAGGGACTCCTGACGGAGGATACCTATCGGTGGAAATGACAAGATACACTGTTTGCTTAAGAGCGTTTTGATTTTTGAGTTTATTTAACCAGTAACCAATCACCGGTTACCATTCAACCAAATGTTGGAATTTGAGAAAAAGATTGACGATTTTATCAGAGCAAATGAGCTTTTCAGTTTAGGCGATAGCGTTTTGTTAGCTGTTTCCGGTGGGGCCGATTCAATAGCGCTTCTATATACAATGGGGGCACTTAAAGCTGAGAAGGTTTTGCGCATAGAGCTGTTCTGTGCTCATATAAATCATCAGTTAAGAGGTGCCGAAGCCGACAAAGATGAAAGTTTTGTCCTCGAGCAGGCAGCCGCATTAAATATACCCGTATTTACAAAGCAGGTGGATGTACGTGAATTTGCCCGTCGCAATAAACTTTCGATTGAGACAGCCGCCCGGAAACTGCGGATAGAAAATCTGCTCGATATTGCCGGGGCTAACAATTGTAATTGTATAGCTACGGGACATCAGAAGAACGATAACGCAGAGACTGTGATGCAAAGACTTAGCCGGGGGACAGGCTTTCGCGGCCTGGGCGGCATCCGGCCTGTGCTGGTCTTTGGCGATCTCGTCTTGGCGAAGCGCCAAGCCGTAGCCAGAAAGGTTAAATTTGTCAGGCCGTTACTGTGTGTCACTCGGGATGAAATTATTAAGTACTTGAAAGAACGTAATCTAAAGTGGCGGATAGACCATACAAATGCTGATTGCACATATAGGCGAAACTTTATTCGGCATCGGCTCCTGCCGGCTTTACAACAGCAGAGTGACAGCTCCATAGTAGAGCAATTGTTCGGTTTATCTCGCAGCGCTCAGCGATTTTATGATTTGGTATGCAGCCGGGCAGAAAAAACGTGGCCGAAATTGGCCAGGTGCGCCGGTGACAAAGTTGAACTTAACTTAAAAAGCTTTTTGTTAGAGCCGGAGCCGGTAAAGATTGAGCTTATCAGGCGAAGCTTGACCTGCCTCGGTAGCGGCGAGAGAGATTTGACTCAAAAGCACTATGAGAAGATATTGAGATTAGCTAAACAAAATATTGGTGGCAAAAAAATCGAGCTGCCGGGCAGGTTTGTAGTTCGGCATGAATATAGAAATTTAGTTTTTGCCCGATGCGAAAAAGAAGCTGTAGTCGGCGAAGAAATCTCCAGTAGTGTCACGTTAGAGGTTCCGAGCCGGATGCAGTTTGGTCAATATTTAATAGAAGCAACAATACTCGATGCTGGATACTCGATGCTGGATGCTCGTAGAAAAACAAAATCGAGAATCGAGGATCGAGGATCGAGAATCAAGTTTGTGGAAAGGTTTGACCTGGACAAACTAAAACTGCCTGTGGTTGTTCGGTCTCGGCTGGATGGTGACAGGTTTTGGCCTTTGGGCCTGGCCCTTCGACAAGCTCAGGACGGTGAGCATAGTCGAACCGCGGGCCAGAAAAAGGTGGGCAAATTTTTGACTGCGGCACGGGTGCCGGAGGAAGTACGGCAAAATGTACTTATTGTCGCCGACAGCGAAAAGATAATCTGGGTCTGGCCGATTCGGATAAGCGAGGAAACTAAAATTACCGACGAAACGCAAAAAATACTTCAATTAAAAATATCGAAATTTTCGTTTTCCGATTGCCAATTGTCGATTTGAAATGAGAAAAGAAGGTTATCTATACAATTCTGAATGAGAGCCAAGTCTGGCAAGTTGTAGTTCGTTATTAGCTTCGTCAATTCTATATATTAAAAGCCAGTCAGGTTGTAAATGTAATTCACGATAATCTTTCAAACGGCCTGAAAGTTTATGATCTCTGAATTTTGAGGAAAGATTTTCTCTATTAGCAAGTTTCTGTATGATATCAATTAATAGCCCTAAATCTTTTTTTTGTTTTTTTGCTAATTTATAGTCTTTCTTAAACTTGCTTGAACGGGTTACCTTCAACTTTCCAAATCCTTAAGAAAATCATCCACGTTATCAAAAGTAGTACCCTTACCAGATTCTAACTGCTCAACAGCTTGCATTGTGGCCTCATTCGGTATTTTTAACTCAAAAGGAATACCCTTGCGCAATACGATTTGTCTAAGATATGCTCCTATTGCTTCGGACATTGTTATACCCAATGTATCTAATATACGTTTTGCCTGCTGCTTAATATTAGGGTCAATTCTTGTTTGTATAGTTGCACCATTTGACATTTCTATCCTCCTATCCGGCTACGGCTCCTGGCCTACGCCGAGACGAGTTCACTTTTTCACATTATATCACCATGCTATTGTATTGACGTTGTATTTACATATACATTACGTTATTTAATCGAACATTTCAACATAAAAATTTAAATTATTATTGTTTTTTTAATAGTTATGAAAAAAAGGAAGGTTTATCGGGCTTAGGCCATGCGGTATAATCACGAACAACAAATGCTACTCTGCTTCGCTACGTAGCACAAGTCCGCGGATGTTACTCTGCGATTCATCCTTCGCAGCCCCTAAGGGGCGGAGAACGGAAGCGCTACGTAGCACGAGCACCATATCCGCGGATTTTCAACTTAGGGCGAAGAATGGAAGCCGGAAGTGTTGGATATTATTATTTTCTCTATTAGGAGAGTAATCATGATTAATAAACGATTCGCTATAAAATACATCATATTCTTAGCTTTTTTTGTGATTAATTCTGGGCTTAGCCCCTGTTTAGCAAAAAGAGCAATTCCATCTAACAATCTTGCATATCCTGTACTCAACACAATTCCTGATCATATTTTAGCCACAGCATTTTACCTCCGGAATGATAAACATCTATATCTTATGACTGCAAAGCATGTATTGTTTTCATGGTTTTTTTGGCGCTTGGTTGTTGTACTAGGAACCATATTGACCGTTTTTTGGGGCATTTATTCATTCCGCCCGAAAGTCTCACTCTTTCCTGGAGTCAGTTTAGATCCACAGAATGCTATGAGAGGGCCATTTATTCTAAAAAACGAGAGCTTTTTAGCAATACATAACATTAGAATAGCATACGAAGATGTTGATCTATTAGATGCATCATCAAACAGCACGTTTCATATTGGTTCAATTAACAACTTAGGTTATAAAATAAAGCGATTGGCTTCAGGTAAGTCTTCGTTTGTAGATGTAGAGAGACTAATAAAAACTTATAAACCGACTTTTGATGAAGCTTCTTTAACCATACGCGTTTCGTATCGTCCAAGCTTTATTTTTTGGAGTCTCTCAAGTACGTTTTCGTTCGAGACAAAAAAATCATCATCTGGAGAAATCAATTGGTATCCAGTTGCAGATTAAATATGAGATATACAGAACGATAGGTAGTAAGGTGCGATGTGCTACTCTGCTTCGCTACGCAGCACAAGTCCGCGGATTTTCAACAAGGCTAAAGTGCAAAATGTGCCTCGTGCTACGTAGCGACCCGTCCTCCGCAGTAGCCCTGCTACGGAGGGTGGAAGCGCTACTTCGCAGAGTAGTAATTGAATTACTGCAAATCAAACAAGGATATAATCGGGCTTCGCCTTTCCGGCTACGCCCTGATAATGATGATCGGCAGATTAAATTGTTTATGCAATTTCTAAAAAATAATCGTAACTTTCAGAAATGGTACTAACAAAAAGTATTGTATATTATTATGTTATAAGTTCAGAAAGCTACTACTATGAGTAAAACTCTTAAGAGATCAGAAAATAGTATGATCGCAGGTGTTTGTGCTGGAATTGCAGAGTGGTTAGGTTGGCCATCACCTACGCGTGTTCGTGTTGCATATGTTCTTGCGTCAATATTTAGCGTAGCTTTTCCAGGAATATTGGCCTACATCATCTTGTGGATTATACTTCCTCCTCCGAATTACAAAGCTCCTGAGTGAGATGCAGTAAAGACAATTACAAAAAGCTGGCTTCGCCCAGACGAGTGTATTATCACATTCGATACGTGCCTTGCCGAGACTAATTTAGTTGCGTGATTTGCCCAGCGCAATGCGATATAGCCAGTAGGCGACACCAACTAAAAGCGCTGTTCCAAGTACAGCACCAACCGGCAATGTAAATGGCAATGTCAAGCCGAGCAAGCTTAGCAGCTTGGCAAAAGCAATATCTATATTGAAAAAGGGCAGTGAGATATCTATCTGCTTTAACAGTATGATCGGTATCGCCAACAGAATCCCCATCAGAGCTTCGCCGGTTATCAAGCCGGAGGCAAACAACAGACCATTACGGCCTGATTCCTCGACTTGTTCGGCGGCAGTTTTCCTACGGCTGTGGAATTTGCCGATAGCATAATGGATAAGTCCACCGGCAAATATCGGCACAGCCAATTCGAGCGGAAGATAGATGCCGATGGCCACTGCCAGAACAGGGGTACGGAATGAGCTGCCGATGCTCTCCAGATACAAATCCAGTATGATCAGGCCAACCGCTATACCCATCCCTATAAAGACGTAAATCCAGGGTAGATTGCCCTGGAACACTCCTTTGGAGACCGAGGCCATCAGATTTGCCTGTACAGCGATAAGGGCATCGGGGCCGGCGTTGGCTTGACCTTTAAAGCCATAGGCCTTGTACAGGAGCATAAGCACGGGGGCTATTACCAGCGCACCGGATACCGTACCGACCATCTGCATTACCTGCTGTTTCCAGGGTGTGGCCTGGACGATATAGCCTGTCTTTAAGTCCTGCATGTTATCGCCTGCTATCGCGGCTGCACAACAGACGACACTGCCAATTATGATAGCAGCAGCGGGGCCATTCTCGGCGCCCTTGCCCATTAACAATAATAAGAGCAGCGAGGAGACCACGACCGTAGCGATGGTGACACCTGAGATGGGATTATTGGATGAGCCGACCAGGCCGGCCATGTACCCGGCCACCGCAGAGAATATAAAACCGGCAATCAGCATAATCAAGGCCATAGGCAGTGACACTGAAATGTCCCTGACAAATGTCTGGTAGACCAGAAACAGCGGAACTATCGAGGCTATTATCAACACGAGAACCCATTTCATGTGCATATCTTTCTCGGTTCGCTCCAGTACAACGTGGCCGGTCTCTGCAGCTCTGTAGGCCTTCAATCCGCTGGTAATACCGCTTATCAGGGATTTTCTCATCTGGAAAATTGTCCATAAGCCACCAATTAGCATCCCGCCGACGCCGAGGTATCGCGTCTTGGCAGACCATAGTTGGCCTGCAAATTCGACGGCGGATATCGCCTGGCCTGCAAATTCATGTCCCTGGGGATGGACAGGCCAGTCGGTAAATGCGGCACAGATAGGAATAGCAATGTACCAGTTAGCTGCTCCTCCCAGGAAGATGAGCACTGCGATATTTAAACCTACAATATAGCCCACTGAAAGCAGGGCCGGACTGAGATTAGAGCCGAAATATGCAATTGAGCCGCCGATACGTTGTGCACCTTCCACAACTTCGGGCCAAAATCCAATGCCTTTAGCGCCAACCTTGAATAAAGCGCTTGCAACCGATGCCAAGGCGATGTGGATTATTCCGGAACCGCCTTTCTGGCCTGTCTTTAAAACCTCAGCGGTAGCTATGCCTTCTGGGAACTGAAGCTTGCCTTCAACGATAAGGGAGCGTCTCAGCGGTATGGTAAAAAGGACGCCGAGCAAACCTCCGAAGGCGGCGATAATGGTCACCCAGAAAAAATTGAATTCCTGCCAGAAGCCCATTATGACCAGGGCCGGCAAAGTAAATATCACGCCTGCGGCGAGTGACTCTCCCGCTGAGGCGGCTGTCTGTACGATGTTATTTTCGAGGATATTACTTCGTCGAAACAGCCTCAGCACGCCCATCGAAACGACCGCAGCAGGTATCGAAGCGGACACCGTCATGCCGGCAAACAGACCAAGATAGGCGTTGGCTGCCGCTAATATCATTGAGAGAAGCACGCCTAATACGAACGCCTTAATTGTGATTTCCGGTAGCGATCTTTCCTGCAAATCCATTGCTCACCTATTATTGGTTAAATGGTGAATGGTAATTGGTAATTATTTAACCAATAACCAATAACCAATAACCAGTAACCAATTACAATTATTGTACAAATTGCTGTACGAAATATTTTGGCGTCAGAGGTTCACCGGTCGCCCTCTCTATCATCTCGTTCCAATGATATATTGCAGCCGGCTCAAGGACCTCCATAGTCAGAAATTCTCCTGCTTTTCTTTGGCCTACAAAACTTACATTTTCATCCGATTCAAGCTTAAGGACTTTGTGAATAATGTAGTGGTGCAGTTGAGACGCCAACAGCTCACCGAGCACGTAGTTGTGATAATAGCAGGGCGCGAGGGTGAAATGAATCTTGGCAGCCCAGTCAGGCTCATTTCTTCCCGGTGGCCTTCTGACAAGCTGATATTTTTCGACCATGTCCCACCATAACGTATTCAGATCCTGATCGGGATTTGCATAAAGGCGCTTTTCGAAATCATACATCACCATTGCCCAGCGGACGAAAATCAATTGTTTAAGCTGGGCGTACTTGCCACTCACTTTTTCTATTTCGGCTCGCTGCTCGTCCGTCAGTTCTAACATTTCCTGCATCCAGGCGGGATTTCGGCTCAAGCGTCCAAAGAACATTGCAATAGCTTCTGTTGTAAAAATATGGGCCGGCTGTCTAAGTATGTATGGCACGTGCCGGCCATGATATTTGTCGTAAACCGCGTGGCCAAGTTCATGCAGGATTGTCTCCATCCAGGCCTCATTGTTTTTAAGGTTGCAGAGAATGCGTACATCACCTTCGCGGTCAATGTCAGTGCTGAAAGCATGTGGATTTTTGCCTTCGCGCTCATACAGATCACTGTTCGCAAGGATAGAATCCACCGATAGGCCGAGACGAGTGTAAAATTTTACCGCCAGCTCTTTGACGTCCTTATCTTTATAATAGGCATCCAAATCCAGCTCATAAACAAGAGGCGTTTCCTGAAAGAACGGGTCATGATAGTGCCATGGCATAAGCTCGGCAGCAGTAACGCCGTACTTCGAAGCCAGGATGCTGTCCAAATCAGCCTTCAATTTTGCAAAAGGCTCATTGGTTAATTCGTACAGCTCATTGAAGGTTTTATCCAGCTCCTTCACATCCTGCTCTGCCGTTGTCAGAGAAAGAGTATGAAAATTATCGAAGCCCAACTTCCTCGCCGCCTCGTTTCGCAGTTTGACCAGCCGAATCAGGTCGTCTGCGACTACAGCACCGACCTGCTTGCTGGCTAACCAGGTTTTTTTTCGTTTCGATGAGTCGATTTCGGTTTTTAAAATCTCTTTGATTTGGTTATCGGTGGCTTTTTGTCCTTCGATGGAGCAACGAAATGTGTTGAACTTCTTTTCGATTTCCGTACCCAGCTCGACGATCTGTTTTAGCAAGCTCGGCTCTATCTGGTTCTCCAGATAATCGTTGTACAATATATCCAGCTGTCGGGCCAGCAGTGCCGACTTGACCTGTCCGGATTCCTTGGTTTCTTTAAGGAAGGCAAAATTGCAAGGGTCGCTGTATACTTGGCGAAGCTCCAGCATTAGCCTGCTGACTTTGTCGTAGTCCTCGGATTTGCCGCTGACTGCCGCGTTCCAGGAGGCAAGATTCGCCTCTTTTTCCATAGGCTTGATTTTTTCCACGTGAGTTGTAATGAATTTTTGCAACTGTTCCTCCTTTGCATTGGGTGCAATACTAATTATCAAAATTACAACCAAGGTTGATAACGTTCTCATACTTTACACTCCTTTCTGAGCTGGTATTCCGGTTTCTATTGCTACTCTGCGAAGCCACTTAGGGGCGACGAGTTTTCAAGCTTGTTGCAACACTGGGTCTCCAAAACACCTGCCGCTCAATACACCATTGAGTGGAAGCAAAATTATTCTATCCTGACCGACCGGTCTGGATAGGCTGGCTTTTGAGGTCTTGGGGGCGGTCGTTTTTCGAGCATCTCAAGAATTACTTCGATGGCTTTTTCAAGCTGTGGATCTTTGCCAGCAACCATCTCATGCGGAGCATTTTCGATTTCGTAATCGGGTTCTACACCATATCCTTCGACTTCCCAGTTGCCCTCTGTGTTCCAGAAGCCAAATGTTGGTGCTGAGACGAAGCCGACGTCGATGGGCTGTGGATTGCCGCTCATTCCTATCAAGCCGCCCCAGGTTCTCGTGCCGATTAATGGGCCAAGTCCTGCCTTACGGAAATAATAGGGCAAAGCGTCACCTCCAGAGCCTGACCAACCGTTTATAAGCATCACCTTATGTCCGATGTGCGCAACGAATGGTGACCGCCAATCGCGATGGTCCCGGCGTGCCCAGTAATTATAAGTCGGACGGTTAAGCAATTCAATGAAACGGTCTGGAATTTGGCCGCCGCTATTAAATCGTTCGTCGATTATTAAAGCATCTTTTGTAGATTGAGGTGTGAATTGGCGCACCAATTCATTCTGGCCGTTTCTGCCGGTATCGGGAACATAGACATATCCAACCCTGTTATTGGTTGCTTCCTGCACCTTAAGCCTGTTGTTTTCAATCCACGCCAGATTGCGCAGGCGAAATTCACTGGACATCGGTTTCACAGTAACGTCACAGGCATCATTCATATCGGGCGTAGAATTGATTGTTAACGTTACCACTTCATCGGCAAGACCCTGAAAAGCCGCCCAGGGGTCTTTCGATGTATCCAGCTCTTGTCCATTAACCGCTAATAGATAGTCTCCTTCGTTTACATCTATACCCGGCTGGCGCAGTGGCGAACGCACTTCCGCGTCCCAGGCAGCACCTTCATAGATTTTATCGATTCGATAAGCGTTGTTCTCGGTGTCCGGTTCAAAATCACAACCCAGAAGCCCTACGGAAATATGTTCCG
>Ga0315533_1002325_pt1 | contig 13390 bp, 6 predicted proteins | sample SalMarSW160130MG_FD_203081 | JGI IMG/M metagenome (GOLD analysis project Ga0315533, IMG submission 203081) | Salt marsh sediment microbial communities from the Plum Island Ecosystem LTER, Massachusetts, United States - Salt Marsh Sediment SW1601-30 ...
CAACATATCCCATACCTGCTCTGAGTCCGCCCAGCATCTGGAAGATGACTTCCGAAAGGGTTCCTTTATATGCTACTCTTGCAGCAATTCCTTCAGAAACTAGCTTTTGTATTTCATCTTCCATATCTTGGAAATACCTGTCCTTTGAACCTTGCTGCATAGCCTCTATTGATCCCATTCCCCTGTAGGCTTTGAATTTGCGGCCACTATAAATAATTGTATCACCCGGCGATTCTTCAACTCCTGCAAAAAGAGATCCTGCCATTATTGAATCAGCTCCTGCAGCTAAAGCTTTAATAATATCTCCTGAATACCTTATGCCACCATCGGCGATAATCGGTACTCCTGATCCTTCAATAGCTTTGAAGATATTGAAAATAGCCGATAGCTGAGGAATACCAACGCCAGTTATAACCCTTGTCGTGCAAATAGATCCCGGTCCAATTCCGACTTTCACGGCATCTGCACCTTCATCCACAAGCTTTTTAGCTGCTTCAGCGGTTCCGATATTACCTGCAACTACATCCGTGTTCGGAAAGTTTTTCTTCAATTCCCGTAGAATTCTGATAACACTTTTAGTATGAGCGTGAGCAGTATCAATTGTTATTGCATCAACATCGGAGTTGATAAGAGCTTCAATTCTTGCCATGGTGTCGGAGGCTATTCCGACCGCACCTGCCACCCTGAGTCTTCCTTTATTGTCCTTGCATGAATTGGGACGATCTTTCGATTTGGTTATATCCTTGTACGTGATAAGACCTATAAGTTTCCCTGAGTCATCAATCATTGGCAGTTTCTCGATCTTATGTTTCTGAAGAATCCTAGCAGCTGCTTCAAGGTTTGTTTGATGATTTGTAGTGATGAGATTTGTAGTCATAACCTCTGTAATCTTCCGGGCATGGTTGTTCTCAAACCTGAGATCCCTGTTTGTGACAATACCCTTAAGGATACCGTGGTCATCAATAACCGGAATACCTCCAATTTTGTATTCGCTCATCAGGTGTATCGCTTCTGCAACAGTAGCCTCAAGATTAATGGTAATAGGATCAAAGATCATAACATTCTCAGCCCTCTTTACTTTTTTCACCTGAGCAGCCTGCTTTTCAACGGACATATTTTTGTGTATAACTCCTATACCGCCTTCCCTGGCTATGGCAATTGCAAGTTCATCCTCAGTGACTGTATCCATAGCTGCCGATACAATAGGAGTGTTTAAACTGATATTCCTTGTGAACATTGAGCTGAGATCCACTTCGCGTGGTAGAACCTCCGAGTATGAAGGGAGAAGGAGGACATCATCAAAGGTCAACCCTTCATAGAGTATTTTATCCATTAAAAATGACATTGTCTGGAGTATTAGGTTTTTGATGACGCAAATTACAAAAAAATTACCGACTCTTAAAATATCTCTTTACTTTCAGCTTTATAAAAAATTGAAATACAGTTGCTATTTTTGTATAAGGCTATCTGTATATGAATATCGAAGAGTACAGAAAAATATTAACCAGATACTGGGGATTCACCTCCTTCAAACCTCTTCAGGAAGAGATAATTAAATCAATTATGGAAGGAAGGGACACTCTCGGGCTCATGCCTACCGGGGGAGGGAAGTCGGTTACATTCCAGGTTCCGGCGCTGGCTATGGAAGGGACATGCCTGGTAATAACACCACTGATTGCCCTGATGAAAGAACAGGTCAACCGTCTTAATAACCTTGAAATAAAATCTGTAGCTATTCATTCAGGGATGTCAAAAGAAGAGATCGATATTACCCTCGAGAACTGTATTTATGGTGACTACAAGTTCCTTTATGTGTCCCCGGAAAGGATCTCAACACCACTTTTTCAGGGAAAAGCTCCGAGACTTAATCTTTCCCTTGTTGCAATTGATGAAGCACACTGTATATCGCAATGGGGTTATGATTTCAGACCCTCATATCTAAAAATTGCCACACTCAGGCACTATATTTCCGGGAAGGTTCCATTTCTTGCCCTTACAGCATCTGCAACAGCTCCGGTTGTTGAGGATATTATGGATAAGCTGGAATTCAGGGAGAAAAATGTTCTGAGAACCAGTTTCAGCAGAAAGAATATCTCATACCTGGTGCGGAAAGTTGAAGATAAAGGATCTTACCTGATAAAGACACTTAAAAAAACAAAGGGAAGCGGAATTATTTATGTAAGAAGCAGAAAGAGATCAAAGGAGGTTGCTGAACTGCTTGTAAAGAATGGTATCAGTGCTGATTTTTACCATGCAGGACTGACTAATGAACTGAGGGATAAAAAGCAGGTATCATGGACAACAGGAGAGACCAGGGTGATAGTTGCCACAAATGCGTTTGGTATGGGTATAGATAAACCAGATGTAAGGTTTGTTATACACTGGGATATACCCGATTCAATAGAAAACTATTTTCAGGAGAGTGGTCGGGCAGGTCGTGATAGTAAACCTGCTTTTGCAGTACTGTTATATTCAACCGCAGATAAAAGTCGTCTTAATGATTCCCTCAGGAAAAAATTTCCCCCTGTCGAAAGAATTAAAGATATCTATGAGGCATTGTGCAATTATCTCCAGGTGCCTCATGGAGCAGGAAAAAACAATGTATTTGACTTTAGTATGTCAGATTTTGTATCTAAGTACCGTCTGCCTGTGATCGAAACCTATAACAGCCTCTCATTCCTCCAGAGAGAGGGCTATCTGGAATTTACGGAGGAGATTAATAATCCATCGAGAGTGCACTTCATAGTCAGCCGTGATGATCTGTATAAATTCCAGGTTGCTAATGAATCATTCGACGGATTTATAAAATTGCTTTTAAGGTCCTATACAGGTATGTTTTCCGAATTCGTGGCCATAAATGAGGAAACACTTTCAAAAAAAACTGCTATCTCCAGGGATACGGTATATCAGTATCTTGTGAAACTTTCATCCCTGAATATCATCCGATATATCCCCGGAAAAAAGAGTGCACTGGTAATATTTACTGAAGAACGTCTTGTCAGAAAAGGATTGATGATCTCACCGCAGAATTATCTACACGTCAAGGAGAAATATATCTTCCGTCTTAATAAAATGACAGGATATGCAGACTCCGATACAAGGTGCAGGTCAGTTTATCTTCTGGATTACTTTGGGGAAGAATCCGACAGGTGCGGTATTTGTGACGTGTGCAGGGAAAGAAATGAACTGGAACTGAGCAGATATGAATTTGATCTGATACTTGAGGAGATTAAGGAAATACTGGCTGAAAAGAAATATGATGCGCAGGAGCTGGTGAGCAGGGTAGAACAACCGGAAGAAAAGGTTATTAAAGTATTGCGATGGCTTCTCGATCACAACAAGATAATCACGGACGATAAAAATCTGTTGTCGTGGAAGGAACCTGACCTGTTTTCCAGGTAAGGATGAATAATTGCTAACAGAATGCAGATTGCAGAGAATGGCTGATGACAAGGGGCATGGAGCATATCATGATCCTGGTTATTCCCAAAAAATTAAATATCAAATATTATTAAAGCTGATTTTGTCAGCAAGCCCTAATGTAACAATAGTAAATTATTTTTCAAGTTGATTTTCAACTGGTTCTAACGTAGCAAGATGCTCATTTAATATTTTTTTTATTTCAACAATAATTTCAGGGTGTTTCTCCGCAATATTGTGCTTTTCAGATGGATCAACATTCAGGTTATAAAGCATGGGAGGGTCATGGACTGTTTTTGTATTACTTCCGTATTCAGGCTGTGTGATAAAATGAGCTTTGTATGCCCCCTTCCTTATTGCAAAAACCCCTGTATCGCGGTAGTAAAAAACGATATCCCTTGGATTTGAACCTGTTCCAAGCATCACCGGTGAAATATCATAACCATCATAGATCCTGTCATTTGGAATACTGACATTTGCCAGAGTGCATAAAGTAGGTAATAAATCCATCGTCGTTCCCATTTCCATTACAACACCCGGTTTAATTTTCCCGGGCCACCAGAAAATTGTAGGCTCGCGCATACCTCCTTCAAAAGTCCCGCCCTTCCCGCCGCGTAACAGGCCTGCCGATCCTCCATGCGTTTTGTAAGTCAGCCATGGGCCATTGTCGGAGGTAAAAATTACTAGAGTCTTTTCAGCAATTCCTTCTTCTTTCAGGGTTTCTAAAATCTGGCCAACCGACCAGTCAATTTCTTCAATTACATCTCCATAAATTCCTGCCTTTGACCGATCTTTAAATTCATCTGACCTGAACAAGGGGATATGAGGAAATGAATGAGCGAGATAAAGAAAGAAGTGTTCCTCCTTAAAACTTCTGATCTTTGCAACGATTTCTTCAGTATAACGCCGTGTAATGGTACGTTGATCTGCCGGTCTTTCAACAATCCTGTCGTCTCTCATTAATGGAACATTATATGCCTGAAACCGTTCAAGATCTGCCAGTGTAAAATAGTCAGTGGCTTCAATCTTATCCATATCATTGGAATAAGGTATCCCAAAATAGCTTTCAAATCCATGATCAGTGGGAAGAAAAGGTGATTTATGTCCAAGGTGCCATTTACCTACAGCAGCAGTCCGATATCCGTTATCTTTCAACAATTTAGCCAACGTAATTTCACTTGGTGGAAGCCCTCCGTTTGAATCCGGGAACAGAACCCGTCGTTTTTCACTGCTCATCCCTGTCCGGATTGGCAGCCTTCCTGTTAATAATGCTGCACGTGAAGGTGTACTTACCGGTGCTGCAACATAAAAGTTAGTCCACTTCTGGCCCTGATAAGCCATCATGTCCAGGTTTGGCGTTTTGATCGTTGGATGCCCAAATACGCCTATATCGCCATATCCCATGTCATCAGCAAAAATGATGATAAAATTTGGCGCAGATCTTTTATCCGTATCCATCGAAATGGCACTTTGTTGACTTGCAATCCCGAGCGATAGCAATCCGTTTATTGCAAGCATACCTTATATTTAATATTTGCATTTGTGTGATTTAATTGATTAATTTATTACTCAAACTATAGTTGTTTTCTTTTTATTTTGGTTCGTATTTTTGCCAGGCAATTTCTCCAGACCTCCTTATATGTTGGGACAATCCGTACTTCAACTCTCTAAACTGTTCCATGTTTTCATCGAGAGGAAGTTCTTCATATGGATCAGACACTATATTAAACATTTGAAATTTTTCGTAAGGAGTATTTTGTACCAACTTATAAGATCCTTTACGAACCGCATAATAACATAAACCTCCATAAATACCCCCTTCCCGCCTCATAAAATAAACCATTCTGTTATCTTCTTCTCCTCTACTTTTACCTAAAAGTCCCGGTAATAAGTTAATCCCATCAATTGAATGAGTAACTGATAAACCGGCGATTGAACAAATAGTCGGATAAAAATCCATCATTAATCCCAGTCTATCAGAAACGGCCTGTTCTTTAATAGTTCCTTCCCAGATCATACATGTAGGTACTTTAATTCCACCTTCATACATATCCTGCTTTCCACCCCTTAGTTTTCCATTTGAGGCACCACTGGGTAAATGACCTCCATTGTCCGATGAAAAAATGATTACGGTATTACTGTATTGGCCTGACTCATGTAAAGCATGGATAACCCTGCCTATACTATAATCAAGGTGTTCGACAAAGGCAATATTCTTTGCCCGCTTTTCATCGATATTTTCTTCACGTTTTTTTACCTTCTCCAGCCATTCTTCAGGAGGTTGAACAGGGAAATGGGGTGCGTTGTAGGCCAGATATAGAAAGAAAGATTCTTTCTCTTTTGTTTTTTCACGGATGTAATCAATTGCCCAATCTGAAAAAATATCTGTTGCATGACCCTGAGGATCAATTTCTGTCTTATTAAGCCGCATATAATTTATGCCGTGCCGAAGATGACTCAAATAGTCGTCCATCATATCACCCAGAAATCCATGAAAAAAGTCGAATCCACGTTCATTTGGTACATTTGGAGCTTCCAGGCCTAGATGCCATTTTCCAATGATAGCAGTCTGATATCCTGCTTTTTTCAACATGTCAGGCAGAGTAATTGCACTGGGCAGAAGATATCCCCAGTTATCCGATTCTTGTGTACGGATAACTCCCGGAACGCCAACCCTATCCGGGTAACAACCGGTCATCAGGCTGGCGCGAGTGGGTGAGCTAACAGTGCTGTTAGCATAAAAATTTGTAAACCGTACTCCTTTAGTGAAAAGCTGATCAATATTTGGTGTATGAATATCATTTCCACCATAGCAGGAAAGATCACCATAGCCCAAATCATCTGCAATGATTAAAAGGATATTGGGTTTCTCCTGGAGAAATCCAAGAACAGGATAAGACAACAAACTCCCGATACATATGTTTTTAAGCAGTCTAAGAGTCATAATAATTATTTTTATACTGGTTTGGGTTTTAACATATTTTCGTACGGGTTTATTTGTCTTCAATATATGCAGGTCTTAGCTCATCTGTAAGTTCCGAATCAAAAGATAAAGCCAGTTCTGTCAATTGCCTGACTATTTCCGGATTGGAATCCGCAATATTATGTGTTTCCCCAATATCATATGAAAGATTATAAAGCCATGGCAACGGGTCTGAGGGACGAGTATCGAGCAGGGCTTCTTTTATCGGTTGCTTGCCTGCCCATCTTTCACTTGGCTCAAGCAGGTGAAGTTTCCAATGTCCTTTATGTATAGCGGCCAGTCTTCCATCGCGCCCGTAATAACATAGGAATGAATACGGGGATTTTGCATTTTTATCTGTCATGAGTGGCATAATATTATACCCGTCAAGTTTACGGTCTGCAGGGATCTGCGTGCCGGTAATCCCGGCCAGTGTTGGTAGAAAGTCCATCATTGTAGCCATTTCATGACAAACTCTTCCCCCGGGGATTTGTTTCGGCCAGCGGACAATGAGCGGTACCCTGAATCCTGCTTCCCAAGTACTGCCTTTTCCTCCGTGTAAAGGAGGGGCAGCAACTCCTGAGGGACCGTTATCTGAAGTAAATATTACGATGGTGTTTTCAAGGACACCAGCATCTTTCAATTCTTTTAAAATTTCACCACAGCTCCAATCGACCTCTTCTATCATGTCAAAATATAAACCATTCATCCCATCGCGGTGTCGAAATGCCTTTGATGCAAATAAAGGGATATGAACTGCACTGTGGGCCACATAAAGAAAAAATGGTTTCTCTTTATTTTTTCGAATAAATGAAACAGCTTCCTGTGTATAATCCAATGTTATCTGATCATAATCGACTTCGCTGTTCTTTTTTAGCATAATATTGTTACGATATAAATCCGATCTTCTATGGTTTGGACCTGGCATCCCATAATAATAGTCGAATCCCTGAGCGTTTGGCATAACCTCAGGCAATAGACCAAGATGCCATTTCCCAATACATCCGGTGCTATAGCCTTCTGTTTTTAATAATTCAGCAATTGTTGTTTCATTGGGATTAAGGCCGCTATGAGTGTCAGGGGGAAGAACACCAACATGTAATCCAACGCGCTTGGGATAGCATCCGGTCATTAAACTGGCACGTGTAGGTGTAGAAACACCTGCAGGTGCATAAAATTTGGTAAAACGAATGCCTTCTGCTGCCATTTTATCCAAATTAGGGGTTTTAATCTCTGTGGCTCCATAACAACTCAAATCAGTATATCCTAAATCATCCACAAGAATAAAAACAATATTGGGCTTTTCATCAGGTACTGATGACTCACTCCATTGCGAAAACATGGATAAAGAGCCTATACTTAATAACGCTGTACAAACCTTAAAACCTGAAAAATATCCGATAAAACTATGGGGATTATTGTTATTTATCATATTCATATGTTTGTTTTTATATTACATATTTAAGCTTAAAAATCCGACTTATTTGAAGGCAGCAATGTCTAAATTGCATTGCCTGAAAAGATATAAAAGGTCTTGCTGGCAGAGCCATAAATCGGAGGACTATCTACCCCCTTTAATGGTGGATAGTCCTATTTAAGTAATTTTTTTAGTGATTAAACATCGTAGCTTATTCCCTCAATTATCTGCATTACCATTCCGGATTCTGAACCAAATTTTCGTTTAGAGAACGTTCTCTTTCTGGAATAGGCAACAAATTAAAATATTCCAGATATCCATTGGGAAATTTAGCCTCAATTAAACCACCGTTATGATCACGAATTTCTAACGGATAAATATCGTTTCCAATATTCCATCTTTTTATATCCATCCAGTACAAACTTTCCAAAGCAAACTCTATTCGTCTCTCGTGCCTAAGCTTTTCGCGGGCTTCATCGCGCGATAAACCAGTAGATAAAGGAGTTATTTTTACATCGTCACGTTCCGTTCTAATTTTGTTTATCAGAGCTACAGCTTCATCAATATCTCCTCCCGTTTCAATTAAAGCTTCAGCCTTTGATAAAATGATATCTGCATATCGCAATACAATATAGTTCAGATCAGATTGCCCCGAAGGTGGTAAATCTGATTCTGGTTCAATCCGGTATTTTCGGCTGCTCAAATGTCGTAATCTGTTACCGGGGTGGTTAAATGCTCCTCCAGGATATAAATAGTTTGGAAAACGATAACCCAGAAAATATGAACCAGGCACTACTACTGTAAATTCCAGGCGGGGATCCCAACCTTCGTAAGGATTATCAAGGTCAATATCATAATCACCGTAGCTACCCCCAGAGCCATCAATTCTTTCATACGTATTGACTAAATCGTCGGTAGGCACATAACGGGTACCTCGTGTCCAACTTCCTGTACCTGTACCACAATATTGGTCGTGTAATGAACCCTGAGAATTTTCGCCTCTCATGTATTGGATGTCGAAAATCACTTCTTGGTTATTCTCATTTTCCAATCTAAACAAACCTTCATAACTTGGGAAAAGAGAGTACTTACCCAACGCATCTATTTGATCTGCCAATGTTAAAACTTCATTGTAATTATTTTGGTATAAATAAGCCCTCATCTTCATTCCCAGGGCCGCACCTTTGGTAGCCCTCCCTACCTCCGGGGCATCTACCTTGAGTTTTGCAATGGCTATATCATAGTCCGAAATAGCCTGACTCCAGGTTTCTTCAGCAGTAGCCCTGCCGATGTTCCTGGCTTCTTCTGTTGAGATTTCAGTTAAAATAATTGGAACCCCACCGTAAGATTCAACAAGTAACGAATAGGCTAAGCCACGTAAAAAATGAGCTTCACCAACATAGGTGGATTTAATATCTTCACTCAACTCCACTTCCTCGATGACTTTGAGTAAATAATTTGCCCGAAATATTATTCCATAACACCTTGTCCAGCGAAAAGTAATAATACCTTCGTCGTTTGAGGAAAGCTGACCATTTCCAATTTTGGTAAGGGGCAAATTTCCCCAGTTAAATGCGTTTGGTGTTGCACCATCAAGAACACCAAATCCGAATAATCCCTGATTGTAAATCGAGTTTTCACGTAGATGGGCATAAACTCCATTCAGCAACAGTTTTATATCATCCTCATTTTCAGGAAAATTGGCGGAAGTAATTTTGTCTTCCGGAAAAAAATCCAAATATTCATCTGCACAACCATTGGAGAATAAAATCAAAATTGAGATTAAACTGTAAATAAAAATATTTTTTAGTTTCATAGTTTTAAAAGTTAAGATTTATACCTAATGAAATGATTCTTGGGACAGGATACAAATTAACTCCATGCGAAAATGTATTTCTTTCAGGATCATACCCTTCGTAATCTTTGTTTACTAATGTGAAAACATTTTGAGCATTTGCATAAATATAAATTTTTTGTAGACCAAGCCGAGAGGAAACATTATTGGGCATGGAATAACCTAGTTGGATGTTTTTAAGTTTAATAAAACTAATTTCTTTAACCCAAAAGGAAGATTGATAATTATCCCATGGATTATTCCATTCTAAAATAGGCATATCTGTATTTGTATTCTCGGGTGTCCACGCATCCCTCCACCTCTTTGAGATCATTCTGTTTTCCCATGACATATTGGTAAAGTTATTTAGTGTATAAGCATTTACGCCCGCTATGCCTTGGAATAAAAGATTTAAATCAAATCCTTTGTAGTTAAAACTGGGAGTTAACCCAAATGTAAATTTGGGTATGGTGTTACCTAAGACTTGTTTGTCTTCAAAACCTAATTTGCCATCGCTATTAACATCCTCAAATTTTAAGTTTCCGGCTTTGGGTTTATAACTGTTAGAGTGCATGTGTTCCAATGCCTCTTCATCTGATTGGTAAATTCCAACAGCTTTATAAGCATACAAACTTCGGTATGAATACCCCTCTCTAATTAGATATAATTGATCTGGAGATTTTCCATCTTGGAATTTTGTAACTTCATTTTCAATGTAGGTTACATTGATACCAATATTGTATCCAAATTGTTCCCTGCTTAATGACTGATTATTGTAATTGAAAATTAATTCATATCCGGTATTCAGCATTTCTCCCATGTTTTCATAAGGTGCTGTTATACCCCCCAACATAATGGGAATTGGCAATTGCACAATAATATCAGTGGTTTTTTTATTAAAATAGTCGGCTTCAATGGTTATTCTGTTATTTAAAAAACCTAATTCAATACCAATATCAAGGGTTGATGTCGTCTCCCATGTAATGTTTTCATCAATTAAGGAAGTAACGGCAGCTCCAGCTGAAAAACTATCATTGTAACTGTAACTTAGGTCATTATTTTGATCAATCACCGTCAGGTAAGGCCAATATCCCGCGATATTTTGATTACCCAATTGTCCCCAGGAAGCACGTAGTTTTAAATTAGAGAAGATGCCTAAATTTTCAATGAATGTCTCATCAATAAGTCTCCACCCAGCGGAAAAACCCGGGAAAATACCCCATCTGTTTTCTTTTGAAAACCGGGAAGAAGCATCTGCCCGAAGGTTGGCTTCAAATAAATATTTGTCAGCAAGGGAATAGTTAACACGGCCGAAATAGGAAAACATTCGAATTCCATTCATATTTCCTTCACCTTGAATACCTGAGGTTCCAGCATCTACTTGTGTTAAACCTTCCTTTGGTGGTTCCGATCTTCTTGCATAAAGATCTTTTATTTTTAGATCTTCCAATTGGATACCTATTATTGTAGAGAAATCATGTATATTAGCCAGGGTTTTGTTTAAATTCAAAGTTGAAAAAACATTATTATTAAGAGATGATACATGTCTCCGGTTAATTTCAATACCTTCCCTGTTGAAATTTTTGGTTATTGTTTCAATTCCAGAATCCGTATAACCAAATATGCTTTCGTTATAACGATCAACTAAATCCCAGTTACCTGAGGATGCAATTGTGGTTTTCCATAGCAAGAAATCTGAAAATTTAATCTCGGTTGAGGCATTAAGGGTTAAAAAATTTCCTTCTGTGATGGTTCTGCCATTAGCTGCATCAATAAGGGGATTTCTGTTGTCATAAAGTAAATTTCCTTCATTATCTATTGCCTCTACAGAACCAAACCGTCCATCCCTGGTATATGGTGCTATATAAGGAGTTACTCCACTAAGCATAGTAAATACACGACCAAGAGAACCATAGGTTATATCTGCATAAGGTTCACCTGTAACTTTTCTAACGTAATTTAATCGGCCACTTACCTTTAACCAATTATTTACATCTGATTCTATATTAGCTCTGATTCCATATTTTTTCGAATTTGTATTTGGAACCATCCCTTCTTGATTCATATAATTAAATGAAAGCAAAGAAGTGATAAGAGATGAACCACCCCTTATGGAAACATTGTGTTCTTGGATAACGGAATTTTCAAATAAGACTTTAAACCAATCAGTGTTTGGATATTTATAAGGATCATCACCATTCTCAAAAGCTGATATTAGATAATCTGGGAATAAGGGGCTTGATCCACCATTTATCAAGGCCTGGTTAGTTAGCTTCATATGTTCAGCACTATTATCAACAACATCATATCTTCTCCCTAATGTTTGGATTCCGAAATAGGAGGTAAGATTAACCTGCATTTTTTCATTTTTCTGCCCCATTTTGGTTGTGATAAGAACAACACCATTTGCAGCCTTAGAACCATAAATAGCTGCACTGGCAGCATCTTTTAAAACCGAAATACTTTCGATGTCGTTTGGGTTGATTTGTTCGAAATCTCCTTCAACACCATCTATGATAACTAATGGATTCGAATTATTTAAAGTACCCCAACCACGAACACGTAATTGTGCACCATCACTCCCCGGCTTACCTGAATTCTGACTTACCCAAACCCCCGTTACGTTTCCGCCGAGGGCTTGTGATGCATTGGTAATAGGGCGATTAGCAATTTCTTCATCAAATTTTACTGTAGATATGGCACCGGTTAAATTTACTTTCTTCACGGTTCCATAACCAACTACCACCACTTCGCTTAGTTCTTCAATATCGCTTATTAGAGCAATATTAAGAGTTGTCCGTCCGTCTAACGCAACCTCCTGGGTAACATACCCGATAAACGAAAATTGCAGAGTTAATGATGTATTAGGTACCTCTATGGTATAATTCCCATTAACTTCGGTTAATGTACCGATAGTAGTACCCTTTACAACAATGTTTACTCCCGGAATGGGTTCACCGGTTGAAGCATCTGTAACTATACCTGTGACCATTTGTTGTTGCATTAGGGCAGTCGCATCTGGATCTTTGGTCAGATAATCCGGAGCAAGTTTTATCTTGCGATCAATGTCAAAAAGTTTTTCGTTGGGCAGAAAGGAAAATTCGCTTTCTTCTTCAATTTTGTCTAGTACATTAATAAGTTCAGCATCTGAAAAATTCATCGAAAGTTTCGTTTTCTGCGAATAGGCATAGGTAGCGCGTGATTGCAGAATCCCAAGAATCAGGAGAATAATTGCAAAACGCATGATTAGAAAAGTTTCTTTCAGAGAACGATAAAACAATTCCCTAAAAGATTTGTTTTTTTTCATAAGTTCACGTTTTATGGTTTTCAAAAAGTTAATAGAATAATAAGGATAGAAATCTATCATACAATATCTTTTGATATTGCACAGAATTTAGACACTATTTGTTAGTTATAGGAAATAGATTCAGGATTTTGTTCATAGGCATATAGGTTAAAAGGGTTAATAAAAATAAGTTAGAACAGCCTACTTCAAAATTGATTAAATAACGCATCTATATACAAATATAAAATTATTATTGTAATGATCAAATTTTTTTTGGATAGTCAGACTCATCTTCTACAGTTGTAAATTGTATCTAATTGAAAAAAAGCACAATATGGGCACAAAAATTTTCTTTGGCACTACATTTCAATTTCCCTTATTGTTGGAGGCAATGCCATTCCAATGGCTTTAAAAACCTTGTGACAATCGCCATGAACTTCAGTACGTAAGCCAATCTTTCTGCCTGATTGC
>Ga0315533_1002326_pt1 | contig 13388 bp, 10 predicted proteins | sample SalMarSW160130MG_FD_203081 | JGI IMG/M metagenome (GOLD analysis project Ga0315533, IMG submission 203081) | Salt marsh sediment microbial communities from the Plum Island Ecosystem LTER, Massachusetts, United States - Salt Marsh Sediment SW1601-30 ...
ATCCCTTGTAGCGACTTCATTTATGAAGCCAGAAAATTAGCGGGTTTGATGAATCAAACCTCTACAGATAAGCGAAAATATATAAGACGTTTCATATAGAAAAAAAATAAATAGCCGGTGCATACAAAACTATTTATGGGAAGAAATCTTTGAAGCGCGTTTCTTCATTATAAGTGAAAGATTATGCATGTCATTTGGAATTGTTTTTATTAAAGGGAGCCAGAGAAAAGCGCATGGTATCCAAAAAATTATGGAAATGTAAAGGACAAAAGTTAAACCAAATTTATCGGCAAGAATGCCACCCACCAAAGGACCGATTCCTCCTCCCATCACATCGGTAAGATTAGCGACGGAAAGCATTATACCACGATTTTCTGGCACGTTAACATCCAGAAATATCGCCCTTATATTTGGTCCGGCTATAGAAGCGATGCTAATTCCAATAAAGCCAATAAGAAGGGGCAATAAGATATGTAAAAAACGAGGATGAGCAGGAGCTGGATAGGCTATTACAGCAGCTATAAAGGGTATAGCCCCCAGGATAGCAACCATACATAATATTGTGCGCCAGAGAACATTTTTCTTACGCAGGAAATCGCCCAGATACCCACCGTATATATTGCCAACCATTTTTGCTCCACCAAAGGCCAATCCGAAAAATGTGGCCATAGGAATACTAAGTCCTTTTTCCTGAGCGAAAAAGGTTATAACCCATATCGGTAATACTCCCCAGGGGATACAACCGGCAATACTCTGTAGGTTCAAAAAAAGATTGGTTCGAATACTTATAACCCTTTTGAAATCCGAAAGCTTAACTTTATAACTGTAGGTTAGTCCACGTTTGATGAGTTCCCTAAGCGCCGGTTCAACTCTGCCTCTTTCTGGCTCTTTGGCTAGAAAATAGAATAAAGGAATGAGAATAAAGTTAGGAAGAGCGATAATGGCAAAGGGATATCTCCAGTTTAATCTGGGACCAATTGTTCCCGCTATGGCTGCTCCTATTAAATAGCCCAGTCCGGCAGCAAATAGGAACCAGGCAAATCCTTTTCCTCTTTCTTCAGGAGAAAAATAATCCCCCAGGAGCGATGAGCCGACCGGTAAGAGAATACCTATTCCCAGACCTGTCAAAGACCGCATAATAAAAAGTTGGCTATAACTCTGAACAAAAGCTGTTAACAAACAGGGAATTTCACCCAGGATGGTTCCCATAACAAGCAGTTTCTTCCTTGAATATTTGTCCGCCCAGTAACCCCATAATAGAACCATCAATGCGCCGATAACAATAAATACCGAACTTATTGCTCCCATCTGGGTATGGCTTACCCCAAACTCAGCTTCGATAAGAAGGTAGTTGGGAACCAGAGCTGCCTGATCAGCAGTTAAAAAAATAGCTATCAGTATCAACCCAACTATTCCCAGATATTCTCTTTCTTTTACCATATGCTTATCCCGTACTCCCCCACCCTGCTGGTCCTCTCTCTGTGTTATCTAGTTCCTCAACAACTTTGATATCAGGAGTCTCCACTTTTTGAATAACTAGTTGACAGACTTTATCACCCTTTTTCACTTTAAATGACTTACCTTTGTCAAGATTTATCAGAATTACAGCTACCTCTCCCCTATATCCGGAATCAATGAGCCCGGGAGAATTGACAATACCTATTCCGTGCTCCAGAGCAAGACCGGATCTGGGTTGGATGAAACCAGCATAACCAGGAGGGATTTCCAGGGCAATACCAGTAGGAATTAATTTGCGTTCACCGGGATTTATTACTAAATCAACTCTACTATAGAGGTCACAGCCAGCATCGTTGTCATAAGCATATGCAGGAGTAGGAAGCTCAGCGGTGAGTTTCTTTAATTTAATCCTCATTAATGCACCTTTCTTGATTTTGCTCTTTTTTCTATCTTCCAATATATCATATAGTATAAGAATAAAAGTATCAAGAAGAACAAACCGGTCGGCCATATAAGTAATTCCAGTTGTGCGTCAAAACTAACATCTGCAACTATTATGATAGTTTAGTGATTTCTGACTATTTGTGGTATAGACCATCTACCTGAGAAGCTGGAAGGCATAAAACTTATCACTCAATCCCTAAACCCTTAAACAAGAACAAATATCAAGGTGGTTTGAGAGATAAGAGATAACTCAGATCCCTTATGAATACCGGCTTATTTACAATCATTAAGTTATAAGTTCGAGTCCTGCCCGGGGAGCCACCACACCCCAATATTGATAACAGATTTTTATCAATATTATTTCAAGTTTATTGAAGAATATAAGAAATGCTCCTAATCGAATTCCCGTATCGCTACCAAATCCTTCAATCTCATCTTTTATTTCCCACGAAGGGTCCCTTGGTAGCAACCTTTTGGCCCATCTCCTTAAACACATCTACTTAAACAATTGACATTAAGGGAGAATGTTGAGTCTCCTTTAGAGGGTCAAAATATTCAATGTTTGATAGGTCGAGATGTACTTTCTGAAGGAATTTTGATTTATAACGGCCATACGAATACTTTTAGTCTTTCTTTTTAACGAGGTTCCTTGGATGAAAATTTCATATGATACCTTGGCCAAAACGATTTATGTTGAACTGGAAAAGAAGAAAGTAGCAAAAACCAAAGAGTCTACGCTAGGGGTTTTTCTTGATTTTGGTTATAAAGAAGAACTTATAGCTGTTGAATTGTTGAATTCAGGGACACTGTATTTGAAAAAATAGCTAAAACGTTTCATAAGCCAGAATTAGCAAAAGTTCACCCCAGAGTTATAGCTGAGAAAGCCTACGTGTAAGCCGATGGAAGAGAAAATTAAAGAACTTATTTCCAAACTCACCGATCAAATTGAAAAATTCCTCAAAGCTTGCAAAGCTGAAGGCGATGTCACCGTAGATGATGTTCTCAAGCGCTTGGAAGAGCTAAAGAAGGAAACTTAACTCCAGGTGTATAATAGACAATCCCAATCCCTTCATCCTTCACAATAATTTTCTCAATAAACTTCTTTAGAAAACTTCGTTGTTCTTGAACGTTGGTTCCTATAAAGATCTTTTCCATTTCCTTCCGGTAAGACTCTATCATGGATCGGGTGATATAGACAGCTCGATTCTGGGTATTTAACCCCTCGTAGTAAGCAATCTCTTCCTGAAGACTATCCCTTTGAATTTTTAGTTCTTTGAGTCGCTCGGCCACCAACGATAAGTCAATTTTACCGCCTTCTATAGCCTCATATTGTCGTACAACTCTCAACTGTAAGTCAGCGGCTTTCTTCTTGAGGTCTGTAATCTTTCTACCATAATCCACTCTAAGGGACTTTGTAGCTGCATTGATGTCATCCAGCAATTTCCTCATATTATCATCAGAAAATACCAGCTTCCCTACCCTATCAATTACCTCTCGGTCAAGTTCATCAGCTCGCAGTCTCCGTCCCGGACAAACCTTCTTACCTTTCTTTGAGTAATTTATGCAGTTATAATAAGCATATTTTCTTTTCCTACCGTAGCCAGTGACTCCATAGGCACCATCGCATTTTCCACAGCGCATAAGTCCCGAGAGAAGATATTTACTGGCCGTAACCTGAGCAGGCGTGTTCTTTGGCTGCCTTTCTTCAATTAACTTCTGTACCCTATCAAAAAGTTCCTCACTCATGATTGGTTTATGGGTATTCTTTATAATAATCCATTCACCCTTTGGTTTAAACTGTCTTCCTATAGTCTTTTTATCTCTCTTATTGAAAACCGTCCAGCCAATATAAGTTTCATTTCTGAGTATGTTTGCTACAGTAGATTTACTCCAGTAGGTACCGGAACGGGGCCTAATTCCTCTTCTACCAAGTTCCATGACGATGTTCTTTAAACCATTTCCTTTAGCATAGAGTTCAAAGATGAGTTTCACGGCTTTTGCTTCAGTCTCATTTATTTCATACTTGGTCTTAGGATTCCTCTTCTCATCAAAAACTCTCACATTCTTGTAGCCATAGATAGGGAACCCTCCATTACGATAGCCTTTTCGTGCATTCTCGATCATTCCCCTTAAAGTCTCTTGTGCCAAGACAGCACTGTAAAATTCATCAATCACCTCAATCATTCCTTCCATTAACTGTCCCTGAGGAGTATCATCAATGGGTTCAGATATAGATGTGACTTCAATTCCTCTTTTCTTGAGCATAGACTTATAGAGAATGCTATCCTGCCTATTTCTGGCAAATCTTGATAGTTTCCGTACCAGGATTGCTTGAAAAGGTGGGAACTTCTTCTTGGTCTCACCAATCATCTCCAGAAATGCTGGTCTGTTGATAGATAAAGCACTTTCTCCTTCGTCCACATATTCTTTGATAATCTCCATATTGTGCTTAAGGGCATATTCGTGGAGTAATCTTAATTGAGAAGGAATGCTGTTATTCTTCTCTGCCTGCTGATCAGAGGACACACGGGCATAAAGTGCAACTTTCATTTTGACAATACCTCCTCTGGAATTTCGAGAGAGAGGTTCTGTATCTCCTTTTCCAATTCCAATCTTTGTACATCCTTTTCTAGCTCGAATCTTTGAACCTGAATATTCTGAGATTCTAAGTTCTCCACCAAAAGCAAAGCTATTTCCTTTACCTTAACATCGTACCACTGTTTCAGATCATTATTTACTCTACCATTTACCATCTCAATAATCTCGTTCTCATACATTTTTCTCTCCAGAATTTTTGACTCCGGAGGTCTCATCTGCTAAAATCTAAATGCATGGGACCTCCGGGTCCTGTGCTCGGGCAGTTGCTTTGCTCCTTTTGCAAGACTTAGCAGCTGCCCCCTATTTCAATATCAATCGACTTTCTAGCTGGATAACTTTACTCATTGAAGACACTACTCTGTTCGACCCGATAAGCATTGGAATTATTACCGCAATAGCCTTGGCCAGTTTCCATTTATCCAACTCACTCATACGTTTTCTTTCCAAGGATAAGACAATCATGGCTTTTTCACCTCCTTTCCCTTGTATCACTAAAGTGATAGTATATATGCTTATGCTAATATATTATACTACATAACTAATACTTTGTCAAGGGCTTTTATATTATTTTATCAATATTTTCTACTATTCCACTTGACAAATATCCTATTTAAATGATATACTTCTTCCAAAAAGGAAGAAGAATTATGCCCATAAAAGTTCATTTAGGAAGATTATTGGGTGAGCGAAGACTTCGCGCCTCGGAAGTCGCCAGAAAAACCGGAATAAACAAAAACACTCTTTCATCCCTGTATAATGAGAAGATCTCAGGAATAAGGTTTAATACCTTAGGAAAACTCTGCAAATTTCTGAATTGCTCCATTGGTGATTTAATTGAATATATACCGGATGAGGAATAGATTTTTGGCTTTGCAGATGAGAAGCTGATTGAAGAATACAATTTAGACCTTTTGAGCACGAAAAGAGATAAGATGAAGTGCATAAATCTTCTGGGTTCACGATTGACTTCTTGATCAGACTTTTTTGAATAAGGCATATTATAAGCTGGCAAACTAAAACTTATTCTGGTATAATCTCTAATAGAGGATCCGGCCTAGATTCAGAATTAGGTTCGCGATTAAACATATTTGCGAGGGCAGAGGCTTTTATTATGAGCTTATACAAGGGAAACCAAAAGATATGAGGAAGTAAGGCTAAAAGTAGAGCATCTTTATGAAATCCTTGTTTCAGTCTGCAAGGTAGATTTTGAAATCTTATTAGATAAAGAGATAGGTATTGACAAGCTTATTGAACAAAGCGAGGTTATCATGGATAGCATTCAAAAATTTCAGGATTTACTTAAAGGGCTTTTCCAGTTTGAGACTTCTGATCTGGACTTTGGGATTTATAGGATTTTAAATTATAAACGAGGGTTGATCCGAAAGTTTATTCAGGATGACCTTGCAAATAAGGTCGAATCCGCTTTTGCTAAATACAAGGACGAAAGGCTAACAAACATAAATGAGAGATTTGAAGAGGAAAGAAAAAAGGTTATTGAAGAATTAAATCCAGACGTTTTTACTCCTACCGGAAACTTAAAAGAGGAATTTAAGAATACCGGAGTAGGCAGGAAATACCTTTCTATAAAGGAACAGAAAGATGAGGCACAGACTATTGACGAGATAACAATAAAGGTGTTCAACGATCTCTATAGCTTCTTCTCCCGATTTTATGAAGAAGGAGATTTTGTTCCCCAGTATCGCTATTCAATTAAGGGACATAAATACGCTATTCCGTATGATGGCGACGAGGTAAAACTTTATTGGGCAAACAGTGAGCAATACTACACCAAAACGGGACTTCTTTTCCGGGACTATACATTTAAGGCTAATAATTACAAAATTATCTTTCGCATTGTCTCTGCAAGAGAAGAATTAGGATCAACGAAAGCCACAAGAGCAAGGTTCTTTGTTCTTGACGACGGAAATCCGGTAGAACTTAACGAAAAAGTCCTAATCATTCGCTTTCAATATAGAGAATTTACAGAAGAAGAGGTAATAAGTTATGAGGTGGGAGGTGGAAGCAACACTTCCAAGCAGGAGAAAATCAATCAGAGGTCTTACAAGGAAATTTTGGAAGAAATTAAGGATATTGAATTAGGGGTGGGACTAGGAAGAGATTATAAAAACGAAAAACCACTTCTCCGTTATCAGATTTCAAGATTTACCGCCAAAAATACAAAGGACTATTTTATTCATAAAAATCTTAAAAAATTCCTATCCGAGCAACTTGATTTTTTTATCAAAGCCGAGGTGTTGTCTATTGAGACGCTGGAAAAAGAAAAATTTTTGGATAAACACATCACCCGGGCCAAGGTTGTACGTGAGATTGGTGAGGATATTATTGATTTTCTTTCTCAGATTGAAGATTTTCAGAAGAGTTTGTGGGAAAAGAAAAAGTTTGTATTAAAGACTGAATATGTGATAACCACTGACCGTGTGCCAGAGGAGTCTTATGATGAGATTTGGAACAATAAGGAGCAGAAAAAGGAATGGAAAGAGTTAGGATTTGATTTACCGAAAACAAAGGGGGAATTAAAAAAGACAAAACTACCGACTGACACCAAATACTTTAATCAAGAATTCAAAGAAAACTTACTTGAAAAACTTACTGAGAAGGCAGATTTAGATGAACTTCTGGACGGCTTACTTATTAAGAGCGAAAACTGGCAAGGGTTGAACATACTTATGGAGAAGTACAGAGGAAAAGTAAAGTGTACTTATATTGATCCTCCATACAATTCTAAAACAACCGAAATTCTTTACCGAAACTTCTACAAACACTCTTCTTGGTTAAGTCTTATGGAAAATCGATTGTCTCTTAGTAAGCACTTATCGAGAGCGGATGGTAGCCACGTCATAGCGATTGATGAGAATGAGCAGGAAGGACTCAGCTTTCTTCTTTCAATGGTATTCCCGGAGCATCAAAAGATATGTGTAGCAGTTGTGCATAACAAAAAAGGCATTCAAGGCGATTACTTCTCTTATAACCACGACTACGCTTTCTTTTGTATACCTCCTGGATTGAAGGAAGCTAATCAGAAACCAATTGCTGAATCAGAATGGACATATGATAATCTCCGTAAGTGGGGCAATGAATCTGAGCGAACTACAGCAAAGAATTGCTTTTACCCTATCATCATTGAAGGTAATAATATCGTTGACTTCGGTGATGTTTGTTCTGATTCTTCTCATCCGGGCATCTCTAATAAGAAGAGAGAAGATGGAACCATAGAAGTCTATCCAGTGGATACCAGTGGAGTTGAACGGAAGTGGCGATACGCCCGCGATTCTGTCGAAAGAATAAGACACTTATTAAAAGTGCACATCACTAATAAGGGCGAAGTTCAGGTTCTTAAGGCAAAAAACTCGATCCAATATAAGACAGTATGGGATGATGCGATTTACATTGCGGGGGACTATGGAACACGTCTCCTCACGGAGATGGGTATTTTCCCCGAGAATAATCTCTATCCAAAATCTATTTACACAGTTCGTGACTCAATCCATGCGGTTTCTAATGACCGGGATATCATCCTCGACTTTTTTGCTGGCACTGGTACCACTGCGCATGCAGTTATGGAGCTTAATAAAGAAGATGGAGGGAAAAGGAAATACATTATTGTGGAAATGGCTAATTACTTTGATATTGTCTTAATCCCTCGTCTCAAAAAGATTTGTTATTCCTTTAACTGGAAGGGTGGTCAACCTCAGGATACAGATGGTACTAGTCAATTTTTCAAATACCAAATCTTAGAACAATACGAAGACGCATTAGATAATATTGAACTAAGAGAGAACAAACAGGCAGAGCTAAAGTTTGGTGATGATTACCTTCTAAAATACTTCTTAGATTATGAAACTAGAGAGAATCCAAGTTTATTAAACATTGACAATCTTAAAAATCCCTTTTCCTACAAGCTCAGAGTTAATCTTGAAGAGGTCGGTGAACCGCAAGAGATGGTCGTGGATATACCGGAGACGTTTAATTATCTCATGGGATTGAAAGTCAAAAAGGCAAAGACAAGAAATAATGGCAGGAAATACTTATTCATACTTGGTGAAAAGGAAGGAAAAGATATAGCCATTATCTGGCGAGAATATGATGATAAGTGGAATGAAAATGATTTTAAGAAGGATAAACAATTTATCATTAGAGAAATTACACCCTGGATTCCGCATATTGTTTATGTAAATGGGCAAAGTGTTCTTACTCCAAAACTTGGAGAGCGTCCGGTGGAAATTCGCTATATTGAACCTGAGTTTAAACGATTAATGGAGGGATAAAGTGTTAAAATTAAGAGGGATTTATTATATCACGCATATCGATAACCTGCCTTCGATTTTGGATAAAGGAATTTTGTGCCATAAACGGATAGAAGAAGAGAAAATCCAATTTACCCCTATCTATGACTCTGAAATAGTTGAGAGAAGAAAAAACATTAACACACCCAATAATAAAAATTTATGGGATTTTGTGAATCTCTATTTTCAACCCAGAAATGCTATGTTGTATCGTGTAGTATTCTTCAGTGGAAAGAATATGGATGATATTATTGTTATTGGAGTTAAGAGTAGTATCTTAGCGGCGTCGGATATTCTTATCACGACTGGTAATGCTGCAAGTCCATCTTCAAATATCTTATCTGGATCAGAAGCAAGAAAGAATATTAATAGCATAAGAAAAAAAACTGATAAAGAATGGTGGGCATTTGAAGATGGCTCTAAAAGAGAATTAATGGCTGAATGTTTAGTTCCAAATAGAATATCTCCTGAGTATATCCAGGAGATATATGTTACAAGTCGTAATGCTTTTGTAGAAGCCGTAAAGTTAATCGGGAGATCTAGAATTGTGGTCGTTCCTGAACCATCCTTATTTTTTTCAGTCTCCCGTAAGATTGATCTAACAACAAACCTTTCTCTTGTTGAAGGAGATATGTTTTTTTCAAGAAAGCAAACGCTTACCATAAGCGTTAATACTGTCGGTGTTATGGGAAAAGGACTTGCTTCAAGATCCAAGTATCAATTCCCTGATGTATACGTGACTTATCAAGATTTATGTAAAAACAAAGTCCTAAGAATGGGTAAACCTTATCTTTATAAACGAGAAACTTCATTAGATTATATATTAGCGGATGAACCCGAAAGATTGTCAAACGCAAATCTGGGAACCTGGTTTCTTCTTTTCCCCACAAAACGCCATTGGAAAGAGATGGCGGATATTAAAGGCATTGAAGAGGGGTTGGAGTGGATTGTTGCCAATTATAAAAAGGAAGGTATAAAATCTCTATCTATGCCGGCACTTGGATGTGGACTTGGCTGGTTGGACTGGGGAATAGTTGGGCCACTACTCTGCAATTATTTACAGAAATTAGATATTCCAGTTAATTTATATTTACCTGTAGAACAGAAAATTCCTGATGACCAGCTTTCCCAGGATTTCTTGTTGGGGAAGAATCTATGAGCGTAGAAAAATACCTTGTCTTAACTAAATACATGCTTTCGCTCTTTGGTGTAAGCGACTTCAAGGATTTACAGGAAAAACTAAAAGATGTACCTGTTGCTGTTGATAGCGATGGCAGGACATATTTCATAAACATCTTACGTTCATCTTTTGAAGGACTGCGGAAGGACATACTCCTAGAAGAGACACTCCTTAGATACGATAAGAATATTCAATCTTATGTGAGAAAGATTAACTACAGGCGTGATCCTGTTTCGTTGAAATATTTTCAATACCTGGCAGTACTTTTCGCAGAAATTGTTCTGGATAATCTAAAGAATAGAAAATTTGAATTTTTGTACAACCTTAATGAATTTCTTCAGACCCATAAGCACGAACAGGATGTTGGGCTTATAGATGAATTCAGCGAAGAGGATTTGACTAAGCTTGCTTTCTGGATGGCAACAGGCTCTGGAAAGACTCTGATTACACATATAAACTACCATCAATTCTTCCACTATGAATTATTCTCTCCCGACAATATTATTTTGATTACTCCCAATGAAGGACTTTCAAAGCAGCACTTTGATGAATTACAGAAAAGTGGCATTCCTTCAAGACTCTACGAAGGCGGGTTGAGTAGTCGTGGCACACTTAGAGATGAACGGGAAGTTCTGGTTATAGAAATGACAAAGTTGGTAGAAGAGAAAAAGGGTCGTGGTGTGACTCTTCCGGTCGGTGTATTTGAAGGTAGAAATCTCGTTTTTGTAGACGAGGGACATAAAGGCAGAAAATTAGAAGAACAAAAATGGGCAAGGTTAAGGAATAGACTCGCAGAGAACGGTTTTGTTTTTGAGTACAGTGCTACCTTTGGACAGATTTTGAGTGAAAGAAATACGAAGACCCTTAAAGAGTATGCTAAATCAATTGTTTTTGATTATTCATATAAATACTTCTATCTGGACAGCTATGGAAAAGATTTCTCGGTACTCAATGTTAAACAGGCAAAAATAAGCCAACGTGACTTTCAGGAGACAATGTTTGTCGCCAATCTTTTATCTTTTTATGAGCAACTTCTAGTATATGAAGAAAATAAACATTTAGCAAAAGAACATAATCTTGAAAAACCCCTCTGGATTTTTGTTGGAACAACAGTTACAGGAAAAGAAGAAGAGTCCGATGTTATTCAGATAGTAGAATTTATTAAAAGAGTAATGCAAGATGATATCTGGGTACATAAAAAGGCAAAAGATATTCTAGAGGGCCGTGCTTCACTAAAAAATGAAAATAATGAAGACGTATTTAAAACTAGATTTGATTATATCAAGAAAAGAAGTATTGAATTTGATGATGTATACAAGAAGGTTTTTGTAGGAAAAGGGAGTTTTGGGGTATATGAGTTAAAGAATACAGAGGGAGAATTTGGATTAAAGATTGCGGAGAATGACTATTTCGGGGTCATAAATATCGGCGATGTCTCAGGGTTTAAAAAACAATTAGAGAAAAAGGGGATATCCGTAGAGCAAGATGCTGTATCTAGTTCTCTTTTTGATGCAATTAAGAAAGAAAGTTCTACCGTAAATATTCTTATTGGTTCAAAGAAGTTCATTGAAGGGTGGGACACCTGGCGGGTTTCTTCTATGGGTCTTTTAAACATAGGCAAAGGACAGGGCCCCCAAATTATTCAGTTATTTGGAAGGGGGGTAAGACTAAAAGGTAAGGGGATGTCTCTGAAAAGAAGTGATGAGAAAAGCTCAGTTCAGTTTTTAGAGATGCTCAATATTTATGGCATCAAAGCTGATTATCTGAGTAAGTTTTTGGAAGCGATTAGGAAAGAAGAAGTTGAGTTTGAGATAATTGAGATACCGGTTACGCCACAGCATGAGAAAAAATGGAAAAGTCTTTATACACTCACTAAAGATGAGAAAAAGAAGTTTGAAGAGCAAGAAATTCTAAGATTAGAACTCGATGACAGAATTTATTTCACAATAGACCTTTTACCAAAGGTATCAACGTATTTGGCTAAAGAAAGAAAAGAAAAAGGCATCAAGATGGAGCAGATTAGAGCAGAAGTTCAGGAAACGAGTTTGAGAGAAGATATTATAGATTTACTCGACTGGGAGAGAATATGGGAAGAGATTTGTGATTTTAAGATTGTAAAGGGGTATTGGAATCTGGTTTTGGATGGAGAGAGCTTAAAAAACTTGCTCCTATCGGATCGATACAAAATTCTGGCATTGCCAGAGATTATGGAGGTAAAAACTTATGATGATGTAAGGCGTGTAGAAGATGTGTCGATTCTGATTATTAAAAAATATACAGATCTATTTTATAGAAAATATGCCAAGCGTTTTGAGACAGCGCATATGCGTTATGAAAAAGTAACATCAAAACAGTTAGAACTTTTTGTTTCCGAAGATAGAAATAAATATTCTTATAGAATTGAGATTAAGAAAACTGATGAGAAAGGAAAACCAATCAATATAGATCTGATTAAGAAAATAAAGGGGTTGGTAAAAGATCTAGATAAATTAATAAAAGAAGAATCTGAGGAATTGCCGAGGATTTATTTTGATAGCCATCTTTACTTGCCTATTCTTATTCAAAGTGACAAAATAGATAGAATATCCCCTGGCGGCCTTGTGGAAAGCGAAAAAGAATTTGTTTCAGGTTTGAGGGAATATTTGAAAAAGAACAATGATGGGTTTTCAGGCAGTGAATTATATCTCTTGAGAAATTATCCAAGATCGGGAATTGGATTTTTCAATCTAAGTGGTTTCTATCCCGACTTCATTATGTGGATTAAGAGGGGCAAAAGACAAAATATGGTCTTCATCGATCCAAAGGGATTAGAACATACAAAAGGATTGGACGACGAAAAAATAAAACTTAAAGATGACATTAAGCAATTAGAACAAAAACTTGATAAAGAGAATATAGTTTTAGAGTCTTTCATTCTTTCCAGAAATACTTACGATAAGTTGATAGAAGGGAGAACGAATCCCCCTTCCAAAGATCAATATCTAAATCACCATGTGTTATTTTTAAAAGACAGAGATTGGCCTGAAAGATTATTTAGAAACCTTTCTATCCGTGCCCACTAGTAGTTTCAATTAAGGGAATTTGACCGGAGCGGGTAAGTTTATGAACAGTATATTCATCCATTTGTAAGATATCCAGCCACTTATTCTGAAATGTTCAGGCCTTATGGTAAATAAGGTCTGTGGAGAGCAAAATATTTGAAGCAAGAGAAGATAGATACTATAAAAATAACGGATAAGATTTTAAGGTAATGAATTGCTAGAATAACAAGAAAAGAGATCTACGTGTTATCAACATCGTCCAGTCCGGGGAGTCAGTCATCATTTTCTTTGCTTTTTACCAGTAAGTCAAACGGTCTGTGATAGGTTGGATGAAGCTTTCCACTATCGAAGGTACAGTTCGAT
>Ga0315533_1002328_pt1 | contig 13380 bp, 21 predicted proteins | sample SalMarSW160130MG_FD_203081 | JGI IMG/M metagenome (GOLD analysis project Ga0315533, IMG submission 203081) | Salt marsh sediment microbial communities from the Plum Island Ecosystem LTER, Massachusetts, United States - Salt Marsh Sediment SW1601-30 ...
AACCAGGTCAAGTGAAACACTGACAACTATCAATAAGCCGGTGCCGCCCAAAAATGTCGCCACACGCCAATCAATTCCCAACAACAGCGAAACCACCGTCGGCACAACGGCAATTATGGCCAAAAACGAAGCGCCAAAATAGGTGATTCTGGTCATCACTGTTTCGAGATATTCAGCGGTTCTACGTCCCGGCCGAAGACCGGGAACAAAGGCGCCCGAATCCCGCAAATTCTTGGCCATCTCCTTCGGCTGAAACTGCACCGTCGTCCAGAAATAAGCGAATAAGAATATCAACAACATATATAAAACGTTGTACGTATAAGAACCGGGACCTAATGCTCTCTGCAAGACGTCAAGAAATCCCCAATCCTTTATATTTGCCAATTGGCCGATTATTACCGGCGGAAATATCATAAAGCTCGATGCGAAAATTATCGGCATCACTCCACCGTGATTGACGCGAAGAGGCAAATAATGCCTCTGGCCGCCGTACATCTTCCGGCCACGCATCATTTTGGCCTGCTGAATCGGTATGCGCCGCTGGCCCTGCGTTATCAGTATGGCTCCTGCGACAACAAACAGGAACGCCGCTATCAGGAATAATATCTTCGCCGGGCCTATGGTGCCGGGCGGTGCACCAACCCTTAAATCAACATTCTGCAGAAGCGTATTGACTGCCCACGGCATCCTGGCGATAATGCCGGCCATAATTATCAAACTAATGCCGTTGCCTATTCCGTATTCGTCTATCTGCTCACCAAGCCACATCAAGAAGACGGTACCGGCCGTCATACTCACAACACCCATTATCAATGCCTGTGTGTGCATACCAGCGTAGGTAAACGCACCCATCACCTTCAAAACCATCATCGATTGAATAACGCATATCAAGACGGTCAAATAGCGTGTGTACTCCTGTATCTTTTTGTAGCCGGTTTGGCCCTCCTGACGCAGCTTTTTCAAGGCCGGAAGAACCTCGCCCAGCAACATAAGAATAATCGAAGCGGTAATATAAGGCATAATTCCCAGGCCAAACACGGTGGACTTGTCTAACCTGCCGCCGGTAAATATCCCCATATATTCAGCGGCTCTGCCTAAGGGACTTTCCGTATCTCTGGTGGCGGCAGAGGCCGCTATCTTGCTCTGGTCAAAGCCGGGGTTGGGAATGTGAAAACCAATCCTGTATATCATCAACAGCGCAACGGTGAAAAGAACCTTGTTGCGCAAATCGGGAATCCTGAATATGTTAAATACTGCTCCAAGCATATTTCACACCTAACTATCTCACGCACGACGCCTTATGAGATTTGCCGTTCCGCCGCAGGCCTCTATCTTCTGCTCGGCGGTTTTGCTGAACTTATGAACTGTTACCTGCAATCTTTTAGTCAAATCGCCATTACCAAGAACCTTGACCTTACTTCTGCAGCTATCGACCAGTCTGGCATCGGACAACTGCTCTATCCCAACGGCGGCATCATCATCAAATCTTTCTAATTGCGACACATTGACAATTTCATAGCGTGTTGCGTTGATTTTATTACTAAAGCCGCGTTTAGGCAGCCGGCGAAACAAAGGCATCTGGCCACCTTCATAAAGCGAGCTTGAAGTCGCCCCAGCCCTGCTGAGACTGCCTTTGTGGCCTCGGCCACAGGTCTTGCCCCGACCGGAGCCGCTGCCCCTGCCGGCACGACGGCGCCCCTTATGTTTGCCTACTACAGAAGTTATCTCATAATCCAACATATAAATCATCACCACCTTTTTACGGCTTCAACTGTCACCCCACGAAGAGACTCTGCCATTTCTTTACTGCGCAATCTCAGCAAGCCATCCAGTGTGGCTTTGACAACGTTTTTAGCCGACGTGCTTCCGTAAACCTTCGTAAGCACATCCTGCACGCCGGCATATTCCAGCACCGATCGAGCGCTGGAGCCGGCAATAACCCCGGTGCCGGGACTGGCCGGTACCAGCGTTATCTTCGTAGCTCTGTATCTGCCGTTGATTTGATGCGGAATTGTTCGACCAACCAAAGGTATCTTATGCAAACACTTTTTGGCATCTTTGATGCCTTTCTCCACCGCCAAAGGCACCTCATTGGCCTTACCATAACCGATACCCACCGTCCCTGCACGGTCACCAAGCACAACTAACGCAGCAAAGCTGAACCTGCGACCCCCTTTGACTACCTTGGCGCAGCGATATACCTTCACGACCGTTTCTTCCAATGGCCGTTCCTGCTGATTAGATAGCTTAACGCCATCGGAAGTCCGCGCCAAAGGTTCGGCACTTCCTTTTGGGCTCTTACTACCAACTCGGTTAACTGATTCGGCTGCCAACTTTCTTCTCCGAACAATCTATCATTTCATACTGCGTTAAAAGACCAGCCCGGCCTTTCTTACCGCCTCGGCAAGTGCTCTGACTCTGCCGTGATACTTATATCGGTTTCTGTCGAAGCAAACACACTTAATGCCGACTCCAAGCGCCTGTTTCGCAACTGCCTGGCCTATCGCTTCAGCAGCTTTCTTATCCCCGCTATTAGGTAATTGCTCGCGCAACCCCTTCGCCCTTGTGCTTGCGGAGATAAGTGTCGCCCCTGCAACATCATCTATAATCTGGGCGTAAATATGCCTGTTCGAACGAAACACGCTCAATCGCGGTCTGTCCGGCGTTCCAAAAACCCTTTTACGGACGTGATATTTACGCCTCAAAGCCGCTTTTTTCGCCTTGTCAATCTTCATAAAAAACAAATCCTATTCTTCCGGCGCTTATTTTATACCGCTCCTGAAGTAAACGCCTTGCCGACCTTTCGTTTTATGTACTCGCCAGCATAACGGATACCTTTTCCTTTATAGGGTTCCGGCGGCCTTATTCTCCGTATATCGGCGGTAAACTGGCCGAGAAGTGCCTTGTCTATTGACGAAACCGTAAACCTGGCAGGAACATCATTGCCTCTCGTTGCAGCGGCCTCAATCTTCACCTTTATACCTTTCGGTATTACACGCTCTACCGGATGGCAGAAGCCAACCTGAAAAATCAGTTTGCCGCCTTGTTCTTTGACGCCGTAGCCGGTACCGTATATCTCAATCGTCTTCTCAAAGCCCCTGCTAACACCCGTTACCATATTGGCAATCAAGGCGCGCATCGTGCCGTGCAACTGCCTGTTCTGACGGATTTGGGACTGTTCATTTACAATCAAAATCTGCCCTGCAGAATTGTCAATTTTGACCTTTATCCGCGGCTGACAGTTCATTTCCAGTATCCCCAGCGGCCCTGTTGCCTTGATACAGGTGCCCTTCTGCTCGACCTTTACCTCCTCAGGAATCATAATTGGTTTTTTCCCGATACGACTCATCAGCCCACCGTACAAAGTATCTCACCGCCGACGTTGGCTTCGCGGCAGTCTCTATCACTGAACACACCTTTACTGGTCGAAACAATTGCTATACCCATACCACCGAAAACACGCGGCAACTTCTCAACAGAGCAATATTCTCTCCTGCCGGGCTTGCTCACTCTGGCTATTTCACCAATAACCGGCTGACCGCCCTGGTCGTACTTTAGGGCAACTCTCAGTATCCCCTGTTTGCCATCGTCGATTCGGTCGAAATCCTCGATATAGCCTTCCTTCTTTAAGACAGCCGCTATGCCTTCGCAGATATTCGACGCCTTAATATTGACCTCACTTTTACCGGTCCGCACAGCGTTTCGTATTCTCGTCAGCATATCAGCTATTGGGTCGCTCAAACTCATAATCTCGTATCCCGCCTTACGCAGTATGGCTATTCGCCATTACCAACTGGCCTTTTTTACTCCCGGGATTTTGCCTTCGTTAGCTAACGTTCTAAAGCAAATCCGACAAATCTTGAACTTTCGGTAAACAGCTCTGGCCCTTCCACAAAGCTGACATCGCGTATACTGCCTGACGCGAAACTTTTGCTTCTTTTGTGCCTTGTTCTCCAGTGCCTTAGTCGACATCCACACGCTCCAAATTGTTTCTCACTCTACTCTTGGGGCTTCTTAAACGGCATACCGAACAAAGTCAGCATCTCTCTGGCTTGTTCATCATTGTTTGCCGTCGTTACAAAGGTTATGTTCATACCCTGCTGAAACTCGACATTTGCAGGGTTGATTTCCGGAAAAACGGTCTGTTCGCTCAGGCCCATGGAGTAATTACCTCTTCCGTCAAAACTATTCGGGTCAAGGCCGCGAAAGTCTCTTACCCTGGGTATTGCAAGACTAATGAGTCTGTCGATAAACTCATACATGCGCACCCCGCGAATAGTAACTTTCAAGGCCGTCCGGTCACCCGCACGAACCTTGAAATTCGAGACGCTCTTTTTCGCCCTGCAGACGACCGACATTTGGCCTGTAATCATCTTAAGGTCGTTCTTGGCCAGCTCCAGAAACTTCTTATCCTGCGTCGCCTTGCCGACACCCATAGAGACAACAATCTTTTCCATGCGCGGCACAGCCATAGGATTCTTATAGCCAAATTCCTTGGTCAGCTCCGAAACTATCTTCGACTTATATAAATCTTTCAATCGTGCCATCTTTAACGTTTTATCCGAGATGTTATTTTGCCTTCCTAATAACGCTGATTTCGGTTCCGTCGGTGGCAACTCGCTTTTTACTGCCATCGTCACCCGCCTGATAACGAACCCTGCTGGGTTTCGAGCTCTTCGGATTTACCGGCAGCACATTACTTATATGTATCGGCTGCTCAACGTTAACCCGGCCTCCCTGTGGATTTCTGCGCGAAGGCCGAACGTGTTTCTTCGCTATATTATGGCCCTGAACCACCACTCTTTTCTTTTCGGGTATGACACGCAGCACCCTGCCGACAGCACCCTTATGGTCACCGGCTATAATCTCAACCATATCACCTTTTTTTATATGCAGCGCCATAAAATCGTATCTCGTACCTCGCTTCACACATTCATACCACTTCACTTGCCAGCGAAATAATCTTCATATAGTTCTTTTCACGAAGCTCACGGGCAACCGCACCGAAAATCCTTGTCCCTATCGGGTTGCCCTCGTTATCTATCATAACTGCGGCATTGCTGTCGAACCTTACGTAGCTGCCGTCAAGGCGTTTTACAGGACTTTTGGTACGGATAATAATGCATTTATGCACCTTCTTGTCGTCCAACTGGCAACTCGGCAGCGATTTCTTTATAGCAACACAGATAACATCTCCTATCGTAGCGGTCGGCCGGGTACTTCTGCTGCGAGACCCGCCTCGCCCGAGAACCTTGATGCACAACGCCGACTTGACACCCGAATTGTCGGCTATATCCAACATTGTTTCCTGCTGAATCACTTGATTTCCCGTCTCTCGTCTCTTGTCTGCTGTGTCTCGTAGCTCACTTCACGCCTCTACTTCCGCACCGCCTTGTCTATTACCTGCACAACACGCCAGCTCTTGGTCTTGCTATAAGGCCTGCACTGGGCAACCTCAACAACGTCACCGACACCGCAGTTGTTGTGCTCGTCATGAACACCAAACGTTGTTCTACGCCTTACGTACTTGCCGTATTTCGGATGCCTGACCTTAAAGTCAACGGCAACCTTGATACTTTTATTTCCGCTGCGGCTTACCACCACCGCAGTTTGAGTTTTTGATTGTCTATCCTGCACTTTCGATTCCCGATAATTCCCTCGCGCGCATTATCGTCATAATCCTGGCAATATCGCGCTTGACATTAGTTACCACCTTGGAATTCTCCAGTTTTTCAGTAACCGCCTGCGAGCGCAGGTCAAACAGATGCCTCTGCAGCTCTTGCAGCTTGTCGGCAAGCTCATCCGGACTCATCTCACGGTAATGCTGTGCTTTCACCAAACCTGCCCTTTCTGCAAGCGGCCCATTTTGCGATTTACCACAAAATGGCAACCCTAAAACGAATGCCTTCGCTTAACGAACCGGCACCTAATCGGCATTTTATGAGCGACCCTGACCAGCGCCTGCTTGGCCACGTCCTCACTTACTCCGCCAATCTCAAACATAACCTTTCCGGGCCTGACCCTGGCAACCCAAAACTCCGGCTCACCCTTTCCTTTGCCCATCCGAGTTTCCAACGGCTTGGAGCTGACCGGCTTATGCGGGAATAACCTCAGATAAACCTTGCCCTCACGATGTAAAAAATGAGTTGCCGCAACCCGCCCCGCCTCGATGTTCCTGGCCGTTATCCAACTGATCTCCAAGGCCTGCAGTCCGTATTCACCAAACGCCACAAAATTACCACGAGAGGCATTACCCTTCATTGTGCCACGCTGGCTCTTACGGTGCTTAACCCTCTTTGGCATCATTACCATTTTTTCAGACCCGTATCAATTAACTATTGATTATTGCCCGTCGATTTCTTTTTATTGGCTTCTGCTTCTGTGGTTGACCCTTTTTTGGTCTCTGCAACATCTCCACTGCCCGCAGGACTCTGCGAGATTTGCACCGGCACAGCTTTAGGCCTACTACCGCCCCGCCGGCCCACCTCATGCCGGCGCATCGGCGGGCGACGCCGGCGATGCGCCCTTAACTCGACTTCCTCACCGAATTTACCTTTATAAATCCAGACCTTAACGCCAATTGCCCCGTATGTCGTCCTGGACGTTGCCGCAGCATAATCCACATTGGCATCCAGTGTGTGCAGCGGGATACTGCCGAGCTTTTGTGTCTCCCTACGAGCCATCTCCGAACCCGCCAACCGCCCGGCGCAGATAATCTTCACTCCCTTGGCGCCGGCGTTCATTGCCAACTCACAATACTGCTTCATCGTCCGCCTGAACGAGGCCCGCTTACTTAGCTGCTCAGCGATCGCCTCGGCTACTAACGTGGCACTCAAATCCGGCTGCTTTATCTCGATAACATTGACGCTTATCTTTCGCCCCGTCACCTCCTCAAGCTCTTCTCGTAACCTATCAACCTCACCGCCTCTGGGGCCGATGACCACGCCGGGCCGGGCGCTGTGCAGCGTTACCTTTACCTCGTTGCGAGTTCGGATTATCTCAATCTTTGAGACAGCACCCTTGGGCATCTGACGGTTATATTTCCTGTCAACATACCTGCGAATCTTCTGGTCCTCGATAAGAAAATCACCGTAATCAGCTTTGGAAGCAAACCACGTGCTCTGCCATCCAAGCGTTATTCCCGTTCTAAAACCTATTGGCGATACCTTCTGACCCATAATCTCGTATCTTACCTCTCAACCGACCAATTACGCATGCGTTACCGTTACATATATGTGACAACCCTTTTTGCTAATAGGATGCGCCCTTCCTCTATCCTTCGCTATCCATCTTTTCGTGCCGATGCGCACCCCTGCATCATCAATGCGCGCGCAACTCACATAGAGATTATCAACATCGGCCTGCTGCTCATCGGCATCTGCAACCGCACTTTTCAAGACCTTGTTAATCATCGTCGCAGCACGTTTCCTCGTGAACTTCAAGGTATCCATTGCATCCTGGACACCTCGGCCAACTATCAATTCCGCAACCAATCTGGCCTTGCGGGCCGAAATCGGAGCGAATTTGTAAGATGAACACCAATCAGCCAAATCATTTACCTCAACGGACAAGGCATTCGCCAGCCGGGCAATATCATCTTTGCGCGGTTTCGGCTTAAAAAGCCCTTTCTGCCAGTTCTCAATAGCCACCGCCGCCTTTTTCTCATCGAGCCCTCCTCTGGTAAGCTGGCCAGCCAATTGCTCTATGCCCACCCGCCGTTGTCGGCAGAGTCTTTTTAACTTATCAGCACTTAACATCTTTCGTATCTCGTTGTTAGTTGCTCCACCATCAGGTGTCCTGTGGAGTTGTTCGATTCAGTATCCACGATTCACTATTTTATTCTCTTGCTCGAATGACCCTTAAAAATCCGTGTCTGCGAAAACTCACCCAGCTTATGCCCGACCATATCCTCGGTAACAAAGACCTTCTGAAACATCTTGCCGTTATGCACCATAAAGGTAAAGCCCACAAATTCCGGTATTACCGTGCATCTTCTCGCCCAGGTCTTTATTGGCTCACGAGAGCCGATTTGAATCTGCCCGTTGACCTTGGCAAACAATTTCTCATCAACGTACGGCCCTTTTTTAAGAGACCTTCCCATTAAGCCCTCTCAATCCCTACATTATGTATAATGTTTGGCATTTCTATCCACTACACACCAAACGCTACGTTATGTACTATTACAATACTAACTGTCCCTGTCTTTTATTTTTGCGTCTTCGAATAATCCTTTTGTTACTTGGATTTCGCGGATTTCTTGTCTTCCCGCCCTTTGCCAGCACACCGGTGGGCGAACAAGGGTCTCGCCCGCCGCTTCGATGACCTTCTCCGCCGCCCATTGGGTGAGCAACTGGGTTCATCGCACAGCCTCTTACGTGCGGCCTGCGGCCCATATGGCGCTTTCGCCCGGCCTTGCCGATGCGTACATTCTGATGGTCGGGATTGCTTAGCTGGCCAATTGTCGCCCGGCATTCTTTGCGGACCATCCGCATCTCACCGCTCGGCAAGACAATGGTAACCCAATCACCTTCTTTGGCCACAATCCTCGCCGCAGCGCCGGCACCCCTGACCAGTTTTCCTCCCTGCCCGGCCGTCATCTCGATATTGTGAATCTCCATACCCGCCGGAATAACCTCCAGGGGCATTGCATTACCAATTCGCGGCTCACAAGAGCCGCCACTTTCCACCCTGTCACCGACCTTTATACCAAGCGGCGCCAATATATATCTTTTTTCGCCGTCGGCGTAGTGCAAAAGAGATATGAAACAGTTCCTGTTAGGGTCGTATTCAATCGTTGCCACCTTTGCCGGAACCCCGTCTTTATTACGCTTAAAATCAATAATACGATAGATTTTTCTTGCCCCGCCGCCTCTGAACCGTGCGGTAGTAACTCCACGATGATTTCTGCCGCCGTTCTTTTTTATCCGCCTGCAAAGCGACTTCTCGGGCCTTGGTCTGGTCAGCTCGGCATAATCGTTCACTGAACTGTTCCTGCGGCCGGCGCTTGTCGGTTTATAAACTCTAATACCCATAATCGTATCCCATATTTCGTATCTCGTGAAGCAAGATACGCTTCACATTTTTTCAGAACAAATCTATATGATAATCCGGCTCCAAAAACACAACCGCCTTCTTCCAGCTCGCCGTACGCCCGAAGGTCCTGCCTCTACGACGGTATTTGCCTTTACGGTTAGCGGTTCTTACCTTGCTTACCTTGACGCTGTATACCTTCTCTACGGCGTTTTTTATCTCCTGCTTATTAGCTTTTTTGCTTACCTCAAAACAGTACGCACCTTTTGTACTGGCAAAATGCGTCGTCTGCTCCGTAATCAAAGGCCGAATTATCACGCTATAATCATCAACCATACGCCGTCAATTCTCACTAACGTTATCTTTATTCAAAAGAAGCAAAAACGCCTCTTTGGTAAAAAGCACCTTGTGGTATCTGCAAATATCACCGGCGTTCAACTGGCTCACGGGCATAACAGCAACACCGGGGATGTTTCTGGCTGACTTGTAAAGATTATCGTCCGCCGAGCCAATCGTAATAAGGCAGCTGCGCTCAATCTTCAAATTATCCAGCACGCTTACAAAATTCCTGGTTCGCGGGGTTTCAAATTTCAGCTCGTCAACCACCACAACACCGTTACTTAAAAGCTTCGCCAACACCGCCGAGTCTCTGGCCAATCTCCTCTGTTTTTTCGGCATACGCTTGCCGAAATCTCTGGCTGTCTTGGCAAAGGTAACGCCGCCGCCGACACGTTTGCCTGTCCTGATGTTACCGGCACGGGCGTATCCTGTGCCCTTTTGCCTGAACAGCTTCCTTGTCGAGCCGGCCACCATACCCCTGCTCTTAGTTGCAGCGGTGCCTACACGCTGATTGGCGTGATACATAACAATCGCCTGCTTAAGCAATGGATACCTAACCGACCCACCAAAGGCCGTCTCATCGACCTTCAATCTGTCGATTTCCTCGCCGTCTATGTTGTAAACAGCCACATCAATCATCTTCAACTTTCCGTTCTATAACTACCTACGCCTTTTTGGCGCTGCGAACTATAACATATCCACCTGCAGGTCCCGGCACAGAACCTTTGACAACTAACAAATTCTTCTCCTCATCTATAGCCACCACGCTATGGGTTTTTGTTGTAACCTGGCAGCCGCCCATACGCCCCGCCATCTTTTTGCCTTTCTTGGGACCACCGCCGTGCCCCGCATTGCTGGCAAAACTTGATATTGAGCCGGGCGCCCTATGTTTTCGCTCCGTACCGTGCGACGCAGGGAAACCACTAAAGCCATGCCGCTTCATAACACCGGCAAAACCCTTGCCCTTGCTGGTACCGGTAACATCGACAGATTTTTCTTCTGCAAAAACCGACACCGTAAGGCAGTCACCGGGTTTATACTCCGGCCCAGCATTGTCCGGCAGCCGCATCTCTCTGACAAATCTCTTCGGTGTTGTGTTGGTCTTTTTAGCATGTCCAACTTGTGGATTCTTCCTGCGCGACGGCTTTACATCATCAAAACCGAACTGAACAGCATTGTAGCCGTCGGTCTCGGTATTCTTGACCTGCATCACAGCACAGGGACCGGCCTGTATAACCGTAATCGCCAACATCTTACCCGATTCGTCATAAACCTGGGTCATCCCAACCTTTTTTCCCAATAGCATCACCATTGTTTCGTATCTCGTAAAGCCCTTCAACCCGGCTCAGGGCAAACTGTGAAGCGTATCTCGTTCAAGATATGATTTACGCTTTAATTTTTACAAACACGCCCGCCGGCACCACCAAACGGTTCAACACCTCAACTGTTCGTGCATTGGCCTCGTAAATATCAATCAAGCGCTTATGAGTCCTCAACTCAAACTGCTCACGCGACTTTTTATCGATATGGGGGCTTCGCAAAACAGTGTATCTTTCAATACGCGTCGGCAGCGGCACAGGACCGCTAACACGGGCATTGGTCCGCCGGGCATGCTCCACTATCTCCTTGGCAGATGCGTCAAGAGCCCTGTGGTCGTAGGCCTCCATTCTAATTCTTATTCTTTCAGTTTCACCTGCCATAATTCTCCTCTGCTCTGCCGCTTCCGTGGTGACCAATTAACCTTTTCACGCACAGCACACTACCTATCGTCTTACCTCAAATTTACACCTAAAACTTATAAGACCCCAAACTATATCGACTTACAAACTAAATGTAAAATAAAAATCCTGCTTTTAGCGTATAGTTTTTCTACGTATCCGCTATCTATTTTGCTTGATTTTGGCAGGAAAGGCACTTTCAACTGATTATTCAATAATCAATCTCGCCTTCCTTAAGAATCCAAGCTCAGACCAAATGCGGCCATTCCAAACATCATTTACCGGCTTTGGTACAGCCATAAGTAATTAATAAACCGTCCCTGCCTACTAAATTACAGATGTGCCACAGCCCAACTGTCTTACGCAAAGCCATCCCTGACAATGCTCGCTACGGCTGAAAAACCCTAAATTTATCACGTAAATCAATTACTGTCAACAAATTGCCGTAAAAATCCGAATAAAAATGCAAAAAAATAAAAATTTTCTCGAAAAATTTCAGGATTTTCAGGTTTTTCTCGTAGCGAAAGCTGGTTTTTGGGGCTGAAAATGAGGGCTGGTGTGGCAAACCGTGGAGTTTGGGCAAGATAGGTAAGGAAAAAAGTGAGAAAAAGTGAGAAAAAATGAAAAAAATGGAGAAAAAATGAGAAATTTTGCAAAAAATTGCAAAAAAATGAGAAAAAAAGCAAAAAATGCGGAGCATTTTTAGTTCGTAGTTTGTCGGTCGTTGCTCGTTGAAGTTGGGAGTTTGGGGATAGTTCGCCGTAGGTGAATCTTCGATATTTCGTTGAAAGAATTTGCAGATTTGGGGTAAATCTGGTAGAAATAGCCAGTTCAACTTTTGAGGGGTCTGCAACCGGGGCGTTGCTTCGCCAGGACGCGTTAGTTTGGCAGCTTTGGGGTAGCTTAGTCCGGTAGAGTTGTATTATTTTGTTCTCTTGACTTGGCCGGGACTTTTACGCTATAGTGGTTTAACTACCTATTTCCAGTGAGTCGTTGTTATCTGTATCACTCACCAAAGTAATACCGTCGTAAAAATAATTTATTATATAAACATCAAAATCATCGAGCAGTTGCGTTTCATTGATTAATTTGTCCTTTCCTATTTGGTTAAACGAGTAAATTGCCCTATGGATAGTTAATTCGGGGTCAACAAAATCAATCAACCCACTCTCGTGTACTTTTTTTGATATCATTCTGGGCAAACCATATTCTTCAAGCTGATATACTACAGAAGGTAAAAATGCATGGGATATTTTTGAGATAAACGGTGAAATATCCATTTTCTTCGTTCTTAGAATTACTTTTTGCAAAACATTAACATCATTAAGAAGGGAAGCAAATTTAAATGTTGCATTTCTCTCTAATTCAAAAAAAGATTCTACTCCTATATTATGACGGTTTAATTTTGCTAAAAGTTCAGGAATTGATTTATTCCAATTCTGAGATAAAACTTTAATAAAGAAAACAAACTTACTATATTCAATCCCCCAAGCACCTGGTTGTAATCTTATAATTTTATATAATGAACTGTCCCATTCTTCGGCATTACTGGAATTCAAATATGGCAAACCACGCCATCCTGTGGGATTGGTAGATATATCTGATGCAACTTTTTTGACAAGCTCTAAATTACTTGACTGGAAAACATTTTCTTTCAAGAGTCTATCGTAAACATCTCTCCCTAATAACTCATACATATCTTCCCTATCTGATATAATCTTTGCAATCTGTTCAGGGGTTAGGTCATTCTTGTATTCTTGCTCATCAATATCAGACAAAAGACTATCCGGGAATTCAATGTTTAGCTGTACGCTTTCATGAACAGGATGCTTTTCTAGAAGATAAATTTGGCCTATGAAATATTTGAACATTCTTCCACCTCGGCCTATTATATTCCTATATGTGAAATCATTTAGTCGATAACGGCCAATTCGATCTCTCCATATAACAACATTTTCGGCTGAAGTGTTTACACCTTCAATAATTGAAGAAGTTGAAATTATATTGTTAAGACCTTTATCTTCTTCAAATAATTTGATTTGTATCTGACTTAAAGAACGGTGAAGTCGTCCATTATGCACTCCCGTTCCTTTTTCAATTAGTTTTGTTAAAGTCCAATTTTCATCGTAGTTTTCAGAAAGCCACATAGAAAAGTCTTTAAGTAACTTACTCAAACTGACCGATTTTAGGCCGCGAGGAGTTTTTCCAGACGGCGAATAACAGGTTTTTCATGACTATATTTAATAACATCTTGAACATTCTCCTGCCAGACTATTCGACGCATTCTGTCTTT
>Ga0315533_1002331_pt1 | contig 13358 bp, 12 predicted proteins | sample SalMarSW160130MG_FD_203081 | JGI IMG/M metagenome (GOLD analysis project Ga0315533, IMG submission 203081) | Salt marsh sediment microbial communities from the Plum Island Ecosystem LTER, Massachusetts, United States - Salt Marsh Sediment SW1601-30 ...
TGTGTTGCATGTCGTATTTGTTTGTAAGTAATTCAAATATAGCTTTTTAAGCTAAGACATGCAACATTTTTTATCTACATATTCATTTCATTATCAACATTTTATCAACAAGGAAACTTTAGTTATTTAACTATTGCAGCATCTGACAATAGCGGTGGAGCTGGAATTCAGCAAGATTTAAAAGTGGCTGAAAGCATGGACTATTGGGGATTATCAGCCATAACAGGGATCACTGTCCAAAATTTCAAGAAATTAAATGCTATATATCCTATTCCTGCAAATATTTTATCGCAACAAATTGAAATGAATATTAATTCATTCAATATTAATGCCTATAAAATTGGTGCTGTTTGTAGTGAAGAAAATATTCAGGTAATCTTAGCGATATTAAAAAAATATGAACTAAAAAATATTGTTCTTGATACGGTCTTTTCACCTACACACGGAAAAGCATTCATCAACCATGGATCGATAAAATTATTTAAGGAAAAATTATTACCTCATGTCAACATTATAACGCCTAATAAAGATGAGTTATCATTACTGGCAGAAAAAGAGATATTAAATTTTGAACAAGGCATTGAAGCAGCCTTAAAACTTGCAAAACAATATAATTGCTGTATTTATATGAAGGGAGGCCATTATGAAGGTAATACAATAAATGAAGCTCTTATTAATAAAAATAAGGTAGTAAACTTTGAAAAAGAAAGATTGACTTTAAAATATTCTCATGGCACGGGTTGTACTTTTTCAACAGCTTTGACCTGTTATCTCGGTAATGGATTATCTTTGAAAGAGGCTTGCGTGAAAGCTTCTGAATATGTAAGCTATATGTACAAAAAGTATTCTTGATTATTTTTGAAAACAGAGGTAAATTACGGTAAAGTAATCTGTTTACACAAAGTTATATACAGTATCGTTAATTAAAATATACGCCTCTGCCTCTTGTCGTAAAACCGTTGATTTCTCTATATTTTGTATCAAAGATGTTTTCTACTTGTGCACCTGCCGAAAAATCCAACAATGTATAATCAGCCACACCCTTGGTTCCCAAAGCACCATAAGGATTGCAGAAGCCGGACATCTCGACCACTTTTGGTAGGATAGATTCCCAAAAAAGACATATTGAGCGATGGCCAAAATTCTCATCTTCCGATTCCATTTTAATATTAATTGATCGTTAATGAAACCTGTCTATTTACTTGACTTTCAGGATTAAAATTATTATTTTTGACTGATGTTTGTTCTTTCTGACCTGGGCATTGTTTTCCAAAAATGTTCAAGCGAAATTACTTTTAGAATAATTCTAAACAAAATGTGTTAAGGAATATGAAAAGTATTAATCACATTAAAACTAATGGAAAATCGGTTTTTCTCCCGATAATGTTTTGTTTTCTTTCATGTGCGTTTTCATGTCATCCTGCTGAACATTCAGATAACATTCTAATTGGAACCTGGCTTGGTCGCATTAATAATGATGTACAAATTTTTTATGAAATATCCAGAAAATGGGATGGTTCATTAATGGGGTATAATGGTATCATTGAGTTCAGGCTTTCCGGACTTCAAGTTGAAGTTGTCACCTTTAACCAGGATACTGTACGCTTTGAGGAACTGGAATCAAATCAACGCTTCGTCGGGATACTGAACAGCGACAGTTTAACTATCAGGGGAAAATACACAAACCTGAATATTAATGCGTCATGGCCATTAATCCTTAAGCGAGTGGATTCGCTGCCGTTATCTCCCAGGCCACAGACTCCCAGGAAACCTTATCCATACCGCGAAGAGGAAGTGGTATATAAAAACGAAACAGCAGGAATAAATATTGCAGGTACTCTGACGATGCCTTATAGAAAAGCGCCCTTCCCGGCTGTCCTTCTCATCACTGGGTCCGGGCAGCAAAACCGTGATGAAGAGAGGGCTTTTCATCACCTTTTCATGGTAATTGCAGATCATCTGACTCGAAATGGCATTGCAGTTCTCAGAGTGGATGATCGGGGAGTTGGAGGCACGACACGTACAGGGCCATTCTTTAACTCAACAACAAATGATCTGGAACGTGATGTGCTTGCAGGTGTTCAATATCTCAAAAGCAGGAAGGAGATTGATCCCCGAAAGATTGGTTTGATCGGGCACAGTGAAGGTGGTTTGATTGCTTCAATGGCAGCTGCGGAGTCCTCTGATATTGCTTTTATAATACTTATGGCCTCACCACCAGGAGACAATTCTTCTGATTGGATTATGAAACAGGACAGCACTGAAGCCCAGGCAAAGGGAGCTGATGATCGTGAAACAGCAACGATTACGAACTGGTGTAAAAGGTTTTATAATATTGCACTGAATGAAGAAAACCCGGATACTGCCCGAAAAAAACTTCAGCAACTATATGATGAAAGGACGAGGGAAGAAAAGGAAGCATTCGAAAAAACCGGTATTAGCGGAGGTACAATTGATATCGATTATGCTCTTACACCTCATTTTAAACGTATAATGTCCATAAATGCAAATGATTTTTTAAAACAGGTCCAATGTCCTGTTTTAGCTCTAATGGGTGATAAGGACATCAGCGGCCCTTCAAAACAAATACTAAAATCGATTGAAAATTCGTTGAAATCAGGTGGAAACAAAAGTCATAAAATACAAGAGCTGAAAAACTTGAACCATAGTTTTCAAACTGTAAAACCAGACAATGCTGAAGATATTGAAGAAACGATATCCCCGTTTGTATTAGATATTATAACCTCCTGGATTAAAGAGCGAAACTAAATAAGCTGAAAAACTTCAATTAGATTTTTTCAGGTTACAGTAAACTTTCTGGCTCCAGATGGAAAAGAAAGCGTTCTGGACAAAAGTTTGTTGGAATAAACTGATCATCCATAAATTGAGTTAAATACTTGTTGTTTAATTACATATGTTAAGTTTGATCTGACCGGCCTAATTTGGTTAATTAGCCCGGGCTTTTACAATAATTCCAGAAACACTGCTGGACTTTTCATTTCAGTTTTACCTCTTAAGTCGATTTTAAATACTTCCATGAGGAGACTCAGGTTTTAATTAAAACTCACACGGTAAAAGAATTAAACAGGATTATGCCCTAAGTTGCAAAAGCCGGACGTCTTGACCACATTTGGCCGGTCAGATTACAATTAACATATATAACTATATAACAGGCATTTAACTCCGGCGTTAGTGGTCAATATTATCCGGCTAACTATGGTCAAAGCTACTGGCTTTTCCAATAAACTGCAGAACTATTAAAAATAAGTATTTTGTTGTTTGTTCAGTAACTAGTTGGATTCCACGTGGCACCACAACCTTAAAATGCGAGCCGCTGTAAATCAATAAATTACAGCGGCTTATAAATTTCCGGTTGACGGGATTGCGGATGGATTTTGTAACGTGCAATAGATCAAATAAATACATAATCAGATCTAACGTTTTCATTTTATCTATTTGTTATGCGATACAATTAAATTTCAAGAATCACCAAAAATTAACCATGCTAGCCATTCATCAGATCTTCTGACTAGGAGAATTTTGGTAGATGAATAAAAATAAGTTAGACTTGTATTATAGTTCTCTCGTACATTTGATATAGAATTTGCCCTCGTATTTTTTCTAATATTTGATAATGTCTAACTAAAATGTTAGTGTTATGGCATTTTATTTTCTGTTTATCCTGTTTATTATATAGCTATGAGAGTAAAAAACATTAATGGTACTTCTCAAAATGCTTGTCGATGCGGGAGCTGGTTACAGCATTGGAGAAATTTTAGTGGTCAATAAGCAACTATATGTAGAGCTGCAGGGTGTTCCAGAAGTGATTTATCGGGGGCACATGTTCAAAAAGATGTAACGTATGATAATAGTTGGTATATCGTTCCTTTTTGTACTTATCATAATCGAACATCCTTTACCGTGGAACTAGTTGCTGGTACTATTCTTGTCTCAGCCAACAAGAAGTTGACTTGTGAAGCTTAATTAACTAGGTAAAAAGGTGTTCGAGTTGCTCTCTTTATGTTGCATTGCAGATTGCATAGGTCTAAGGTATACAACATAAATTGCAACCCTCACTATTGATAAGAGCTCGCCTGCGGCATCCAATTTGATTGAGGGTATTTAGAAAGCCATTTATATGACAAATATTATTGGGTTTATTTGTTGATATTTACAAGCTCTTTTAGAAGCTGTGATTTGAGCATCAGCTTGTACGGCTTTTAAATGTGCTTGTAAAAAATAAATGGTTCTTATCTGGGACCTAAAAATTGATCCCCATTGAAATGAATCATATGGTCTGGGACTTCAACAAGCCAAACCTCTGTCTCCCAAGCAATATTTGAGGTATGTTTTTTAAATTCAGCAAAATCTGGGAAAGCTGATACATAGACTCTACCCGCTTTACAGTCTTTTAAAAACTCTTCAATTTCTATTACTCTTTTTGGAGTCACAGGTCCATGAGAAGTGACAGCTTCAATTAAGAAAAGCCAGTTTCTAACTCTGTCATAGATTATTACGTCAGGTAGTTTTGAGTGTTGAGTAATTGGGATATTAAGTTCATTTAATGTTGCTTCATCATAATATAAGTCTTTTTTTGCCGTGTCTCCAAGGTATAATATTTCAGCTCCCTTAGAAAATCTGGGAGCAAACAGCTGGACTATAGCTTGCTGAACTTCATTATGCTTCCCGGCAGATAACCTAATAATCTTGCCATTACTGAGTTTTACTGGAATTAGTGTTTGCTTCCGTTCTTTGGAGTATTTTTTTGATAAATCTCCAACTTCAGATAAAAACTTCTTAGTCAAAGATTTCCAGTACTTTGTTTGGTACGAAATGATAACATCAAATGCGGCCTCACTTATAGCATAATGCGCATTTGGGCTATTTACTGGCAAATGAGGATTATCTGGATTATAATCCACAATGCGAGCTTGAATAAATTGATGCAAAACTTGTCTCCTGACAGTCTCCCTTGTATTTGGAGCATAAATTTTTTTATACTCCTTTTTAATAAAAGCCATTATTCCCTTTGTAACTTTCAAACTACTTCTTGTTGCTTGATCCCAATTGTCTCTTGGTTTGATTCCACAAAGAGCTAATAAAGTAAGTGCGGAAATTTCATTTTGTTGAGCATCAGGTAATCCAAGATTTTTGAGGATATCTTTCGCTTGATCAATTTTACTCATTTGGTACAAAAATTTCGATTAATTTAAAATGGTCTTGGACAATTTCATCAACTGCTTTCTGAGTAAAGTCGTTTTTAATGATTATTTGATTTCCGATTTCTTTAATGTCCTCAATTGGAGGAAGGGGCATTTCTCTTAATTCTGTTGCACTTACATTGATATTTCCATTAAAGGTTCTAAAATATCTGTCGAAAAGGTGGCTGTTTAATAAAGCAGAAAGACCTAATATTTCATTCCTATCCAGATGCCCTTTAGGTCTATAAATATAATTTAGATGATTCTCGACTCCAATATAATCTGATCGGGCAATATCAATAAAATAAGGAGTTGCAACTAATCTACTTTTATCATCCTTGGCACTGAATCGGCGTAAAAAAATATAATTCTTGTTTGGGATCAGCAATGTTTTTGTCTCATCACATGCCTGAATGTATTGAGGTTTGTGATTCTTAAAAATTGGCCATTCAAAATACATTTTGGTAGTATTGTGAAGTTGGTAAAGAGGCACCAATTTTATGTTGACCGTTTCCTGATAAGTTTCAAATAAATACTTTGTGGCACGAAAAGATACAACTGGACCGGTAGAAATCTGGAATGCATATTTATGGAGACTGCCTTTCCAGGATTTAAAAAGTTTAATTATGTTATCTTCAGTTTCGGACGTTGGAAGATGAAGAATTTTTTCAATGGAATTGAAATCAATAAGTTCATCTATCAGGTATTCTTTTTTAAAGGGCGAAGCAAGATCTTTAGTTCCACATGAATGAGTAAGCAAAACTTTGGATGTTAATTTATTAACACTTTGTTTTGTGCCTTTCATTATTAAGGTTTCCTGTAAAATGTTATCGCGATTAAAAGCGTCTCTCCGGGAGTCGAATAAGTGGATAGTATCTAGTTTGATTGTTTTAAAAAACTCATCACGAAAAGCTCTAAAATAATTACCAGATGTAAAACTTCTTGGTGTTATGAAAATTAATTCGCCGTTTGTCTTAAGAAGTTTTGCGGCTGCCATTAAAAAAACAGAATATATATTTGGTTGACCATAAACAATTGACTTTGCAATTACTGCTCGCCTATCATCTTTGGAAATTTTAAAATATGGTGGGTTTGAAATAACTATATCAAAAATTTCATTACTAGGTTCTTCAAAAAGTGATGTTGATACTTGGAAACATTCTTTATTTTCGAGGACGAAGTCATCTGTAAATAATTGGCAATTGAAACTGACATTGTTTTTAATTGTCCAATTTTTTAGGAAATCTATTGATTTATATGTGTATGGGAGTAGATCAGTATCTGTTTCGTAAGCAGTAAGTTCAATTGATTTAATTTCAGGATTCTTTTTTATCAGGGTTTCGATTAAAGAGCAGGAAAGGACCAAAACGCCACACCCTGGATCAAGAATTTTTAAATTGGATTTTGTATAAGTACACAAATTCCCCATGTATTGACTAATCTCAAAAGGAGTGAAGAACTGACCATTTTCTTTCTTATGTTCATTAGTCACTTTAGAAGAATACACAACTCCAAGTTTATCTGCATATTGACTAGGAAGTTCATCTCTCAAAGGTGATATTATTTCGATTTCTTTCATTGCATCAAAGTTACAAAAAAGAACTAACGGTTATTAAAAAATTGAGTGGTCTTTTAAATGCCAGTTAAAGGGTTGGAGTTAAGTCATATATAGGATGCGAGGGGATTTGCCTCTTTTGCTTTTTCATGTGCGCCATGTCCGGGGGCTTCGCATGAATAATGTTCATGTTACAACCAGACAGAAAAACGAACTTCCGGCATTTCTTCTTGATGATGTGTTTGATTCTGATTTTAACGGCATTAAGGTGGAAAACGATTCACCGTTTCCTGCTTTTTCTGTTAATTCTGGTTGTAAAGGGATACGATTGGATGGTAGATACAAATAAAAACTCCTGACTGGTACATACAGGACCCGGTCAGATTCAGCAATTGTTGAATATCCTCGGTTTTGACTCTTTCGGACTATCCTTCTGAGTGCACAATACAGGATCTTCACTCTTTTTTAAGGCCACAGTGATCCCTGAACACTATTCCTTCTCAAAAATTAACCTATCTTTGTATTAATCGTATAGATTAATATGAAGGATCAACTGGCATTGAGGATAAAACTTGGAGATGAACAAGCCTTTGAACTTCTCTTCCGAAAATACTATATTCGTTTATCAGCTTTTGCCAACAAATTTCTGAATGACCCTGAAGAAGCTAAGGAAATCGTACAGGATGTGTTTGCCAAAATCTGGGAAGGACGTGATGAAATTGATCCTGAAGATTCCCTGAAGTCATATATATTTAAAATCACTCAGAATTTCAGTCTGAATAAATTACGAAGGAAAAAAGTCGAATCAAAATATGCCGAAATTTACAAACTGGTATATATTGAAAAAACAGAATTTTCAGCTCACGAGTCTCTCCTGGCCCGGGAACTTGAGGAAAATATTACCAATTCCATAGGAAAACTGCCCGCTGAATGTCGTAAAGTTTTTGAATTAAGCAGGCTTGAGGGCCTTAAGTACAGAGAAATTGCAGATACCCTTCATATTTCGGTTAAAACGGTCGAGGCACAGATGTCAAAGGCTCTTCGATTAATACGAATTGAATTAAGCGATTATATAACATTTCTTCTTATTGCGTTGATCTATAATAATTTGTAGATTTTACAGTCTGCAAGATTACTTAACGGTAAGTTTCCTCCCTCAAAAAAATTAAAGATATTTCCTTTTATCCATAAGGGTAAAATAGTCAAATCTTGTATTAACTATATAATATCTTTTAAAAAGCAGTCTGGAGTGAATTTGAACAAGTTAGTTTCTAGGGGTGAAGTGCTGGACTTGGTTTAGCACTTCACATTTATTATAAAACTGAAATTACATTATTTTTAACTTCAAAAAAACCTGACTGGTAATATAGATAAAAAGATATTAGATTGTATTTTCTAAAATAATAAATTTCTATGGAAGAAGAAAAAATTGATTACCAAGATCTTATAGTTAAGTTTTTTGCGGGGGAAATCTCGGATAATGAGATAATCTTATTAAAATCATGGCTTGAACAGGATCCTGAGAACCGGCGCATCTTTAATGAGGAAAACGAGCTTTGGCAGGAAGCATCTGTTCAGACAAAATATGAACTTTATAAAACTGAGGCTGTATGGACCAATATTTCTTCAAGGCTCGGGTTCAGGAAGAACAATTGCAGGTCCGTTACCTTGCTAAGCAGGAATAGGAGCCGGGTTTTAATTGCTGCCGCTGCAGTAGCCTGTCTGATGACTATAGGGAGCCTGAGTCTCTGGATAGCAGGAAAAACCTCTTTGAATCAAATAGAAGCCGCTTCGATCACAGTTGCAACAAAAGAGGGAGATAAGGCACATATTTCTCTGGCTGATTCAACCGAAATAATTCTGAATTCAGGCAGCACACTACAATATAACGGGAAATATAATTTAAAGGATCGTATTGTGAAATTTACGGGTGAAGCCTTCTTTGATGTCCACACTAATCCTGATAAGCCTTTTATTGTACAACTGAACCAGATGAGTATTTCCGCAACCGGCACACGTTTTAATGTTTATTCCTTTCCTAATGAAAACCGGATAGAGGCCACTCTGGAAGAGGGTGAGATTCAGGTTTCAATGGATGGCAGGGAACCGGTAAATTTAAAATCTGGTCAGCAGGCGGTCTATTTTGTCAGGTCCGGGGAGGTCCTTATCCGTGATGTGGCTACTGATACTTATACGTCATGGAAAGAGAATAAGTTAAGACTGAATGACACTCCCTTTGAGGAAGCTTTAAGAAGAATCGCCAGAAAATACAATGTCAGTTTCGAGATTTCTAACCGCGATCTGCTGGATCTGAGATATACTGCGACATTTATTGATGAGTCCATTGAAGAGGTTATGCAGATGTTAAAGACCATAAGTCCGATCACATATAAAATCCAGTACTTTACCTCGGTCGATGATACACAATATCTTAAACCGAGAATTGTTGTTGGTAAAAGAAAATTATAGTTAAAAATTAACCCTTAGCCTTTAACCTCTAAAACGATCGCATATGAAACAATTGTTATTGATCACCTGAAAAGAAGCAGGAAAGTCCTGACCGACCTTCCTGCCCTGTTTAAGAAGCATTAATACCAACTATGATTTTGGTTTAATGCGATTTAGTTATTAACTCTCTAAATCATTCAAATTTATGAAAAAATTCGACATTTTAAAACGAGCAGCTTCATTTAAAGTTTGTTCGACAAAAACCTTCAGAATTATGAAACTCACTGTCTTTCTTCTATTAGTGACAATCTTCAATGTATTCGGGAGCAAATCATACTCACAGTATGCACGACTGAATCTTGACATGAAGGATATTCCGATACAGAACGTTCTTAAGGCTATTGAGGGCCAGAGTGAATTCTTTTTCCTGTATAGCTCCAAAATGATAGATGTAAACCAAAAGGTGGACATTAATGTTGCTGATAAAAAAATAACCGAAGTTCTGGATGAACTTTTTGCAGGTACAGAAATTAAATATGCTGTCAGGGACAGGCAGATCCTTCTGGTTAACAAAGAAGCAGAAAATGCTTTGAATCTACAGCAAAAACAAATAACCGGTACTGTTACCGACAAGGATGGCACGCCTCTTCCTGGTGTAAACGTTGTAGTTACAGGAACAATTCAGGGAGCGGTGACCGATATTGCCGGTAAATACAGCATTAGCGTTCCTTCAGGAGCCGCTAGCCTTACATTCTCATTTATCGGTATGTACTCACAGGAAATCACTATCGGTAATCAAACGCAAATCAATGTTACTTTACAGACTGATGTAATTGGACTGGAAGAGGTGGTAGTCATTGGATATGGAGTGGCAAAAAAATCGGACTTAACTGGTGCTATTACACAGGTCAAAACTAATAAATTGGAAAGATTTACTCCTTCGAATGTAAGCGACTTGCTCAGAACAACTGTTTCCGGTCTTAATGTAGGGTATTCAACTTCAGCAAAAGGGAATAGTTCGTTTGGAATCCGTGGTGAAACAACACTAACTGCGGGCGCAAGTCCGTTAATCGTGCTTGATGGTGTAATATACAACGGAGATATTTCAGACATCAATCCCAATGACATCGACCGGATGGATGTGTTGAAAGATGCCAGTTCGGCGGCCGTATATGGTTCGAGGGCAACCAACGGTGTGATTGTCATAACCACAAAAAGGGGCACCAGCGATAATCCAACTATTACCGTGAACAACAGTGTAGGAGTCGCAATTGCCGCAAATAGGGTTAAACCATACGATGCTAAAGGTTTTATAAAGTGGCGTTCTGATTTGTGGAAATCAGTTTACTACAATAGTGTTCCATCTAATCTTTGGAGTCCGTTTGATGATCCCCATACCATAGATCCGCAATACCTAGATGCCTGGCTTGCTTATCACAGCACAATTGAAGCTAATATGGTAGATGCTTGGTTGGCAGGCCTAAGATTAAGCGGCATTGAAATTGAAAATTATAAAAATGGGATTACGAGAGATTGGGAAAATGATATTTTCCATAATAGTTTACGGCAGGACTATAACATTAGCCTTTCGGGCCAAAAACCGTCGTTTTCATATTACTGGTCGTTAGGTTACATGGATAACCAGGCCCTTACCATTGGCGATGAATTTTCCACCATTCGTTCAAGGGTGAATATTGAAGGAAAGGCTGCAAAATTTCTTAAAGTTGGCTTAAATGCTCAATTTTCATATCGGGATGAAAGTTCAGTTCCTGCAGATGCAGATGAATATAAAAATTTAACTCCTTACAGTTTATTTTATGCAGATGATGGTATACATCTTCGATTGTATCCCAATGATGTTAATTTGGCAATACATCCATTGCTGGAACGGACATACCGGGAACGCGAAAGGGAATATTTCACATTTTTCCCTAAAATATATTCAGTTTTGGAGTTGCCATACGGAATTACCTACACCATGAATTTTACAACCCGGTTGGATTTTTATCATAACTATGGGCACGATTCTTCCGAACATCCCGCATGGGGATTATTTGGAGGCTCGGCATCGCGCGATAACCGCTTGTCGAGGGAATGGCAAATCGACAATATTGTGAACTGGAACCATACCTTCCACGATGTTCACAAAGTGGATGTAACTTTACTGGCCAATGCCGAGAAAAACAGAATGAATTCCGATGGTATGGATAATAGATATTTTTCACCAAACGATGTTTTGGGTTACCACGATATGACAACAGGAATCCTCCCGGTGCTTTCATCCAATGACGATGTAGAAACGGCAGATGCATTAATGGCTCGATTGAATTATGGTTTTAAAAACAAATATTTAGTAACACTCTCTGTTCGTCGTGATGGTACATCATTGTTTGGATATTCAAATCCATATGCAACTTTTCCGGCTGCAGCACTTGGTTGGGTGGTTACAGAGGAAGACTTTTTCAAATCAAATTTTATAAATTATTTGAAATTACGCTTATCGTGGGGGTTAAATGGAAATAGAGACATTATCAATTATGCAGCTCTTTCCAGAATTGCTTCAGGAAAATCTTTAAACGCTGATCAAAATGGAGTTGCCTTTTCCATTCCAACCTTGCAAATTAATACTATGGAAAATAAAGATTTGAAATGGGAGCAAACAGAAGCTTTTAATTCTGGAATCGATTTTAATGTATTCAACGGAATCCTTTCTGGCTCTTTTGAAGCTTACATCATGTCAACAACTGATGTTTTAGTAAATCGTGAATTACCATCTGTTACAGGTTTTGATCGTGTGTATGCCAACTTGGGTAAGGTAGTTAACAAGGGATTGGAGATTACACTAAACAGTGTGAATATGAAACGACAAAATTTTGAATGGCGTACAAACTTAATCTTTTCACTCAACAGAAATAAAATTGTTTCCATCACCGGAGAAAAATTTGATGTTTATGATGTAAATGGAAATGTGATTGGCCAAAAAGAACCCAACGATATCACCAATAACTGGTTTATTGGGCAGGACAAAGATGTGATTTGGGATTATGAAATTTTAGGAACCTGGAAGGTTGGTCAGGAACAAGAAGCGGCAGAATGGGGACAGATACCTGGCGATTTTCGTTTGGAAGATGTAAATGATGATGGATTATTAACCGATGAGGATAAACAATACCTCGGATATCGTTCTCCTAGGTTTAGGTGGACTATGACCAATAGTTTTAATATTTATAAAAATTTTGAAGCTACTGTCGTAATGTATTCTTTGTGGGGACAAAAGTCCGCCTTTGATCTTGCCAAGCACGATGATCATGTTGAAGATCGACGCAATTCTTGGGATATACCTTATTGGACTCCCGAAAATCAACTGGATAATTATTCAAGAATAAGATCAGAACCTGCTCATGGTGTTGATTACAGCGCATGGTTTGATCGTTCATATATCCGTTTGGAAAATATCGCTATCGTTTACCATTTACCACAAACTATTCTGAAAAAAACTTTTATTAAAAGTTTAAGAATGTCGTTAAATGTAAGAAACGCTGGTGTTTGGGCACCCGATTGGAAATTTGGCGATCCGGAGGATGGAACTCGATCCCAACGTATTTTCTCGTTAGGATTAAATATGACAATATAAGTAATATTAATATCATTAAATGGAATAGTAATGAAAGTAATAAATAAATATTTATATATTTTGAGTTTGATATCCATACTCTTGATAATAGCAGTAAGCTCATGTAAAGAGAGTTTTCTTGAACCTGAACCGCTGTCATTTTATGCACCGGAAAATGTTCTAATCAATGAAGAAGGACTTCAATCTGTATTAGATAATGCTTTGGCTGGTTTTAGAGATGAGTTTTGCCAGGAACGCTCGCCATTTACAACTACGATGAAATATTCCGATATTGCAGTTGATGGTGTCACTGATAAAGCTACTCCATGGCAGGATTTGAATAATCAAATGCTGCCTGATGGAGTATATTTGGATAATTCTTATACCAAAATTGGATGGTATTGGGATAATTCATATAACTCAAGTTTCCTTGTTGATAAAATGTTGATAATGAAATGAATATGTAGATAAAAAATGTTGCATGTCTTAGCTTAAAAAGCTATATTTGAATTAGTTACAAACAAATACGACATGCAACACG
>Ga0315533_1002336_pt1 | contig 13326 bp, 17 predicted proteins | sample SalMarSW160130MG_FD_203081 | JGI IMG/M metagenome (GOLD analysis project Ga0315533, IMG submission 203081) | Salt marsh sediment microbial communities from the Plum Island Ecosystem LTER, Massachusetts, United States - Salt Marsh Sediment SW1601-30 ...
TTTGCGTTCTATGATGGTTATAGCGTCTTGGGGACAGCGGCCAAGGCATGCCCCAAGCCCGTCGCAGTAGGCTTCGTTCACTATCCGGGCTTTACCGTCTATGATCTGAAGGGCGCCTTCTGCGCAGTTGGGGATGCAAGTTGGGGATGCACTGGCCGCAACCGTTGCACTTCTCTTCGTCTATATGGACGATGTTTCGCGTAACCATGACACACACCAATGAACATTATTTCATATGAATATTGTTTCATATTATGATTTAAAGGTTACTGAACAAGATACACAAAGAAATAAAGACCCAATTAAGCAAATATGGAATGAACACCGGTGGCAGAGCAGGGCAGACTAGGGAAGCTCTTGGCGTCGCTGAAGAACCTCCCCCGCAACATCAAAGAGGGTTTACTCGCCTACGAGAGAAGCTACAGTCAGGGAGTGGAGAAGTTCGGGGTCTGGTGGAAGGTATTCCAGTGGAGCATGTGGCTCTTCATACTAGTCTTCCTGGGCACAGCGGTCATCGCCTTCGTCTACTTCCTGCCCAAGATGGAGATAATAAGATACATCTAGGCCGCCTTCCAGAGACTGTCCCCCACGTAGTGGAGGTTCTCTATCACCTTGCCTTTCCTGCTGGCCTCAATGTCAGAGGAACTCTTCAGAGCCTTCCCGATGGCCAGCGCCTTGCCGTGGGTGACGTCTCTCACCACGACGAGGTCGCCCACCTCGAACGAGTCCATGTCCGCGATCCCTGGGGCCATGACGTCTGCTCCGTTGCAGACGTAGGGTATGGCCCCCATGTCCACGACCACCCTGGGCAGCCCATCCACGTGGCTGCCGCCTAGAAAGGGATAAATGGCGTCGCCGTCCCTCACGAACTCGACGACGTAGTCCAGCAAGTATACGGTTACATCCTCCAGCACGGCGGACTCGACCCTCTCGGCGATGATCTCGCCGAACACCGATGAGAGCTCCTCGAAAAGTTTCTTCGCCGCCTTCCTCTTCAGCGACTTTCTCTTACGTAACATCGGCCTACAGCAGAATATGGACGGGACAATAAAAGGGGGAGGTTAGAGGCTCGCCTCGAAGGCCTTGAGCCGCTTCACCGCCTCTTTCAGAACCGGGACGGGCTTCACCAAGGGCACCCTTATGAACCCGTCGGCGCCGAAGCGGCTGCCCGGGCTCAGACGGACATTCTGGCTCTCGTTAAGCTTCTCCAAGAACTCCGTGCTGCCCATGCCTGTGCTGCGGACGTCGAACCAAGCGTAGAACGCTCCCTCGAACATGTGGCACGGCCAGCCCAAGTCGTCCACTGCCTTGACGAAGTAGTCGCGCCTCTTCTCGTACTCGGCGCGCCGCTCGTCCACGTACTTGAAGTCGCCGCGTAGGCATGCTATGCCCATCCTGAACACGAACGTCGCCGGCCTGGGGGCGGTCATGCCCCTGATCTGGTTCGCCTTCTCCAGGTACATGTCCGGGACGATGTCATAGCCGAGCCTCCAACCCGTCATGCTGAAAGTCTTGCTGAAGCTCATGATGCCCAGGGTGCGTTCCTTATACTCGTCGCTGAGCCCTGCTATGCTCACGAACTTGTTGTCGTCGTAGACGTAGTGGAGGTAGATCTCGTCCGCGAAGATGGCCATGTCATGGTCCACGGCCAGGTCGCCCAAGACTTTACACTCCTCCTCGTTGAACACGGTGCCCGTCGGGTTAGCGGGGTTGCAGAGCAGGATCGCCTTAGTCTTAGGGGTGACGTAGTCGGCGATGACACCCGGGTCAGGATGGTAGTTCTTGTCCTTGAGTAGGGGCACAGTGTTCATCTTGACGCCCATGCCGTCGAAGATGCTCTTGTGGCCCATGTAGTAGGGCGTGAACATGAGGACCTCGTCGCCCTCCTTAAGCACGGTGGCGAGGGCGAGGTAGAGGGCTGCGCTGCTGCCCGCCGCGGGGAGGATGTTCTTGGGTTCGTACTCGACGCCCGTGAACTTCTTGTAGTAGTCCACTACGGCCTCGTTGAAGGCCTCAGGGTACCCCGAGTAGTGGGGGTAGTGGGTGTTCATCCCACCCTCGATGATGCCGAGAAGAGCCTCGTTGATCGCGTACTGGGGGGCCTCCACGTCGGGGTCCCCGGCGCTTAACAATATCTGTTCCTTGGGCAACGTGAGTCACGCTCCAATGAAAGGCATAGATACTAGTATTTAATAGAAATGATGGGGTACATCTCGCCTCTTATGATCCAGAAATTGTTCCATTGATATGTATCGGTATTAAGTAACACTCGTTGATAATCCTTTAATTAGTTTTTATTTAAACCAGCACACATGTCCATGAGACACTCCAAGTACCAGACGTCGATGCAGATACTGGAGACGATCAGCGACGGTAACACCAGCCTCGTGGAGATCATGGAGACTACCTACGTCAACAAGAAGAAGGTCAGAGACATCGTCGGGCAGCTGGTCCAGCAAGGCTTCCTGTCCCAGGGCTACAACGAGAGAGGCCAGAAGACGGACACATTCGACATGACGAAGAAGGGCAACAAGACGCTCGGAGAGTTCATGAAGGTAGCGGAACTCCTGAAGGTCCACGCACCTGAGATGCTGATGACTAAAAAAGAAGAGGTTTAGAAGAGGAAGCCTGCCCTGAGCGGGTCGTCCGGATCGATGACGATCTGGTTCAACGCGGTTATATAGGCGGTAGCCATGACGTCGGGGATTATGGCCTTGTATTTACCCACCTTCGTCTCCTCGGCTATCTTGCCTACCATCACCGTGCTTATGGTGGACTCGAACTTCACCTCGTCTCCGGGCTTCAGCTCGCCTTTACCGTACATAGCCGCCATGCGGGCGTTGGAGCATGTGCCGGCGGGGCTGCGACAACTCTGTTTGGGCCCAAACACGTTCCAGTGCCTACTCGTATACTCCTTCTTCGTGGGCTCAGTGTAGAAGGTCACCAGGTCTAGTACCTTGAGCTCAGGGTACTCGGGGTGATCCAGCTCGATCTGATCCTTGATGTAGTTCCTCATGTCCCAGCCCAAGGGGATCCAGTAATCCTTGTTCTCGAGGCTCGGCTCTAGCCCGATGCTGTCGGCGTTCACGAAGGCGTACCAGAGGCCGCCGTAGGCGATGTCTGCCTCGACCTCCCCGACTTTGGGGACGTCGAACTTCATGGTCTTCCAGTAGAAGCTGGGGACTCCCTGCATGTAGATTGCCTTGGCGACCCCGTCCTTTACCTCAACCTTTGTGCGGACGAGGCCGGCCACCGTGTCGAATGTGATGTCGGTCACGGGCTCCTTTACTTCGACCATGCCCGTGTTCACGAGGGCCGCGCTGCAGCTGTACGTGCTGTCGCCGCAGGCGCTGAAGTAGCCGTTGGTCCAGAGGTATATGACGCCGACGTCGGCCTCGGGGTGGCAAGGCTCGGTGAGCACTGCGCCAAGCATGCCCTCGAAGCCCCTGGGCTCCTTGAGCATGGTGCCTAGGAGGCTGTGATAATGGTCCTGGAAGTACTTCTGCTTCTCCTGCATTGTATTCCCGATGAGCTTGGGGACGCCGCCGACCAGTATGCGGGTGGCCTCGCCGCTGCAGTGGGTGTCGATGCACGAGAGATACCGTTTAAACTTCAACTAATACACCGTGTGTTAGTATTTCCGGACTACCTTTATACGATTATCGGGAGCATCATTCACAGAAGATATTGTTTATCGTGAGATGGATCAACGGTGCTTTGATGAGATCATCAATTTGTTAAATATGGAAGGGCAAAGTATGAGGTGAAACAGATGGACGTGATGAGGGGAGCAGTCTATGTTTTCTCGGGAGCCTTAGAGATACTAATCCCGTTTGGCCTCGGTTTCATGCTGAAACGTCGATTGGGTGTAAGCTGGAGGTGGTTCTTCGTCGGCGCCGTGATGTTCCTCGCCTCCCTCATAAGATTCCCGTTGAACCAGTACGTCTACTCCGCCGTGTTGACGCAGGGCTATGGGAACACGTTGACCATGCTAATCTTAGCGGCTTTCCCTTCGTTGACGGCTGGGGTCTTCGAGGAGGGAGCCCGCTACATAGCCTACAGGTATGTAATCGAGACCCACGGCCTCAGGGAGGGCCTTATGTACGGGGCGGGTCACGGCGGCATAGAATCCGTATTCATCGTGGGCGTCAACGTCCTGACCTTGGGCGTCCTGCTACTGGTCAGCCCATCTTCTCTGCCTCAGCCGATCCTAGCATCCATACTGATGTCCCCCGCGTATCTGCCGCTCGTGGGGCTATACGAGAGGCTTGGAGCGATGACGCTTCAGATAGGGTTGTCAATCATGGTGCTAGAGTACTTCAGAAGAAAAGACGTCAGGTACCTCGTGGGAGCCGTTGCCTTACACTTCCTGGTGGACTTCGTCACCTTGGTCACCCTCAGGTACGGCTGGGTTTACCCTGAGTTGGTCATCACCGTGGTAGCCCTAGGGATGGGTTACTGGGTGTTTCAGAAAGCGAGAGATGAAGGCCTCACAGAGTGAAGGGCTTACCCTCTGTAAGCACATCCTCGGGTACCTTGTCCTTCCATTTGGCGAGCCACTCCAGATCCCTCTCCTTCTCCCGTAGGTCATCGGGCATTAGCTCCGGGATGGTCTCGACGGCGCTGCCTATGGGGTACCACCTTCCGCACTTGGGGCAGCGTAGGAGGCCCTCCTCGACCTCGACGAGGTTAAGGTACCTGTAGAGTACGGCTATTCCTTCAGGGTAGTCTTCTAGCAGCTTCTTCTCTTCGTGGCTCTTCTCGAAGCCTAGGCGGTTGAGGAACTTCTTGGCGTCGGCGTACAGCTCCTGTGAGTAGGTGGAGCCGGTCTCGTCCACGATCTTCTCCAGCGCGGGCGGGCTCACGGTGCCGTCGGCTATCTGCTTGGCCAAGTGGGCATACTGTTTATTGAAGTGGATCGTGGTAACCCCCGCGTCTCTGTTTATCTTCTCAAGCTCCTCCTCGGTATTCTCCCACTTGAAGAAGTAGGCTTCGAGGGGGTGGTGCTTGTCGATAGGGCACGCGAGTATGTTGAGGAGCCAGGGCTTCATATCGGTTCAAACTAGACTGCCTGTGACGGAATAAAAGAATATGGAGCATCTTTTACGGAGGGTCGGGGACCGTGTCCTTGTCGTCGTCGAGTTTTTCGAGCTCGGCTGAACCGCCGGGGGGCACTCTTACCACTATGGTTCCCTCGTGGGCGTACTGGGGGTACTTCTGCACCCCGCCGTCGCGTTCCTCTCGCTCATAGCACCCCTCCGTGGTTAAAATCAGGGCGCCCACCTCCTCAAGTGCCATTATGGATATCGGGTGAGGGAACAACCCCCGCTGCAGTGTGAAGCCGCCGACATCCTTGGTGGAGTACTCCTGCCTCGTGGAGATTATCGCGGTCTCGGGCATCATCTTCTCGTAGACATCAAGGGAGGTTCCGTGCATGCTGCCGTGATGTGACACCTTGATGACGTTGCAGGCGAGCTGGTTAAGCATCTTCGTCACCAGCGGCTTGTGCTCGTCTGTTCTCTCCAGCCGCGGGAACTCGTCAGTTATGTGAGCCCAGCTGTCGTACTCGGCGTCCCCAGCCAGAATCACGACGCCTGAACCTGCCCGTCGTGTATCGAGCTTGCTTCTGGTTCCCTCGTACTCGTGTGAACGCATCATAAGGTATTTCTCCCGGTGGTTCTCGAACCTGAGAACTATGGAGGCGTTGTTCATGTCAACGCCGTAGGTGGCGTACTTGTTACGCAGTCTTATGCTAGGAGAGAGAGCCGAGATCTGTACCTGTCCGTAGTACCACTCCATACCAGAGCTGACCCGGACCACGTCGACTTGGTGGTCCAGTGCGGAGCGAAGTATTTTCATGTAGGTCTGGGAGGCGTGCCTGAAACCGCTGTCCAAGAGCTTCGCTGGCCTCGTTGTAGAGGACTCGATGAAGTTCTTTATGCCGCGTATGTGGTCGATGTGGGGATGAGTGGCGCATATGAACTTCAGTTTCCTGTCCCCTCGTCGTTTATTGACGAGTTTATTCAGGTAATCGTTGGTCTTGTCGTACTTGCAGCAGTCCACTATTCCATAGGATCTCTGCCCATGATCGTCCTCGGGAAACTCCACGATGATGCTGTCCCCGAAGCCCACGTTGAGGATGTGGAAAACCAGATCTTCCGGTTCGACGTTAATAGGCATCCATCTTCCCTCTCGTAATGACCTCGTTGTATAGCCACTTCAGGTCGTCCTTGATCTCCGGGCGAGTGTCTACTCGTATGAAGATGCGTTTCCGGGGGTTGCGTTTGATGACGAAGGAGTTGGCGACCTTCACCATCTCGAAGGATCCTGAGAGATACACCTGCCCCTCATGGAGTTCGCTCCACTCGGGGGCTAGCTTCGGGTGGATGCCCCAAGCCTCCTTGACCAGGCTCCAGCAGCTGTAGCACTCCTCTCCTTTATGATGTATCCAGCTCAGATCGTCGCTCGTGACGATGAACTCCTCTTCATCGTCCCAGATCTCCTCATCGATCACGACGCCGATGTCGACGCCTTTCCTCATCTCAGCAACAAGAAACCTTACTATCTTCTCGTCCAGCCTCTCGTCGACGGTGATCCGCCAAACGTCGCCTTCACTATACTTCATAAACTCTTCATTTACCCAAGAGTAAATGGAAATAATAAGTAATAGGTAAAGAATCACTTGAATAGCGGGTACTTCTTCAGGTTGGGGAACGCCGACTTGGTCCACCGCAGCCTTCTAGCTGGGTCCTTCTTAACCCAGTTGTACATGTGCCAGAAGTTCTTCCCCCACTTCTCGGTGCGGTCCTCCCGGGGCTCGTAGCCGATGTTGCGGAGCTCGTTTGTGTACGCCCGTTCTACGAGGAACTGGGCGCGTCCCTCTATCTTCCCCCGCTCGATGTGCTCCTCCCCGTACCTTTCTAGGAGGGCCTCCGCCGCCTCGGTGAGGACGTCGCCGGTGCAGATCAAGATCTTCTCCTCTTCCCGGAGCCCAAGCCTGTCGACGAGACTTAGGGCTATCCTGCGAGCCTCGTTCAGGTGCCTCTTCTTGCCGTACACCGGCTTCTGGAAGTACCTCACGTCGATCATGTCGTATATGAAGTGGTCGTCCTCGGGCCTGTAGGCGCCTATGACTACGCCGAAGAGGATGTCCCCTGTGCCGGCGTCGTCGATCTCGATGGTCAAGAGAAATACCTAGGACAGGTTTTTCAGTTTATTGACTATCTCCTGGGCCTTGGGGAACCTGATCTCGCCTGAATCGACGAGAAGCTTGACGGCCTCCTCGATCATCTTGCCCGAGGCGCCGGCCATCACAACCAGGTTCCTGGCGTGGAGCCTCATGTGGCCGTGCTGTATCCCTTCCTGTGTGAGGGCCCTGAGGGCGCCGAGGTTCTGGGCGAGGCCGACTGCGCACAAGACCTTGGCTAGGTCCACCGACTTGTCTACACCCAGTATCTTACGGGCCACCTGTGCCATGGGATGGCTCCGTGTGGCGCCTCCGACGAGTCCGACGGCCATGGGGAGAGTCATCTCGCCCACAAGGTCACCGTTCTCGTCCTTGCTCCACCTGCTCATGCTCCTGTACTGGCCGTGCCTCACGGCGTAGGCGTGGGCGCCCGCCTCGATGGCCCGGTGGTCCTGCGCGAAGGCGAGGGCCACGGCGACGACGCCGTTCATTATGCCCTTGTTATGGGTGGCCGCCCTGTAAGGGTCGGCGTCCGCGAAAGCCCAAGCCGACACAATGTTATCCACCGCCTTCTCGCCGCCGATGTCCTCCTTCTTCACCTTTCCTTTGACTGTGATTAGCCTCCTGTCGGCTAAGTTGCTTATGATCCTGAGCAGCGTCCTTCCTCCTGCGAGCTCGGCTATGGTGGGTGCAAGCGCCTCGGCCATGGTGTTGACGGCGTTGGCGCCCATGGCGTCCCTGCAGTCCACGAGGAGGTGGACGATGAGCATGGGACCATCCTCTGTTTCGATGGGTCTCAACACGATGTCTTTGGCGCCTCCACCGAACCTGACCAGCACAGGGTCCAGCTCGTTGGCGGACTCGATGAGCGTCTCCTTGTTGTCTTCTATGGCTTTCACGGCGGCGTCCATGTCTGGAACGTCGAGCACCTGAATCTGGCCTATCATAACGGGGTCCGTGGCTTTGGCCTCGATGCCGACGCCGTCCCTCATTAGGCGGGCCATGTTGCTGGCCGCGGCGACAACGCTGGGCTCCTCACCGGCCATGGGTATCAGGTAGTCGCTACCGTCGACCCTGAAGTTGACGGCTACGCTGAAAGGGTAAGCTATGGTGCCGATGACGTTCTCTGTCATCCTGTCAGCTGCCTCCATGGTGAGGCCGCCCCTGGACTTCAGGGTCTCCACCTCTTCTGGCGCGAGGCCCACCTTCTCGGCTATGATGCTGATTCTTTCCTCAACGGGCTTCTTGTAGAACCCAGATATACGGCTCGAGAATTCAGAGGACAAAACATCTACCTCGTTTTCGATTCATTGAACCAATCAGAGGATATAACGGTTTCGCGGAGCCCTAGACTGTTTATATTGAGGAGCTCCCCAAGGATTAATGGTGTCTATGGATAAAGCATTGGTTCTATTAACCCTTGAGCCGGGGATGGGAACAGAAGTGCTTGAGAGGCTAGCGAAGATAGAGGGGGTGGTTGAGGCGCACTTCCTCTACGGGCCGTACGACGCCTATGTGATGATCGAAGGCGAGAACACCACTGTGCTGCACGAAATAATCATAGAGGATTTTGATTTTCTCTGTTTTCTTTCCGCTACCTTTCATTTCCGCTACCGTTCTTTAATGCATGTTTGAAATAGAAACATCATCAAACTAGCCAACATTCCCAGGTTAACCAGTTCTACACTCATCCACCAATCACCATTCACACCCACAAACACACGATTTCACTCTCTTCCACCCCATCTCCACCGCGAGACCCTATGCTTACGCTGTCAGCCCACCCCTAGCCTGCCCAGCTGAACCAAGTTAAAACAGAGACAAGCAAACACCATCCCCACACGCACCCGAGGCAACGATGTCACCAACACATGCCCAGAGCCAAACACCCGTTTAATCACCGCAAACGGCCGCTCACCCGGACACCTCTTCCTGCTTATCCTCTTGTTCCTGAGCCGGTCCCAGATACCAAGCGGATGATCCCTAGCCCCACGCCTCATCGTCGCGTCCCAGCCTCGGGGTTCCACACCCTGGTATCCTTTGTCCCGGTACACCACCTCACCAGGCAGAGAAAGGTCTACACGACTGTCGTGGACGCTAGCAGTCGTCGTCTCCAGATCCCTTATCAACCCATGATCCAAGTCCATCTTGGCGTGCAGCTTGAAGCCGAAGAAGGACTTGCTGCCTTTCTTGGTCCAGCTGCCGTCCCTGCTCCTCCGTGTCTTCGCCTCTGTTCCTCTTGGCTTGTCAGCCCTCGCATGCCCGGGGTCGGCGGTGATGAACGTGGCGTCCTGGACCACGCCCTTCTTGACCTTGAGGCCCTTCATGTCGAGCTGTCGCTGCAGCTCAGCCCACACCTCCCGATCCTTACCCGTCTCCGCGAGGCGCTCCCTGAACTGCCAGACGGTGCTGTAATCCGGCGCCCTCTCAGGGTACCCGAGGAAGTGGCGGAAGCTGATCCTGTCAGCCACCTGCCTCTCCAGCTCCGGGTCGCTGAGCCCGTACCACTGCTGGAGCACCAGCAGCTTCACCATGATCACCGGGTCAATGTTAGGCCTACCTCCAGCGGGTCCCTGGTTGCTGTACATGGGCTGAATAATGGGCCTGAACCGCTGCCAGTCGATTAGTGGCTCGATCTCTGCTAGTTTGTCGCCGAGTTTGGCTGTTTTCACGTAAAGCTTTCTGAGCAGGTAAGAGTCAAAAGAGTTCATACGATGAAAAACACGAAGAGATCTATAAACCTACCCGAGGGGGTCTGGAAACACGAAAAACAAGAGGTAAATCAAAATTCTCCATAGAAAACATCAGACAAGTCGAGGGAATCAACACCACCATGACCTGCTTCGTCGCAGACTAACCAACATTTTTTCATGTCCGTGAAGTGAAAAAGTTTAATTGTGTGGGTCCATTCCATACTGCGTTTAGGTGCTTGCCTCCTTGGTTGAGAACAGGCTCAAGATGGTGTCCGTCGGCGGGACCTTTGACGTGCTGCACAAGGGTCACTGGTTCCTCCTCGAGGAGACGTTCAACGTGGGTGACCGAGCCGTAGTAGGTGTCACCACGGACGAGTTCGCGGCCACGCTGAAGAAGGAGCACAAGATAGACTGTTACGAGAAGAGGCGCCGAGACGTCGTGAACTTCCTCCGGGAGAGGGGGTACTATGAGCGGGCCGAGATCGTTCCCCTCGAGGACCCGTTCGGTCCCACCGTAGACAGCAACGATATCGAAGGCATCATAGTCAGCGAGGAGACGGAGCCCACCGCTGAGGTAATAAACCAGATGAGGGTCGATCGGGGGTTGAGGCCTCTTCTCATGTTCGTCATCACCATGGTGCTGGCCGAAGACGGTAAGCCCATAAGCAGCACCAGGGTCCGAAGACAGGAAGTGGACCGCTACGGACGCCTGATAGGCTAGGTTAGGCACTTCATCAGGTTCTCGTACGTAATGTTGCCGCCGCTGAGTATCAGCCCTACCTTCTTACCCTTCAGCTGATCAACGATCTTCGTAGCAGCAGCTAAAGAAGCGGCTCCAGCGCCCTCGGCGACGGTGTGCGCCTTCTCCACGTACGTCTTTATGGCTTCCTTTATCTCGTCCTCTGAGACGAGTATGAAGTCGTCCACAAGGTTTCTCAGCATCTCCGTCGGCAACTCGAACGCCTGCCTCGTTGCGAGACCATCCGCTATGGTCTTCGCGGAGTCAGTCGACTCCAGTTTCCCACTCTTCCAGCTCCTGTAGACGCTGGGCGCGTTCTCGGCCTGGACGGCGACCACCTTGGTCTCGGGGCACAGCGCCTTATATACGAGGCCGATGCCTGCGCAGTTGGTGCCCGCCCCAACTGGGCTGAACACGTAGTCCAGGTTGGGCTGGTCCTCGATCATCTCCAGCGCCATGGTGCCCACGCCAGCTATTAGGAGGGGCTCATTGCCGCTGTGGATGTACCTGTAGCCGTGCTCCTTGGCGAGTCGCTCGGCGTTCAGCCTGGCGTCGTCGAAGTCCCTGCCGTGCTCGACGATCTCGGCGCCGAAGCTTCGTATACCTGCGACCTTGGTGGGGTTGGCGCCGTCCTGGACGCATACGATGGCCTTGACGCCGAAAATCTTGCTTGCGAGGGCGATGCTCTGGCCGTGGTTGCCGGTGCTGGCCGTGATGACTTCACGCGCCTTCTCCTGCTCTGGGAGCTGGCTGATGAGGTTGATTCCTCCCCTGATCTTGAAGGCTCCCGTGGGGTTGTGGTTCTCGTGCTTGACGTAGGCCTGGCAGCCCAGGTACTCGTTCAGTGTCGGGTAGGTGTGGAATGGAGTCTTGAGGAGATAAGGCCTTATCCGGTTCCGCGCCAGGATGACGTCTTTGAGGGTCGGTGCTTCCATGGGTGAATCCAGAGACGCCTATGCTTTTAGCACTTTCAGTCGCGTCCCACCTTGAGCGTGGTGGATAACGGTTTTAACTCTATACGGCTCCGCGGTTCACATGGGATACACGGGCTCCGCCGTGTTGCCTCTTCACGGAGGGAAGGTGCCTAGGTGGCTGTTCAGCCGCATGGTGCAGTTGGCGGAGTGCATCGTGGACATAATGGTAGACGAGTGCGGACGCAGGGGGCTCCTGGAGCGGCTGAGTGACCCCTGGTTCTTCCAGAGCCTTAGCTGCGTCCTGGGCTACGACTGGCACAGCAGCGGCACCACCACCGTGACCTGCGGCGCCCTCAAGGAGGCCATGAACAGGGCGAACATGGGCGTCACGGTGTGCGGCGGCAAAGGCAGGACCAGCCTCAGGACGCCTCAGGAGATACGTGAGACGGGGCAGGTCTTCGGCCTCAACGGCTGGAAGGTAGACAGCCTCGTATACGCCAGCAGGATGGCCGCCAAGGTCGACAACAGCCTCGTCCAGGACGGGTACCAGCTCTACCACCACTGCCTCATGTTCACCGAGGACGGGGACTGGATCGTCGTCCAGCAGGGGCTATAAAATATAAATTGTAGTATTATTTTTAGTTGTTGGCTGTCTCCAGGTGCTCCACGAGCTTCTCGGCGGTGGTCTCTGTGACCTCGTAGAGATCAGTCTCGGCGCCGTACCTCTCCGCGAGGCGGCCCACCGTTATGGCGGCCTTCATGCTTGTCGTCCTGTACGCGCTGTACTGCACCAGGGTTGACCCGTCCTCGGTGAGCTCGGTGACACGTTTCATGTTGTTGTAGAAGTCCACCGGGGCCCTGGTCTCGGTGAAATCGTAGAGTACGAGGAAAGTCCTGTCGAAGCTGTCAGCCTTGGGGAGCCCTTCAAGGAGCTTTTCGGCGATGCTTTTCCGACCCATCTTTATCATTTACTATGTAATTACGCAGAGTATATAAACCCTTCTATTATCCACGTAATTACGTAGAATATGGCGGAGGGTTTTCCGCTCGTTTACCCATCTCGCAGGCAGTTTATTTCTGTACGGGCGTACACAAATAAAGTTTCTTTTCATCCGTCCGTACACAATCCCCGAAAAGAGTTTATATCATACAAACCGACTGGCTATCCAGAGGCGTGGGCCCGGGCCGTTGGCCAAATCCCTTCACGAGGGCGCGTGACTAAATCGCCGAGACCACTGCAGGCGAAAAAGCCCCCTGCAGACACGGACGATCCAAGGCGTGGGCCTGACCTGCCCGGTTAAAACCCCTTCCGCTGAATGGCGGCGGACTAGAAAACTCCAAAATCTAGAAGCGTCGCCAAAGTGCAAACAGAGAGGAAGGACAAGGTTCCTGAAAAGTTTTTCATCCAAGCCACGAGGCTGATCCGAGAGATCCGGGAGACACGGGACCGGAGGAGGTGGACCCCATCCCCAGAATAGCCTTCGAGGTGGATGCCCGCGAGTTCCGTGAAGCCCAGGCGCTGAGAGGTGAGCGCCGGTGGAGGTCCATTCTTCTTGAGGCCCTGGGCGTCGAGGAGACCAAGCGCAAGTGTGGCCCCATTCACCCCTCGTCCTGGGGGAGGGACCCGTGAACGACGAGGTCCTGTGGAGGCTGCCCGGAGGAGGCGAAGCCAAACCCGGAGACTCTTGGTGTTACGCATTCATCTATGACTATGAAGGCGAACCTTGGCCCGAGGTGAAGGATCTCGTCGAGAGGATAGAGGGCAGCGCTGATCCTGTCATCGAGGATGGCTAC
>Ga0315533_1002337_pt1 | contig 13326 bp, 19 predicted proteins | sample SalMarSW160130MG_FD_203081 | JGI IMG/M metagenome (GOLD analysis project Ga0315533, IMG submission 203081) | Salt marsh sediment microbial communities from the Plum Island Ecosystem LTER, Massachusetts, United States - Salt Marsh Sediment SW1601-30 ...
TAAGGGGCGTCTGGGTCTTGAAGCTTATGTCGTAGACGTAGCAGCCCCGCTCCCTGTCGAAGCGGCGTATCCGTCTCGTTGCCTTCAGCTTCAATCCGCGTTCTTACCCCATACCGCGCCTACTATGGTACCCACCACCAGCATAATGCCGTTGAAGATGACGTCGTTCCAGCTGCCCATCCACATCATGTGAACTATCTCCAGGCCCACGAGGCCCACGAAGAATAGCACCATGAGCCCTATGATCAGGACGAATCTGTCGCTGGGCGGCTCATCCTGGACGCGGACGCGCCTGGACTTGCCGTCTGTCTCTTTCACCATCCGTTTGGTGGTGCCCCTCTTGATGAGGCGTTTAATCCACGACCACACGTACCCTCTCCTCCTTCCGCTTGTACTTCCTGAGGCTCACCCGGCGGCCCAGAATCTGGACCTCCCGGATGGCCTTCATCATCTCGTCCCGGGGCAGGATCAGGATCACCTCCTCGACTAGCTCGAGGGGTATCCTGGTGGCGCCCCACTCGTTGTGGACCTCCACGACGTCCTTCCCCAGAATGAGCATCCTCTTCTTGCGGCCGCTGCAGCCCAGGTAGATGCCCCAGTCCTTGCAGTAGGCCTCGGGGCTCGCCTCGTGCTCACTCAGCTGGGCCCGGATGTCCGAGGCGTCCAGCCACCGCACCATGATGAAGCTGCCCCGGGGCAGCTCACCCTTCTCGATCTCCTCTAAGCTGACGCGTTTCAGGTCCAATATCCTCCTCTCATATCCACACGTTCCTCAGGCTGTTTAGCCCGCTCTCATTCAGTATCCTCATCTTCATCGCGAGGCTCATGCCGACGTCGTCGACAGCCGGCGCTATCTTCGGCTCGTATGAGCCGTCTGATTTGCGGGCGGCCACGAGGTCCAGCTCGCAGACGTAGCCCTTGCCCGGCGTGTACCTGTGGACGGCTCGGACTATCTGGAAGCTCTTCTGGTCGACGCCGTCTTTGAGGCTCGTCAACGTCACCTTCATTGGCGGCCTGTAGCCGAGCTGGCCTCTCCCCGGGACGGTGACCCGCGCCGAGACCAGCGGGTCCTTCCGGTGTGCCACGATATTATCCGCGACGTACCCCGCATAGTCCACGTCGGTGATGGTCTTGTCGACGAGGCGGAGCGTCCGTTCCCCGTAGGCGCCCTGGCTCGTCGAGTCGCTAGCGGTCCCCGCCTTCTCGTCGCGGATGAAACGGAGCTTGTCGATGAGGATGCCGCCTGTGCCTATTCCGGCGCTGTGGTTGGCCTTGATCTGCACCGTGTCGATGATGGGCCCCGGGTTGCCCGTCTTCGAGAAGGCGCTAATGTTGACGCTGTACTCGACCCAGCTGGCGGCGGCGCCCTTCGAGACGCCTGTCTTCTCGTAGTGGTCTGTCACCCATATGCTGTTCCTCCAGAGCTTGACGTCGAAGTCGTCGATGATCAGCGTGGCCCCGTACTTCATGTAAAACTTGACGCGGTCATACCCCGAGAGATCCAGGTCCGGGAGGTTGAGCCTCATCCTGTACTGGGTGCCGCCGCCGGTGAACTGGAACTTGACGCTCGCCATGCCGGCCTGCTTGTCGCCTGCGTCGCTCTGGGGGTAGTTGGCGTCGGTGGGGTCGGGGCTGCTCCAGCCCTCCGCCGACTCGGTCAATGCGTCCTGGTCCGCCGGGCTGCGCTCCTCCTCGAAGACGATGACCCTGACGTCGTTCACCAACCGTGGGCTTCCCTTGATGCTCTCCTTCACCTGGATCTCCAGGATGTTCGCCGTGTTGCCGTCGCTGCCGTCACTGATGGATTCGCCGCAGCTGAAGGCCCCGTACTTCTTGAAGCGTAGTGCGCCGCCGGGGTCGACGTAGAAGTTGGCGCCTGTCTCGCCCGACGCGAAGGTGGCTGTCTCGGCCAGCTTCTCCAGGAGCGCCCAGACTCCCTCCGCGTTGAACTTGTTGACGATGGAACGGTTGGTGGTGTCCTTGTCCTGATAGAACTCCGTGCCCGACTGGTCCATCACATCGTCGACGATGCTGCTGATCTGTGTAGGGCTCGTGTACTCCTTGGTGAAGGTGCGTTCGTGAAGAATCTCCCCCAGATCCTCGCACACCAGCTGAACCACCGGCTCGTCAGGCTCCCCCAGCGCCACACGGTCGATGACCCGCGCCGTGACCAGCTTGTAGACTAGGGTCTCAGGCTCGGCGCCCAGGTACACCATGACGATGTTACCGGCCCCCACCCTGGCTGCGCCGCTGAGAGGCTCGTACTGGCTGAGACTATAGGCCTCGTCGACGGTGAGGGCCCGGGAGACGACGAGGGCCTCGTCCAGGTAGCAGGTCGTGTAGCTGCTGTAACCGCCGCCGGTGTGGACGCAACCGAAGGTGAGATCATTGGCGTCCAAGGTGATGGTGCCCAGGGTGCCGGAGGCGCCGCCGTCCAGCTCTCCGTCCACGTATAGCACGATCTCGTCGCCGCCTAGGTTGACGACGCCGACGACGTGGTGCCAGTACCCGTCCGCCACGGTCTTCGATGTGGTGTACTGCCTGACGTTGGCGGCGTCGTCCTTGACGTAGAGCCTGACCTTGTTAGAGCTCCAGTTGAACTGTATCCTGTTCCAGTCGGCGCCAATGGTCTTCCCGAACCCGCAGATGACCCCCGAGGCGCCGGCGCTGGCCTTCACCCAGAAAGCGATGCTGATGGCGCTGGTAGCCGCAACGATGGTCATGAACCCCGTGTCTAGGCGGCAGCTGCCCCCCGCCAGGAAGTAGAGGCAGTGCCCGTGCCTGCCGCCGCTGTTCCACGTCGCGTTGACTATGCTGCTCTTGTGCCTGTTCCGGCTCAGGTCATACGCCTTGGAGCCCAGGTTCTCGTCCAGGCTATACCGCCTCTCCGTGACGCCCAGCAGCGGGTCGTTGAGCATGGTGAGCCTGAGGCCGCTCACGGCGGTCGTGGTCACTAGGTCGGCGACGAGCTCAAGCAGCTCCTCGGGGATGAGCGGCGGGTTCTTGAGCACCGCGGCGTAGTCGTAGTCGATCTGGGCCGTCTGGTTGGGCGTGCTGCTGCGGGCGTAGAGCTTCACGTACTTGACTGTCTTCCCCGCCGCGAGCTGCAGCATCTTGGCCGTGAAGCCGCTCGGCGCGTCCGTCCACCCCGACGTCGTCGTCGAGGCGTCCGTGTACTCGACCTCCACCTTGTACTGGGGCGTCGTACCCCGGCCCCTGAGGCGAACCCTGAACAGTGGGTAATCGTCTGTGTCCAGGCTGAGTCCGGTCACGTCTCGCCTCCAGCCGGCACCGTTCACGGTGCCTCCCTCCGTGACCTCCATGATGGCGTAGTCGCCTGAGACGTCGTCGGCGTTGCCGAAGCTCTCGGAGGCCGCCGACTGGAACTTGGCCCAGAGACTGCTTCTGAAGCAGTCGTCGAGGAACCCCGGCTCCTCGTAGATCTCCACGTGGCTCTTGGCCCAGCCCGGCGTCGGCACTAGCCGCCCCTCCTCATCCGCTCTGTGAGGCGTGGTCCCAATTCGCTGAGCCACTGGTCCATCTCAAGCGGGCTCCGGGGCTGCTTCTCGAAGGTGACGAAGATGGGGCCGTAACTGTGTGTTTGGCGCGCCGAGATGACGCGCTCCTTCTTGTGGAGGAGGTAGAGGCCGGTCTCAGGCACCACGCCGCCTGCCTGCATGCTCTTGATCCGCGAGTAGACGAGGGCGCCAGCGGCAAGCGCAAGCGGTATCACCCACCAGTTCCCCGTAAGCGTCGCCAGGATGCTCTGCGCAGCCGCGGCGGCTCCCGTGGACTCCTTGAGCATCCTGGTCAACGTTGTTAGGTTGCGGACCACCTGGATCATGTTGAGGAACCCGTACATCAGCGCCGTGGGGTTCAGATCCGTGATGGCCCTAGATGTCTGGGCGATGGCAAGACGGGTCGCGTTCACCGCTCTCACCGTCATCAACATGGTGGGAAGGCTGCTGCTGCTCGCTGCCTGGGCGTTCTGCAGGGACGCCGCCGCCTGGTTGGCGCTCTCGCTCGCAGAGTTAGCCGACGCCTGTGCCTCATCGAGGCCCGTCACCCTGACGTTGTACTCCAGGTCAACCCTGTCCGACACTAGGCCACCCCCGCCGCCCTGTAGAGTATCTCGCGGCCCGTGTTCAGCCTCTCAGCCAGCACCGCCTGAAGCAGGAACGGCCTCCCCGGCGTCCTGCTCGTCCCATCGTGGACGTGCCGAGCATAGTCCACCTCACGCCCAGTCAGTGGGTTGACGTGGCTTCCGCCGCCGGCGACCAGCTTGGCTGTGAGTAGGCTCGGCCGCTCGACCCTGACAGAGTCCCTGAGTGTCCCCGTCCGCACCGGGCAGAAGGCCTTGGCGAAGGTCACCATGCGAGGCAGCTGGAGGCACAGGTCCGCCGCCTCCTGAAGGCTCTGGGGTATCATCTGCAGCTCCATCCCCAGGTCCTCGAGTCGCACCGTCTTGGATACCTTCACTCACGTTGCCTCCTTCTCGTTAGCCGGCGAAGCTCGTCCTCGAGACGCCGCTCCTCCCTGTCCCGCTCGCCTGCGAGGGTCTCCAGGTAGACGCCGAGCCTCTCCACGAACCGGGCCGGCTGAGCCGTTAGCTCGTCACTGGTCCAGCCCATGGTGGCGCAGAGGGCGACGTCTTCTAGGAGTGGGCTCGGCTTGCCTCGCTTCACAGCCTCCACGCTTTTTTTCGCTCCTCCCGGGTCACCCCGTTGATTCTCTGTGTGAACGCGATCATCTCCTCCACGAGCTCAGGAGGCTCGACCTGGTGGATGTGTTCGAGGGTTATGGGTAGCGGCTGCCCGTCCTCGTCGACTAGGTCCCACTCGACCAGCGTCTGCACCAGCATCGTGTCGTTGAGTTTCCAGGGGTCGACGTCGGGCTGTAAGCTGCCGTCGCCGGACCTGCTCCAGCTGGTGGCCTCGCGGAGCGCCTGCTGCTTCATGCCGTATGTCCAGGTCCTGAAGACCAGGCGGTGGCCCCGAATCTCTGTCTCGTGTCTCATCTCAATCACGTGAAGCTGTGCTCCAGGTATCCCCCCGTGAACTCGACGCGGCACGCTATGAGGTCCTCAGGCTTCACCAAGGGGTCGACGAGACGTAGCTTGCCCTTGCTGAACTGGATGTGCTGGCTGTTCGGTAGAATCACCTTGAGGTAGAGCTCCGTCTGGTCGAGAAGGTAGCTGAGATACGTGTCGTCCTGGAGGTTCATGGTGAGTCTGGCGTCGCAGAGCTGCTCCATCTCATCGAGGCTCGACAGCTGCTTGGAGCCGCTGCTGTTGAATACATAGTTGGGCTTGAGCTGGTTGTCGACGCGGAACTCCCAGTCCGTGACGCCGTCGACTGTGGTCCAGTCGCTGCCGTTTGTGCTCACCTGCACGTAGGTGTCGTCCCACTCCCAGGGAGTACCGGGTGCGGCGCCGTAGCTGTGGATAGTCGAGCTCTTCGAGTCGTAGAGCTTCCCAATGAGATCCGCCGTCCAGAGCACGGGCTCGCCGACGCTGCACTGCACTGACAGGGTATCCAGCTTGAGCCCCGTCCAGTACAGGTACAGCTTGTTGGAAGCGTCCCGGTACAGCTTGGCCTCCGCGAAGAAGTTGTATCCCCCGAGGAGGTACTTCTGAAGGTATTCGGTTAGCTGGCCCTGCAGCCATTTGAGGCCGAGGCGGACGTTCTCCCGCCTCATGAATATACCTACGGGTCGACCTACGTCGCTGCCGTCGCGCAGGGCGAAAACCCGGTTGTGCTCGGGGTCGAAGCTGGGGCGGAGCTCGGTCACGTACCCTATCCTGTACAGCGTCACGGGGCTCGCCCCGGGGCTGCCGCCATAGCTCGCCTCATCATAGAACGTGTGCCCGAACTCGATCTGATCCTTTCCCTTGTAACTAACCATAGTAAAGCACCTCTACCCTAGTCTGGCTGCGGAAAAGAGGCGGCCTGAGGCTTCCCTCATCTAGGTCCCGCCACGCCGAGACCTCGAGATACTCGAGGCCTCCACCCGGACTGCTGCACTTGGAGTGAAGTATCCGGTCCACCTCGCCCAGCATCTCCCAGCGCTGATCTGCGTCGCCCCTCGCCCAGACGTCCACCAGGTAAACGGCCTCGAACCGCCGCTGGGCCGCCGCCGGGTCCTCGCTGAACCCCACCGGCCGGGGCGTCGTAAGGACGTGGCTAACCACCACCTGCGGGAACTCCGTCTTCTCCTGGAGCCAGTCAGCAGAGAACGTGGGCTCGATGCCGAGGCTCCACCCGCCCTCGATGAGCCCCAGCAGCGTCAATTTAGGGTCCGTCACTCCACCATCCTCTCCGCTCTGACAAGCAGGTAAGCCGACGCCTTCTCGACGCCCACAACGTGGTACCTGTGGCCCCTGATCTCCAGCTCGTACAGGGCCTCGCCTACCGGCGCCCACTGGGTGAACAGCACCTCCACCGTCGCCCGCTTAACCTCCCCTGGAGGCAGGAAGCTCTCACCCAGATCCGTCTTGATGACGGCCTTCTCGGTGTACGAGGCCTCGGAGACCACTGGCTGCCCGTATGAGTCGCGGCTGGTCTCTGTCTGCTGGACCACGGTGACGTCCCCGCCGTGGAGCAGCAGCAGCTCCTCGAACCTGAGGGCCTGGGGCTCAGGCATCATCAAGTCGAAGCCCTCGCCGAACTGCCCGTACTGGAAGCTCACGACTCGTACCCATCTCCCTTAGTTATGTTGGTGGTGTTGACGCCTTCGTTGACGGCTGTACCGGTGACGCCCCATATCTGGTAGTTGTCTATGACCACGTGGTCCGTGTAGCCGCCGAGGTCTATGCCGTTGGGTGTCGTGCTCTGGCCGTCGATCTGGAGAGGCCCGAAGTTGAGTCTGCTGCACTTGTTGCCTGCGCCGTCGTCGCTGATGTCTATGGCGTCGCCGACTGTCGCGTAGAATATCGCGCCCATGACGAGGAGTTGCTCGGCCAGGCGGTAGAGCTTCATGCCTATCCCGTCTGTGTTGAAGTGCTGGTTGTTGTGGAACTGGCACAGCCTGACCTTCCCGGACGTCCCGTCCAGGGCGCCGGCCTCGATGTCGATGCCGTTGGAGTAGAAGTAGTTGTTCAGGAAGTAGCTCTTCAGGATGACTCCCGCGCCGGCGCCTCCCTCGAGGCGTATCCCGACCTGGGCCGCGTTCTCGATGAGGCAGTCCTTCACCCAGAGGTTCCAGCTGTCGCCGGTGCTCTCAACGTGGAGTCCGTGGCGCTTGGGCTGGTTCATGTAGACTCGCTCCATGTGCCAGTCGCTGACCCTGTCGAGATGGACGACGTCACGGTCGCCGGCCCCCATGAAGAGGGTCATGTCGTAGAGGCCTCCGAAGTGCATGGTGTCGCCGGATTTGCCTATGTCGATGCAGTGGACGCCGCCGCCGAGGTTGAACCTGATCATGGTGCCGTAGTCCAGGTCGTGGTAGCACATGCCGGCGCCGTAGACGTGGACGGGGTAGATCTCGTCGATGGTCCAGGGCTGTGTCTCGGTGATCTTGCCCTTGGGCAGCCAGACGGCGCCGCCGGTGTCTGCGAGGACGTCGTCGATGGCGCTCTGTATGTTGCCGGCGGCCTTGTCCCAGATGTTGCCCCGGCTGTTCACTATCTTGGTGCGGTCGCCGATGAAGCCCGCCGCCCCGGCGCCGAACCGTGCCTCGAGGGCGTCCACCAGCGCGTCGTAGTGGCTGTAGGTGATGGGGTTCGGGGGGTACGGCTTCTCGAACGCGGGCATCTATGATCCCTCCTCCGCCGGGTACCTCTCGTCCTCGTCGATGTGGCGGTACTCCGAGGCCTTGATGGTCGGAGACTTGTAGAGTCTATAGAGCCCCTCGATCTCCTGGGTCCATACTTCGAGGATGTCCCCCGAGTCCTCCCTGTACTCGCCGGCGGCGACGCTCCTCGGCTGCCGGCCCTTGATGGTCTTGGCCGTGAGAAGCATGCTAAGCTTCTTGACGACCTTGTCCGACGAGCTCTGCGCCCCGAGCCTCATGTCTATCTGGGCGTCGCTCATCTCGATGATCGACGTGATATCCGAGTCTGTGAGGCTGGTGTGTATGATCTGTCTGACGTCCGCGGCTGCGCAGTAGGCCATTCCTTTTTCTCACCTTCTCCGTGGCCTAGTCGCTATTCGCCTTCCTCTTTCTAGGCTTCACCAGCTGGAACTCTGGGTCCTTTGCGAGCTCGTCGGCGACGTCGTCGTCTAACTTGAGGACCTCGCCGGGCGCCCAGAGCCTTCTGGGGGTTAGGGTTCCCTTCCGCCTCGCTCCCTTGAACCTTATCCTCTTCATCATATTCACCTCGATTGTTAGGGGTTGACCGCCCCTCTGGGCGGGGAACTCTGTCTCTGAAGTCAAACGCAGGGGGCCGCCCCTTCGGCCCTCTACGTGCAAATCTTGTCTATGGCGTCGTCCAGAACCAGCTTCGGCTCCAGGTACTGGCGTATGATGTAGGCGTCGTAGCCGGCTTTCTCGTCCCTGTACTTGGCCGCCTCGGTGGGGCCCTCGCCCAGCACTATGGCGGGCGCCCGGCTGTCCCCGATCAGGGGCCCCTTGGATGCGGTGGGCGTCGCCGTCAGGGCGTAGTCTGTGAAGGTCTTGATGGTGGGGTACCCGGGTAGCGTGAACTCTCCGCCGGCGGCGCCGACGGTGGCTATGCCGCTGTGAACCAGGTCCCTGACGTAGGTGTTGGTGACGAACTTGCCCCATATGCCTGGGTGCATGGCCATGAAGTCGGGCTCGTACCCCTTGCCTTCGATGTACTCGATGCTCGCCCTGATGGCCAGCCACGGGTTGGTGTCGCTGTTGGGCGGCGTCGTCATGGCGCCCCAGTCGCTGTACGCAGTGCCGCTCACCTTCTCGGTGCAGGCCTCCACGATCTCCACGATCTGCTTGTTCTCCATCCGCGCCAGGTCCTTGCCGGCGTCCTCCACGTTCAACGCGAGAACGTCGTGGGCGGCCTTCTTCTGCGCCTCGTCGCTGATGACGACGTGGACCACGTTCTTCCAGAGATCGAAGTCCACCGCCGTGTAGGCCTCGGCCGCGATCTCGGCCTCCACCATGGCGGGCACCTTCTCCTGGCCCGCCAGCGCGGTGGCGACGTCGATGCGTGCCGTTAGGCTGTCCATCCGTATGGGCCTGCAGAGGCCGCGTAGCTTGTACCTGGGCCGGGCTGCTCCGAGCACCTCGTCCAAGATGACGACGGCTTCGATGCTCTCGATGTCCACGGGCGTGATTGCCTGGGCCTCGAAGACGTTTGGGCCGGGTGTCTTGAAGTAGTCTCTCTGGACCGTTGAGTACCAGACTCTCATCACTTCACCCCCAGCCATATCTTGGCCGTCGTGTCCGCGTCCGCGGCGTCCTCAGCCAGCGTCCCGACGATGCCTATGTTGGTGTCTAGTGCCGTCTGCACGGTCGCCTCGGCGTAGCTGGCCGGCGCGTCGCCCTTCACGAAGAGGGTGACCTCCCCGGCTGTGGCGCTGATCATGACCGCCTGACCCTTCTTGCCGGCGCCGCTGCCCGAGACCTTCTGGGCCTCTACGCAGCCCACGGCGACGCACGAGACCTTGTGGGTGGTCTCCTCGCTGTAGTCGTGTGCCTGGAGGGCCATCATGAAATGCCCTACCGCCGTGTTCGGTGCCGCCAGTATGCCGTTGCCGTCGTTGTAGACGATCTCGCCTTTCTCGATGTCCTCGCTGGCCTTGACGGTATACTCCTCGATGACGAGGAGCTGCTCCTTGAGGATGCTTCCCGCCGCCATCACGTGTTCCTCCTTCCGAAGAGGCGCTGCCTCGTGTCCTCGATGGCTGTCTTCAGCTCGTCGCTGGCTCCCGCGTACTTGGCCTTGGGCTCTTTGTTGGATGCCTGTGTCTTAGCGGCTTTGACTGCGTCTGCCTTCATCTGCTGGAGGGCGTCCTCGGGGTACTCCGTGAACCTCTCCCTCTCGGCCTCGATGTCCGTCACCAGGCCCGCCGTGGCCCTCGCCTCGAGGACGCTCTTCACGATCTCCGCGTGTTGCTTCGCCTCGAGCTCGGTCACCCGCGCGTCAGCGGCTTCCCTGACCTTCTTCTCGTCTTCTAGTTGCTGTTCTAGCTCTGTGACTCGCTGCTGTAATTCTTCGCTCAACTGTGTTTTCCTCTCTTTTTCCTCGGGATTCGAGCTCTCTTGGGCTCCCGGTCCCTGGGCCGGGTCCTGTTTGGACTGTGACTCGTAGAACTGGGCGCACAGTTCCAGGGGCACCTGGGTCTGGGCCCGCGCCACGTTGATGAAGCCCGCCTGAGGCACCGCCGGGATATCGATGAAGTCCACCCGCTCGAAAACGAAGCTCTCCACAAGCAGGTAGGCCTCTCGGCGGGCGATGCACTCGTGGCTGAAAGGGTCCTCGGCTTGGGTGAGGTCCTCTCCGCACTTGCTGCAGATGTCTCTGTAGCTGAGGATCACCACGGAGATTGGGCCCCACTCTCCCGTGATCAGGTGCTCCCAGACGGTGGCGTCCGTTATTTCCGCGGTCCCGAGGCCGTAGCCGTCCGGCTTGTCTGACGTGACGAACCTGCCGAGGTCCATGGGCTCGGGGTAGTGGGCGTCGATCCTGTAGCCTGGTCCGCAGCCTATTGGTTTCCTCAGGATGGTGGGCATGGCCTCCTCTAGGGCCTTGTCGCTCACGCCCCAGCCGTTGCGGTTGACTGTGGTGTTCATGAGGTAGAAGGTGGCCAGGTGCTCCTCCTCCCCGGTCATGATGCTGTGGACCGCCGCGAGGAACCTGTGTCGCTTCACTTGGCTTCCTCCAGTTCGCCGGGGTCCCAGCCCATGAGCTCCCAGATCTTCTCCAGGTTATCGCCGAGGGGCCCCATGCCGTGGCTGCCCCACAGCTTGGCTGCTGCGTCGGCCATGGCGTAGACGTCCATGGTGCGCACCGGGTTCCATCGGTGCTTGACCTGGACAGGCAGAGGCTCCGTGGACTCATCTTCTAGGATCTTCCTGGTCCAGCGGTCGTACCACTGGCGCTCCACCTCTCGTTTGAGGTACCGCTGGATCAAGCCGATGGTGCCCTGTACGTAGGCCTCCAGCTCGGCGTACGCCGTCGCCCTGTTCTCTATGGGCTTCCCGAGGAGGAACCTGGGTGTGCCGAAGTTCGCTGTGACCGCCTGCTCAAGCCTGTCCATCAATCCGTTCAACCCGTCGATGTCCGGTGTCATGTCGACCACGGTGGCCTCGACGCTCTCGTTCACGGCGATGCTCTTTCCTGCCCGCGCCACCTCGGCGAGGCTCTCGATGGCCTTCTCGGCTTCCTCCGACGGCAATCCGCTGGTGTCCGCCTTGAGGATGACGTATGGCGCCCAGAGGTTCCGCGCGATCTCGGGGAAGTTCTCGCGGAGAAGCTCATGCCTCGCCTGGCATACGCTGCGGACGGGCTCGACGTCGCTGAGGCCCAGCATGTCGGCCTCCAGCTGCAGGTTCGTGAAGTACAGGACCTCGCCGGGCTCGTAGAAGCCCTTCTTGCCCTTGTAGGTGAAGCCCGTGAGCGTCCAGTCTTCATCGATGTCGGGCTTGAGTTCGGTGCTCTGCAGCGACAGCAGCTGCCTCGGGTAGTCGTCCTCGTCTAGGACGATCTCGAAGCCTGTCTTCCCGTAGACGCTGCGCTTCACCTGGGCCACGAAGAGCGTCAGGTCCATGTTGACCGTCTTGTTGAGTTCGTCTATCTTCTCCTCGACATGGCTGTACTTTTCGGGGTTCTCCGCCTCTAGGATGGTCTCGTAGCCGGCCGTGGTGGCGAAGTAGGCGTTGGAGACGATGCACTTCCGGACGAGCTCGTCCTGCCTGAACCATCGGTAGTCCTCGTTCATGCCCCGGTAGTAGGTGCTGGAGGTGGGTGTGCTGGTCTCGCCGTACCGTTTGGCCTTGGGCGCTGGTGCTCCCCAGAGGGTTCGTCTGAGTCCTCGCAGCAGTCCAGACACGGTTAAGGCCTCCTCTGGGCCGTGCTCTTGATGACGACCCCGGGCCTCTCCCTGAGGCTTTTCCAGGGATTGCGCTGAGCGTCCTCAAACCTGTGCTTGGATGATTGTTTGGCGATGGGGGCGTTTTTCTCTGACAGGGCCGACTCCCTCTATATTCGATTTGTCCTTGGTAAATGAGGGATAAAAAAGTGAGTGAGGAAAAATAGTAAATAATAGTAACAAATATTAGTATCTATTAAATTGAATATTATTAAAGAGGTATATGATGAAGGAGACGGTCTCGATCTCCCTCAGCGCCGATGTGCTTGAGAGAGTAGATCAGGCGGCCAAGGAGGAAAACCGTAAGAGAAGTAACTATATAGATACTGTACTGAGAAGACACTTCAGGTTGGAAGAAGCCTCTCAAAAGCCTTATGCTAAATTTAGTAGATAAAATCTTCATTTTTATTTACATCTAAATAATTAAAATTTTATTAGATCCCATCTTTCTATGTAATCTTTCCATAAGTTATCGAGTTCCTGTTTAATCAGTCTAAATCTTATATAATTCTGTTCTTTTTTCAGTTTTTCTACTATTCCATAATTGTTAGGTTTATTCAATTCCCTCTCAGATACATATTTATGATAATGACATTTTATTGATTTAATTATTCCTTTTTCATCAAAAACATAAAACACTCCATCAGTCAGGTGTAAGAAAATCCAAAAATCAATATCTCTGTTATGGACCCCTTTTTCAATTATTTCATCTGCTAAGTTGAAATTGCCTTTTCTAAGGTTATTTCTTATTTCATCAGCATCTTCAAACCCTTTTATATTGATAAAAAATACCCAGTCATCGGCTGCACTAGTCTTTACTTGTATCTTCTTTAGTTTATCTCCCTTTGTTATAATCAAATCATAGTCTCTTTTTCGAGTGCCATACCATTCATATTCATAGTCCTCACCTAACTCATTGTAGAGTTTAATTAACGTCATTGCCTCCCCCAGAGGCCCAACAAACTGCTTCTTCACGTGAAATTTCTTATCAAGGTCATATTCTTGAATTTTTGAAGATATCGTATTTACGAAATCATTAAGGCCATTAATATCATCTTGAGAATTAAATTTACTTTTAATTTTCATACAAGAAAAAAGGACTTATTGTTAAATAATATTTGCGATGGGCCTTGAAGGTAGTGGTTCTGCTTGTTCGGAGGCGTAGACGGCGAGGTATGTCCACCTCCTAGAGGATCGGGACCGGGAGTGGAATCACGAGGAGTTCCTGGGCTGTTCTCACATATCCATCTATAGGTTCTCCGGCTGGAAATCACACGGATACAAAACCTAGTACTCCACGTGGAGCAGGCTCAGAGTT
>Ga0315533_1002339_pt1 | contig 13323 bp, 12 predicted proteins | sample SalMarSW160130MG_FD_203081 | JGI IMG/M metagenome (GOLD analysis project Ga0315533, IMG submission 203081) | Salt marsh sediment microbial communities from the Plum Island Ecosystem LTER, Massachusetts, United States - Salt Marsh Sediment SW1601-30 ...
ATTGTTCGATGTAAACCAGTTTTTCAGGTTCATGCATTCGGGTGTATCTGGCTCCTCGTCCCTTCTTGTGCATTTCAAATCGCTTTTCCACGTCTTTTGCGTGTCCAGTGTAGTAGCTGCCATCCTTGCAGCGAAGAATGTAAACATAGTATGGCAATCGTATCCCTCATGAGCTAACAAACAACTCTCTGTTCTTTCTTAAAACAATTACACCTAACAAAAAGCGAAGTCACAGTTATTATTGGGCAGTGTTGTCCTTTTCCAATCGCGTTCCTAGAATAGGCAACAATGTAGACTTTTTACCGTCAATGTACCGTACATAGAAAATCTTTTAATCATAACATCACAATACTATCCAAAGACAAACTAAACAGGACGAGGAAAATGAACAGCAAACAAACTAACAACGACGTTGATGACGATAATTCTGGCGACCCAAAATGACGCTTAAGGTAGATGTTGAGAAACTGCCCAGAAAGGTTTTGGAGAACGCAGTTAAACTAAATGATAGCCTAAAAAAAATTTACATAACCCTGTACTCTTGTGGAGAACCTAAAACACCAAAAGAAATAGCAAAAAAGCTGGGATACGCGAGAGCATACGTTCATATGCGGTTGTGCCAACTTGAATACATGGATTTAGTTAAACGAAGCGATGAAGAAAGAAGAGTTAGATTTGAAGCGATTTAACGGCGCTTAGATTTATGTTTCTGGGTTAATTTTTTCATGTAAAAAATTATGGAAAGACTGGAAAACTTGAAATATCTGGAAAAGTTTTGGAGATTACATGGGAACCTTGATGAAGGGCATATCAGGCGCTCATTTGAATGATCTGGTTTCAAGAGCCATAGAAGTTTACAACAGGTATCGAAGCCCTGAAGCGACAGCGAAGCTTGTTGGAATGGAAAAAGACGGATTCATCATCGAGTTTGAGGGACCTTTCTGCCCGAGTTGCGGGGTAAACGACTACTTTGAAGACTTCATCCACGAGCTAGAGGACATTAGCAAAAGCTTCAGAGTGGAAGTGAAGGAGACTGAACCAGCGGGTCCACAGACTTTCAGGGTGCGATACGGCGTTAAAGACGATTTTTCCGTCGCCGAAGTTGACGAAGAGGCTCTTTTCCGCGAGTTTCTTCGAGACAAAGGCTTATCCTTCAGAGAATATTTAGCATCTAACGCCTGCACGAAAGACGTGATTATGTTCCACTTTCGAACATGGCTGTTTGAAAGAAAACCAGAACAAGAAAAATAGTTTATTCCACACATCTTTTCACATCGATGAGGAAGAAAAGGATAACTGAACCCAGAGTTCTGATGCCTGGAGACATCTCTACTTTGGATAATTGAAGGCTTAACTTTAGATCAGTATTTTTGGACCTTATTTATAATTCCTAAGTCTTTTACGGGCACAAAGCTTTGTTTGGGTCATGAAGCACATGAAGCTGTTTTGGACGGTAGGTTGCTGGCTGTCACTATTTCTTGTTTCCGTGTACCATAGTCTCATCTGTAATTATGAGACGGCTTTTCCAGTGTGGTATGCTACGTTTATAGTTTGGATTGCCGGAGTTGTAGCGCTTTCGTCTCTAGTAAAAAAGAATAACTTTTAGATTATTTTTCCGTCTAAATGATCGCCTAGCGTTTAGTTTCAACCAGAACTATGCTCTCGAAGGCAACCTTAACTTGAGCAGCAACCATCGCCCGCAAGTTCCTTTCACTGAACATCTTGAGGGTTCTGTCTACGTTAGAGAGTGAAGATTGGACAAGCTGAATCTTGCCTCCAGCAGCCAAGAAGTTGGGGGCATCCATTACGAATCGGTCAATAACTTTTCTTCCGTTTGGTCCTCCTGCCCATGCTTTCCCTATCCAGCTTCGCTCTTCATCTGGCTCAGAAGGCAGGTACGGCGAGTTGAAAAGTATCAGGCTGAAGCTCTCATTCGGTTTGATGGGGTGAAAGAGGTCTCCATTCCGAAACCCTATCCTCTGCCTTGCACCGTTCATTTCTGCGTTCTTGATGGCGCATTCGATAGCGTGCGGGTTTATGTCAACAGCCAAGACCCTTTTTGCTTTTTCCGCCGCCAACACAGCTAGAATCCCGCAGCCAGTTCCCATATCCAAAACAGCATCGTCTTCTGTAACCGTCATTTTTTCAGCTAACAGGAAAGTGTCTTCAGCTGGCTCGTAAACGTGCTCATCAACAAGGAAAACGTGGTCTTTGAAATGGACCTTTTTTGGGTAAACCATCCGCAAGTTTCCTGCGTGTATTCTTTCCTAAAGTTTGATTTTTTTTCCTGTCAAGTCTAGCTGAAATTTTCCAAACTCTTCTTTGACGCTTCTCAGCTGTTCAGAGTTTAGAACTGGTCCGTCTTTGCAGACTCTCAGTTTGCCTATTTGGCAGCTGCCGCACAAGCCGATGGCGCAACGCATTATCCGCTCCAAACTGGCTTGGAGAGGAACTTTGTATTGTTCTGCCAGAAGGAACATATTATACATCATCTGTTCTGGACCACAAGTGTAAACCATGTCAAACCTTTCCTTCATCAACTTCTGTTCTACCTGATCAACAACTAAGCATTCAATTCCGTAGCTTCCATCCTCTGTTGTGAACACTGTTTCTGAATTCACTTCTGAAAGAATGTTGTCTATGCGATCCAGAAACAAGAGGTTATCTCGGCATTTAACGCCACTCATGACAGTTACTTTATCGGCGACTTTCGCAAGCTTTTCAGTTAATGGCATCAGTGGCGCCAATCCGGTTCCGCCTCCAACTATCATCACGTTTCCTCCTGCTGGAACAAAGCCGTTACCGAATGGCCCCCGTACTCCAATCTGGTCTCCCTTTTCTTTTTGATTAAGAGCCCTGCTGGCTTCTCCAACCTCATCGACGGTTATCGATGAGAGCCCCTCCGAGGTTATGGCTGAAAGGCTCATGGGAATCTCATCAACTCCAGGTATCCAAACCATAACAAACTGGCCCGGCTCAGCCTTTCCACACAGTTTATCAATAAAAGTGAATGTCTTAACATTGGCGCTTTCTTTTCTGACCTCCATAATTTCTACGATTCTCATACGGTTAACCGAATCGAATGATGGAGGCACCGAGGAACGCTTTAGCAAATTGGACTGCAATTTTGTCTGTACCCTTCCTTTTTTTTGGGGCGTATATTCTCTTAAAGAGTTGATGCACATTAAATATATAATGGCACGCACCTCGAAGTGACTTTTTAACACTGCACTTGATGAACACGTTGAACACGTTTTTCGAATCAAAGCTTGATATCCCAAGAATGAAAGTTGGAGAAAGACAGAGTATTAAGACATTGATTGACGAAGAGGCTCTTTTGTTAGCTAAGTTTCTGAGGAATGAAAGGAAAGAGTGGATTCCAAGAATTGGAATTGTAAACTAACATAAGATAGCTTTCATTTTATTTAGCTAATCAATGAGAAACAAAAAACAAGACAAAAAACAACCAAACAACAAGCCTAGACAATTAAGAGACCCGATCTATGGAAATAAAATTTAGCTTTTTTCTTGCTGGGTTCTTTTTTGTTAATTTCGTTTTCTTTTTGTGCGCACATTTAATATTTTTGTTTCTTGTTCTCCACAATGTGTATAAAAGACCAAAGACCGCGGGGGAACAAACAACAAAAACCAAAGAAAGAGGGTTAGTTATTTCTAAGATGCATAAAAGGAGCGACAAATTCAGTTCTCCTCCAAAAAAACTTGTAACAAAAGACATACCCGACAAAGTAGCATAGGTTTCAAATGCAACGACGAGATATTTCTTAACAGTTGGTTTATCCATTATTTTTTTCTCATTAATCCATGTTAATAAAAGAATAAAAATTGGCGATAAGAGGAAAAGGACTAGAATCGCGGGAATGCTATAATTAGGAACTATAACTATGGCTATTGATCTAGCAATATTTTTTTCTGAAAAAATCGTTTTAAATGTATAAACGTTACTTTCCTGCTTGTATTCTTGCGTTATAGGATACTCAAAAGCCGAGAAATTATAAACCTTTTCGGTTACCCAGTATTTTTCCCACTCAGATTCGGGTGGAATGTATGTATCAACCCAACCACTTCCTTCTATGATAATCCTTCGGAAAGGCACTCCAAAGTTAACCCTCAGCAAATTTGAATCGGAAAAATTACCTAATTGTACTGGTACAACAGTCATTGGAACAAATAATCGTGTAGCGTAATTTTCGTTGAAGATAAGGGGAGTATTAATCAGTCTGGTATCACCGTCAGTTCGGTCTATGTCAAAATGAATCTCCAGTTGGTTTATTCGACCGTCACCAACGACTTCTAGGGGAGGTAATGTATACAATTTCTCTCCATCTTGTTCAACATAGCCGTATTCTAGGCGGATTCCGTTATAATAAAGTTCAAGATTATTAACTAACTCATATTCCACGAATCTGAACGTCTCATAGTTCATTGTAATGTTCTCTAGTAAGTACATTTCCAAGGTCCAATCAACCGTGATTTCACTAAGTGAATTCAGATTAACTTCAATTCTTTGTTTTGAATTAATTGGCAAGTTTACAAACTCAACAGAGGAAAATAATTTCGAACCATCATAATCGTAAGGAGATATCGTTCTAATAGGTACTATATCAGTTAAGTTACTTGTAGGATAGCAGAAAGGTGTAATTAAGCAGAATATGGTTTGGATTACCAAGAAAAATGAAACGAATGCTACAAAAAAAGCTCCTAAACCGAATTTATGATGGCGAATTTTCATTTCAAGTGTGTTAAAACCTTTCCTTAGAGAAGACATTTTCATTTTTTTGTTGTTCCAAGCCATACTTTTCTCGATTTTAGGATAAATGGTTTTGCCCTTTACTCGTTCTATGCGTATGTGCGTGTGCGCGTGCGTGTATTTGGTGTTTGCACGTCAGGGTGTGTAAGAGAGAAAGGTTAAAATTTAACCCCAAATGTTCATGTTAATCAGGTTATCAAATAACGTAACGTCAGGCTGGCAATGAATATATAACGTGAGATTGATCACGGTTATAAAACTGACTCCCAAAAACATTTTTAGAACTTGTGAGCTAGACCGACAAGCTCCTTCACGCTCTTGAAGCCTTTCCTCTCAAGATAACTCTCAATTCCGCTAGTGACCTGTCTGAAGATTTCTGGTCCTTTGTAGGCGATGGCTGTTCCTATCTGAACCGCAGAGGCTCCCGCCAGCATGAATTCCACGGCGTCCTGCCAACTGCTTATTCCGCCACATCCGATTATGGGAACATCGACTGACCGGTAGACATCATATACGCATCTGACGGCGATGGGTTTTATGGCTGGTCCGGACAGTCCGCCGAACTTGTTGGCTAATAGAGGTCTGCATGTTTCGATTTCGATGTTCATAGCCTTAACCGTGTTTATGGCTGTTATGGCGTCTGCGCCAGCTTCTTCAGCGGCTTTAGCAATCTCGCCTATGTTTGCGACGTTGGGGGTCAACTTTACAATCACGGGTATGTTAACCCGTTTTTTTACTTCTTTCACGATTTCCGTCAGCAACAGGGGGTCGCATCCAATCTCTGCCCCAGCTTTTTTGACGTGGGGACAGGACACGTTCAACTCGATGGCATCTGCACCCATTTTAACTGCGGTTTCAGCGACCTTGACGAACTCTTCTGACGAGAAACCGTAAATGCTCAAAATGGTGGGAACTCCGGTGCTCTTCAGTTCATTCATTTCCTCTTTGAAGTGGCTGATTCCCGGGTTTGGTAAGCCCATGGCGTTGAGCAATCCGCAGTCAGTCTGGACGACAGTTGGGTTGGGGTAGCCGGTTCTTGGTTCTAATCCCATCGATTTTGTTACAACGGCTCCGGCTCCTGCTTCTATTACGCTCTTCAAGGATAATCCGGTGTAGCCTAGGATTCCCGAGGCGAGCATGGTGGGGTTAGCAAGTTTCAGTCCAGCTATCTCGGTGGCAAGGCGATTCTCCATTTTTGTGTCCCTCTTTGCAGTAAAAGTTATCCACTGCCAAGATAAAGGTTAGGAAGCGTACTCTAATATGATTATATGATGGATGGAAAAATTGTGAAGGCTACGATAGTAGAATCTGTAATGGGCGTGTTTGGTTTCGGCGAAGACAACGAACTGGTTGAAAAAGTGTTCTTTCCCAAAGACCCGCAGGAAACGGCGGAAAGGCTACAAAAGCTAGAGTCGGGAACGGTAATCGAGGAAATCTCAAGTTTGGTTGATAAACTGCGGGCTAAAGGTTACACGCATTTTGTTTTTGAGAATACAAAGATGGCTAGAAGTGCCCGAGAAAAGCTGAACATCGAAGTGACCTCAGAAGTGTCGTCAGAGGCTGGTAAGCGGCTTCGCGAAAACTTGGAAAAGTTTGCCTTGGACCTAGAGTTTGTGGAGAAGCCGGAGCAGCTTCGTGTGCGGGTTCACAATGTTTCTATTGAACTTGCTAAGATGAAAGTGAAGAAGACAGTTGAAAGGCGAGACTTGCTGGTTGCTCAGGCAGTCCAAACCGTTGATGATCTGGATAAGTCGTTGAATATTTTTATGAGCCGGTTACGGGAGTGGTTTGGGCTCCACTATCCAGAGTTGGATAGGCTAGTTGACAAGCATGAAACTTATGCTCGTCTCGTAGTTAACTTGGGAACAAGAGAAAACTTCACTGCTGAGAACCTAGAGAATGAAGGGCTGCCGAAGAATAAAGCCCAATCTATAGCTAAAGTTGCTGTGGCGTCTATGGGCGCGGATATAAGTGATGAAGATTTTTCTAAGATTCAAGACATGTGCAGAAAAGTTCTTGAGCTTTATGGTGTGCGCCAATCGTTGGAGAAGTACGTGGACTCGGTTATGGAGGAGGTTGCCCCGAACACTCGGACAATAGGTGGTTCACTGTTGGGGGCTCGCTTGGTAGCCCTTGCCGGGGGACTGTTAAACTTGGCTAAGTTGCCGGCAAGCACGATTCAAGTTTTGGGTGCTGAGAAAGCCCTGTTTAGGTCATTGAAGACAAAGGCGCGTCCGCCTAAGCATGGGATAATCTTTCAGCATCCTCTTATTCACGATGGGAAGCGTTGGCAACGTGGAAAGATTGCTCGTGCGTTGGCTGGAAAATTGGCTATAGCCGCTCGGGTTGATGCCTTCAACGGCGAGTATGTGGGAGACAAGTTAAAGGCTGACCTTGAGAAGAGAATCGATGAGATTCGGGAGAGGTATGAGAAGCCTCCGCCACTTTCTGCACCACCAAAGAGAACCCCAAGCAGAAAGCCCCCGGAAAGAAAGCGTCCGCGGAGAAAGAACAGTGGTCGTAAACGTTAAGCCCCACCCCAGTTTTCCAGAGATTTACTGGGTTACTCTGGAGGATGGAACCCGAAAGTTAGGTACCAAGAACTTGGCTGCTGGAACCGCGGTTTATGGAGAGCGTCTCGTCAAGTTTAAGCGAGATGAATATAGGCTCTGGGATCCTTACAGAAGCAAGTTAGCGGCTGGCATACTCAAGGGTTTAGAGACTGTTCCCATCTATCCTAGCCACAGGGTGTTGTATCTGGGCGCGGCTTCAGGAACAACTGCAAGTCACGTCTCTGACATTGTTGGCGAAGACGGTCATGTATACTGTGTCGAGTTTGCTTCGCGTTCCCTGAGAGAGCTGGTTAACAGCGTTTGCGTTTTACGGTATAACATGTCGCCTATATTGGCGGATGCACGGTTGCCGGAAACCTATTCGCGGATGGTGCAGCGGGTGGACAGTGTTTATTGTGATGTGGCTCAGCCTGAGCAGGCTCGGGTTTTGGCGGATAACGCTGACATGTTTCTGGCTGATCGCGGCTGGGTTATGTTGGCGATTAAGGCTCAGAGCATAGATGTGACAAAGGAACCGTCTGTGGTTTTCAAGAATGAAATTGCTATCTTGAAGGCTAGAGGATTCCACATCGATCAAGTTGTTGGTCTTGAACCCTTCGACAAGGCACATGCCATGGTAGTCGCCCAGAAGAAGTAACCTGCTTTTGTTTCTTCCACGTTTTTCAGAAAAAAGCTTGTTTTCAACAATGAAGTATTATTAGTCTCCTAATCTAATGTTTTTTCCCGATATTATTAAATATTCGGTGACCCCTATCTTATATGAGGGTTGGTCAAAATGGGAGTAGAAGAATCAAAAATTGTTGAGGAAGCTTTAGAAGGCTTAACTGAAAACACTCGTATGAACAGCAAAACCTCCTTGAAACAATTCCTCGGATTTGTGAACAGCAAAGAAGGATTGAATGATAAACATCTACTTCGTTGGTCAAGGTTTCTTGACTAGATTGCATTTCAATTGGTCAAGGTTTCTTGACAAAAACGCTTTTCAGCTAAGTACAGAAAGACTTAGATAGGTAATTTAGTTGGGGAAGAAAAGAACAGCATTTGCTCTATTGTTGATTCTCTGTCTTGTAATCTCAATTTTTTGTTTTCCATTAGTTAGTGCAGCTGATGATTTTTGGACAACCTTAGAGCCAATGCCTACACCAAGAACGGAATTAGGAGTTGCAGTTGTTGATGGGAAAATATATGCTATTGGTGGCTATAACGGCAGCTATTATAGTGAATATGGCAGCTATCTTGGCACTAATGAAATGTATGACCCTGCAACAGATACGTGGACTACAAAAGCGTCAATGCATAAACCAAGAAGCAATTTTGCTATAGCTGTGATTGATACAAAGATATTCGTATTTTTTGGAATGCTCAGTGAGTATCAACCTACATCTACATTTGAAATCTATGACACAATAACTGATACTTGGGAAATAAAAAAATGTGGACTTTATACTGGTTCGGATATGAGTGCCGAAGTTGTTAATGGTTCAATCTATTTAGTCGGAGGACTAGTTTCACCTTGGCCTCCTTCTGCTCTTTTAGGCATAATCCAAAGTTATGACTTTGCAGAGTCCTTGGAGACAGAGGCAGAGATACCAAATCCAGTGTTTGCTCATGGTTCAGCTTTTGTTGGCGGGAAAATATACATCATGGGTGGTCGAAATTTTGGGTTGAACATCGACCCAGATTATATATTGCAAAGTTATGATTTAACTCAAATTTATGAAATAAAAACTGGAACGTGGAGTTATGGAAACGAGATTCCTCAACCTATGTATGGTGTAAGTGTTGGGGTTACCTCTGGGGTTTTGGCTCCAAAACGAATTCATTTGTTGAAGGATGATATTCATTATGTTTATGACCCTGAAAATGATTTTTGGACTAACAGCACTCCGATGTTGACTCCTCGTTCTGGAGCTGGTGTAGCTGTAGTGAATGATTTGTTATATGTCATTGGAGGTTACGGTAGTAGAAAATATAGAACTGAAAATGAAGTGTATACTCCAGTTGGTTACATCCCAGAGTTTCCCTCATGGACACCCTTAGTGATTATGTTAGTTGCCGTGGTGGTTGTTGCGGTTGTTTACAGACATAGGTTACATAAGCAGCATCAGAGGAGATTTTGATGTCATCTAAGTTGTTTCTTTCAATTCTGACTCTTTTTGTTTTAGCCAGTTTGCCTTTCATTAGCTCTGTGGGGGCATCTTCTACAATGTGGAGCCAAACTTACGGAGGAACATCTAGTGATTCCGCAGAGGCTATGATTCAAACTGGTGACGGAGGATATGCACTAGCAGGTTACACATGGTCTTTCAGTGTTGATAACAGCGCTTTGTGTTGGTTAATAAAGGTTGATTCGTCTGGGAATATGGAGTGGAACAAGACATACGGTGGACAAGAAACCAGTTCTCCGAGTGCTGATTCCATGGCTATGGTTCAGACAGATGACGGCGGATACGCTTTATCATGTTTCATAGCGAAAACTCTTGGGGATGAGATAGACAGCGGTTTTTGGTTATTTAAAGTTGATTCGTCTGGAAACATGGAATGGAACCAAAAACACTGGAGAGAAGGACTGAACCATCCATACTCTCTTGTTCAGACTGCGGATGGAGGATACGCACTAGTAGGTGAAACAAGTGGAGGCGATTTTTGGTTTGTTAAAATGGATTCTTTGGGGAACATGATGTGGAACAAAACGTATGGAGGAGGAGGCTTTGATTACGCTCGTTCTTTGGTTCAGACTAGCGATGGAGGATACGTAATACTAGGTGAAAAAGGTTCGGGTTATTTTTCTAGCACTTCTGTTTTGTGGCTAATTAAGACGGACTCGGCTGGGAACATGGAGTGGAACCAAACATATGGAGAAGAAGAAGCAACAAAATATGTTCGACCTTTAGTTCAGACCTCTGATGGGGGATATGCAATGGCTGGTTCCACAAACGCTTTTGGTGAGGGTGGAAGTGATTTTTGGTTAATCATAACGGATTCTTTGGGGAATATGATTTGGAACAAGACTTACGGAGGAGCAGATGGTGATCGTGCGCTAGATTTGGTTCAGACTGTTGATGGAGGATATGCGCTGGCAGGTTTCACGCAGTCTTTTGGTGCAGGTGAAACTGATTTTTGGGTGGTTAAAACAGACTCGTCTGGGAATATGCAATGGAACCAGACATACGGAGGACAAGGTTATGATACCGCATGGGCTATTGTTCAGACCTCTGATGGAGGATACGCACTAGCAGGCCAGACAAGTTCTTTTGGTGCAAGTGAAGGGGATGCTTGGTTGATTAAAACAAATGAATATGGTGTAATTCCAGAGTTTCCATCATGGACACCTCTACTGATTATGCTAATTGCAGTCACAATCATTGGAGCCATTTACAAACAGAGATTACATAAATGCAATCACAAGAGGAGTTGACGTGAAAAGAGTTAAGTCAATAATTACTTTGTTACTGATTCTTTCCTTTGTGGTTGTTTCTTTTCCAAAAATCGGGATTGTGAAAGCAGAGGACACAATCTACATCAGAGCTGATGGAACCGTTGAGGGAACAGACAAAATTCATCGAAATGGAAACGTTTACACTTTCACAGGCAACATTTACGATCCTATTGTTGTGGAGAAAGACAACATAGTCGTAGATGGGGACGGTTACGTTCTTCAAGAAACAGACTACAATAGAACACAAGTGTATCCATTGCTGAGAGGGATAATGCTGAATAGTAGAAGCAACGTGACAATTAAGAACATCAAAATAAAGTCATTCTACGGGGGGCTGTATCTAAATTCTTCTTCAGGCATCAACATTTCTGGGAACACAATTATAGCCGAGATCGGCATCGGACTTACTTCTTCACATAACAACACCATCTCCAGAAACATCATAACGAAAGCAAGGATCGGAATATTCCTTAGCAAATCAACACACAACATAATTTCTGGAAACTACATAATCAACAATGGGGAAGGCATTTTCCTTCAGGACTCTTCAAACCAGATTATTATCAGGAACTACATAGCCAACAACGTGAATGGCACTTACATTTTTTCACCTCCCTTTCGGGTTCCAGGTTCTTCAAACAACCTCTTCTACCATAACAGCTTCGTTAACAACACCAGACAAATTTACATGGAAAAAGGATTCGCAATTTCTGATCCAGTAAACAGTTGGGATAACGGTTCTGAAGGTAACTACTGGGGCAACTACTATTACGTTGTTGACGATGATGGTGATGGTATAGGAGACTCGCCGATAGTTTTTGATGCAAACAACACCGACAACTATCCGCTTGTGTCTTCTATTATGCCTCCACTTTTCGTCTTTGACGCTGGCACTTGGGAGGATACCCAATACAACGTCTATGTCTTCAGCAATTCAACAGCCTCAGATTTCAGTTTCAACCCCGAAACAACCTCTTCTATACAGTTTAGCGTAGAGGTCGAAAACGGAACAACAGGCTTCTGCAATGTAACAATTCCTAAAGGTCTGTTATATACGGAAGACAACTGGACTGTTCTCGTAGATGGAGCCTCTGTTACTCCAACGGTCAACGAAGACGCAAGCAACACATACCTATACTTTACCTACAATCACGGCACCAAAACAGTAGAAATCATCGGAACAGATGCGATTCCAGAGTTTCTATCATGGATTATTTTATCTCTTTTCATTGTAGCAACTATGGTTGTGATGATGTTTAAAAATAAACTATCAAGGAAAGGATTAAAGAAGGATTAAGATGAGAAAGTTCTCAACGTTCATTTTGGTTCTGTTCAGTTATAAATATTGGTTTTTACCTTAGATTAGTCTCCTAATATGATGCGGGGCACCTGTTTAGTGTCAATGTAGTCGCTTGTTTTTCCATATTTTCTGTATTTAGGAATCTTGTGGTGTAAATGTTTGGTTTATTGTGTCGTAATGTTTAATATACCCTCGTGTGTTGTTTTTTACTGGTGGGAACATGCGAAAGGCAAGGGCGCTAAAGTATGGCGTCTTCATTTCGTTGATAGTTGTTGCAAGCCTTGCTAGCGTGATGTATGCTCTGGCTTACACCGTGAAAAGAGAAGTCTTGTATACAGAAACCTTCAAGATCGAGGGGCAGGAGCAACTGTTTAGGGCGTTCTATTTGTCTGTGCCAGCAGTGTTGTTTGAAGTAAAATTATCTGTTTCAGAAGGAACCATAAAGTGGACTCCATACTCGGCAGTGTTGTTTGAAGCTACGTTTGACTCTTTTCAGTCTAGAGTAAATGAGGCGACAATCGGAACGATTCAGGGATGGGAATGTGAAACAGACAATGGAATCGTTAAATGGAGAATAGACCCGGAAAACTTGAATCAAGTCTGGTATCTCAGTTTCTTTAATGAAGATTCGTATGAAAAAGAAGTTACCGTTGAAGTTACTAAAGTGTGGTCAGAACAAAACATTCAAGATTGGATATAACCCACGCAGACCCTAGCCTATTAAAATTGCACACTTTAAAATACATTTCACGGTATCTATTGTGCGGCGCCACTTTGGTTAACATACTCTTTTTGCCTTCTCTTTTTGGGAAAATAAATTAATGCATACGTGCGTGTGTGCGTGTGAGTTTTGTACATGTGTATATGTATGTAAGAGAATAGGCGTAAAGGCGTATACGTATATGTTTGGGTTTGGGGTTAAAATTTAACCCCCCACACACATTCAGTTTCTATTAGCCTTTATATTCTTTTGAGTCTATATATTTACATAATTGACATAAATTATGGATTTGAATTTTTATAGGTTGGAAAAGTAAGTTTTGTTACAAAGAATGAAAATTGTAGCTTCAATAAAAAAGGGAAATAAAAAAAAGAATCGTTCAAAATTTTATGGTATATATGCGATTGTTGTCTTTAGGTGTCTAAGAAAGCCTATTTTTTTAAAGTTTCTTAATTGGGTATTGAAAATAGAAAAAATTCAAAAAGAAAAAGTTAAGAATGTGCAAATTAGGATGTTTCCATC
>Ga0315533_1002340_pt1 | contig 13319 bp, 8 predicted proteins | sample SalMarSW160130MG_FD_203081 | JGI IMG/M metagenome (GOLD analysis project Ga0315533, IMG submission 203081) | Salt marsh sediment microbial communities from the Plum Island Ecosystem LTER, Massachusetts, United States - Salt Marsh Sediment SW1601-30 ...
CCGGCTCCGGACATGTGGGGGACGACGGTCATGCCTGCTTCGGCTGCCATGCGGGCGACCCGGATTGCGCGGATGAAGCCGCCGTTGTAGTGGAGGTCAGGCTGGACGACCTGCAGCGCTTCGTTGTGGATCATCCAACGGAAACGCCGAAGGCTGGTTTCCTGCTCTCCCCCTGAAATTGGGATCGAGAGTGCGTCGGCGACGCATTTTGTTTCCTCAAGGTGGTCCCAGGGACAGGGCTCCTCGAACATATTGATGCCGTGATCCTCAATGAGCTTTCCGATCTCGGTTCCTTTGCGGCAGTCGTAAGAGCCGTTTGCGTCGGCGTAAATAGTGATCTTGTCGCCAAGGGCCTTTCTGACGATACGAATGAGGCCCTCGCTTCGGCCAGGCATCGAGTCGGCGTTATTTCTCATGCGTCCGCCGACCTTGAACTTGACGGCGTGGGCTCCTTTTTCGACGTGCTTCATGAGGATAGCGACCTCCTGCTGGGCAGTTGTGTTGCGATTGCCGCTGGCGGCGTAGACGGCAATATCATGGTTGACCACACCGCCGAGCAGCTCGCCCACCGGCTTTGCCTCCATCTTTCCGAGGAGATCGAGCAGGCTGAATTCGACCCATGCGACGCAGCACCATAGGGCGAGGTTGGCGAGTTTGTAGTTGCTCTTATAGAGGTACACGCCGTCGATGAGCGATTCGAGGTTGCGGGCGTCTTTGCCTATAAAATATGGGATGACCAGTTTCTGCAGGATCGGGTAGAGATAATCAGCGCGACTATTTGTGACGGCGACGCCGACTGCGCTGTCGGTCGAACGGGCGCGGACGAAGTGGTTCTTCTTGCCCCGCAGTAACTCGATCGATGCGATTTTCACCGGGGACTTGACCGATGAGAGCTTGAGAATCGGGGCGGCGGCGGCCTTATCCAACTGAGGAATAGTTGTTTTGCGATATCGGGCGGCGGAGACAGGGCTCTGAACTGCGGCCAGGGCGGCAGCGCCAAGGCTTGATTTGATGAAACGACGACGGTTGAAGTGCATTGTTAAGACTCCTTAAAATCACAATGTTCCCAAAAGCTGACTCCTCTCCGAAGTTGCTCGACAAATTATAACCCCTCCTCTCTACCCCGTCAATTCCTGTACCCGCACGGGCGGGTAAGAGCAAAAATCCATTTTTTCAAATTTTTTTTATCTCTTTCCACATAAGCACTTACAAATTTATACCATTTCGAAAAACCCACGTTTTTCGCTCCATTTGCGCACGTCCGCCCTAATTATAGAGGGTCGCGTTCTTTTCGAACCACCCTGTAAAAACCAAATTGTCAATTAGGAACACTCGTAATGGTTGCCGAAGCTCAAACTTGTGCCATAGGTATAATCACCATCCTCAACATCCTCGTCGCTCTACATTTGTCGGGAGTCCTCTACAAATCCACCCTTTTTATGCAAAACAAACCCAATTTGCCAAATGCTCAAATGAACGTAAGTGAAGATTATACAGAGGATTATGAAAATAAATGCCTTCGCAGACGCCGGAAAAACAAAGCCAAAACAAAGCCAAACAAAGCCAATTCGAAGCCAAATCAAACCCAATTTCAAAAGGGGCTCCCAGCCCTCCTTTGGCGATATACGACATACGAAATACGAGCGACGAACTACTGTGTCTGGGTTACCCTCTTAGAGCTAACGTTTCTGGTTTTTCCATCTTACGCAGTGGAAAAATTGCATCCTACCCCTTGCTTCCGGCCAAAGACACGAAGACATTCTTGTTTGATTTCGAGGTTTTCGCAGGCAACAGCGGAGGCCCAGTCTACTTCGTGGACAAAGGACGAAGGTACGGTGGAACTATCCACCTGGGAGAGACTATTCAATTCGTTGCAGGGATTGTAACACGACAGCATAAGAAACTCCGCCTTGCAGTTGTCGTGCCAGCTCACTTCATCAAAGAAACGTTGGCTCTCCTTGATAAGAAATAGGTCGATAAGGCAAGTCAACAATCACAGGGAATTAAAGTTGTCCGGCCATATAATACCCAAACCCCCCGAAAAAAATGGGGCAGTCCCGCACTTGCCGCCTTTCAATTGATAATTGATTAATGATTATTGATTCCTTCGACTGCGCTGCCCGCACTAAATTACCCCGCACCAAGTTACGCCAGTTTGCTACTTGGAGCGGGACACGGCGGCAGAGCCTATTTAGTACGGGGCAAGCAGAATGACCGGAGGAATGTCAAATCATTCGGCGTTGCACAGTTATAGTCCACAGTCCTATGGACTCCGTACGGAGGACGCCCCACAACGGCGGGACTCCTGCCGTAGGGCATTCGCCGTCGTGGGACATCACGAGACAGGAAATAGGTTTGACAATGCCTGGCTGGTTTCTGTAAAATGAGGTGTCAATGCCGTTTTTGCGGGCGTAATTCAGTGGTAGAATGTCAGCTTCCCAAGCTGGACGTCGTGGGTTCGAATCCCATCGCCCGCTTTTTTATAAACTTCTTTGTGTGCTCTGAGTGTTTTTTCCTATTCGATAGGTCTCGCACCTTTCAAGTAAACCCTTTCACCACGTTCGGCTGCTATAGGGCCGAGCTTGACTAACACAACTCGTTTTGAAGCGTCATAACACCAACCTATTGTCTCGTTCTCAAGTTCTCCCTGAGAAGCGTACCGTTTTATTATTCTTCCTCCCATTTGCACCTCGCTGGGTGAGACAACATCGTTGACCTTTAAGACGTAGGATTTATCCAATCCGCTTCTGTACGCTCCTCTGGCAGGGCCTATATCAATTATTATTCCGTCTTCGGCCTCCACGCAGACAAAAGTGGTCAAGGCAAAGATGCCCTGCTCATAGTCGCAAGTTGTGCCGTCATCGTCATAAAGAGTGAAACTTGACGTTCCGGCAGGATAGATGTCGAGGGTCAATGGGTCGGTCGGTTTTTCGCCGACGTAGTTCATCACCGGCGCCATAGGGATAATCGCTCCTGCCTTGACGAATATCGGTATCCTGTCGGGCGGTGCGTGGTATATCATATTTTTTGGACCTTTATACCTGTCGCCGGTTGCGTAATCAATCCACTGACCCGCCGGCAGGTAAATCTCTCTTGAATCGGATTCGGTACAAATAGGGGCAACTAACAACTCCCTGCCTAAGAAATACTGAAGGTCTTTATCATAAACCTGCGGGTCCTGCTGATACTCCAATACCATAGCCCTCGCTACGGGCACTCCGGTCTGATTTGCCACCCAGGCATAAGAATAAATATAGGGCAACAGGCGATAGTGCAGTTTGGCGTAAAAACGGTAGCTATCTTCGGCCTGCGTCCCGAGGTCCCAGGGCAAGACGGTCCAGCTTTGACAGACGGGGCTGAGAAGTCCGAATTGCGCCCATCTTGTATATAAGTGGGAGTCCTTTATGTTCCTTTTGGCCGGGATGTCGGGGGCGTAGTATCCGAACCCGCACAGGCCCATATTCTGTGCGCTCTTAATAACTTCCTGAAGGGCCTCAAAGGTGAGTCTATAGTCGCCCGACCATGTAACAGGATACCGTTGTGTGCCGGCGGTAGCGATGCTGCTCCATATCATACCTCTGCCTTTTGTGTAATCTTTTACCGCTTCAAAGGTTGTTTTTAGATTCAACAACCTGTGAAGTATACGCATCTCGTCCAGATTTCTTCCGTTGTGGAATATGGCCCTTCTCGCCGTCCCCAAGTCACCGGTGTGGTCCAGCTTGAAGGACTTAACGCCTATGTCAACCAGCGGCTTATGCTGCTGTTTCCACCACTGTGCGGCCTGGGGATTGGAGAAGTCCGGCACCGCCGTCATACCTCGCTTACCATACGAGACGAGACAGATAGAGCCATCCGGATTCTTTAAGAAATAGTCGCGCTCAGCAGCATAGTCGTAGAATTCGCCGACATCCGGGTTAACCAGGGCGGTCTCCCAGACGGAAAACTTAAAGCCATCGGCGGCGAGTTTGGATATCATTGCCTTTGGGTCAGGGAATTGGCGATTGTCCCATTTAAAGTCAACGTAACCACGTGGGTTTTGGGGATATGCCTCGAGTCCGTGTCCCTGTCCTAGATATTTCGAGCCCTTATTTAGCCAGCTTGAATCTGCGTGGAACACATCGCAGGGAATGTCTTTTTCTCTATACATCCTGCTGTAATCTTCGATTTGCTTTTGGTCCCAGTAGCCGGCCTGTCGCGTTCCGAACCCCCATTTCGGAATCAGAGGTGTTCGCCCCGTAAGCTCTGTGTATCGACCCAAAATCTGTTTGAAGCTTGGGCCGTAGATAAAGTAGTAATCGAGCTGCGGGTCTCTCGTCTCAAAGGAATAATGGTCCGACGCCTCACAGCCCATTCTAAATACGCTGTTATACGGGTGTATGCTGTTAAGAAATATGCCGTAGCCGTTTGTGCTCATAAAGAAGGCGACTCTTCTGCCTACGATGCCGATTTTCTGTTTTCGCTTATCCAAAAGATTAAAAAACTGCTCCTCAAAGCCGTCTCTTCCACCGATACCCGCCGCCGCACCGAACCCGAAGAAATGCTCATCGCTGCCGAGCTTCATAAACGCATAGACCTGAGAACGGTCGCGTCTGATACCGTCGGAACTTTCCTGTAGGACTGCATTGCCGTCTCGGTCGTATATGGCGAGCCGAAAGGGGTCCTTCTTTGCCGTTACTTTGAGAGCTTCGGTCTTTATTACAATTTGCTCGTTTTCCTCTGATACGGCGAACTCGGTTTTGTCCCAATCGTGTTTAATTACGACGTATTCTTCTCCTGGGACAATCTCTGATGTGGATGAGCGTATCCTCAGCACATCGGGCGTGCATACGTCAATTTTTACAAACACCTTCCGGTCTCTGTCCGAGCTGCATATAAAATCGACCGCCATATCTTGCTTTTGGTAGGATACAAGTCCCCGGACACTTTCATATTCCTCACCATAAGCAACAAGGCCATTTGAGATTACTACAAGCACCACTGAAATAATTGTTAACTTTGTCCTGTACATAATTGCTTCCTTTAATTTTTTATTTATTCTATTCTCCAATTTCTTTCTCACAACCTGATATTTCATTATCCTTCATCTCCACGCGCGAGGAATATTTACCAATACACACGGCAGCGACCTGATTGCCTTTCCCCGTGGAGCGAATAACATTGTTTTCGATAGCAATATCGCCAGTTCTTCCGCCGATATAAAATCCGTATGCTTCAGATGAAGGGGTCCCATTGTTTTCTATAACATTATTTCGGAATGTATTTCTGTGGCCGCTGTTTTGTTCTGTCTCGTCACGGAAGTTTACCCCGTGCTGGCCATTTTCGTAAATATGGTTATTTTCGAAGATATTATCTGTATCCTGATGACCGATTGAAATCCCATATCTGCCGTTTGAATAAATGACATTATCTTTGAATATTCCGTTCTGGACCCGCCAGCAGAGAAATATACCATCGTACCTGTTATGATGACTTACACAGTTCTCTACGATAGTATGGTCGGAACCTGTTCCGGGATGAAAGCCAAGGCCGTTTCCGTAGCAGGCCTCACAATTTCTTACTGTAATATTTTCAGTTATTTGCCAGCTGAATGAGTCACCATTGAACTCATTCGTTTTCACCCCTTCAATAATACAATTGCGGGATTTATGAAGATAGATCCCGCCAGCTCGACATCCATTTATATAATCGCTGGTGTTTTTGTTGCCTTCTACAACAAAGTTTGCAATCCGAACATTCTCAACCCCAATCCCTTCCACGACAGAGCAGGCATTTGAAATCGTTCCACTTTTGGAAGCAATGTAGTCACGCACGGCACTATTATCAAAATAAATTACATTTCCGACAATATCAGTGATTTTTGCCGTCGTAACCATCCACCCTTCTTTGTGCTCATCATCAAACATCTGAATGCCCATTCCAACCTTGAAGCCGCTTACATCCTTCACAGTTGCCTTCAGCATCCCGTAATCAACATCGGCAATAAAATTTGTTCTGAATCCATCACATTTTTGTAACGTCGTCTCCTTGCCCGAACCAATTAAAGTGATATTGCTATACAGCCGAACAGGCGAAATAACAAGAAATCTACCAGCAGCTAATTTCACTGAACCGCCACCTCTCGCATTAATTGCATCGAGAGCAATTTGAATAGCATCTGAAGTATATCCTTTTATATCCGCTTGCCGGCCACCTACCGTGATAACCTGTTCCTTATGTTTAGGACTTACCAATCCTTCAACTTTTGAAGTTGCCTGTCCTGAAAGAGTCTCTGAGAAAATAACAAGGAAAGCTGCCGCCGCAATTACCCTACAAAGCAATCTACCTTTCATAATATTGGGTTTCCTGTTTATCTTAGTTTTAAGAAAAAATTTCTTTCAACTTTCCAACAAACTCAACAACGGCAAAATAAGTGGTCAGCAATGAAAATAAGAACACAAGAGCAATTCCGATATTCATTTTCTTACCGGCAACGTGCTCACCCATAACCGGTTTTCTATTTATGAGAATCCAGATTGGAATGACCACGGCAGGCAATATACAGGCCTGGAAGGCCTGCGAGACTACCATCAGTGCCGGCGGCCGTTGTTCCATAAATTGCATCCCGAAGCAAAACAATATGCCGACGAACCCGAGAATACGAAACAGAGGAGAGTGAATGTTTCGCTCTCTGCCGGTATAATCGCAAATCAGCCAGGGGGCAATCAGGACGATTGGGAAGACCGTGGAAAGCCCGGCGCCGGTAATACCAAGTATAAGAATAAATGCAGCGGCCTTACCACCCAGGGGCTCCAGAAGACCAATCATCTCGACTGTATCCTGCAAGCTCTGGCCCTTGACATACAAAGTCCCCGCCGCGACAGCCATAATGATTCCACTAAGAAATAACATCATAGCAGCAGAGACAAATGCGTCTTTTTTCTCGTCCTTGAGATTATCAACTCCCCAGCCCTTTTCCGCTACCACGATGCTTCGCATAACAAAAACCGCCGCCGAACAGGTTGTCCCTGCAATGCCTGCTACCAGTAAAAACGCACTCTGGTCACCCTTGAGCTCAGGGATGCGCGGCACGAGCCCCTTGACAATAACGCCCAGATTCGGCTTAACCATAATAAAGACGGTGAGAAAAGACAGCCCCATTAAAATGACAAAAAAGGTGAGTACTTTTTCAAATACCGTGTACTTTCCACACCACAGCAGTAAGTAAAGGCCAATGGCAAGAACAAAGGTAATCCAGAATGTGCTGAAGCCCTTCTCGCCGCCAAAAATGAGGCGCGAGCCCTCGCTGAGCAAATCGGAAACAATTCCCATAATTCCCATAAGGGCCATAATTTCACCAATGATAAGCGCGATAAGAAGATATATGGCCAGCGGTTTGCCGACCTTAAAATTGTTTTTGATATTGTATAAAGCCGTTCTTCCCGTAACCAGCGTCATCTGGCCGTAAGCCACCATAAGGACATAAGTGAAAATACAGGAAAGTAACAGTGCCCAGAACAGGTCCATTCCATAATTGGCCCCTGTCTTGGCCATTGTAGTAACGCTGCCGGTGCCGATGTTGTAGCCGATAAGAAAAAGCCCCGGCCCAACCGCCAACAACGCCAGTCCTATCTTCCTCAATAACGACGTTTTCGCCTCTGTTTCCATAATCCAATCCTTTATATTATTTAAAAAGTATTTCCCTCGCTTACTAAATCGTGCCCAGATTATGGACTGTCGGCTGAGAATTGTCAATCGATTATTGATTATTTTCTATTGCCACCACCAACAATAGGCGGACAACAAACAGATGTGTCAATTATCGAACATTTTACTCGTGCCGCAGGGACTCAATCGGGTCCATATTGGCAGCTCGACAGGCGGGATATAAGCCGAAGGTTATTCCTACGGCCGCACTGATACCGAAGGCCAGCACTAACGAATAGCCCGTAATGACGGTGGGCATCCGGCCGAAATGGGTTACCAGAGATGGTATAACAGAGCCGAGAATAATCCCCAAAACTCCTCCAAGCAGCGTTAAAAGCAGGGTCTCCGAGAGGAATTGAATGATAATGTCACGTTTGGTGGCACCGAGCGCCCGGCGAATGCCAATCTCACGTGTGCGCTCAGTGACGGTTGCCAGCATAATGTTCATAATTCCTATCCCGCCGACCAAAAGAGAAATTGCAGCGATTGAGCCAAGAACAATGCTAAATATCCGTCTTGTTCGTGCCGCCTCACGCAGTAACTCCAGTGGGACTACTATCTGGTAGTCCTGCTTATCGTGAAGCCGGGCTAATAATCCGTCCAGCACGTTGTAAGTCGGCAGGACCTGCTCGTTTGAAGCGACCTTTACAATAATTTTCTGCAGTTCGACTTTTTCCACGCTTTGACTTCCGCCACTAAAGCTTGCTGTCAGCTCGGTGAACCGAGACTTGGCGGTTGTCAAAGGAATATAAATATTTCCCACAACACCGCCACTGTCTCCACTTACTGCAGCTGCCCCCTTTGCGAAACTATCCGTCATCTTTTCGGTCGCCGCCTGGGTGGCTATTCCTACCACTCGGTAATAACCGCCATAGATTCTCACATCCAGTCCGAGAGGGTCGTCAAAGACAAAGAGCTGCCGAGCCACCAGGTCATCAATAACACAAACCGCCAGTTGATGATGCAAATCAGTGCTGCTTAAAAACCTGCCCCGCATCAACCGAACCGGCGAAATCTCCGTGTACCATGGAACCGTTCCCACAATCTTTATAGTTGTCTTGCGATTGAGGTATCGCGCTTCCTGGTCTATCTCGCGTATGGGTACAGCTACCTGGACGTTAGGTATTATGCTGCGAATAGACTCGGCGTCGGCATACGTCAGGCCGAAACTGGCAATGGTTTCGACGTCGCCGGTGTCGGTTTGCTTCTTGGGGGGCTTGACCGTTTCAATAATCAGATTCGTGCTGCCAAGCCGTGCTATGGCCTGCTGTGCCTCCTGGCTTGCTCCCTCGCCTATGGCCAGCATTGCAATAACAGAGCAGACGCCAAAAACGATACCCAGCGTCGTCAGTGTGGAACGCAGCCGATGCATCCACAAACTTTTTACGCCTAACTTAAATGTTCGTTTTAATCGAAACAATAACATAATAAATTTACGCCTTGTTATTGAGCTCTTGCTCAATCCGCCCGTCAAGCAGCTTTATGATTCGCTGTGCTCGAGCAGCAATTTCGGTATCGTGGGTAACAACAATCAGCGTTTTGCCCTGTTTATGCAAACGGTCAAGAACGTTTAAAATCTCAGCGCCGCTGGTTGAGTCAAGATTGCCGATTGGTTCATCGGCAAGGATTATTACCGGGTCGTTTGCAAGCGCCCTTGCGATAGCGACGCGCTGCTGTTGGCCTCCGCTTAACTGTGAGGGTTGATGTTTGAGCCGGTCACCAAGACCGACCATTACGGCCAATTCCCTGGCACGGGCGGCACTTGCCTGCTCGGAAAAGCCCTGGTAAAACATCGGAAGCTCTATGTTCTCTATAACATTTAATTGGCCGATAAGATTGTAAGATTGAAATATAAAGCCGATACTTTTACCACGAATTAGCGAAAGCTGGTTGTCGTCAAGTTCGGAGACGTCCTTTCCACCCAGCCAGTATCGGCCGCTGGTGGGTTTGTCAAGGCAGCCCAGCAGGTTAAGCAAAGTTGATTTTCCCGAGCCGCTGGGGCCCATAATGGCTACATACCGACCCTGCTCAATCTCTAAGTCCATATCCTGTAATGCGGGTAATTGAACCGAACCCAATTGATATGTCTTGCACAGTTTCTCGGTATTAACCACAGCCATCAGACTCAGACCTCGATGTTTTTACGCAGGTTAACCTTACTTCGGCAATTGAATTGGCCTGCTTTTACCCCTCTGGGCGGGTTGCTTCCAACTCGGTGATACGGGGCGGATTAAGCAGCACCTTCTCTCCCTCAGCCAGCCCGCTTTTGATTTCAACAAAATCGTTGTTAAACGCACCGGTCTCAACTTCACGTTTCTCAGGGCCGCTATCGGTCATCACATAGCACAGCTTTGTCCCCTCGTGCGTGACAACGGCCTGTATCGGCACACTGAGGACGTCCTGCAGTTCGTCAATAATCACTTCTACTTTTGCCGTCATACCGGTTTTGAGAGACTCGTGCGTTCCATCGACGCTCACATCGGTTCTGTAAACCTTGTGGTCAGGATTGATCCATTCTTCAGGGTCTGCCAATGGCGCTTTTTTCAACACCTTGCCGGTAAAGGTCTTATCCGGAAATGCCGCAACGGTTATCTTTGCCTGTTGGTCCGGCTGGACCTTATCGACCCAGGTTTCGTGGACTTTAATCTCTATTTTCATTGCCGTTGGGTCGGGTATCGATATAATCTTTTGGCGTTCCCTGATTTCCGCTCCTATCTCAATCGGCCTGTTTCTTCTCTCCCAGCTGCTTGCCATACTCGAAGCGTATACCACCTGCCCTGGTGCGGGGGCCCTTATCACACAAGCATCAAGCTGTTTTTGCAGTTTCTCCAGACGCTCCTTTTGCAAAGAATACGTTGCCTCGCGGCTCTTCAGCCTTGCCTGGGCCTGAGCCAGCTTCGAGCGTGCCTGTGCTTCTATCCGCTCCAATTCACGCTTGGCCTCGTTGTAATCGTTCAGGAGCTTCTCAACCTGTTTTGGAAATTCGTACTTTACAAACAGCTCTTTGGCTGTCTTCGCCTGCTCAAACTTGATTTCTTTGCGTTCTTTATCCAACGTATCTGCTTCCTTATCGCTAAGCGATACGTATTCTTTTTCGTGAAGTCTTTCTGTCCATTCCAGCTTGCTCCTGGCCAGCTCAAGCTCTTGTTGTTTGAGACGGATATCTCCGTCCAGCTCGCGCAGTTTCTGCAAGGCCTCACCCCTAAGGCCAGGATTATCAATCAGTGACGCAATTGCATCGTACTCAGCCCTTGGGGCCATCTCGGATGAGATAAGTTTTTCAGCCAAAATCTCACCGAGGTATTTCTGCAGATCTATCAGTGCAAATCTGACCTTCATCCGGCCTGCCTGAATGTCACTGGTATTTTGCTTCTCCTGGATGTCAAGCGCCTCCTTCGCTTCGGTAAGCTCTGCCTCCGACCTTAAAAATGTGATCTCCTGTTGTGTCAATTTTTCCTTTATGTCTGAAGAATCCAGCTCGACAAGAACTTTATTATTAACATCTTCAGGCGTAACAGTTGTTCCCTCGTCAACGATGCTGATTATAGTAGTCTGTCCTTCCACCTCGGACTTAATGTCTATAGAGTTGAGCGCCTTAATATCGCCGCTTTCCGTTACGGTGATAGGCAAATCACCGCGAGTTACCGTGAACAGTCCTGCTTGTCCTTCGGGATTATCAGGGCTGGCTGGTGTCCAGTGTGAAAATACAAACGCACCAATACCGGCAACCGCAATTACAGCGGCGCAAATCAAAATCCAGCGAAGCCATCTTGCAAATCCCGATTTACCCCCCTGCTTTACCGCACTGCCCGCCTTCATTATATTATCCTGCCTCGTCCGCTGATTGCTGCCACATACCGTCCGGCCTGACCTGCAAAACACCAATATCTCGGAAAAAGCTTAATTTCGCAGTTGCGTGCCCTATTAAAGCGGATGTGACAGCGTTTTGCGCCTCTAATAAAGCATCCTGGGCCTCCAGCAAATCCCGCGTGGTTGACCGCCCAGCCTCTAATAACAATGCAGTGCTCTCAACACGTTTCTCGGCTAAATCTAAACTGCTTTTTTGAATCCGGTATCGTTCCGACGCCTCCTGCAGCTGACGATATGCCTGGCGCACGCCTAATTTAACCTCGTCCTCCTTGTTTTCATATTCCCGCTGGGTCTGCTGTAACGTTATCACTGCCTCGCGATAGGCGTTGCGCTCGGTTTTTTGGTCCAACGGCAAATCAGCTTCAAGACCCAGCTCGTAAGTACCCTTGTGAAACTGCAACCTGCTAAAGTCGGTCTTTTCCGTCGAATTTACACCGATGTTGCCAATCAGATTAAGCTCGGCACCGAGGCCGTCGGCGGCCACCATAACCTTGCGCACCGCATCATCAATTCTGTCTTTGCTGTTGGCAAAATCCAGACGCTGAAGTAATGCCGTTTCAGTTGCTACATGCAATGTATAATCAGGTTCGCTTATCCCGATTTCTTCCAACGCCTTTAACTCGTTCTGGTCCAGCTCTATGTCAGTATCGGTTGGTACAGATAACCTTATTTTGAATTCATCGAGCTGCTGTTTATATCTTTGCTGGGCCTGCACATATTGGTCTCGTGCTCTTAGCACATCCTGTTCCGCCTGGTCCACTTCGAAACGGTTTCTTCGGCCGGCTTCAGCCTCCATCTCCAGGCGCTCTTTTGATTCAACTCGCCTTTTATAATCGTTCTCGGCGTTGGTCACCTCGTCCCTTCGCTGCAGGACGCGGTAATAGTCGTTTACAATCGAGACCACGAAGGTTTTACGATAGCGGCTGAACAAACGTATCTGGTATAAAACATTTCGCTCGGCCTGGGTGAGGTTTTCGCGGGCGACCTTGCCGGCACCGGCACCCAGCAGAGGCACAATTACCCTGGCGCTTAAAACCGAGGCCAGTGTAGTGTGAGGGTCGCCGGTAAAAAAACGTGCCCAGTCTAAAGCAATTCCGGTGGCAATCAATGTTCCGTCTTCTAACAGATGCGTTTGCTCAAAACCTATATCTTTATTAGTTTCTCCGCCCTCTATGCTCACGGATTCATCATCGCCTTCCCTGGTGTATCCGCCGTCGATGGTTGCAAACCACCGTCGTGCGTAGTTATGCCGTTCCAACGTCAAATCGAGCGCCGTCAGGTAAAGCGATTCTTTTCGCGTTTGATATTCACGATTATGCGCAGTGGCCGTTGCGACCGCCTGTGCAAGAGTTATAACGCCGGAAGATGGTATGGCCTTTTCAGTTTGGATGTCGTTTGGTGATGGTTCTGTATCGCTGATTGTATAATTGGCCCTTTGGCCGAAGCTGTCCTGCCATTTGCCATCGATAATCCTATATACCTCTTCATCGGCTTCGGCTTTATAGTACTCCTTGCTGCACGCTCCGGCCATACCAAGCAACACGGCGGCACACAGTCCCCACCATAAAATCGTTAGCGAGCGAAATTTACAAGACATAGAACCCTTCTCCCACATAGCTTCTGCAATACTCATGCATTTGTTAGGCAACAATGAGTTAAGACGGTGTTTGGAGTCGTTTTATTGCGTGAACCCATCTCCATTTCGCACAACACCGCCTTAGTTACATCCCTGTCTTTGTTTCTATGTCATTATACAATAAAAAGTT
>Ga0315533_1002342_pt1 | contig 13315 bp, 15 predicted proteins | sample SalMarSW160130MG_FD_203081 | JGI IMG/M metagenome (GOLD analysis project Ga0315533, IMG submission 203081) | Salt marsh sediment microbial communities from the Plum Island Ecosystem LTER, Massachusetts, United States - Salt Marsh Sediment SW1601-30 ...
GGAGGAGGCTTTATCGGTGCAGAATTTGCCGATGAATGTCGGAAAAATCGACACATTAAAATTACAATAGTAGAGATGCTCTCACATTGTCTGATGTTAACCTTCGATGAGGACCTCTGTGCCGTTGCGGAAGGTATAGAGAAGGAGTATGGAATTAATATTTTGGAGCCCGAGAAAGTTGAGTCCTTCATTGGGGATAGTGTGGTGAAAGGAGTAAAACTTGCTAGCGGAAGAGAAATAGAGGCGGATACTGTGATTCTCGGTATTGGTTGTGCCGCGAACACAAAGCTCGCCGAAAAAGCAGGTCTGGAATTAGGTCCGACAAAGGGCATTCAAGTTAACCGTTATATGCATACTAGTGACGAGAACATCTTCGCTTGCGGTGATTGCACTGAAAAGGTGTCCTTTTTCGATGGCAAACCATCTGGCCTAAAGCTTGCTTCGACAGCGACCAGAGAAGCACGGATAGCAGGGGCCAACTTGTTTGGGACGCGACGAATTAATGAGGGCGTGATAGGTGTTTTTTCCACCGTCTTGGGTGATACTGCCTTTGCTCTCGCCGGACTCTCAGAGAGGGAAGCCAAGCAGAAAAGCTATAATGTTGTTGTGGGGGAATCGGAGGGGCCAAACCGTCATCCTAGTGGCATGCCAGAAATGGCTAATTTAAAAGTTAAGCTGGTTTTTGAGAGAGGCACCGGTATAATTCTCGGAGGACAAGTCATGGGAGCTAAGTGCAGTGGAGAGCTGATAAATGCCATCAGCGCTTGCATTCATGAGAAAATGACCATTGATAATATTGCTACCTTCCCCATGGGGACACATCCGGCGTTGACTGCTTCACCAGTCGCTTACCAACTTACTAATGCAGCGGAAATGGCTATCAAGGCGATGAAATCAGACTAAAACTTAGGATAAAAAGTTGTTTGCTATGTTGCCTAACGAGACTTTCATATACAAGGGATACATCCCATTTTCTTCTGAATACGACAGGGAATGGTTGAACCAGGTCAATAATTCGGTAATTTTTAGCGAAAAACCTATGAGATCTGAGGAGTTTCTTAACCATATGGTTGAGGCTTTAGGTATTATTTTAGCTATTATTATAGATAGAAGTCTTAAAGGAAGACCTCGTAGAATGGATAGCTAAACCATAAGAAAAATTAGGATGTATTTATATTACTTAAAATAGTTAAAGTGTGACAAAGACCGTCTCCTGTCACATATTGATGATATAATGTAATGAGACAATTGATTTCGTATAAAAACCCTGGCTTTGGTTAAAAAAGCAAGTAAAAATTGTATTAAAATCATTAATACAAGGAGAGAAACTATAATGAAAAAAGTAAAGTTGGGAATTATTGGTTGCGGAATTGCTGCTCAAAGTTTACATTGGCCTGCATTACAAAAACTAAAAGATAAATTCGAAATTACAACTATTTGTAATCATACTGAAAAAAAAGCCAAAGATTTTTCTAAAATATTGGGTGGGGTACCCTATGTTCTTGATTATCACCATCTTCTACAAAGAGCTGACGTAGAAGCTGTAGATATAGCTCTTCCTATTCAGCTTAATTGTCAAGTTACTAAGGATGCCTTAGAAACCGGTAAACATGTAATAGTGGAAAAGCCTTTAGCTGCTAATTTGTCAGAAGCTAAAATGATGTTAGATTTTGAAGATAAATATTCCCTGGTTATGATGGTAGCTGAAAATTACCGTTATCGCTCCATCTTTCACCGGGTTAAAAATTATTTACATCAAGGTAAAATTGGAGAGCCTTATGCGGTATTTTGGAATGGTTTTACTCTAAATACTTTGAAGAATAATAAATATGCTCAAACAAAGTGGCGTATAAATCACCAATATAAAGGAGGATTTGTTACCGATGCAGGAATTCATTATATAGCAGCTTTGAGAGATATGTTCGGTGAAATTAATTATGGGATTGCTTTTACCAAGAGGGTGAATCCTAATATTGGTGAAATGGATTCCATGAGTTTTCAATTCCGCACGGATAAAAATATTTATGGGGTATTTAATGCGTTTTATAGTTCAAAAGGTTATGAACAAGATTGTATTTTAATTTCTGGCTCAGAAGGAAGTATCTTGATTGAAAATAATAAACTTACTTTGAGAGGCGAAGAGGGAATAACATTTGAGGAAGTAATAGAAGATGACCAGGGGTATAAAGAAGAGTTTGAAGATTTTTATAGAGGAATACGTTTAGGGGAAAAAGTAAAAAGTTCATTTTCTGAAGGTTATAAAGATTTACAGGTTATTATTGGAGCGATAAATTCTACCAGTAAATGGAAAAATTTAGAATTAAAATGATTTGAAGGAAAATATAAAATTGTATCAACATTTGAATTAAAAATGATTAATCATACCAGTAAAATTAATCAATTTAAAAAAAATTATACTCCATGAGTTTTAAAGGCTAATGTAATATCTGAAAATGCAGCCATTAAAAATGGGAGTAATCTATGATAAAATATGTAATCATTTTATTATTTATAGCTCTATTTTTCTTGTCTTCGATCTTTGCTGGACATGGTGGTTTGGAAGCGATAAACCAACTTGAACACAGGGGACGGTTCTCTGTTCCAGAAAAATAACCTTTTAGAAGGACAGTTTTACTAATAACATTAAAAATTTGTCTCCCGTAAATTCTCGTACCATGGAAAATTTAATATTTATAAAGACGGCTTACCTGTAGAAATTTCTTTGTAGGTTCAGTTTGCTCTTAAATTCGCTAGATAGATAATAAAAAAAAATAGAATGAGGTAATCAAAAATGGTAAATTATTTAGATGTTTTAGCGGCTTATTCCAGGGTGACAAAATATAAAAATCCTACTTTATTGCAATATTCCGCAACATTAAGTCGAATGACCGGGAATCAGATCTATTTAAAACCTGAAAACCTTCAAATAACCGGCTCTTTTAAGCTTGGTGGGGCTATAAATGTCATCTTTAATTTAACGGATGAACAGAAGAAAAAGGGAGTAGTGACCTGTTCTGCAGGTAATTGGGCACAGGCAGTTGCTTACGCTTCCCGGATTTTAAAGGTCAGAGCAGTCATTGTTATGGCGGAAAATGCTTCCCAAACAAAAATAAATGCTACCAGGGGATATGGAGCGGAAGTAGTAATATATGGAAGAAATTCCAATGATGTCATCAACAAATCGATGGAAATAGCCAAAGCTGAAAACCTTACTTTACTCAGTCCTTTTGAGGATGATTATTTAATTGCCGGACATGGAACGATAGGTTTAGAGGTGATGAAAGAGAAGCCGGATACGGAAGTTATTTTTTGTCCTATTGGCGGAGGGGCACTTATTTCAGGTATTGCTCTGGCCATTAAGGCAAAAAATACCAAGGTGAAAATAATAGGGGTAGAACCGGAAAATGCCAATGCCATGTGGCTTTCTCTTAAACAAAATAGTATAATGGAAAAAGAAAATGTAAATACCATTGCTGACGGCCTGGCGTTAAAAAAACCTGGTATCAAGCCATTTAATATAGTGCGTAAATATGTAGATGACGTCGTTTTGGTTACAGAGGACGAGATAAAAAAGGCGCTTGTTTTTCTCCTGGAGAGGGCAAAATTATTGGTGGAACCATCAGGAGCAGTGAGTGTTGCTGCAGCCATTTCTAATCAATTGAATATGAAAGATAAAGAGGTGGTTGCTATTTTAAGTGGGGGAAATATTGACCTTGATAAGCTTAATCAAATTTTAAAAGAAGAAATATCATCAATCAAAGAATAATGTCATAACTGTTTATAAAAATATTAAGATTAATTGAAAAAGGAGAAGGCAATGAAAAAAATAATATATAGTGATGTAGCCCCCAAACCTTTAGGGGTGTATTCTCAAGGTACGGTTGGTGGAGGGCTTATTTTTGTGTCCGGACAAGTTCCGGTTGACCCAAAAACAAGTAAATTTATAGAGCAGGATATCAAAAAACAAACCAGGCAGGTATTTAAAAATATAGAGAAAATTTTAGCAGCAGAGGGTGCTGGATTTAAGGATATATTAAAAATTAGTGCCTTTCTTTTAAACATCAATGATTTTAAAGGAATAAATGAGGTATTTCAAGAATTTTTTCCTGTTGAACCACCTGCTCGAACCACCATTACTGTGAAAGCATTCCCCCCGGGTGTTTTGGTTGAAATTGATGCCATTGCCTTAAAACCGTAAAAGAGTATATATCTAAAAAAGAATGCCAGAAATATTTTTATGTAATAAATAGGAACACATCCCATTTTCTTAGATAATTTAATATTTTACTTTTAAATTAAATAAACAGGGAAGGTATACTAGGTCAATAATTCGCTAACTTTTAGCGGAAGACCTATGGGACCTGAGGAGTTTCTTAACCGGATGGTTAAGGCTTTAGGCATTACTATAGATAGACTTCCTAAAGGAAGACCTCGTAAAATGGAAAGCTAAACCATAGAAAAAATAGGATTTGTTCCCTGTCACATATAGGAGTCATAAAATTTTTCAATGAATTGATTTGTAAAATAAAAGGCTTCAAAAATGTTTAAAAAAGAAGAAATTTTATCTTTAACTAAATCATTTTTGAGATTATCAATTGCCCTAATTTTTTCCCTTGGTCTAATAATTTCTTATCCCAATCCATCTATTCTTGCCTCAGAGAATATTAGTGTAAAAAATTATATTAAAGATAAATTCCCTTCGCTAATATATAATATTTACCTCGCCTCTTTAGATGAACTTGACCAATACGAAAAAGAATTTATTGATATATTACAAAATCTACCGGAAGATACACAAAGATATTATGCTAAGGAAGTCTATAATAATGGTTTTACTCAAGAACTTCTCGAAAAAGTCAGAGAAGAAATAATAGCAGAAAAATCTTTAGCTAAATTGGAAGAAAAGGCAAGTGAAAAGTTGCCCGCAGTTGATAAAGAAATTGAACAATTACCTATTAGGATAGGAAAATTATCACTTAAAGAAAAAATAGCTTATCGTTTTATTTTTAATGAGAAAAATACTTATAAATACTGGTATAACAGATTTTTATATTGTGGGGTAGATTTAGAACGCTCTCGGAGAGTAATATCCCGAATAAAGAATTTTTACCATTGGTGTGATGAATGGTTAAAAGAAGGAGAAAATCTGGAAAATATTGCTCAAGAGGCTCTTTCTGCAGGAAATATTTATACTGCAAAATATTTATTTCACGAAGCAGCAGGGTGCTTTTTTGTAGGCCAGCTTCCTTATTATATAGATATTAGAAAGAAGAACGAAGCTCTGGAAAGAACAAGAGAAAATTATAAACGAGCCATTGAATTATATCCCGAAGAAAAAAGACCAATAAGAATAGAAATACCCTTTCGAGAGACTTTCATTCCTGGTTATCTCCGACTTTGTAGCCAACCCAATAGACCGCTCATAATTCTTATTGATTCACTTGACAGTATAAAAGAAATTGAAAGTCATTATTTTGGAAATTTATTATTAGAAGTTGGTTTTAATGTTTTTGCTTTTGATGGTCCAGGACAAGGAGAAATGTGGAAAAACATGAAAATGATCCCTGACTATGAAAAAAGCATCATCACTGTTATTGACTGGTTTGAAGAGGATAATAAATACAATATTGATTTTAAAAAAATAGCAACTTATGGCATAAGTCTTGGGGGATATTTTTCATTTCGAGCAGCTGCTCTTGATAAAAGAATTTGTTGTGCTGTAGTAATCAGTGGACCCGGTTATTTCCCTGATTTTTCAGAATTAAAGAAAGTAAAAAGGGGACTCTTCTACACTACAGGCACAAATAATCTAGAAGAAGTTAAATCTTTGTGGGGTAAAATAAATATTGAAGAAGTGCCACAATTAGACCGTTCCCTTCTTGTAATCCACGGAGAAGAAGATAAGACTATTCCCATAGAACATGCTTATTACATTATGGATTGGGCAATAGGAGAAAAAGAATTAAAATCCTACCCTGAAGGTAAACATTGTTGTGGTAATTTTTTAGATGAAATAATCCCCTACTCCGTTGATTGGCTCAGAAAACATTTATTGGAATAACTAATTATTACTCTAAGGATATCAAGTATAAGACAAGGTAAGACAAAGGGACGTTTCATTTGTCTTACGGAAAAGATTCTGAAAAAGATAGAAAGAGAAGAGCCCTGGAAGCATATGCAACCTCTAGATGGGCAGACCTAAGACAAAGGAGTAAAAATGCTTATGTTCGGGATATTATAGTATTGGGAGATTTCAATTTACCGAAAGTCGAGCCTGGTGATCTGATCTATTCAGCTTTAAGAAGAAGGGGGCTACGTCTTCCTTTACATTCTACCAGAATTTACTCTAACCTATCCAATGATAAAGAATATGATCAGATCATGTTTTTCCCCGGTCATACTAAAGAAAATTTTACGGGTAATATGGGTATTTTTGATTTTGATGGAGCACTTTTTCCCGAGTTATGGCAAACCAGAACCGAGAAGCAATTTAGGTCTTTTTTAAGATCTTATATTTCTGATCATCGTATTTTGTGGGCAGAATTTAAAATTTGAAGCCTAATCTCTACAAATCCTTTAATTTATAAATGTTTCGTAGTTCTTCAATAATTTGTTTCCAAATAGAGAAGGTTAGGGGAGCCAAGAAAATAACACGTCCTTTGTCTTTTTTGATTGAAAAAGAAGGATTTTTAAAAGGTTTGTAGTATAGTAAATATAACAAGATATTGAAAGTTAATTTTATAAATAATTAAGAGGAAGATAAAATGTAAGAGTTTTTATTTATAAGCAAAAATTCAACTGTTGATTTTTCTTTATAAAGTAATGCGACTTTTACAAATAATCTACAAGGATATAATAGACTATTAGATATTGAAACAGTACCTAGTGATTATAATATTTTTTAATCCCCGAAAATAGTTTAAAACATTGCAATATACCTTCTAAAAAATATCCCATTAGTGAAACCATAGATAAACTAAGAAACCTTCCTAAAGCATTTTTCAATCGAATTTAAATATAGTAATTCTTTAGGAAGGTAATAGAAGAGACTTTTATAATTTCTGTTCTTAGTCTTAGCAAATTTCACTTTCGATTAACTTATTTTATCCAGTATAGATTAGATAAAACGGCGATAAAAGAGTAAAGGAGTTGATAGTAAATGGAAACTTTGCTTTTAAAGATTAAAATTGCCGTGCTGTGGATCTTTCTGGCAGTGGGTATGTCAGCCTCAATGATATTGTGGTTTATGGAACCAGGTGCAATAGATGAAATAATGTCCGGGATGACGGAGGGGATGCAGATTACTACAGGATTATTGTTATTTTTCTCACTCTTCTGGTTGATTCCCTTGGTTATGGCGTTTTTGTCTGTAACCTTGAAGGATGTAGCAAATCGTAAAGCAAATATAATTCTAGGCATAATCTTTACAGTCTTTTACATCGGGCATTTATTTATGCATCTCATGAAAGGATCACTACCTCTTGATCACTTAGTGATGTGTATCTTATCGATTTTAATTCCAGCTTTGATCTTCTGGTATGCATGGAAGTGGCCTAAACAGAAAGTATGAGTTAATGATTTGATGAATAGAAAGTTGGTGGATAAATGATTCGTACTTTATATTTTAAGTTGGTTAAATATAATATCGCCGTTTTATCTAACAAAGCATTTACGATTCACTTTATTTATTTATCAAGAAATTATGGATAGAAAATAAGGGGAGGGATATATAAATCCTACTCTATTAAAGTGAAATTCAGGGGTTAAATCTTTATTATTGACAGTTAATTAAATTATTTGTCAAGAATTTGACCCCATTTTTCAGGTTTAAGTAGGGAGGTTGCGTATTATGAATAAAAAATTACTCTATTTCTTGTTGGTAATTGGATTAGCTGTTGTAGGAATGTGGATAGGAAGCTATCACATGCCCCCAAAAGGAATAATTAAGGCGCAAAAAGTAGAACCTATTCCTTACCCAGCTGAAGAAAAAATCTCCATAACAAGTGTCTACGACAATTATTATATTAATCCTAATTTAACTACTAGTTGGGGTTTCGGCTGTATAATCAGGACATCTACCCAAAGCATCCTTTTTGATACTGGTGGAGATAGTTCTATTTTACTTTCTAATATGGAAAAGATGGGCATAGATCCTAAAGATATAGACATAGTGGTTATTTCTCATATTCATGGAGACCATGTGGGAGGACTTAATGGATTTCTAAAGAGAAACGGAGATGTAAAAGTGTATATTCCCTCTTCCTTCCCAAACTCAATAAGAGAAAAAATAAAATCTTATGGAGCAGAATATCAAGATGTGAAAGGAACTATACAAATCTCTAACAATGTCTACACCACAGGTGAGATGGGGATTGGGATAAAAGAGCAGTCCTTGATTATAAATACTAAAAAAGGATTAGTAGTCATTACCGGTTGTGCTCATCCTGGAGTGGCAAACATTGTTAGGAAAGCAAAAGAATTATTGCACGAAGAAGTTTACTTAGTTTTAGGTGGTTTTCATTTATTCGGAGCTTCGGATTCTAAGCTAAAAAATATTATAAAAGATTTTAGAAAATTAGGAGTTCAAAAAGTAGCTCCCAGCCATTGTTCGGGAGATAGGTGTCGGGAATTATTTAAAGATGAATATCGAAATGATTTTATAGAGTATGGAGTAGGAAAAATAATTGAAATTAAAGAAACAAAATTAGAGGAAATAAAGGTAAAAAGCCGGATTATAAAGACAATAGCGGAAGGAGAGATTATTCATTATTTCCAAGAGTCTTTTTATTCTGAAGATGATTTTTCGGTAATTTTAGAAAACGAAGAAGAATTTAATTCTCAATTGATAGGGAAATTGAAGAAAAGTTTAATTGAGATATCTGCTGAAAATTTTAAAATTGATTTCGATCAATCTAAAAAATCAGCAATATTAAAATGCGATATTAAAGGAGCAAGATATAGTACTAATTCCTACAATATGCATTTTCTTTTAGGAAATTGGCCATTTGATTTAATGAATTTTAAACGATTTGAAAGAAAGCTCACTTATGAAAGGGAAATAGATAGTGTCCCAACTTCGATTGTATTTGAATTTCCTTATGTTCTTTCGCATTGTCACGAGCATGTCTGGCCTAGATAAAAAATCTTGAAATTAAATTTTAATTATTTTAGGACCAAATAGGGATAGCAAGAGTGTACTTTTGCAAACATTAAAGGAGAACCACACTCAGACTGGATGTTTCCAGTCTCATGTCCTGAGCCTCCAGGTGCAAGTGAAGTGGTTAGAGTAAAAGAACCTTTTAAAATCCACGAAAATATTTTTTCCAGTGGTGAACTAAAGAATATAGAACAATCTCTTATGGTCAAGACGCAAAAAGGATTGGCAGTGATTGTGGGATGTTCTCACCCTGGAGTTAAGAATATTCTAAAGGCGGCATCGCAGTTTGGGAAACCCTATGCGATTATCGGAGGATTACATGGATTCAGCGATTTCAATTTGGTTAAGGATTTGGAATTCATCTGTCCCGCTCATTGTACTCAATTTAAGTCAAAAATAGAATTATTATATCCTAAGAAGTATGTTGGAGGGGGAGTGGGTAAAGTGATAGAAATATGAAGCCGCAACTTCGTATATGGTGGAAACTGTTAAGTAAAATTACCCAAAGACCTTTGAGACTCATAAAAGCCGTTGAGAAAATAAGAAGTAAACTATATAGAAGGTGATGAAAAAATGAAGTTGGGTAAAATGGAAAAGAGGGCTATGATCAGCCAAAAGCATACCAAACATGGTATTGAACACGTCGAAAGATTATTGCACTATGTGAATTTAGAAGAAAATCAAAATTACCTCGAAGTGGGCTGCGGCAATGGGCATGTGTGTAAACACCTGGCCAGAAAATATCACTTGAAGGTTACTGGAACTGATGTAGATCCAGAGATGATTCAGTTTGCCAAGGAGGATATTGACGATATACCCCATATTCGTTTCTTGGAAATGGATGCAACAAAAATGTCCTTTGAGGATAACGAATTCGATATTGTTCTCTCCTTCGGGATTATGCATCATATAGGTGATTGGGAAGGGGCGTTGGAAGAAATAAGTCGGGTTTTAAAACCACAGGGGTTTTTTATTTTCGGTGATTTAGCATATTCAAAATTTACCACTAGAATTTTTAAACCTATCGCAAAGAATTATGGTGTTTATACTATAGATGACCTAATCCATTGTTTAAGAAGAAATAACTTCGAAATTATTCATAAAGAAGAACCTAAAGGAGTAATAATGAAATATTATAGCTTAGTATTTCAGAAAATAGAGTAAAATTATAAGAATAAGGAGGGAAATCATGTCGCTTATACCAGTCTTTGAAATAGGTTTATGGAATGCCTGGATTTTCATGCTTTTAGTTCTCTTACCTCTTCCTTTAGTGGTTTTATTTCGTAAAGGCGTATTTAAAAGAACAGCTTCTATTCATGCCTCTATTCCTACTGAGACGGAGAATAAGATTTTCATTTTCTCAAAGATAATTATGTTATCAGTCTTTATCTACTCTATTTTCCTACCGTTACAATTAGGGATGATATGGTTTTCCATAGGTCTGCCTATTTACTTATTGGGATTAATTTTACAGACGATTGCTTGGGTGAATGTTGCTACCAGTCTAGTTGATGAACCCGTTACCAAAGGACTATATCGTTATTCAAGGCATCCTATGTATGTTACTCTACAGTTAATATTTATAGGTACGGGTATAGCTTCAGCTTCATGGCTTTTTTTATTGCTTTCTATCATATTAATAATTACGTATTTTTATAATGCAATTCCCGAAGAACGTGAATGCCTTGAGGCATATGGGAATGCATATCGTGAATATATGAACAGGACTCCAAGATGGATAGGAATACCGAAATCGGGGGTGAAATGAGAAATCTGTCCTTTCATTCCCGCTATCGTCAGCAACAATAGAAGGAGAAATAACATGGAGAAAAGACAATTGTCTCTTGCTAAAATACAAGAAATACCGAAAGAAAATTTGATCCTGCTGGTTGGTCCTCCGGGAACAGGAAAATCGACATTTTGTCATCAGATGGTACTTAACAGCATAGCTACAGAGAGACCTATTATATTTGTTACTACAGAACAAATTCCCTCTGGGGTCATAGCTCTTTAAAATAAATAAACACATCCCATTTTCTTAGATAATTAATTTTTTACTTTTAAATAAAATAAATGTGACAGGAGACGGTTCTTTGTCACACAAAGGAGGATGTAACGATGAAGGTAATTGCTATAAATGGCAGCCCTCGAATGGAAAAAGGGCATACTGCTTTGATGCTTACTCATTTCATCCATGGGATGATGGATGCCGGATCCGAGGTCGAGCTATTCTATGCCAGACGTCTTAAAGTAAAGCCCTGCACATGTGGCGAGATGTACTGCTGGTATAAGAAAGCCGGAGAATGCTGCATCAAGGATGATATGCAGCTGCTTTATCCCCAACTTAGGGAGGCGGATATCCTTATCTTAGCCACTCCGGTTTATATCCCACTACCAGGTGAGATGCAGAATTTCATCAACAGGCTTTGCCCCTTAATCGAGCCCTTTCTTGAGAATCGCCGGGGACGTACACGAGCCAGATTTCATAAACAGGTTAAGATTCGGAAGATCGTGCTCGTGTCTACCGGTGGATGGTGGGAGAAGGAGAACTTTGAAACAGTAGTACGTATCACCGAAGAGCTTGCTAAAGGCGCGAGCGTGGAATTCGCCGGTGCAATGCTCAGACCCCACGCCTTTTTGATGAAGGAGAAGGGGAAATTGACCAAAGATGGGGAAGTCGTACTGAATACGGTGAAAAGAGCAGGCTATGAACTCATTAAAAAAGGGAGGATGAATAAGGAGACTCTCGAGGCAATAAGCCGTCCGCTCATCTCCGAGGAGGAGCTCAGACGCCGATATAACGATGAGTTGTGAAAAAGACTTCTCTGCCCTTCCGAACATGACAGAGTAGATTCCTTTGGAGTGTTTCTTAAGCAAGGGTAGCCAAGGCAGAATAATTTTATCTTAAAAGTATCTAAAATACAATAAGAAATATCCTCAATACTGCGTCTATTAATCGTTATATGAAATGGAGGATAAGAGAGCTCACATATTGTAATAGGTGACATTAAATTTATCAAGGAGGAAGAAAACAATTGAAAAAAATAGGAATGATTGGTGGCTTTGGGCCGGAATCAACTTTGGATTATTATAGATTACTTATTGGAACATATCGAAAAAAAATAAAGGATGAAAGTATTCCGGAAATTATAATTTATAGTATGGATGTTAATATTCTATTGAAGATGGTAACAAACAAACAATGGGATACTTTAGTAAAATGGTTAGTAAACGGCTTAGAGGTTTTACATAAAGCGGGAGCCAATTTTGGATTTATTTCTGCGAATACACCACATATTGTTTTTGACATGGTTAATGAATTGTCGCCCCTACCCTTATTAAGTATTGTAGAAGAAACTTGTAAGTATATTGATAGATTAGATTTAAGAAGGGTTGGTTTATTGGGCACTAAATTTACCATGCAAAGCGACTTTTATAAAAAAGCCTGTGATAAATATAATATAGCAATTTTTGTCCCCAATGAAAAAGAACAAGAGTATGTCCATGGTAAATTGATTACCGAGATTGAATTTGGAATATTTCTCGATGAAACACGAGAAGGTTTGCTTGATATTATTAGGAGGATGATTGATGAAGATTTAGTTGAAGGGATAATACTTGGATGTACAGAATTACCTTTAATTCTTACCAAGCATGAGTCCGGTATACCCTTTCTTAATACTACAAAGATTCATGTTGAAAGTATTATTAACTATTACTTATAGCTTACTGGAATTCAAAGGAGTATATATAAGGGAGCCGACTTAAAGATCAATAGAAGAAATAGGACAATCAATAATTGGAGGTAGATATGACCACAATAATACAAGAAATCTTACAGTCAGAAAGAAAGCCGAAAGAAAAAGTTGCTTTATTAACTGAAAAAATCGGGCGATTTTGAAGAAGAGATATAGGAGAGAAAGAAATTAACAAATTCTTCATCCATCTTGAAGTTAATGAACATTTATCAGCTTCTACTCAAATCCAAGCTTTTTGTGCAATTGTTTTTTTATAAAAATATGTTCTAAACAAAGAATAAAGGAGGAACCAAAATGACTACAGTTTCCAGTGTCAAAACAAAAAATGTAAAGCCCATGTATTTCTTACTGGGCGTCGTCTTATCCGCGATCAGCGGCATCATGTTACTACTGTCCTTTC
>Ga0315533_1002344_pt1 | contig 13311 bp, 13 predicted proteins | sample SalMarSW160130MG_FD_203081 | JGI IMG/M metagenome (GOLD analysis project Ga0315533, IMG submission 203081) | Salt marsh sediment microbial communities from the Plum Island Ecosystem LTER, Massachusetts, United States - Salt Marsh Sediment SW1601-30 ...
ATGCTCTGGGGCGACCACCTGGTAACGTGTGTAGTCATACCAGTGTGCTCGGACTTCTTTTTCAGGGTGTGCGCAAGAGCTAAGGCATAGCGGGAATTTGCCTGTGCTCGGTTGCGGAGCGCCGGTATCACAGGATTTATGCCTGGCTCAGGAGGCTTTGACCTGGTATTTGGCTTTGCCTTCTTCGTAGAGGTCGCCGCCGTAGACGTCGTTTACGACCGTGACAGGGAAGTCCTCCACCTCCAGGCGGCGGAGCGCTTCAGCACCAAGCTCCTCGTAGGCTACCACCTCTGCTTTCTTGATGCTTTTGGAAATTATGGCGCCGCCACCCCCTATTGCCCCCAAATAGACCGCCTTGTGCTTCACCATGGCATCTTTAACTGCTTTTGACCGCAACCCTTTGCCAACCATCCCCTTCAGCCCTTCGGCCATTAACCGGGGTGCATAAGCATCCATCCGACCACTGGTGGTGGGACCAGCCGAGCCGATTACCCTCCCTGGCCTGGCAGGGCTGGGCCCCATGTAGTATATGGTTGCCCCCTTGATATCAAAAGGCAGAGGCCTCCCCTGGTCCAGAGCTTCAACCATTCTCTTATGGGCAGTATCACGGGCAACGTAGACAACGCCGCTGAGCAGGAGGTTGTCCCCGGCTTTGAGGTCTTTTAAGACTTCGTCAGTTAAAGGAAGCGTAACTTTTTTTGCCATAGCTCTCACCTCTGTTCCTAGTCGTTTATAACTCCCCTAACCCCTCTTATCTTAAGAGGGGGATTGGCTGCCACCTGTGCGTTCGTAACTCCCCTAACCCCTCTGATCCTTCGACTTCGCTCGGGACATGCCCTAAGAGGGGAATTATCTGCCGCACTGTTCGTTCATAACTCCCCTAACCCCTCTTACCTTAAGAGGGGGATTATTCGTAGGCTTTGAAGTCCCTCTTTACCTGAGCGTGCCCAAGTAGCTTACGGTAAGCTGCTTTTCCTTTACTTCAGGCGTGGTGTAATCGGGAAGAAGCATCGGGGCTACTCTATCAGTTATAATCCCGGCCTCTTTAAGCTCTCTGTGATACTTCTTTACGTGCTTCAAGGTCAGCTCTCCCTCTTTTGCTTTCTCCCTGGCGAATACAGCAGCATTTCTGCCGGCAATCCTGCCGAATACTACAATATCCATAAGCGAGTTGCCCATCAGCCTGTTTTCTCCGTGCAGCCCCCCGGTCACTTCCCCGGCAACATAAAGCCCGGGCACAGCGGTCTCGCATTCGGCGTTATCCTTGAGCCCTCCATTCTGATAATGGAGCGTGGGATAGACCAGCATGGGCGCCTTGGATATATCAATCCCCAGGCGGTCATATACCTTCCATTTCCCCACAAAAGCAGTCCGCACCCTCCCCTCGCCGTGGAGAATATCAAGCATGGGGGAATCGAGCCAGACCCCCACCTTCCCGGTGGGAGTGGGAATACCGTTACCATCCAGACATTCTTTGATAAAACGGGCTGCTTCCACATCCCGGGGCTCACGTTCATTGACAAATTTCTCCCCGTGGACATTCAAAATGTCTGACCCCTCCGACCGGAACCTCTCGGTAATGAGCCACCCCTCTATTTGCTCGGGGAACACGACGCCCGTGGGGTGATATTGAACGGTATGCAGGAAAGACAGAGGCACACCTGCCCTGTAGCCCAAAACTATGCCATCGGCGGTGGCGCCGTAATGATTGGTGGTCATGAAACCCTGGACGTGGAGCCTCCCGGCACCACCTGTGGCTAAGATTACCGCCCTGGCTCTGGCAACAAAGTATTCTTCAGTTTCCATGTTATAGAGCACTGCTCCGGCACACTGCCCGTGTTCGTTCAAGATAAGCTCCACCGCCGGGGAAAATTCCAGAACTTTGATATTAGCCCGGTTACGGGCTTCATCGCGCACGGTACGCATGATCTCCAGTCCGCTGAGGTCGGCGCAGTAGTGCATCCTTTTTCGGCAGGTCCCCCCACCATGCATAGCCACCAGCCTGCCATCGGGAAACTTGGAGAACATGACTCCCAGGCTTTCCAGCCACTGGAGGGCATCGGGAGCCTGCTTGACAAAAGCAGCCACAATGTCCGGGTCGTTCTTGAAATGTCCTCCTCCCATCACATCCAGGTAGTGATAATAAGGAGAATCTTTTTCTCCTTTTGTGGCAGCCTGAATCCCACCTTCAGCCATCATGGTATTAGCATCGCCATGCCGGAGCTTGGTAGCTATAAGGACCTGGGCACCATTTTCCTCGGCGATAAGGGCAGCGACAGTAGCAGCACCACCACCACCGATAATCAAGACATCGGTCTCATAATCAACCCTCGACAGGTCTACTTTGTCAGGGTCAACCCTGCTTCTAGCTTCCAGCAGGTCGACAAACTCGTGAGCTATTCTATAACCCTTACTCGGGCCGATCTTTATCTCCCTTCTCCCTTCTTCCTTATAATCGGGGTGATATTTCAACATCTCCTGTCTTTCTTCCAGGGACATAAAGGGAAATTCCTCTCCCTTTTTCCTTTTCTCGACACGGGCAGGTCTGGTCCGTTCTACCTTCTTGATATAGGGCTCGAAGAAATCGGGATATCCTAAGTAACTCATCTCGCCTCCTATAGATATCTTGTATCTTTTGGTTTCCAATCCTCCCCGGCCGTCATTGGCTCCGCCTCCCGCTCCTGATACAACTTTTTCAGCTCATCCTCCTTCACCTGCTTCAACTCGTCCAGAAATCGGTCATACTTTCCTTCGTTGACTGCTTTTACCATCCCGGCTAAATGTTCGGCCCGGGGGACGATTCTGGCTCCGTAAATTCTGCGCGCGAGCTGGAACATATGATACTGAGCTAATTCTCCAAAGCAGCGACTGGTACATAATCCACATTGAATGCAATCGAAACTAAGTCGAGCAGCCTCGGAGATATTCCCCTGCTTTAAAGCTGAGACGGCGTCCATGACCTCTATTCCCTGAGGGCAAGCCTTCGTGCAGGAATTGCAGGCCACGCAGCGAAACATCTCGGGATATAGCTTAAAGACCTCTTCAGGGGCGGAAGTCAGTCCGGCAAACTCATACCGGGCTCGATTGGCAGGGAAAAAGGGAATCTGGGCTATGTACATATCCGGCTCGATTGTCTTCTGACAGGCAAGCGCCACCTGTAATTTATAATCGCCGGGCTTACGATAGACCGTGCCGCAGGCGCCACAGGTGCCCCCCCGACATCCACAACCCCGGATGAGTACGTAGCCGGCATATTCCATGGCTTTCATAATGGTAAGCCCTTCAGGGACTTCATAGCGCTTGCCCATGATATATATCGGAATCAGCTTGGCCGCTGTCTTCTTTTCTTCCTTGACCGCTGCTTCTGCTGGATTTTTATTTTCCTCTTTGACACTCATTGTTAACCCCCAATCGGTTGAAAGCTTTCGCTTTGAGAAAGCAAGTTCTTTTCTTTCAAAAGCGATTCCGGGCTGCCATGATTCAGCTCGAAATGACATACCTGAGGACCGAGCCCTAATGCAAGAGCCAGAAGCTGCGTGAAGTAGAATAGCGGCATTTCCCTGAGTCCGCTCTGCTTCTTAATCAACTCTTTCTGCCCGCGGGCCAGATTATAATCACATAAAGGGCAGGTGAGGACCAGGGCTTCTGCTCCATGCCTCAATGCCGAGTTTAAGATAGGCCGCGCATATTCAGAAATATCATCGGGACTGCTTATTATTTGATAAGACCCGCAGCACCTTGTGGATTCAGGAAAATCAACGGGACTAGCCCCGAGAGCTTTGAGAAACTCCCGTAAGATGGTAGGATTATCCACACTATCTATGGCTACTTCCCGGGGGCGAAGCAAGGTACAGCCATAATAAGGGGCTACTTTTAATTCCCGGAGAGGGAGTTTTACCTTCTGAGCAAGAGCTTCCCATCCTATTTCATCTCTCAACACCTCTAAAATATGAACTACTTTTACTTCCCCACCATAATCTATCTCCTCATCCATAAAGCTATTAAGAGTATTCCTTTTTTCCGCATTATCCTTCATTAAGAGATTGGCCCTCTTTAGAGTGTTAAAGCAGAAAGCACATAACGTAGCCAGTTTATCTTTCCCTAGTTCCTTTACTCGGATGAGGTTGCGAACAGGTGCTACCTGATGGATTAAATCATCCTCAGCTAAAGAATAAACTGCGCCACAGCAGTTCCACCTGGGAATCTCCTCCAACTTCAACCCCAAAACTTCCAGGGAGGCGATGGCAGGCTCCTCCAGATTCCTTGCCTTGGTTTTCAAGGTACATCCGGGATAATAAGCTAAGCTCATTTTTTATTTCTTTAGCCGGTAAACTTCCTCAAGCCACTGACCATGGCTATTTGAGGAAGTTCGCAGCGCTCCTGGGGTGCAATATCCTCGGGGCGTATGTGGTCAATATTTTTCCTCAGGGTGACAAGCCTTATCGCCTCCATCACTTTAGAGAGGTCGAACCCTCTGGGGCAATTGACAGTACAGGCAAGACAGGAGGCACAAATCCAGACAGTTTTGGAATTGGCAATTTCCTCTTCCAACCCTAATTTTGCCAGCTCAATAATCCGGCGGGGGGAAATGTCCATATTGGCAGCAGCGGGGCAATTTCCTGTACACATGCCACACTGGTAACACAATTGAAGGTTCTGCCCACTGAGCTCCTTGACTTTCTTTACAAACTCGCGGCGTAACCTTTTGGGCGAAACGGTTACAGACATCCTTTTATCACTCTTTCAATTGCTTCACAGTATCGCTTCCTCGTGGCGAGCACACCAGCACTGCATGTTGACTGCTACAGGCATGCTGGCAATGTGGCAAGGGAATGTTTCCACATGGACCGCTAAGGCGGTCACTGTGCCACCATAGCCCATAGCACCGATGCCCAGATTATTCACTTTTTCCAGAATTTCCCTCTCTAAAGCGGCAACCTCCGGGTCAGGACTGGGCTCGCCGACTTTGCGCAACAGCGCCTTCTTGGCTATGAACATGGTCTTGTCCGTCGTCCCACCTATGCCGACACCGATGATAACCGGTGGACAGGGATTGCTGCCGACCTGGCTAACGAGGTTGACGACAAAATCTATCACCCCCCGACGCCCCTCAGATGGAGATAGAGCAATCAGACGGGAACAATTTTCCGAGCCACCTCCCTTGGGCAAGACACTGATTTTCAGCCTGTCTCCAGGGACAATGTCAGTATGAATCATAGCCGGTGTGTTATCTTTGGTGTTTACCCTGGCAAAGCAGGGCTGGTTTACTATGGATTTACGTAAATAACCCTTATCGTATCCCTGGCGCACTCCTTCATTGATTGCGGTGTAAAGGTCACCGCCGGTGATGTGCACTTCCTGGCCCAGCTTCAGCATGACCACGGCGGCGCCGGTGTCCTGACAAAGGGGAATTTGTTCCCTGCCGGCAATTTCCGCATTCTCCAGAATTCTATCCAGCACGTCACGGCAAACAGGAGATTTTTCTCTTTCTCTTGCTTGCTTCAATGCAGTTATTACATCCGGGGGCAAATAATGGCAGGAATGCTCAAATAAACTGGCTACGGTGTTCGTTATGTCACTGGCTTTGATTTCCCTCATTTTCATTGGCGCCTCGTGTCATTGCGAGCGGAGCGTGGCAATCTCCGGGATTGCTTCGTCGCTACGCTCCTCGCAATGACAATGCCTTTCTAACCCTATTGCCTTTGGCACAGTGAGGCCAGCATCCATCAGGAACAGGATTTTCGCCTTTTCTTCCTTCTTCTCAATTGGCTTTTTTAGGGTCTCGTGAATCTCGCGAAAGGGGGAGAGCTCTCCAGAGTCTTTATATCTACTTTATCATCTTCGACGAAAAATTTGAAGGTTCTCACGCCTGTTTCTTTTCGAAGACTGATTTTTATCTAGCTTCCCTTCAGCTTGCCAGCTTTAACTTGAGCGATAAGTTCATCTTCCCTTTCCACTTCCTCAAGAGTCTTAGGAGCATAGGGTGGCTTCCAATCGTCCGGGATGGTCTTATCTATGCCATACTTGTATTTCAGGAAGCGGGCACCAGTGGTAGGGAAAAGAGCATAAGTGAGGACGTCTTGAATATTCTTAGCAAATTCCTTCGATTCTTCCTTGGCTTTTTCTAATTCTGGAGCGAGCAGGTCTGCCGGCCGACAGGTGATAGGCTCCTTATCTCTGAGAATAGTCTTCTGAATGTCGGGGGCAATTTGAGCCGGTGGCTTGCCATAACCCCCGGATATATATTCCCTCGCCTCCTTGGAGACGAGCTTGTAGCGCCCGATTAGAACATTCTGCACCGCCTGGACACCAACAATCTGGCTCGTAGGTGTAACTAAAGGTGGATAACCAAATTCCTCCCTGACCCTGGCGGTCTCCTGTCGCACCTCAGCCAGCCTGTCCAGAGCATTCATTTGCTTGAGCTGCGCCACCAGGTTCGTGGTCATGCCACCGGGAATTTGATGCACCAGGGCTCCGGTATCTATAACCGACATTGCCGATGTATCCAGAAAATCTCGGTATTTGGGCGCTATCTGTTCCAGCATCTGTGCACACTTGAATAGTTGCTCAACGTCGAGCCCTGTGTCCCTGTTTGTGCCATATAGAGCAACCACCAGGGGCTCGATAGCTGGATGTGAGGAGCGTAAAGCAAAGGGAGACAAAGCGGTGTCGATAATGTCGACCCCGGCCTCAATGGCTTCCAGCAGAGACATGGACCCCTGCCCGCTGGTGTAATGAGTATGGAGGTCGACGGGTACTTTCAAGTTCTCCTTAAGGGCCTTGATTAGTTCATAGGCATCATAAGGGGAGATAAGCCCAGCCTGGTCTTTAATACATATGGAATCAGCACCCATGTCCTGGAGGATGAGAGCTTTCTTAACATAGTATTCCAGATTATATATCGGCCCACCCATCCTGGGCTGGGTGAGTGAGTAACATATGGCTCCCTGATAATGTTTGCCGCATTTTTTAATCGCCCTGGCGGCACGCTCGTGATTGCGCTCATCATTCACAGCGTCGAAAACACGGAAAATATCAATGCCCACCTCGGCAGCCTGCTCTACAAAAGCATCCACCAAATCATCAGGATAGTTTCGATAACCGACTAAATTCTGTCCACGCAAAAGCATCTGTAGCGGAGTATCGGGCATGAGTTTCTTTAATTTGCGAGGCCTATCCCAGGGGTCTTCACCCAAGAAGCGATGGGCTACGTCAAACGTTGCTCCACCCCAGACCTCCATAGAATAGAAGCCACATTTATTCATTTCAGGGGCCATCCACTCCATATCCTCAGTTCGCATCCTTGTCGCCACTGTAGATTGATGCCCATCACGAAAGGTAGTGTCACAAATTTTGACCGGGCTTTTAGCTTGCCGCCTTGTCTTCACCTTATCAGCGGTTAAGTCCTTGGCCAAGATGGGACCTTTTCTTACTGCATTCACGAATTATCTCCTTTCCGCCATTACGAGCCTTTTTTCTCACACACAAGCAACAACAGCCAGAAGTATAGCAGCTATTGTTCCTCTTTTATTTTCCAATTGCTCCTTTGTTAAACCCCTTTACACGGGAATATTCCCATGCTTCTTGGGAGGTCTCGTCTCTCGTTTAGTAGAGAGAATTTCCAGGGCCTTGATTATCTTGGGGCGGCTCTCACGAGGTGGAATAATTTCGTCAACATATCCCCGCGAGGCGGCAATGTAAGGATTATATAGCAGGTCACGATATTCCCGAATTTTTTCTTGTTCCTTGGCTTCAGGATCCGGCGCAGCCTCTATTTCCTTGCGAAAGATAATCGGTGTAGCTCCTTCAGCCCCCATCACCGCAATCTCCGCTGTGGGCCAGGCAAAAACAAAATCAGCGCCTAGATCTCTACTACACATGGCAAGATATGAACCCCCGTAGTCCTTGCGAGTGACCAGAGTGATTTTGGGAACCGTGGCCTCGGAGTAAGCCCACAAAAGCTTAGCTCCGTGTCTTATTATTCCCAGCCACTCCTGATCTTTCCCTGGCAAGTAACCAGGGACATCGGCAATGGTAAGCAGCGGGATGTTGAAGGCATCACAGAACCTGATAAACCTAGTGATTTTATCCGAGGCATTGACATCAAGACACCCAGCAAGATGCATCGATTGATTAGCGATAACGCCCATTGTTCTTCCATTAAGCCTGGCAAAGCAAATAATGGCATTCTGAGCATAATGATAATGGGGTTCAAGTATTTCACCGTTATCCACAATGGATTTGATAACGTCCCTCATATCATAAACCTTGTTGGGCTCATCTGGGATTATGGTGTCAAGGGCAGGGTCAACACGGTCTGGGTCATCGGTAGGCTCAATTAAAGGGGGGCCCTCCCTATTACTTGAGGGAAGGTAACTCAGCAGTTTTTTAATGAGTTCGATAGCCTGAGCATCGCTATCGCAGGCAAAGTGGCATACACCACTTTTAGTGGCATGAGGTATGGCGCCGCCCAGTTCTTCGGAAGTGATTTCTTCCCCTGTAACCTGTTTGATAACTGCCGGGCCGGTGATGTGCATGTAGCTTGTTCCCTTCGCCATGAATACCCAATCTGTCATGGCGGGTGAATAGACTGCCCCCCCGGCAGTAGGCCCCATAATTGCCGAGATCTGGGGAATAACCCCCGAGGCTGCGGAATTCCGGAAAAATATCTGCCCGTAGCCTGAAAGGGCATCAACACCTTCCTGAATCCGAGCCCCTCCAGAGTCATTAAAGCCTACTATGGGAACACCACACTTCATGGCTAAATCCATTACCTTGCATATCTTTTTAGCATGCATCTCACCCAGTGTCCCTCCCATGGAGGTAAAGTCCTGGGAAAAAGCACATACAGGGCGACCATTTACCGTCCCATATCCCGTAACGACTCCTTCTGCGGGAACAACAACTTTATCCATGCCAAAGAGCGTAGCTCGATGCTGAACAAACAAATCAAGCTCATGAAAGCTGCCAGGGTCAAAAAGCAGGTCAAGCCTTTCACGAGCAGTTAATTTCCCCGATTTGTGCTGCTTTTCTACCCGCTCCGGACCCCCCAAGGCTTTTATCTTTCTTCCTCTGTCCCCCAGTTCCTTCAACCGGTCAGTACCCGTGCCCATATTAACTCCTCCTCACGAATCAATTTCCTTATAAAGAAAGTAATTTTAAACGGAATTCGCAACTAAGGCAAATCCTTAGGCCGAGAGCGTTTAGCGATGTTACTCTGAGGAGTCCAAATGAATTTGGACGAAGGAATAACAGAGGGAGAGTAGGGGCACAGCACGCTGCGCCCCTACTCCATTTATTCTACTTCCAACCGGGAATCATGCCCAACATCAAAGTAGCGCCTAAGTACTTAAATCAGCTATACCGCAAAGTAGTTTGCAGTCAAACTCCACACAGGCCAATCACTTTGAGGTACACTGACACCAACCATGTATGCAACATCACGCTCTGACCGCCATGCCTTCCCATACCATCTGTTTGCGAACCTGCCAGCTTCTTCATACTTGGTGATGTCCCACCCAGTTTTATAAACAGCAAAAGTTCCGCCTATGCTGCTCCCAGAGATACTCCTCTCGATCGTGATAGGGGTGCATCGCCTGATATTCAGGTCGGAACCTGGGCTCCAATCCAGCCACCTCATAGTGGAACTGCTCTCATGCTTCACGCATTCTATCCAAGCACTTCTAAGTGAAAAGATTGTCTTGCTTCTGGCAGTTGCATAGTGCACTAGCTGATAGTAATCCTCCTCATTATTACTCTCCAACACAATTTTATACAACTGACAGCAGTGGTCTATCCACCCTGAGACACCTTCGATGCGTGCAAAACATTGCGAAGCCACCAAGCTCCAGTACTGTGGTGCTTGCATTGGGGAAACGTCCTCAATTCCCAATAAGGAATCACTAGGAGAGGCAGTTACTATCCTTGGTTCCAATTTAACAGACCCATTTTCATCACATTGAGCGATGCCATAGCCAGACCAATAAACCCCATTGATCACTGCCAACCCATTCAAGCCCGAATCTCTACCTGACCGAAAAACAAAGAACTCTGTTCGGTAGGATTTACCCAGACTGTCAACTCCCTCAAGAACGAGGGCTCGACCACCAACTGCCCTGCCTCCGTTCTTCAAATACACTGCAGACAGGAGATACGTATCAACGATTTCCGGAGGCTCCGCAGGAACTGCCCACTCTCCACCTGCCCATTCCCACTGATGCCGGCATATTCCCTCGGAGCCACAAAGGTCACATAACTTATCAAGGTCCCGTGCTTGGGCGTAAGCTACTGCCTGATTCAAAAGGCTTGTGGCCTCCTCGACACTGATTTCCTCATTATTCTCATTGCTGATACTCGTCCACCATCCCACAATGCAAAAACTAGCCACAGCCAAACATATTATACCTATAGCTATTATCCTAAGAACCTTCACCTAAGTCTCCTAGCCAGATTCACCTAAGCGGAAATCGTGATTAATATCTGAGGATAGCTCATATAAGAATAACATTTCTTTAAAGGGAAGTCAATCCCTTGTGCTGGGCCTATTTTATCTCCATTTAAGGAATTTTCTAGTATAATCTCATCAAAAATGTTTGAGGCGCCACTGGCTCTTTCCAAGTTTTCCGGTGGTAAAGCGTGGGTAATCGTCGAGCCTTAATTACCCTTAACTTGACTGGGAGACGACGCCAAGTTCAGATTTAAAAGCTTGACAGACTGGCCTAGAATGATATTATGGAGGGAAATTTGAAACCACAGCTAATTGCTATCGACGGCCCTGTGGCAGTCGGCAAGAGTAGTGTCGGCTCACTGCTAGCAAAAAGATTGGGCTATGTTTTCTTCGATACAGGGATGATGTATCGAGCGTTTACCTGGAAGGTCCTCAAATCAGGTATCTCAATAGAGGACGAACAGAAACTTTGTCAGTTGGCCAATAATACTAAATTTGATTTTGTTCCCTCACAGGGATGCTATCTCTCGCCCCTCATTGATGATGAAGATGTCTCTTCCAAGCTGCTTTGCCCTGAGGTAGAGGCACATGTTTCCCTGGCATCGAAGATAGCGGGGGTACGCCAAACACTGATACTGGAACAGCGTAAGTTAGCCCAGCGAGGAAAGGTAGTGATGGCAGGCAGGGACATTGGCACGGTAGTCTTACCCTGGGCAGAATTAAAGATTTTTCTCACCGCTTCCACCGAAGAGAGAGCCAGGCGTCGCTACAAGGAACTATTAAAGCGAGGAGAAAATTCGAGCCTGGAAATTGTCCTCGCCGATTTAAAGAAGCGCGATGAGATGGATATCAATAGAACCATCTCGCCACTTAAACCGGCGGAAGACGCCATAATCATCAATACAGAAAACCTTAGCCTGAAGCAAGTTGTAGATAAAATATATACTCTGGCGGTAAACCCATGACCCTTTCTCAAAAATTTATCTTAACCACATGCAGACCTTTGCTCAATATTCTTTTCTCCTGGAAAGCCGAAGGAGGAGATAACGTACCATTAACCGGTCCGCTGATTTTGGTAGCCAACCATGTTCATGTCCTCGACCCAATTTTTCTCGCATTTAGCCTTCCGCGATGGATTACTTTCGTGGCAAAAGAGGAACTCTTTCGTTCTCCCTTTTTGAGATTCTGGCTTCGCTGGGCTGGATCCGTTTCCATACGCCGTGAAGGTAGGGTTAGAGAGAAACAAAAGATACTTAAGAGTGCCAGAGATGCATTGGAAAGGGGACTAATCCTGGGAATGTTCCCGGAGGGCGGCAGAAGTCACGACGGCAAACTCAGAAAAGGCAAACCGGGCTCCGCAGTTATAGCCTCAAAAGCAAATGTCCCTCTTCTTCCTGTCGGCATCGTCGGCACAGACAAGATTAGTGGCATAAGCTGGCTATGGAAACGCCCTCGCATAGTTGTCAACATTGGCAAGCCATTTAAGCTACCTCCAACCTCCAGCAGGATAAGCAAGTCCCAAATGCAATTATTGACCACACAACTGATGAGGGAAATCGCTGCTCTTTTGCCACCCGAATATCAAGGCGCCTATGAAAAACATGAAGATTGAGAAGGCAGAGAAGCTGGGCCTATGCTTCGGCGTCAGACGGGCCATCAAGCTGTTGAAGGAGGCAGCTAACAAATATGGAGAAATAGAAACACTGGGACCTGTAGCACACAATCGCCTGCTAGTGGAAGCATTGGCCAATCTAGGAGTAAAGCCCCTAAATCATCTCGACCAAGTCCAAGGCAGAATCCTGGCTATCACCACTCATGGTGCAGGCCCAGCAGTATTATCCGAGATCAAAGCCCATCACATTCATGTCGTTGACACTACTTGTCCCATAGTCCGCAAAGCCCAAAACGCAGCCAAGGAATTAGCCGAGGCTGGTTTTGACGTCTTCATATTTGGAGACGAAAAGCACTCTGAAGTCAAGGGACTACTGGGTTGGACAAGAGACAAAGGCATAGCTGCCCTCGACATGAAGCAAATAGATAGTTCGGGAAAATCACCATCACACCTGGGCATTATCTCCCAGACAACCCAAACTCAATCTGAATTTATCAAATTTGCCAGACAGCTTATGGATATGGTTGGCCCTAAGATTGAGGAAATGCGCCTCGTTAATACTTTATGTAAAGTAACACAGGGCCAACAAGAAGCTGCCATAAGATTAGCTCGCAGGAGTCAACTCATGATAGTGATAGGCGGAAGTAACAGTGCCAATGCCAGACACCTTGTTGAAATATGTTCTCCTTTAGTGGAAACCCACCTGGTAGAAACAGCAGACGAGGTCGACACTTCCTGGCTCGTGGGTAAGCACCATGTTAGCATTACCGCTGGAGCATCCACCCCAGATGAAACTGTAGAAGAATTAATAGACAAACTGAGGTCTTTATAATCTTTAGCCAAGCTTGGCGTCCAGCTTCCTGCCACCAATAAGGTGAAGGTGAAGGTGAGGCACCACTTGCCCCCCTTCAGGGCCACAATTTATAACCAAGCGATAACCCTTCTTGGCTATCCCTTCTTTCTCAGCCAGATTCTTAGCTATGATTATAAGGCGCCCGGCAAGCTTTTGTTGTCCCTCAGTAAGTTCAGCCGCAGATGTAATATGGGCTTTAGGTATAATGAGCACGTGTATAGGTGCTTTAGGCAAGATATCCCTGAATGCTAGAAAATCTTCATCTTGATAGACTATGTCGCCAGGCACCTCACCAGCAACAATTCTACAAAAAATACATTCTTCGGCCATAATCTAACTCCTTTAACATACTACACCTTCCTGTCGTAAATTCTCAATCTCCTCCCGCTTATAGCCTAG
>Ga0315533_1002345_pt1 | contig 13307 bp, 13 predicted proteins | sample SalMarSW160130MG_FD_203081 | JGI IMG/M metagenome (GOLD analysis project Ga0315533, IMG submission 203081) | Salt marsh sediment microbial communities from the Plum Island Ecosystem LTER, Massachusetts, United States - Salt Marsh Sediment SW1601-30 ...
TTCGGCTCTTTATGGATATATGTGCAAGGTGTGGTGCCTGTGCTGATAAGTGCCCATTCTTTATAGGCAGCGGAGATCCTAAAAATATGCCTGTTCTAAGGGCAGAGCTTTTGAGATCAATATACAGAAGGTATTTTACACTATCAGGAAAGCTTTTTAGAAGGCTTGCAGGAGCAAGAGAGCTTACAGAAGACGTTTTAAAGGAGTTGTTCTATTATTTATATCAGTGTAGTGAATGTCGCCGGTGCTCGGTTTTTTGTCCTTATGGCATTGATATGGCTGAGATTACCATATTAGGCAGAGAACTTCTCAGTTCGGTTGGTATTAACATCGAGTGGGTTATGGCCTCTGTGGGAAGTTGTTATAGAATTGGAAACCATATTGGTGCCCCACCACATGCATATTGGAATATGATACAATTTTTTTGTGACGAGTGCGAGGAGATAACAGGTATCAGGCCTAACCCAACCTTTAACAGAAAGGGTGCTGAGATCCTTTTTATTGCTCCATCTGGCGATTACTTTGCTGACCCTGGTACTTATACCTTTATGGGTTATCTCTTGCTTTTTGAGTATCTTGGTCTTGACTATACCATAAGCGGTTATGCGGCTGAGGGTGGGAATTTTGGCTATTTTGTCTCACATGAAATGGGCAAAAGACTAAATTACAAGATGTACGCTGAGGCCAAAAGACTTGGGGTAAAATGGATCCTTGGTGGAGAATGTGGCCACATGTGGAGGGTATGCAATCAGTACATGGACACCTGGAATGGACCTGCCGATTTCCTTGAGGAACCGGTCTCCCCTGTAACTGGGACAAAATTTGAGAATGCAACATCCCATAAGATGGTTCATATCTGCGAATTTACTGCTGATCTTATCAAGCATGGTAAGTTGAAACTGGATAAAAGTAGAAACGACCATATCAATTTAACCTACCATGACTCCTGCAACCCTGCCAGGGCTATGGGACTTTTTGAAGAACCCAGGTACATTATAAATAATGTGTGTAATAATTTCTATGAGATGCCAGAGAATACTATAAGGGAAAAGACATTCTGTTGCGGGAGTGGAAGCGGCTTTAATGCAGATGAGTATATGGAAGTAAGGATGAGAGGAGGCCTGGCCAGGGCAAATGCCGTAAAGTATGTTCATGAAAAATACGGGGTAGACCACCTTGGATGTATTTGTGCTATTGATAGGGCCGTTTTTCCAGCTCTTATGGAATACTGGGTCCCGGGAATGGAGGTCACTGGCATTCATGAGATGGTTGCAAATGCACTTGTATTTCCAGGAGAGAAAGAGAGAAAAACAGACCTGCGTGAGAGACCTCTTAAGGGGGTAAAGCTGGAAGAAATAGAAGAGAAATAAGGGAATGAGATGCCTGATGAAAAAAAAGAGGTAATAGATTGCCTGAGGCAAACTAATTTTTTTAAGCCAAAGAAGATATACGATCGCGGCAAGGTAATTATAGGCATTATTATACTTTTTGCCTTCTTAACACTACCCTTGTTTTATAATATGGGTATGGGTAAGGCAGGCAATGTGCCAGAACCAAAAATCGATACCCCAGTTATCCAAAAATTACCAGAGAAAGAAAGGGTATGCGTTGAGCCAAAGAGATATATGAGGGAAAATCATATGAAACTCCTGGATAACTGGAGAGATCAGGTTGTGCGTTTTGGCAATAGAAGCTATAAAGGTTACACTAAAAAGTATACTATAAGTCTTCAGAATACATGCCTGAAATGTCATTCAAACTACGATAACTTTTGTGATAAATGCCACAGATATACCCAAACAAAACCTTACTGCTGGTCTTGCCATGTTGATAAGCCAAAGGAATGGGCAGGCAAAGAACTCGAGGGAGAAAAGTAATGGATATTAGCAGGAGGGAATTCTTAAGGATAGCAGGGGCATCCACTATAGTAGGGGTTCTTGGAGGCTGGGCAGCCGTTGAATTGCTTGCGCCCGGTAAGCTGGAGGAAAAGTATCTGCTAAAGCCTGGGGCCCTGACTGCAAAAAGATGGGCTATGGTGGTAGATACAAAAAAAATGGATGAAGTGACTGCAAATAGGTGTATTGAGGCTTGCCATCGTATCCATAATGTTCCTGATATCGCCGATCCAAAACATGAGATCAAGTGGATATGGCTTGAGCCCTTTGAGAATGCCTTTCCTGACCAGCAGCAAGAATACGTTGCAGAGTATTTGAAAGAGGAATCCTTTATCCTGCTTTGCAATCAATGCGATAACCCACCTTGTGTGAGGGTTTGTCCTACAAAGGCCACATGGAAGAGAGAGGATGGGATTGTCATGATGGATCAACATCGCTGTATTGGGTGCAGATTCTGTATGGCCGCATGTCCCTATGGATCAAGAAGCTTTAATTGGATGGATTCAAGGCCTTTTATTAAAGAACGAAATCCAGAATATCCAACAAGGGAGAAAGGGGTTGTGGAAAAATGCGATTTCTGTGCCGAAAGGCTCGATGAAGGACTTATGCCGGCCTGTGTGGAGGTATCCAATGGGGCATTGATTTTTGGTGACCTGGCAGACTTCAAATCGGAGGTGAGGAAAATTCTTCGTACACGTTATAGTATTAGACGAAAGCCACATCTTGGTACAAATCCTCAAGTTTATTATATTGTGTGAGGTGATAAATGTTTGAAAAGGCATTAATTGGAGATAGAAAATACTGGGGCTTGATAATAGTTTTGCTTACCATCATTGGTGTGGGTTTTCTTCTCTACCTCTGGCAACTTAAAATTGGTCTAAAGATAACAGGTATGAGCAGGGACGTTTCCTGGGGCTTCTATATAGCCCAATTCACCTACCTTGTGGGTATAGCGGCCTCGGCGGTCATGGTAGTTTTGCCTTACTATATTCATGACTACAAAGCATTCGGCAGGATTACTATTTTGGGAGAATTTCTTGCTGTTTCTGCTGTGACTATGTGTATGTTATTCATTTTTGTTGATCTTGGTAAGCCAATGCGGGTTTTTAATGTTCTTTTACACCCAACACTAAATTCGGTCATGTTTTGGGATATGGTTGTTCTAACAGGTTACCTCCTTCTTAATATCGTGATCGGTTGGACTGTGCTTGAAGCGGAGCGCAATGAAGCTCCACCTCCAAAATGGGTAAAGCCTTTGATATATATCTCTATCCCCTGGGCCCCCAGCATTCACATAGTTACCGCCTTCCTCTATTCTGGCCTTCCCGGCAGGGGTTTCTGGCTTACCGCCATACTGGCACCACGTTTTCTATCCTCAGCATTTGCATCCGGACCTGCTTTGCTAATCCTCTTAGCACTTATCATAAAAAGGTTTACCAGATTTGATCCTGGAAGGGAGCAGATTCAAACACTGGCAAAAATTGTGACCTATTGTATTATCATAAATGTGCTCTTCTTCCTGTTTGAGGTTTTTACCGTATTCTACAGCCAGATACCGGAGCACATGCATCACTTTGAGTACCTGTTCTTAGGCAAAGCTGGGCATGAAAAACTTGTTCCATGGATGTGGGTTTCTTTCATTTGGATGGTTCTGGCAGCTGCCCTTTTGGTTATCCCCAGGGTACGCAGGGATCACAATATCTTGGCAGCAGGATGCGTATTTGTAATTGTTGCAACATGGATAGACAAGGGGCTCGGTTTAATCATAGGGGGTTTTGTTCCTAATCCTTTCGATAGAATAACCGAGTACTGGCCTACATTGCCTGAGGCATTGATTGCCCTTGGCGTTTGGGCAATGGGGTTTTTTATACTCTCTATCCTTTATAAGATAGCTATATCCATAAAGGAAGAGGTAATGGACTAAAATAGTTTAACAAGGAGGTTTTATCATGGGTCGTGATTATCTGATTAACATTTCTCTGGATGATAAAAAGATCAAGAAATTGGAAGAGGCCGGTTTAGGGGACCATATTATAGAGGTAGATGGCAAAAAGGTAATTAAGGTTTCCCTCCCTCAAAAGAATCAAAGAAAGTTTGGCAAGGCCTTTCCAAAGGCTGTCTTAAATGACCAGACTGCTGAAGTTGACGATTTTCCAGAGGATGCAGCCAACCTCCTGTTTGATCTGATTATCGAAACCAAGGCAGTGGAAGTGATACATCTGTTTCTTGCAAAGGCCTTTGACCCACTTGCAGGGAGACCGCTAAGAACACGTGTTCACTAACTCTTAGATACTGACAATTTTATCTGCTTCAACAATCAATTCTGTGAGTTTGTCAGAGCCTGCAATTTCGCCATAGCTAAATTTAACTTTCGGATTGAATTTCTCATCACACAGGCCTCTACCTATGGCACATGATGAACCTATATATATAGGGGTCTTGTTAGTTATAGTAAGGAAAAGAAAAAAATCTTCAAAAGGCGGAAAACCAGGTCCTTGAACATATTCCTGAGATTCCTCAATCATTAAATAAACCGAGTTATTAAGTAAAAATATTGAAACATCGTCCCCTTTTTCAACTGAACCTTTGGCTACCATGAAGGCAGTAGTGGCCCTTCCTGGGTCCTCAGGTCCACTATTTAGGATAACCAGAACTTTTTTTGCCATAATATCATCTCCTCCTCATTATTTTTTTAACCGATATATTTTTGCTATCCAGCAAATAAGTAATTTCCTTTCATTGAATAGCTAAAAGATTTCTTCAATCATGTCAAACAATTTTTATAATAATAATCTTTGATCATATTTTTCTATTATTTATATAGGATTATCGGATAATATTGATTATGCTAATATAAAAAATTGTAGAACAGGTTAAAATATATGCCAGGTCCAAGTGAAGAAAGAGAGAAGAAAAAAAGGGCTATCTTCGATGGCATGTCCCCTAAACGCCAACAGAAAATAACAAAAACAGTAGGATACGAAAATTGGGATCCATTTCAGGAACCAAGGGATCCCATTGATCTCAGAGAACAGAAAGTAGAGCAGATGGCATCAGTTCTATTCAGGCAATTCGCCCTAGATTACGAAATTAAAAATTACAGCGATGAATCCATACAAGCGGTTAAAGAGATAAGTACAGGCCTAATAAAAGATAAAGAAAGATATAAGGCCATGTATGACTTTTGCTGTTGGTATGAGAAGACAAAGGGAGACTCTTTTCTCGGTAATCTATTTAATATATCAGGAAAAAATATAATCGGCCAGCATATTGGTAAATTCAAAGGGAAAAAAGAAAAAAAATAACCAATCAGAAACCGAAGATGAAAGATATAAGAATAGCTGTAGTCTGTATGCAGTCTGATTTCGGCCGCATAGAAAAAAACATTATAAAGATAGAATCTTTTGCTCAGAAGGCTGCAGCAGATGGGATTAATATGATATGTTTTCCGGAGCTTTCTATTACCGGCTATACTATTAAAGAAAACCCTAATCTGTATGCAGAATCTGTCCCCGGCCCTATAAGCGACCGGATAGTCAAAATTGCTAAGGAAAATAAGTTGCTTATTATGGCTGGAATGCTTCAAAAGGGAAGAGGCAATAAACCCTATATAAGCCAGATAGTAGTAAGACCATATGGTATTATCGGTATCTACCAAAAGACCCATCTCTCACCTAAGGAAAAAGAGATGTATAAACCAGGAGAGACAATAAAAACATTCACCTATGATCATGTTAATTTTGGAATCCAGCTTTGTTACGAAACCCATTTTCCCGAATTGAGCACTATAATGTCCCTTCAGGGAGCCGAGATTATCTTCTTCCTTTATGCCTCGCCTAACAGAACACCTGAAGAAAAAAGGGATAGTTGGCTGAGAGATCTCCCTGCCAGGGCCTTTGACAATGGAGCCTTTATTGTTGCCTGTAATCAGGTTGGAGAAAATGGTGCAGGCCTATCATTCCCTGGCGTAATCATGATCCTGAACCCCGAGGGAAAGATCCTCTATCAATACACTGGTTGCAAAGAAAAAATGATTATTGCAGAACTTAAGAAGAAAGATTTAACTGACATTAGAACACATAGGATGAGATATTTTATAAAGTATCGACGACCTGAGCTATATAAAGCAATACCTCAGTTGGATTTTTAAAAACATGCATTTTTAAAACCTGTTCAAAAACCTTGACACAAGCGAGATTAAGTATATACATAATTTATAGATAGTAAGCAGATGAACATAAAATTAGGAGTAGAAAATGAATGATGAGAAACAAGCCGTATTAGATTTCTTTGCTAAAAAGAAGACAAGAACAAAATTTTATTTTAGTGACATCCTTAAGGCGGTTCCTGGTGCGAAACCGAGGCAGTTTAAGAAGATACTTAACGAGATGATTCAAGAGGGATCACTTACCTATTATTCAACAGGCAGTACGACAATGTATACCCTCTCTGATAAAGATGCCTTAGCGAAAGAAGAGGCAGGAATGGGTGATAAGGGTAAGGAATAACAGCAAAAAGCTTTTACCCTTACCCTCTAAGATTTATACTAAACGCACCCAGTCGGTTTTGGGAGCCCGGCCATTTTACATGCACCCTTGGCTGGACCTGATGGGAAAAGATCATAGATGTATTTTAATTTGAAACCCGTCCTCTTTACCACTAATCTGATCATTGGCGCTATTCCGTTCTCTTGATAATATTCTTGTAGATAGTTAATAACTTTCCAATGTTCATCGGTGATTTCCTTAATGCCTTCGCTACCTGCTACAACTTCTACCCAATCCTTGTTCCAATTCTTGAAGTCATCTATAAAACCATCTTCATCTGTCATCCAGGTATTACCTTTAAATTCTACTGTTGCCATTTTGTTAAACCTCCTTTTTAAATGTTATATGCCTTTCACTAATTAAAGACTGATTTAAAGGCCTTCATTTAGTGAAAAGCCTTTGATGTCAATCGCTCTTTTCAATCCTCCTTAATAATTTCATTCTCACGTTGTTGATAGGCAAGCGCTGACCTGAAAAAGCTCTTTGCCCATCGGGGATTTCCTGCGGCGTGAATGTGGGTATAAGTAGCCAGCAGGTTTTTCTTGCTAAGGCCGTCTCTTCGGCCATCCACCCCGTGGCCTCGTGTCACCTTGAATACAAAATTTACCTCTCCCTCCCTGGTGATTACAGCCTTTGAATAATGAAATTCATGTCCCTTTATGACTTCTCCTGCTTGATAATAAGGATTTTGCCGCATCACCTCTAAAGTAGTATATCCATGCCCTTGAGGTTTTTTTTCCAGCACGAACTTTATGGGCAGGGCGCCAACCATAGAATAAGTTTTTTCATTCACGAAGAGGCTCTCCCCCAAATACAGTAATCCTCCACATTCTGCATAGACTGGCAGGCCTATTTCTATTCCCTGTTTCAAAGAATCCCTGAAGCTCTTATTATCTGCCAATGCCTTTGGCTGGCTTTCAGGGAATCCTCCTCCTATATACAAGGCATCTATATTTGGAAGTTCCTTTTCAGTTATGGAATTCACTTCCACCAGAATCGCCCCCAGACTCTTAAGTTGATCCAGATTCTCTGGATAATAAAACCAGAAAGAGCTGTCCCTGATGAAGCCAATACGGGGAGGATCGACATTTGATATTTTAGATGACCCAATTTCTTGGTATTGAATTGCTTTTCCCAGGGGCTCTACGGTATGCGCCAGTCCCCATATGGCCTCCAGATCAAGATTTTCCTCAACAACTTTTTTTGCCCATGCAATCGCCCTTTCAGATTCTTTTCTTTCCTGGTGAGGAACAAGCCCCATATGTCTCTCAGGAAAAAAATCTCTTTTTAATTTCGGAACCGACCCTAAAACAGGTATACTGCAGTATTGTTCGATAGAACCCTTAACAATGGCTTCCTGTCGTGAGGTAGCTACTCGGTTGAGTATTACCCCAACAATGTTGACTTCTGAATCAAACCTCTGGCATCCCATAACGACTGCTGCCATAGTTCGTGTGGCCATGGTAACATCCAAAATAATAACCACAGGCACTTTAAGCAATTTCCCCAATTTTGCCGTACTGCAGCTTCCATTTAGATCAACGCCGTCAAAGAGACCCCGATTCCCTTCAATCAGAGAAAGGTCGGCATGACTTGAATGGGAGAGAAAGGACTCAATGATTTGTTCTTCATTCATCAGAAAAGGATCCAGATTATAACAAGGTTGGCTGGCTGCAAAGGCCATCCACCCTGCGTCTATAAAGTCAGGACCCTTCTTGAAAGGGGATATCTTGAATCCCTTTTCCCTCCAAGAGGATATCAGTCCGAGGGCCATGATTGTTTTGCCTGACCCTCCTTTAAGGGCGGCCAGAAGTATTCGAGGAGACATTCTCAGCATAGTTTCAAGGGTTTACTTTGTGAACTTAAACTGCGTAGTCTGTCTCCAGGAAAGATATGCAAACCTATAATCATCAATGACTTTATCGGAAAAAGCTATCCCGCATTTTTCGTAGAATTTCTCCCAACCTATCCTTTGAGCCCAGTCACCCAATCTTTCATATTTTCTGGCATCTTTGGCATATGTCTCCAGGATATCCTTGACCGCTTTTACTGTGCTTGGCCATCTTGGTGGCTCATTAGGAATAAAAGGGATAACCACCTTTGAAAATTGAGGCTTTGTTATTCTGTTTGAGATCTTGCCACCAACCACTATGGCTATTCCATCCCCTTCGGCATCTGCCATGGGCATAGCAGGGCACATGGTGAAACAATTTGCACAGTACATGCATCGCTCATTGTTAACGACCACACTCCTCGATCCATCCTCTCTTTTTATTTGCTTGATTGCTCCGGTGGGACACGCCGCAACGGCCAAGGGTATTTCACAGTTTTTTTCAATATATTCATCGTCTACCATAGGGGGTTTCCTGTGGATTCCTACGATGGCTATATCAGAGGCATGGACTGCGCCACACATATTCAGACAGCAGGCCAAAGAGATTCTTACGTGAGCGGGCAGTTTCATGCCTTGAAAATGCTCAATCAATACATCAAGAATGGACTTAACTATACCGGATGCATCTATAGCGGCAGTATGGCAGTGTATCCAGCCTTGAGTATGTACAATATTGGTAACACCGGCGCCTGTGCCACCAATGGGGAATTTATTTCCCCTGCTCTTTAGATCATCAATTAATGGTTGAAGCTTTGATTTGTCATCGAGCAGAAATTCTATATTATTTCTTGTGGTAAATCGAATATTACCGTTGCAGTATTTGTCTGCAATGTCACATGTTTCCCGTATATGTTCGATACTCATTATGCGGGTTCCACCCACCCTGACAGTATAGAGTTCATCCCCTGTCTCTGAATGGTGCACTATAATACCCGGCTCTGAGATCTCGTGATAATCCCACTTCCCGTAGTTCTTTTTAATAATTTCCGGGAAAAACTGCTCGTAATTGGCAGGACCAATATCTGTAATCCTGTCTTTCATTGGATTTTCTGGATCATATGGCATATCTGTTACCTCCTATCTGGCATGTGTTTTTCTGTATTCATGGATATCTCTCTTGAAACCACCTGGAACATCCTCTTCCTTCCAAAAGATGTATGGATTGTCTCGTGGGTGCTCTATCATCTGGGGGATTGCCTCTATACCTGTTACCTCCAGAAATTCGAGCATGCCCTTTCTTTGGATGAGCTCACCGATTCGTTCTCGGTTTCTGCCCTCCTCCATCCACCAATCCCACATCTTATCTACAAGTTCCTTGAATTCCTCATAGGGTGGTTCCATTTTCATAAAGGGTATTACCAAGGTGGACATCTGTGCCCCTTCCAAAATAGGGGCCTTAGCCCCTACCAGAATACTAGCCCCTTGGTCAAGACCTACTCTCAAGGCCCTCGGCATAACGTTGATGCAGTGCATGCACCTGGTGCATTCCCGGTTATTGATTTTGAGTTCTTTTCCATCCCAGCTCATACAGTGAGTAGGGCACCGATCAATAACCTCTTTTTGGATGTCAAAGGGGCCCCAATCTCGGCCGCTATGAGCTCCGGCATTAGGTGGTAACTCGCCATTCACATATGCCCTAACTGCCTCCTGATCAATCCTGATGTCATCCCTCCATGTACCAATTATTGAACAGTCGGCTCTGGCAATAGCAGCTACACAGTCATTGGGGCATCCGGATATCTTGAACTTAAATTTATAGGGGAAGGCTGGGCGGTGAAGTTCGTCCTGATATTCCAGGGTAAGCTCATGGGTGATTGCCTGGGTATCCAGACATGAGTACTCGCACCGGGCCTTGCCTACGCAGCAGGATGGAGTCCTCAAGACCGACCCTGAACCACCCAGGTCGGTATCCAGCTCATGTGTCAAATCATAGAAGGTTGGTTCCAGCTCCTCTGTCTTGCAACCAAGCAGTATGATATCACCAGTAGAGCCGTGCATATTGGTAATGCCGCTTCCATGTTTTTCCCAGAGATCACAGAGCTTCCTCAAATAGTCAGTGTTGTAGAATTTACTTGCAGGTTGATTTACCCTGAGGGTATGGAAGGCTGTTACTCCTGGGAACTGCTCCGGCATCTCCGAGTATCGTCCGATGACCCCTCCGCCATATCCAAAAATCCCGACGATACCGCCATGTTTCCAATGACCAACCTTTTCCTTATAGGAAAGCTCCAGCTGCCCCAAGAGGTCATCTGCCATCTCACTTTTCTCTGCCCTTATTTTGAGATCTGTCACAAAACTTGGCCAGGGGCCAGTTTCCAATTCATCCAATAAGGGTGTATCATGTTTTGCCATTACTGCTACCTCCTAAATTAAAGTTTTACATAAAAACATTTTTCATCCAAAATATTCTCTATCTACGACCTTAATACGGCTATGTAAGCGGTGCCAGTCCCTCATCTACAATTATTTTTGTAGCCATTTGGGCGGCCTTTCCCACCACATCTGTACACTTATCATTGTGAGCACCTGCCTCTTGAAATTTGATACGATCTTCTGGGTTTCTGATGTAATAAGAACGGCCAAATTTTTTCATTTGGATATCTCGACAGCTAATTGTGCCAAATTCACGTAAGACCTCGTCTATTAATTTTTTTACCAGATTGTAAGATTTCACTCTCATTACTCGGCCAGGATCCTCAAAATTTGATCGCTCTCGCCCGCAGAGTTGACTGAGGACCATAATCCCAGCGACATAGGCCCCACAATCCCCGATCCCTGTTAAGCCTCCACCTCCTGCCAGTCCAGTTCCCGTCTTAAACACACCACCATCTCTTAGACCAAGGCTATCTTGTATAGCAGCGATCGTGCTCTGTGCGCAACCTCCGTATATTTTTTCATATTCGAAACCAAGTTTATATGCTTGTTCCGTAAGTTTCTTTAATTCTTCCTCTCCCATGATTTTCTCTGACTCCTTTCCTCAGAAATCCATACTTCATTCTTCGACTCAGAAGTATTCCTTGACATCGTTGACAGTTGCTATTTCCCTCCCAAGCTTTCGGGTAATTCTGACTATTCTTTCTACCAACTGGGCGTTACTTTTTGCCAGCTCACCTGTTATAAATTAAATATTGTCTTCTAATCCAGCTCTTATTTTTTGTTCTTCTCCAGATTAGTTGGTAAAACATCGCAAAATCGATTAGTAATAGCTTGAAAATATTATGATATTTAGACTCAAAGTATCTAACATATAATTCAAATATTAAAGAAACCAGGGTGGAGCGAGGCTGCTCCGACGGACACTTTATTGGCCCATTCTCGCAGCCTCACTCCTTGAATCTATCAAATTACACCAACTAAATTGGAGAAGGCCCTTATTTTTAAACCCATACGGATTGTACCGGCAAATCTACATACTGCTTAACAGATTCTCTTAATATTTTAAAGCTCGTAATTTTATATATTTTCTTTACCATAATTGACAATAAAATCCAATTTTTTTGTCCCCATCCAGCAAATTATTTTCAGGAGAAACCATAAACCTATTCAGGTAATTTCAGGAGGTCGCGCGAGGATAGCACATACTAACACCACTAAGCTGAAGCCAGTTATTATTGCAAAGGCTGAGGTATACGTTACTGTAGCTTCATATATGGATCCGACCAGCATCGGACCTAATCTGAATTATTGAATTACCTTTTTAAGTCTTTGTAGTAGCGGCTTTTATGATGCCCCTCATTGCGGTTCGATAAATCGAACCCTTACAGGTCCGCACCGAAGGTGAGATATGTTTACTGCCCTGCCTTCCGGCAATAGTAGATATCCCAAACTCTTGAATTTTCCCCAATGTATATCAAATAGCCCGGTAGACAATAAAAGCCCCCAAAAGGGCGAGCAGGATATAAATTATCCTTTTATATAATTTCTCCCCTATAGCGCCATAAAAATAAGAGCCAATATAAGTTCCTAAAACAAACATAGGCAACGCAATAACAAAGAATTTCAGGACAGTGATAGTAATTAGACCGGTGCAAGCCTGGAGAAAGATAGTAATCAGCCCGGATGTTAAAAAAATCCTTGGAGGCTGACCTTGATCTTGTCCTTGCTCCATGGCTGTAACGAGGTATAGATGACTACAGGCGGGCCGCCAGCGCCAATTGCTCCAGCTAGCCCTGCCCTTTACCCATAAAATATAACTGAACTTTTAGTGTCCCATGCTGTATTCACTATCAGCATGGAAACTCAAAATCAAATTAAAAGGAAACTTTCTCAACCGGAAGCCATTGCGCATATCTGCAAACTGCTCGATGCTTCTGATAGCATGAAAATAACGAAGTTGGCAGATGAGCTTTGTGAGCAGTTTGGTTTTTATAACCCACTTGGCGACAAGCAACGCGCTGGTTGCCTGAAAGCACTACGAGAACTCGAACAGGCTGGCTCAATTACTCTACCGCAATCTCCTCGGAAAATGAAAAAAAGAAGTCCAAGACGCCTTGCAGAACCTCTACCAGAACCACAAGCAGTACCCCGTGAAATAGGAGAACTTCGCGGATTAGAGTTACTTTTGGTAGAAACAGAGGCGCAAATGCGAATCTGGAACGAAATGATGATCAATGATCACCCTCGTGGTGCCGGCTTGCTGGTCGGACGTCAAATTCGTTATCTTGTGCAGTCAAAGTATGGCTGGTTAGGTGGATTTGCCTTTAGCGCTGCTGCCTTACATCTTCATGATAGAGATGAGTGGATAGGTTGGGATCTTGAATCAAGACGAGCCAATTTACATCAAGTCGTCAATATGAGTCGATTCTTAATTCGCTCCAGCGTATCATGTCAAAATCTTGCTTCTCACTTGTTGGGCATGGCCATCAGAAAGTTACCTCAGGATTTTGAAGCTCGCTATGGATACCGCCCCCTGCTTCTTGAAAGCTTTGTGGACATAAATAATTTTACAGGAACTTGCTATCGAGCAGCGAA
>Ga0315533_1002351_pt1 | contig 13288 bp, 15 predicted proteins | sample SalMarSW160130MG_FD_203081 | JGI IMG/M metagenome (GOLD analysis project Ga0315533, IMG submission 203081) | Salt marsh sediment microbial communities from the Plum Island Ecosystem LTER, Massachusetts, United States - Salt Marsh Sediment SW1601-30 ...
GCTTCCCGGCGAACGAATGGAGTTATCAGTAAATCGAGATTTGGCAAGTTGAGACCTATGCCGTGCAGTTGGCCAATGGAAAGGTTAGCGTCTGATAGGCAAGCGATTAGTTCCGGCGTCCACTCAAGTTCAGCCGGCAGGTCGCTCGGCACAAAGGCTGGCTGGCCCTGTATCGTTGGAACAAGCTCGCCGGTACGTTTGTCTGTAAAATCGCTTGCTTTCATCCTTATTATACTTTCGTTTAATTATTCAAATCTTATTAAAGATAATAGCTAAAATCTTTAATAAGTCAAGCCGATTATATAGAAAATTATGCCGTTTACACCTTTTATTGTCCATAACTACATGATAATAAATAGCTTACATCTTATTAAACTTTAGTTTAATTGTCAGATTCTTATTAAAGATATTGGGCAAAAAGTTTAATACGCCTGAGACGTACAAGTATGGTCGTTGAATTTTGCCTGTTATCGCTGCTTTTCATCGTTCGCCTCCTGTGCGAGGACGTCGAGGATTTTGCTTGCGGTTTCGGGCGATAGCAGTCGCCTTTCCTCCGTCGTCTGTCGTCCGTCGTCCGTCATCCTGCGCTGGTCGGCCGGCTGGCGCGAGATTATATCCAGGCAGGCCTTGCGGCAGGTCTCAGGGCTGGATGAATCGGTCAAATTGACCAGCTTGGCGGCGGCTAAGGTTGCGTAGCGGGCAACAATAGCTGAGCTTTGCCGATATGCAGCGGCAATCCTGCGGTCGAACTGCTCTGCAAAATTTTCGTCAGTCAGCCAGCGGTAATACTCGCTTCTTTTGACCTTGTATTTATCCAGCACCTGCTGCTCATCAAGCTCGCCGAGAAATATCTCATCGAGAACTGCCAATTGTTTTCTGCTGAGTTTCTTTGTTTTAGCCATCTACAGACTCCTGTCTTAAAAATCCGAAATCCGAATGTCTAAATTCGAAACAATAACGAATTACCAAAATCCAAATGACCAAAACGAAAAGTTTTAAACATTTGAAAATTCGAATTTAGATATTGTTTCGTGCTTTGAATTTTTCATTTAGTCTACTCTGTAATGTTTTCCACGATAAGTGATAGCTTCGATGCCTTCGATTGGTATGCACTTATACTTTCGCTCGCCCATATCGAAGAGGAGAACCAGCTTCTTGCCGCGAGGATTATAGCGGAGCTTCTTTCCCTTCTGGTTCGCCCGAACGCCGGTGCGTGCGCGGATGGTCTTTTCCTGGCCATTCGAGCGCCTGATAAATGTCACTGCAAAGACCCTGCCCTGCGTTGCGATTAGCCAGGCGGCGATATTTCTTCTGCTTAGCCGATGCGGAAAATTCAGATATGCAAAATCGCCGAACAGCTCAACGGCCCTGTCGTCATAGGCCTTGGCTGCCTGCACCTGTGATGAAAAAACGCCCAGATAAAAATACCGTCTGTTATGACGAATTTCAGCACGCCATTTGCCATTATTCATATAGCGGCTGACGCCTTTATACCGCGATGTTCCATTTGTTCGCGGAAGCTGGCTTTGGTTGTTCTGGCTTTTCGTGCAGATGCACAGGTTGCTCTTTCGATTGTCCAGGCCGTTGTGATTGATGTGATGAATCTGCAGGCTCGGCAGCGGGTTCATAATCTGCCTGTGCATATAAATCGTTTGTCTTGAGCCGCCTTTGCGAGTGTCTCTTTTGGCGTAGGCGGTTCTGCACCCCGGCGAAGCATACCATTTGTGCTGTGACAGCTCGGCGTAATCTTCCTCATCGACAACGGCGACTTTGCCCTGCGTTAATTGTATCTTTTTCATTCCGTGTGACATTTTTTGTCTCCTTAACACATAACCGGCCCGGCTTCGCCTATGGCTTCAGGCTTCGGCTCGCCTGCGCCCAGACAAGACGCCGAGGCGAGCATTCATCCTAATAACGCTTTCATTTGTGCCTGCTTGCGTCTCTGGAATTGTTCTTCTGACATCGGCTGAACCTTTTTTTTCTTCAGGCCGAACATTTGCTTGAATTGTTCTAACTGGACTTTGGCGTCTTTTTTGCGCTGGACAAGCAACGCCGGAGCCCCCTTGGGCAGCGGAGGCGAAGGCGTTGCTGTAATATCTTTATTATTCTCTTTTATAGTATTGTTATTAGTAGTAGCGCATTTTTGAGTAAGTCGAATCGCAGATTTGCGCAAGTCGGGTGACACATTTTGCACAGGAAGTTGCGCATTTTTGCAAGGGTTTGCCTCTGACTCGCCTCGCTTTGCGGTCGAAGCGGGCAAGTAAGGTCTTGACTTTCGAACATCCGGGTGTGACTTTGCCCAGATTGTTCGGTAGTAACCTTTAGGAGATTTGACATAGATATACGAACGAATCTTTTTCAGTTTCCTTGAGATGTTTGATTTTGAAGTCATAAACATTTCAGCAAGAGTTTCATTGCTCTGCCAGCAGCCCTTTGAGCCGAAGCTGTAGATGTGTGCAAGCAGCATTTTTTCAGACGGTTTCAGCTTCGGGATGTTGAGTATGTGGTACGGGACCTTCAGATATAATTCCTTCTGAGTCTTTTTATTCTTTTTTCGTTGTTCGGTGTTCATCGTCAATCGTCCTTCGTCACTCGTTGGTCGTTATTGTTGTCGATGTAATCTCGGCAGATACAGGCCAGGGCCGCTGCCCTTTTCGCTGCTCTTGTGGCTGCTTTATCGTTGATTGTCTTATCGTTCTTCAGTGTGTGGTCGAGGGCCGCTTCGATGGTCTGCTGCTGGCTGTCGCTGACGAAAAAGACAAGCGGATTTGCAATACTTGTTCCTTTGCTGAAGCCTCTGCGGAAAAGCGATATTCGCTGAGAGTCAAGCTCGATAAGCTTTTTGATTTGGGCTTTTGTCTGTGGCAGAAGCTTTGCAAGCTCAGCCGGCCTGGCCTTTTCGCTGAGCCGTTTTAGAAGGGCAAGCTTCCTATCGAGCACGTCCTGTCCGCACAAACGATTGAGCGTTGCAAGCAGGATATCAACCTGGCCATCGTCAACATCCCAGACGATGACATCGGCGTGACTTTTGCCGAGCTGCTTCAAGGCCAGCCAGCGATGATACCCGTTTATTATCTCGAAAATGGGGTTTTTATCCGTAGTTTTACGGGCATTTCGCGAATTTATGTGTAAATCTTCACTTTTAACCGTAGTTTTACGGACAATCAGCGGCTCATATCGGCCTGTCTGCTCGATATTGCGGACCAGCTTGGCGAAGGTCGCTTTGCTCATCCGGTTGGGATTATCGGGATGAGGCGTGAGCTGAGCCAGCGGGATTGACTGAATTTTATTTGTCATTTTTCTCATTTCTATATTCTCAACCTGTCCTGAGCGAGGTCGAAGGATTCTAAATTCTTGTTGAGCCATATATAGTAAACAGGCCTGTTGGTGAGCTTTGTCAGTATGTATCTTGCCCTGTCGATACCGGGTGACATAGTTCTGCGTTTGCCGTAGCTGCGGAGAAAGGTCCTGATTTCGGACTCGATAAACTCGGCCTTTTCTTTTGGCAGGCGGTCGATTTTTTGCTGAACGAAATCGGCGTCGATGAGCCGGTCTTTTTCTATGCCGACCAGGTCAAATGCCTCGATGAGCCGGACGCATCTTTCCGGTGTCTTTGCTGTAAAGGCCTGCATACCGGCTTTTTCAAAGAAGGGATTTACAAGTCCCATCACAGCCATCGCCTCGATGACAGGGGCGTTGAGCATCGGCATCGTTTCGCGGACCAGTCGGGTCGCCAGGCCGAGCGAGCGGAACCTCGGCTCGGTAATGACCCTGCTGATTGTGCGGATATTTTTATTGATAAGACAAAGGCGGGTGCTTCTGTCCAGGCCCGTGAACAAATTGCCGGTTGCGATGTTGCGAAGCTCAAGCGCCGGGGTCGGCATCGTATAAACGATAACGCCGACTGTTTTTACCGATGCCCGCCGGGCCAAAACGGAATCGCCCCTGAGCGCATATATGGAAACGAACGGACCAAGCTGTGTGTCACGGTAGTGATAATGCGCCAGGGCCTTGTAGTCTTCTGTATTGCCCGGAGCAATTTGCAGCCTTTTACAAACTGAACAGCTTTGCATTTTTAGATTTTCCTTTGTTTATAGATAACCTGTGTCTGGCCCGCCAGCTCTGTTACGACAAGGACGTCCGGCGCCAAATCGAGCAGTATGTCATCGTGACTTGCAGCTAAGATAAATGTCACCTTATTACGTTTTGCAAACTTATGTATATTGTGAGATATCACCGCTGCGGTAATACGGTCGAGGTTCGAGCAGAATTCATCGGCGAAGATAAATTTTTTCCCCCCTGCCATCGCCATTGCCAGGCGGAATCGGTATTTCTGTCCATCGCTCAGGTTTGCCGGCTGATTGAGAATGCAAAAGACATCGTTTAGTCCCGCCGTGCTTAAAGTTTTAAGACAGTCGAGAAAATCACCGTCGATAGAATCGATAAGCGTTTTGTCAGCGGGAAGTTTTATTCGGGCAAGGTTGACTTTTTGTGATGCGGGTATGGATTTTTCCAGCTCACTAAGAAGGACGCTTTTTCCCGCTCCGGATGGGCCGGTGATATATACTATGTCACCATCATCGATTTGCAACTGGCAGTTAAAATTATTGAGATTCTTTTTCAGCCGGTCCGCTGTCAGCCCGAACATCCTGAAAACCGAAGCGACCTTTTCGGTTATCTTCCCGTTCCATTGAAAGCTTTTTGTAATTGTGTATGTCGGCATAGGCAATCTTTCTTTATTGAGTATTTGTCATCCTGAGCGACCTGTCCACCGAAGCTTCAGCGAAGGTGGAAGCGAAAGATATGGCCAACGAATATAATTAATGTTACAATGGAAAAAATGCAAAATGACAATCAATACTATGTTTATATTATGACAAACAAATCCGGAACGCTTTACATCGGAATGACTAATGACATCAAGAAAAGAGTTTTCGAGCATAAGAATAATCTTATAGAAGGCTTTACCCCAAAATATAACATGACCAGGTTGGTTTACTTTGAAGCGTTTAGTGACCTTTGTTCTGCCATTACCAGAGAGAAAAGTCTCGATGGATGGCTGCGGAATAAAATAGTCGAACTTATAAAGACAACAAATCCTGACTGGGAAGACCTTAGTCGGGACTGGTATGAATGAGATTCTTCGCTCCACACCCGCCTTTGCGGGTGCAAGCTTGCCCCTGCTTCCGCAGGGGTTCCGCTCAGAATGACAATTTTTATTCCTCTTCTTCATTTTTATTGTCTTTTATAATCTGCCGGATTTTTTTTATGGCCTGGCGGGTTCGATAGAATGTCCAATGTCTTCTTGTAGCGATTTTTTTTATAGACCAGCCGAGCAGAAAATACTCTTTTGCGACAGCCATTTCAGTTGCGGTGAGTTTGTCGCGGTTCTGCAGGCAGATAACATACTTTCCATCTATCATCCGCTTGATTATCTTTTCTATTCTTCGAGCGATACTCGTATCTTTGACGCCTGCCAGGCGGCTCATCTGCCGATAGCTGTTGGAGTTGTCCAGATACATTGTCATCAATAGCCGGTCTTTTCCCGTAAGCAGGCTGACCCTGCTTCGCAGCAGCTCGGTTTTCTCACGATGTTCTGACCTGATTCGCAAGATGCTTTGCGAGAGATTTTCATGGATATTTCCCATTTTACGAACCCTCACACCACTTATCATCCTATTGCTGCCTCCAATTTTTCCTGCCGGAACCCTTTGGATGTTCGCAGGTATAGCTGTTGAAAATAAAGAGAGGCCCGGCTGAATCTGCTGTCCAATTCATCGCTGCGAACCAGCTTCGCCAAAGGCATCTCGTCGGGTCGAATCCCGCCACCAATGACGATTGCCCACCGCAGCCCCGTTGCCAGTTGAGAGAGTCCGACGTAGCACGGCTCTTGCTGCGAGAACCCACCGTAAACTGATGCAAGTCGCGAGAGACTACCTTAGCCCGAAAATAATGCCTTTTTCCGGCGTTTATCACATTGTTTGTTATACATATACTAAACATAATTACAATTTTAACACTATAGCAAACTTTGTCAAGCATTTTGTATGATATTTTATAAATATTTTTAAAAAATAACAAAATAGTGAAATATTGGGTGAAAATATGCGTTTTTTAATGGAAAATGAGTTTGAAATATGTATATTTTTGCCTTTAGTGGTTCAATTATGCATTTAAAGGAATTGTGGAGATGAAAGACAGAGGGACAATAAATGTATTGAGCTTGATTGCCATCGTAGTCGTAATCATAGCAGGATGTAATAGCCAGAGGACCCACTCGTACCGCATAACCAGAGCGAGCTTCTGTATGAGGCATTGAAAAATGCAGGTGTACAGGTCAAGTTTCATACGGTCAAAGACGGAGGGCACAGAGGCTTTGGAAACCGTGAGGTCGATAGAATTGTCGAGGATTTTTTTTGTTGAGCTTCTAAAGCAAAAGGATTCTTAAGTGGCTTGCCTGCAGCGGGCTCATCATAAATGACATACAGTTCAAAATTTCAAAAGCGCATAATTAAATCATTTAAACGGTCCTATAAAACGTATCTTTGAAGCGCACAGACAACAATAAATACAAAAGAAAAATAAAACCTAAACAAAGATGATAAAATAGGAAACATTTCTCTTGACATTAGATTTCAAAACAGGTAAAATACATCAAGCAAATGGGGGTGAAGATAAGACACACAGCTTGAGTAATCCAATACCTTGAAAATCATCTTCACAGAATATTACTAAAAGTCAAATGGGGGATTGGGAAGATGAACAGAAGAGCATTAGCAATCGTACTGGCGAGCGTTACTCTAACGCTACCGTCTCTTACACATGCCTTTGTCACCGGAACGATAGATGTCCGACACGATGGCTATGGTGCAAGTGACAAAGCTCAGCTGTGGGGTGGCGGCCTAAACGGCGAAAACGCAAATGTTGGTGTATATCTACTAAACAAAAGCGATGGTACAGGAGAAGGCGAGCTTTGGGAGAACGGCTTGATAGGAACCCTCTGCCTGGAGCTGTCCGAGTATGCCCCGAGCCATACGAAAACATACGATATTGTCCTGCCGGAAAATGCACAAAAGCCGGGCACATCACCCGGAGTGATTATCGGTTTTGAAAAGGCTGAATATATTTGCGAGGCATGGGGAAGATTCTTTGATACCGCCTGGACCGAAGGCGGGCCTTATACCGAGCAGCAGAACAGCGACACCGAGGCCTTCGCTGCGGTGATATGGGAGATTGTTTACGAGGACTTGCCGACTACGCCGGCGTTGTGGGATGTTACCACTGACGGTACCTATGGATCGGGCGGATTTTATGCCACAGGTCTGGATACCGGCAAAGCAAACGATATGCTGCACGCACTCGACGGGACAGGACCCAAGGCCGATTTGCGAGCATTTGTTTACGATGGAGAGCAAGACTATCTTGCCCCGATTCCGGAGCCGGCAACAGTATGTCTGCTGGCGATCGGCGCAGTAACGCTTCTTCGCAAAAGAGGCGGATAAAGACACATTAAATTGAAATAGCCCAAGGGGGTGTTCTCGCCTTTGCACCCCCACCCCCCCCTTTTTTTCATACTTGGCTACACTTTCTGTTATATTGCCGTTTTTTTACTACAAATCCGATTCCGTCCGGGATTTACATCAGCTCAGCCGACGACGATGAAAATCGGCTCTGAGCTTTTGGAAAATTCTTTGCACTTATAGCCCGAGAGGTTATACTGTCTTTTTTGGTTATTCTGGTATCAGGGATGAAGATGGCCGGACAGGTTCCCAAGGTAGTAGTTATTGGCGGTACTTACGTAGATATGGCGATAAAGTGTGGCCAGTTTCCATCTGCCGGCCAGAGCGTATCAGGCAGCTCACTTTCCTATACGGCAACGGGTCCCGGGCCGAATCAGGCGGTACAGGCGGCTCTATGCGGATGTGAAGTGTATCTTATCAGCAAGGTCGGCGGCGATGCGTTTGCACAAATGGCCAGAGAAAGTCTGGCCGGATATAATGTCAATACCGATTATGTCTTTGCCGCTGAGGCAAAAAACACCGGCGTCGTTGTAACGCTGGTCGATGCCGAAGGTGAAAACGCCACCTGTGTTTACACCGGCGCAAACAGCGCATTGCAGATGAAAGATATCGACTTTGCCGAGCAGCTTATTTTTGAAGCTGATGTATGTTTGATACACGGGCGATTGCCTGTCGACGCGATTGTAAGAGCGATTCGCAGCGCTAAGGTGCATCGCACGAAAATAATTCTCGACCCCGTTAGGCCGTTGAGCGAGCCGAGCAGGGCAACTCAGGATTTACCCAACGAGTATTTTTCGGTCGATATACTCATTCCAAATCTTTACGAAGCCGCTGACATAACCGACCATTCCGATGCCGGTATTCGCACTGCCAAGCTGATTGGCTCTGACCTGGTTGCTCGCGGTGTCGGCTCTGCCATCATAACGATGGGCAAGCGTGGTTGTATGATTGTTGACAGGGATGGCGCCGACCATATACCAGCCTTTGAGGTGGAGCTCGTTGACCAGGCCGGCAGAGGCGATGCCTTCGCTGGGGCGCTTGCCGCTTATTGTGCTGTAAAGGATGATATAAGAAAGGCGGTTAAATTTGCATCTGCTGCGGGGGCGCTTGCGTGCACAAAATTCGGCTCGATTGAAGCGATGCCCGCAAAGGCGGAAATTATCCAGCTGCTGCAAAAAGAAGAGATGGGGTGACATCTAAGGGACGATTTAATACAAAAGCCGAGGCAAATAGCCTTTTTGACAGATCAAAAGGGTTATTTGGGTTTATAAACCTGCGTTAAGCCTTTTTTCTTGACATTCAGAGACATTTACCTACAATAGATATTAGATTTACACGTCGTTCAACAGGAGGAGCGGCCCTGCTTCGCCGGAGGCGAGCATTTCTTAATTTCCCACACGGATGTTGATATGAGATACTTGTCATCCTGAACGAAGTGAAGGATCTGGCCAACGTTTGTTATATTTACTTCGATAGCCAGATGTTTCGCTCCGCTCAACATGACAAACTGACAGTAGAAGCCGTACGTTTTTTCAGTTTCGAGGAGAAGGTTGATGAGAAGTAAAACAATTCTTGTATTGGCAGTGGTATTGCTGCAGGTCTGTTTTGTACAAAATAGTATCGCAATCGATGTGAGCTTTCAGGGCTTGGGTGATTTGCCCGGCGGGAGGTTTTACTGCATAGCCGAGGCGGTATCGGCAGATGGTTCTGTAGTAATAGGGGCAAGTGAATCAGCGGGAGGTAACGAGGCCTTTCGATGGACAAGCTCCGGTGGATTGCAGGGTTTAGGAGATTTGCCTGGTGGAGGTTTTAACAGCTGGGCTAAAGGTATTTCGGGCGATGGTTCGATGGTTGTTGGCTTTAGCGATTCGGGCTCGGACAGCTATAAACAAGAGGCATTTAAGTGGACGCAATCAGGCGGTATGCAGGGCATTGGTTTTCTGCCGGGTGCAACCAACAGCATAGCTTACGGCATATCGGGTGACGGTTCGGTCATTGTCGGGCGCAGTAATTTTCAGGCGTATCGATATTTAACTGCATCAAGCAGTATACAAAGTATAGGTATGACTTCCAGTTATGTAAATATCTCACCGGATGGAAGTATAGTAGTTGGGGATGTATGGTCGGGCCATGAAGCATTTCGCTGGAGCCAGTCCGACGGCCTTGAAAGATTGGGCTATCTTTCTGTCGATGATGCCTGGAGTCTGGCACATGCAGCTTCATCTGATGGCAGCGTTATTGGCGGAGAAAGTGGAGCCCCGCCTTTGAGCATGGAGGCGTTTAAGTGGACGCGGGCCGGCGGCATGATTGGCCTTGGTGACCTGCCGGGAGGAAAATTTTTCAGTATAGCAAACGCAGTTTCAGGCGATGGTTCTGTTATTGTAGGTGAAAGCGATACCGGATTAGGCGGCGGACTTAATGAAGCGTTTATCTGGGATGGCCTAAACGGCATGCGAAATCTCAAATTGGTACTGGAAAATGACTTCGGCTTAGACTTGACGGGCTGGACGCTGTATAGCGCAATGGGAATATCCGCCGATGGATTAACGATTGTGGGTCATGGAAGAAATCCGTACGGTTACCAGGAAGGCTGGATTGCTACAATTCCTGAGCCAACAACACTTTTGCTGCTTGGTTTGGGCGGAATATTGCTTAGAAAAAGACAGCGCTAATTCTCAATTTTCTGTTATAAGTCCTTATGCCACAAGGGAATGTAAATATTATTGCTATAAGTATCTGTTATACATAGACTTGCGAGAAATCGTCAATCAAACACGCAGATAGTTGCGCGCAAAAATCGGAAAAATTAAAATTTTTTTTATTCCTTTTCCCACAAGCACTTACGTAAAAACCCACATCAAAAAATTCTCCAATTTTCGACTCATTTGTGCAGATCCGTCTAATAGTAGAGAGCTTTGATATGGCTACTCGATGACGAAGACCTAAAAACTCAAGATTGGAGATTAGGTATGGGATTTGAGATTGATATTTTTAACACGGCCGAGAATGAGCTTAATGTGGATTATATTGACTGGCTTGTTGATGAGCACTCGGCAGATATACAGAAGCATTTTACGAAGCTGTGGGATTATTATTCCAATCCGACATTTGGGCTAAGTGACATCAGCAGCGCCTACGATAAAAGGGCCTGCGAATCCAGCCGTTGTTATATGCAGGCGCAGGAGTACGGTCTGCCTGCGAGAATAATGGGACTTGTGCACTGCAGCAACAGCGGCGTCTTCGGAGGCAGGGCCCTTAAAGATGTGCAGCGAAAAGAAGTGGTAATCGAAAACGATATCGCATGGCGTATAAATGCAGCAGGGGATTTTTTGTTTGGCAAACCAATTAGTTTTGTTTCCAAATCGCCGGACAGCCAAAAACGTGCAGAAATTGAATCTATTTTGAAGGCAGTGTTTGCGGCTAACGGCGATATCGGTGCCTCGCCAGCACGCGTGTGGTTAGCTTACCTGGCCGTAGATTAGTGCGAGAGAGTTGTCGTTAATGTATTTTTTGGTTTGATAAAAATTGTGGGGGTGGGTAGTATGAGGCTGGCAATACAATGGGACGAAAGAGGTTAGCTCTCATAGAAGATACAAATATGCTCGTCATGATCTTCCTACTTCACGTTTCATACCTAGCAGACTCTCCTTCTTTGCCTCTTTTTCGAACATCTTGGACTATCTCGTCAAGAGAAGGAATACGCCTTCGTTTTGCTAAATCTGGTATTGGATCGTGTGTGCTTGCCTCAAATGGAAGTCGTTCAATATCAATAACAATCTTCGGATAGTTTCGCTCTATTACTTCTGATAAACGAAACAGTGAAGACCCTACACCAATCATCTTAGCTGATTGAGTGGAATGAAAGGGGGACAATGGCGTTAGCCCGTGAGCCAATAGTTCGGAACTTAGAATTAAATGACTTCGATGTGTGAACTCGAGAATGTTCCCCATTAATTCCTCAGTAAAGCCACTGGATTCCGCGAGCCTTATAGCTTCGTCCAGTTCATCATGGCGACGCTTAGATGCAGGTGGATGTATAGCGTCTCCATTAAGCGGTTCGTCTTCGGAATTTATTCGTTCAAGAGCTTCCAAAAATGAAAACACAAGAATTCCACTGATTGGATTCCATCTATTCCAATTCTTAGACATTTGAGTTGTCGCAAACCTATCTGCCTCAAGCTCTTGCTGCAGAAGCTTCGTAATAGGGCCATTGGTATGTTCGAGTAAGACATGCGCAAATTCGTGGAGAAATATAAACATCATGGAATCATTCAATTGCCCATCCCTAAGCTTGAGCATTCCTTTATAGGTCTCTTCATCTGTCTTAAGGCCTCTTCCCTAAAAATCCAGCATCTCTACGCCCCAACGTAATGCCTCACCATGATCCTTGCTTAGCAAAACCGCCGCCGCACATGCGCGGGATTGATTAGCATAGTACAAGGCAGGATTCAACAATGGTGTCCTTATCACTGACATCAAAGTGTCTACCGTGGATACTAGTGCTCTGTCTCTAATCAATTGATGGGTATAGTTTTTTCAGCTTTATCCTGGCGTCTTCTGTCGTGAAACGCCAATCTACTTTGTTGGCTTGCCTGTTGCGATTTTTAAGCCAAGCCTTGCATTTTGCATTCAGCTTTCCAATATCTTCTATACGTTTATTAAGACACTGCCGAGACAAAACGCTTAATTCGATCTCAGCCATGTTTAACCAACTGCCATGTTTCGGTGTATAGTGTATCTCAAGTTTATCGGCAATACGTTTCGCTTCGGGAGCCTCGAAAGTCTCATACAGTGAAGCTTTCTTGTGAGTATTCAAGTTATCCATTACCAGCACTATTTTTTCCGAATCAGAATAAAGCCCATCAACCATCCACTTAACACATTTTGCCCAATCCTTTTTGGTTCGCCGCCGTGTCACCTGCAATTGTCTTTTGCCCTTCAACGGCTCAAAGATCATAAAAATATTCGCTACGCCGTTACGTTTGTATTCATAATCATAGCGAGCTTTCCTTCCGGGCTTTGCCGGTATCGGCCTGCGTAATTCCCCGATTAATTGTACCGGCCTTTCGTCAAGGCAAACCATCGATATTTTGCCACTATACACTCTATGGTACACATCTAACACGTCTTCCATCTGGCAGACAAACTCGGCATTAGCTTTCGGCGGTATACACCACTGCTCGACTAACCAAGGCTTAAGTTCGTTTTTTTAAGCGTCCGATGCACAGTATCCTTGCCGCAGGAATCGACGATTTTAAGTTCAACCAGTTTGTCTGCGAGTAACCTGAGCGTCCAGCGATCATATCCATCAGGAACCTCGCTGCATGTCAACGCGATTAGATGAGCCTCTGCCTTGCCGTCAATTTTACGCTGGTAATTAGTGCGATTTTTACGGCTCAACGCTACCTCAAATCCCTCCAGAACAAAACGCTTACGAATACGTTCTACAGTTGCCTGGCCACAGGCCAGTGCCTGTGCTATTGCGGTATCGCTCATCTTTTTGCCGCCATGAGGGCCTTGATCTGCCAGCAGTAGAATTCTTCCATGCCGCTGCTTGTAAGCCGCAGCTTTACCTTTGCTGAGCATCCGCTTAATCTGACTTCTCTCTTCACTTGTCAATTCAACAACATATTTTGCTTCATTTGCCATAATAGCCTCCTTGTCAAAATACCGTTTTTAGATATATCGACAAAAAAGCCTGTATGACATCACGTTATGTGCGACAGAGCACTAGATAAAAGAGCACGATAAACAGTTCACGACAGCAG
>Ga0315533_1002352_pt1 | contig 13288 bp, 8 predicted proteins | sample SalMarSW160130MG_FD_203081 | JGI IMG/M metagenome (GOLD analysis project Ga0315533, IMG submission 203081) | Salt marsh sediment microbial communities from the Plum Island Ecosystem LTER, Massachusetts, United States - Salt Marsh Sediment SW1601-30 ...
TTTGTGTTTAAATAGAGCGGAATATTTAGTATGAATTTTTAAGGAGAGCTGAATATGAAAAAAGTTATTTTGTTGAGCGTTTTGATTTTAATTTGTACAGGCGGTTTTGTGTCGGCTCTTGCGGAAGAGCTGCACGGCTCCGTCGGTGTTACCTATGACAGCAAATATATCTGGCGTGGCTTCGACATCTATGGGGACAAAAGTGCAATTCATCCTTTTATCGACCTCGATTTGTTTGGAACCGGTTTTGGGATGAATATAACAGCCCACAGGGCCAATTCGAGCGGATATGAAGACAGTGAGAGATGGGATTATACTATCTATTACCACAATCGTTTATTTGACGATCAGCCGTATGCAACCGATTATATGTTTGGCTACAGATACTATAACTATCCCGATTCGAGTAGTCATACAACAAGCAGCACTGACCTGCAGGAAGTGCATGGTCTTTTCTCCTGGCCTAACATTTTCCAGGTAGAAGGTTTGGTGCCGAGGTATTGTATTGTTAAGCTATGGCCATCGAACAGCGGAACAGTTGTTGGAGCAGCTTCACCATCCGGAGGGACAGCTTCAGGCTGGGCGCATATCTTTATGCTTGATTATGCCCTCAAAACTTCCTGCCCCATAATGGAAGGACAGGAGCGGGTTTTCAATCTTCACTCCGAGTTTGTTTACAATGATGGGGTTCATCCCGGAGGTGGTAATGTTGACCATGACTGGTCAAATATGGTATTGGGTATTTCAACGGATTTTGACCTTGGAAACAGCCTTGCCTTCACTCCGGGTGTTTATCACCAGATTACTTTCGATGATTCGGTCAACGATGATAAAGATGAGACCTGGGTCAGCCTGACGGTAAAGTATAGTTTCTAAATAGATGAGATTTTTTTACATATTAAGAAGAAGGCCGGCTTATAATGGCCGGCCTTTTTTTATTTTTGTATTATATGTCACTACAAAAATCTTCTTGGAGTCGGAAGGGGGCCTAAAAAGTAAATGCTGTAATTTGTTAGGGAGGCGCCGAAATGGATGAAAAAGGTGACAGTCATTTTGAGAACAAGCCTGCTGAAAGTGAGCAATTAAGCCGTATCAATCAGCAATTGCAGGCAACCAATCAACAACTGGCAGCAAGTGAGCAGCAGTTACGAGCAGCCAATCAGCAGCTTGGAGCAGCAAATCAACAACTAAAAGTGGAAGAGCAACAACTAAGAGCTGCGAGCCAGCAGCTAAAAGCTGCTAATCAACATTTGCGAGAGAGTGAAGAAAAATTCAGATCTATGTTTGAGCTGTCACCATTTTCTAAGGTTCTTTTAGACCTGGAAGGCAATGTACTGGAGTGCAACCAGCAGTTCGTAAAATTTCATGCTACCAAGGAAGGGCCGGAGGCTCAGGTAGGCAGAAACATTTCAGAGTTCTTTCCCCCTGAGCAGAGACCGCTCTTGTTTAGCACAATAGAAAGAACGATAAAAGAGAAAAAGACCATAATAGGGCCTGTTGAGTATATAATGTCGAGAGAAGATGGTAGCACTTTTCCGGCAGAGGGTTTCTCAATTGTTATGTTGGATTCGGCCGGCTCACCAGAGGCGTTGCTTGGACTTGCCAATGACATCACCGAGCGCAAGCAGGCAGAGGAAAAACTGCGTGATTCACGGAATATGCTGCAGACTGTATTGGACTCAATCCCGGCTGCAGTTTTTTGGAAAGATCGTGATTCGATTTACCTCGGCTGCAACCGTACCTTTCTGGGGGCGGTAGGACTGAAGTCTTCGGAAGAGGTCGTCGGAAAAAGCGACTACGATCTTCCATGGAAAAGAAAGCAGGCAGATTCGTTTCGGGAATACGATAGGAGGATTATGGAATCAGGTATTCCCGAGTACGACATTATCGAGCCTTATCTCCGAGCTGACGGCACCCACGCATGGGCTAAGACCAACAAGGTGCCGCTGCGAGATACGGAGGGCAACGTCGTAGGTATCCTTGGAACATATGAGGATATTACCGAACGCAAGCGGGCCGAGCAGGAGCTGCAAAAGGCACACGATGAGCTGGAAAAAAGAGTTGAAGAAAGAACCGCTCAATTGTTAAAGGCAAACAGGCAACTGGAATCGGAGATTGCCGAGCGCAAGCGTAAGGAAGAGATGCTTCATGAGAGTGAAAAAATCGCAGCAGTCGGCAGACTCGCAGCGAGGATAGCACACGAGATTAATAATCCTCTGGCCGGTATTAAAAACTCATTTCTTCTAATAAAGGATTCTATACCTGATAGTCATCCTTATTATAAATATGTAGGTTTGATTGAAAAAGAGATTTTGCGGGTCAGCGATATAGTCCGCCGGATGTATGATTTATACAGGCCTGTGCAGGCACAACAGCGAGATTTTCATCTTCGTGAGGCTGTGGCGGACGTAGTTGCTTTGCTGAAAGTTGCAAGCGAAGAGCATAAAGTCAATATCAGCATTGACATTGATGATGGTATTGTTGTAAGATTACCTGATGGTTTGTTAAGACAGGTATTGTTTAATATTATCCAGAATGCAATAGAAGCCTCGCACTCTCATAGTATAGTTAAGGTAACAGCGGGAATTTGCGAAGATGTCTTAAGTATGAAAGTTATTGACAGCGGGACTGGTATTGCAGAAGACATACGGGAAAAGATTTTTGAGCCTTTTTTTACGAGTAAGCGCGATGATGCCGAAAGAGGCCTTGGATTGGGACTTTCGGTCTGTAAGAATATCGTCGATGCAATAGGCGGAGAAGTAATTGTTCAAAGCCGGGTAGGAAAGGGAACTACTTTCACAATTAATATTCCTCTTAAGAACAAGAATGCGGAGTCTGAAAATGGGTGAATCGGGAAGAATACTAATTGCCGATGATGAAAAAACATTTTTGCAGTCAACTGCAGATTTGTTGCGAAAAGAAGGGTATTACTGCGATTGTGTGCCGGACTCCGAGACTGGAGTCGAGAAATTAAAACACAATGAATACGACCTTCTTATTGCCGATATCAAAATGCCCGGCAATCCAGGCCTAGAATTGATTCGGGATTTACCCAGACTTGCCGAAGGTATGTCGGCTATTCTTGTTACAGGATATCCTTCCCAAAGCTCTGCAATAAAGGCTATACAATTACCGGTGGCCGCGTATCTTGTAAAACCTCTTAATTTTAAGGAGCTGTTGGAGCACGTTAAAAAAGCTGTTGTGAAAACACGGTTATACAGGGCTGTGGTAAGTGCGAAAAAGCGTCTTCAATATTGGCAGCAGGGCCTGGGTAACCTGGAAGAGGTCTTAAAAAGCGGCAGTACAAATTTGTTTTCTGCGTCTGCCAGGGAGTTTATTGATTTAACATGTGCAAATATTAACAGTGCTTTGACTGATATAAGAAATGTATCTCTGGAAACAGCCTCCGAGAATGCGGACTCGCCCGTATGCCATTTATTGAATTGCCCCAAGCTCGCCGAGCTTGATAATGTTGTTGATGAAACAATAGAAGTCCTTGAAAAGACAAAGACTGCTTTCAAATCGAAAGAATTGGGAAAGATGCGGAAAAAACTCGAGGATATGGTCGAAAAACGAAGAAAGGTTAATAAAAGCAGTTAAATATTCCGATAAATAATATGTGTTTGGAAGTAAGATGGGGGGCGCGCATGCGCGTTTTGGCTGCCTTGTCGTGCAGGATTTTAGGCCTGCAAGCCGAAGGCACAGTTGATAATACACTTTATAGTGTTTTTCACCTGTGTCTTTTTTTTGAAATATTTAGTCATCATAAGCCGGGCTTCGGATGTGAGTGTTGTGTATGTGGGTTGTTCCGAACGCCGGTTTTTTATACTTCTTAAGATTTCTTGTATCTCTAAATAAAATACTGCACTATAATAATTGGGGATTTGATTGTTTCTCAGCCGGTATGATTTTATGCGGATTCGAATATTTGGTGGTTTCGTAAATGCCTGTGGATTTTGGGCCGCAACAATTCGGTAAGTGGTTAATTATTGCCGGGCTATTTATTGTTCTCGTTGGCAGCCTTGTATTAATACTGGGACGATTTGGCTCGTTTAGATTGCCCGGCGACCTGGAGTTTGGCTCTAAAAACTGGAAATTTTACTTTCCGCTGGCAAGCTGTGTCATTATCTCCGTTATCCTCACTCTAATTATGTGGCTGATTAGTTATTTTCGTTGTTAGTATTTTTTTAACAAAGCTGTCTTTGAGCTTCATTCAATTTTTCTGTAGTATTCAGCTTCTTTGTCTGACAGTTTATTTTCTTTTATCATTTTCCGAATTTGCTCTATGTCCACATCCCTGGCCCGGCCTATGCCTGCTGAGATTGTTGTTTTTGGCGGACTGTAGCTTTTGGGAATATTTTGCAAAGCTATTTTTATTGTAGCAGCTGACAAAAATATCGTTGCGGCGGCCACGATAGGCAGGAAATAACGGGCCAGGGGCTGATTTATTGAGTCAGCGTCAGTGGAAGATTCTTTTTCTCTTGGTGCGTTAATTACATAGCGGCATCTGTCACAATGTATGCAGTCGGAGTGTTCTGCGGCGGTAAGGCCGAAATCGCATCTGCCGTATCTTTTTGCCGGCAGGTATTTCTTTAATATTGCTGCTCTGTTGAGCAGTGCAAGAAAAGCACCGGCTGGACACAAATAACGACACCAGAAGCGTGTATAAAAGAATGCTCCTGCAATAGCTATAATGGAAATCACAAGAAGTAAGATTCCGCCCTGAGCGGAGAATATACCGATGAGCACATCCGTTTTGAGCATATCCTGTTTGCGAGAGATAAAGAAGGCTGTGATAATGATAAAAAGAATTATATATTTGAAAAAGGAGGCCGTCCGGAGTGTTTCTGCCGGTATTAAAGGTCTCAATTTTTTTGGTCTTAGATAGCCGATAAGCTCTTGCAATGCTCCGAATGGGCAGAGGTATCCACAATAAATGTTGCCGAAAATTAGCGCAACAGCCGGTATTCCTACGGCAAGCAGAAATGCTCCGGACAAGCCCGGCGCGGGTAGCTTTATCGATAATAATGTTGTAGCCTGCCAGCTCGAATACTGGCAGTTTAGTAGTAAACCTCCTGCTACGAGGTTGAAGCACAAAACGAAAAATCTGCTCCAGAACCCTCCGAAATAGATTACAATCAGGCTGAGAATAAATGCAATGATAAGATATATGCCTGCTTTGTCAGGAGCAAGCTGGGTGATTTTTTCTCTGGCAGCGGTTTGTGGCTCTTTGGCGATAACCTTATCAAAGAATCTGTTCGTTGATAATTGCAGTGCTGAAGTTATAGCCTTGTAACTGATGGTAGCACCTGTTATGACGTTGATACCGGCGAACGGCTCAGCGGCAGGCAATTGTCGGTCCTTTAAAAGCTCCTTATTTGCCATAACGAGCTCGAGATATTGCGGTGTCTCATTACTGCTGAGAATTTGAAAGTCAATCAGTTTTCCTGTTGTGTCGGTATAAACAGCGAGATTTATCTTACCGCCGTAGCCGCGCACGTCATCGGCAATTTGGCTGGAGTTGAAAATGTATCCTTTAAGTTTATCTGTGCTTTCATAGACATCAAAGTAGTCGATAGTTTTGTCACCAACAGTTTTCGACATCGGTTTGACCTGTAATTGTCCCGCCAAAACTTGCGTCTCGTATTGTAGAAAAGTTTTTGTTGACAAACCTGTCATTGTGATAATGTTCGAGCATATAACAACAGATATCCCGATACCGAATAAAAAGTAGCCGATTGTTCGCAGCAGGTATGCAGTTTTAGCCCGCCGATAAATAATTTCCGGCTTATATATCTTCATAACGGCAGCAGGAATATTGGCCAGCAAAAGCAGGATGAATATGAACACCGTCGGCTTAGTCCCAAGCACAGGTACAAGTAAAAGACTTGTAAACAGTCCTCCAGCACAGGCTCCGAGATGGTCAGCGGTTTCGAGCTTACTGCCGGCCTGGCCGGTCTCGAAATCCGCATCAGCAAGTTTTCTTGCTGCAATAGGAAAATAACAGCCGGCGCAAAGACCGCAAAGTAAAAATGCGACTGCGAAAATCAGGTGCATCGGCTCGAATATGCTGCTTGTAGCGCCAGCTCCGAGCCTGTACTGTGTGAAAGGCCAGTAGGCAATTACAGCCAGAAGTAATGTGTGAATGGATATCACAGCAATTAATATTGATTCCGTTTGATATGTTTTGGCTTTTGACAGCAGGTTTCTGACAGATGCCGCGCCGGCAGTCATCCCGAGCATAAAAACAGAAGAGATAACGCCGATGTGCAAATATAGCGAGCCGAACCGAGTTTGATAAAGGTACATCAGGACAATGACAACTCCAATTCCCATGAGGCCTGCACTAAATGCCAGAAATGTGCTGTCGAAACTCGGTCTGTGTTGTTTTTGAATTTCATTTTTCCCGCGGGCATTAAAAATATATAAAGTGCGCAACGCCATCAAAACAAGAATTGGAACAAAAAAAACCAGGGGACCGGCTAAAGCAAGATACCTGACAAATTTTGTTAATGTTGCGCCTGACTGTTTTGCTGTTAGCAGCAGACTGTATAAATGTGTCAGCGGTCTTGAATCCTGGTTAATCAGAAGCCGCTGCGGTAAATCAGCCTTGTCGTATGCTGCCATTGCCTTCTCTGCCCGCTCCGGCAGATAAAGCGAAAATAGCGCATCAGGCGGCAGAATTTCTGCTGCCCCTTGTATCCTCGAAAATCTGTCCTTTAACGTGCCGGGCTCGCCGGTTATATCTTCGGCATCGGATGCTATAAACCACGTATCTTCTCCCGGGGCAAGTTCAAGATTAGAAAATACTTTTTGAAGGGTAAGTTTCGTTGAGGCGCCAAGGCTGATGAGTTCTGTGCCCATAATATTTTCACCGCCGGAGATGCGAATCGTAAAAACACCGTTGGCTCTTAGCGACCCTTTGACCTGCCGGTAAAACTGCTCTGTGAAATATCTGTTCAGTGCTGAGCTTGTGGCGTCCGGCAGGTTTACAATTATAATGTCGAAGGCTCGTCTTTTACTCGCAAGAAATGTACGGATGTCACTGGAGAGTGGTTCAAGTCTTTTATCGGTTACTTTGAGCTCAGGTGGTAAGACCTTGTTAATTTTACGGATGTACTCATTATCGTTGTGCGCCCACGTTACTTTTTCAAGATGTTCGAGCTTGAGAAATTGTTGACAGAGGCCTAATCCAGAGCCGATGACCAGGATTCTTTCGGCGTCAGGTCTCTGGCATAAGGAAATAGCTGCTATTTTGCCGGTATTGCTTTGCTCCGGCAGCGATTCTATAAAGCTGCCCTGCTGATACACTATCCATTGGCCGGCATAACTGCCGTAAAGATATTCCGCTTGTGCGGTATAGAAAGAGCCGACAGGGCTTTGTTTTGACACCGGCAGAGTCCATTTCAATGAGCGAATATGTCGGCTGATACTTTTGTCGACACCGTTAACCAGACCCAGGATCAAAACCACCGGCAGAGAAAATACAAACATCTGAGCGGCGAAACGGCCAATCCATAAACGTTTAAATCTTTGGGATTCGCTTGTATGTGGAAGCTGCTCTCTTATTTTGGCGAGCTGAACTAAAGCTGCCGAAAGCGAGACGATAAATGCGATAATAAAAGAGAGTCTTACAGAACCTGCTCCGAAAGCCAAAAGTAAGGTTGTCCCAAGCCCGCCGGCAAAGCTGCCTGCAGCTTCGAGAATATATACTCGTGAAACAGCCATCTCCTCGTCCCGGCGGACCCAGCGACAGGCTGTGGGAAATAAAATGCCCGTGATAATGCTTACCGGTGCGTTGACGATTATTGAAAGAAGCACTATCGTCCGCATCGGTAGTAATGCAAAATGTTCAGCACCTGCAATCTGGCGTGCCTGGATAATTAATACCGATTGCAGGAAGAATGCCGGCAGATAGCATAGAAATAAAAATTCGATTCTGCGCACCAGGATCTCGGTGAAAGCCCGGAGCCGGTAAACTACAATCGCCGACAGCCCGACCCATAAGAACCACGATGCAAAAAATATTCCAACGCTGATGTCATTACCTTCGAAGCTGGTCAAAAATTCGCGAAAGAGCAGTGTTTGTGCGGCGATGGTAAAAAGACCGTAGCTGAAAATAAGAAATCTGCGGGCAAATCTCATTATTCTTCACCGAAAACCTCAGCCTGAAATACTAAAAATTCGGCACCTTCCTTCCAGGCATCGGCTGGTAAGCCTGCTTTCAGTGACAGTTGGCTCAGTGTTTCTTGCAGTCCCCAGCCCTGCTCGGGTGCAACCTGTGGCAGAAATACCGCTGTTTTGCCGTTCTTGCCGAGCACAACTCCGTCTGTGCCGATTCTGATATCCTCTGCCGACGCGACTGGTCTGGGTACCGTTAACGCCGAAATTTCAATCGTAATGTCATTACATTCTGATATCCTGACAGGAGCAAATCGCAAATCTCGCACACTGGCATTAATTGCATTGGCGATGACCGATTGGTATAAAGGCTGCCTTGGAAAAATGTCACCGATGCAGCCTCGGAGCATAGAGTTTTTCGTTAATGTTACAAATGCCGCACGGTGCTCCTTCAGAGATTCGGTTATTGTGATGCCCAAATCCGCCGGCTCGGGTATCTTTTTGTTTTCGAGATAATAAACTATTGTCTTTCGAGCCAAAGCCAGAAGTATTTCTTTTTCATCCTCGCCGAGCCTGTCTTCAGTTACCGAAGGCTCAATCTGCGGGCCTTTTTTCCATTTGCCGCTAAATGCAGCCGAAAGATAGCTTACCGAATTGCTGAAATCCCCCAATAATTGGCCTGAAGTTGTGTATTTGACGAGTTCGACTTTGGTGTCTTTGTCCAGCATATCGAGAAGTATGGCAATTGGCACGAAGCCGCATATCGTTGCTCCGGTTTTGTATCTGTATTCAAGAAAGCCTTTACTGTCGAGCTTTGCGATATGCTCAAAGGCTCCCATATCGAGCTCTTTTATATTTTCCGGCACGTTCTCCCTAAAGGGTACGTAACCGTGTGACCACCCGTAATGCGTGAAGTCCGAGCTTGCTATTACCAGAGTATCTTCATCAATCATCGTTTTCAGGATGGAAGCTGCCTTTTTGATTGTATCCTTTGAACACTGGCCGGTCAGAATCGGTACAAGCAAGAAATCTTGAAATTTATATTGCAGCAGCGGAATCTCTATCTGTACACCGTTTTCCAATGGGCTTCCGTGCGCCCTTTGTATATTTTGAAATATCGGGTGTTCGAGAAGATTATTTATAAATTCGACATCCAGAGGTGTTTGCCCGAGTGGTGTTTGATAGTGTGTCGCCTTCGGTACACTTAACAGGCCCCCTATTGGCGTCCGGTGGCTCGGGCCTATTACAATTATTCTTTTATACTCTTTGTTTGTTGTTTTAAGAGCTGCCGCTGCCGTCTGTCCTGAATATTGATATCCTGCGTGCGGAAGGATTAGTGCAATCACATTGTCTGTTGGCTTCGTTTCGGCTTTTTGGAAAATCTGCCCGAGTTGCTCGGTTAAAATTTTTGCATCGTCCGGATACCACGAGCCTGAAATTCCAGATTTAATTACAACTTTTACGGGTTCCTCGGATTTTTGTATTTCTTCCTGCTCTGTTTCATCTGTTTGTTTTGTTTCTGTTTTAACTTCGGCTGATGTTTGCTTTTTACATCCTTCACCGAAAGCAATCATAAAACAAGCTGTAAGCGCAAGCACTATAAAGGGCAGGCCGCTGGGCTTGATTATTTTTAATATTCTGTTCATAATTAGCCACTCCATTTACTATTTTTTTCGATGTTCGATAAATTTTTCAATCTGCCCGGGTACCTGCTGGATTTGAAAGCTGTGATGAATCTTCGCGGCGAGGACTTTTTGACAACCAGCCAGCTACCGGCAATTATTGCTGCTGTCGTCTTTATCAGTTTGGCAAAAAACGTTCTGCGTGTCATTTCCATACTCCGTATATCTTCCTGTTGCAGGCAGGACACGTCCCGTCTTTAAGCTCGTTGCGTAGAATCGTGTATATGTTGCGTTCAATCAGCAGCTTGCCGCAATTGGGACAATATGTGTTTTCACCTTCTTTACTATGTACATTGCCTATATAGACGTATTCCAGGCCTTCGCTTATAGCGATATCCCGAGCCATCTCAAGCGTATTTAGTGAGGTTGGCGGAAGGTGAACCATCTGATATCGGGGAGAAAAACCGGAAAAGTGCAGAGGTGTGTCACTGCCGAGATTCTCTTTGACCCAGCGGACAAGCTGTCGTATCTCTTCCGGCTTGTCATTCAGGGTGGGTATTACCAGGTTTGTTACCTCAAGGAGTATGCCGCTTGCCTTGGCCGCTACGAGTGCATTTTGTACAGGTTTTAGTGTTCCCGAGCATACACGGCGGTAAAATTCGTCGGTTATTCCCTTGAGGTCGATATTGGCTGCATCTACGTATTCTAAAAGCCGCCGCCAGGGCTGTTCATTAATGTAGCCGGCTGTTACAAGAACATTGCGCATGTTTCTGTTTCTTGCAAGCTTTGCGGTTTCGAGCGTATATTCGTAGTAAACAACCGGGTCGGTATATGTATATGCTACCGAAGGGCAGCGATATCGCCGGGCGAGCTCGATAACCTTTTCGGGACCGAGCATAAAGGCGGTGCTGTCTTCAGGGTTGCACTGCGATATCTCCCAGTTCTGGCAGTTTTTGCAGTGCAGATTGCAGCCGACAGTCGCAAGAGAAAGTATATTAGTGCCAGGCAGAAAGTGAAAAAGTGGTTTTTTTTCTACAGGGTCGATATGTGTTGAGCAGGCAAAGCCGTAAACAACCGTCCGCAGAACCCCGTCGATATTGATTCTGACCCGGCAATCACCGCTCTGTCCCGGCTCGATAACACAGCTTTTCGGACACAACTCGCACTGAACATTCATTTTGGCTATTCCTATGTAAGCTCTGTGATGCTGCCCGCTTGTTTTTTACCATTATTATAACTCACAATGTTAGGTTTTTCAAAGCGATATCTTACTTGTGATTTAATTATACCATATCTTCGATTTTTTGTTCTAAGCTAAAAAATCAGCCTGTAAATCCTGAAAATGCCCTCGTACATTTCGTCTTGTAATCTCGTATGATGCTTCAGTCCTATAAATAAATAATATCATACTTTTTAATTTTCTTATTTGAGCTTTTTTACAGACTATGCTGATTTAAGTGATGGTGTCTTGTTTACTTGCAGAATTGCCTAAATTCGGTGAGGGTGACAGAATTTACTTGCCTGAGGGGATTTTTTGGTGTATAATGAGGTTTTTTAAGCTATAGTTATGTAATGTTTTGAGTACAACAGAGAAGTTTTAGGTTTTCATTGTTAGAGGTAAGTGATGGCAGGCAGGCGAGTGGTGAAGGTATTTTTCGCATTGTGCATCAGTTGTACTCTGTTCGGGGCGGGGGTAGCCAAAGAGCTTAAGCACCCAGGTTCATCAGTTGAATCAGTTAGTCTTACACAAGGCACACCCTTTTTATCACCGTATCGATACGTTCCGAATGAGCTGCTTGTTAAATTCAGAGAGCCGGCAGCCGACCGGCTTAAGAGCGAATTGCTCGCGGGCACAAAGCCTGACCAGGTTCGGTTGACCAGTTCTTTTGAGCAAAAAAAGAACAGGCTCAAGGTTAAAAAGATTAAAAGGCTTTTTCCTGAATTTGAAGAGAATAGACGGCAGTTAGAAGCTCTGCAGAGAAGACAAACGGGAACATTAAGTATATTGCAACAAAGGCGGCTTCGAAGGCTGAAGCGAGCAAAATTGGAAGCAAAGGCCGTTAACCTTGACAGGATATATAAACTTGAGATTGAGTTGGAGAACGGCCAATTGCTTGAAGACTTATTGGCAGAATACAACGAAGACCCTGATATCGAGTACGCAGAGCTGAATTATATTGTATCGATTAACGTTGTTCCCAATGACCCGCTTTTTCCATTACAGTGGTCTTTGAATAACACCGGCCAGATGTATCCTGAAAGCGGCAGCTATAATCACCCGCCCGGAACGCCTGACTGCGATATCGATGCTCCGCAGGCCTGGAGTGTGAGCACCGGTCTATCAGATGTTATTATTGCAGTGGTTGATACGGGAGTTTATTACAACCACAGAGACCTGCAGAACAACAGATGGGTTAATGAGGATGAGTTAAACGGCAGCACAGGAGTTGACGACGATGACAATGGTTATGTCGATGATATATACGGATACGATTTTTTCAATGGTGACGGTGACCCTGACGATGATAACGGTCATGGCACTCATTGCGCAGGAATAATTGCAGCGGACCCGAACAACAGCCTGGATATTACGGGCATTTGCTGGAACGCTAAGATAATGCCGCTTAAGTTCCTCGATAGATATGGTTACGGAGATATCGAGGACGCTGCAACAGCCTTTTATTACGCGGTCGAAAACGGGGCGGAGATTATATCAAATAGCTGGGGAGGTGATTATGCGTCGCAAACTTTGCGAGGTGCCATCGATTATGCCGACAGCCAGGGTGTGATTGTGGTAGCAGCAGCAGGTAACGATAATTCGGATACGATTTTATATCCTGCAGCTTGTGAAAATGTGCTCTCTGTCGCTGCCACCAATTCGAATGACGAAAAAGCGCCTTTTTCGGATTATGGTGATTTAGTAGATGTTGCGGCACCGGGAGTTGATATTTTGTCTTTGCGGCCTGAAAACAGGTATACAGGTACGGACTACGACGGCTTTACCTCCATTGCTTCAGGGACATCAATGGCCTGTCCTTATGTTGTGGCAGCGTGCGGACTTCTGCTGTCGGCCAATCCTACCCTCTCAGTTGATGATGTGTACGAGCTGATTGTGCAAACCGGGGACGAAATTGATGATGGGATATGTCTTAGTGATAAAAGGATTAACATTTTTAACGCGTTGAATAGCGCTCGGCCTTCCGAGGGACGGGTATGTTTTGACAGCAGTATATATTCCTGTGAAGGAGAAATCGGAATAAGGTTAGGCGATTATGACCTTGCGTATACAGGCTCTCATATAATCAGCATTGTTACAAATTCCGGTGATTATGAAACAGTTAACCTTTTTGAAGAGGCTGAAAAGCCGGGGGCTTTTGTGGGGTCAATTTGGCCGGCTGCCGGTGAGCCGAATGTAGAGGACGGGATTTTGCAGTTATCCGGTTCTGATATTTTTGGTGCGATATATTTTGATAGTAATGACGGCAGCGGCAATCCTGCGACCGTCACTGATACAGCCACCTCTGATTGTATTGCGCCTGTTGTTA
>Ga0315533_1002355_pt1 | contig 13269 bp, 11 predicted proteins | sample SalMarSW160130MG_FD_203081 | JGI IMG/M metagenome (GOLD analysis project Ga0315533, IMG submission 203081) | Salt marsh sediment microbial communities from the Plum Island Ecosystem LTER, Massachusetts, United States - Salt Marsh Sediment SW1601-30 ...
AGTTCTCCCGGATAGTTGGTTATTACTTCTCTATCGTGTACCTTTCGCTTCGGCTTAGTAATGTAAAAGCCATTTCCTTTTGCCCGGTTGATGATAGTAGAAAGAGATACCTTCTGGTTATAATCATTTTTTAGGATATCTTTTATATAACTGTAATTGTAACATTTAATCGGTACCCCTTTTGCTTTGATTAAATCTTTTTCTCTATTTAGTTCTTTTATGATATTTATTTCAATAGCTTTGTCAATCTTTCGATTGATTGTTTTTCGGTTATAGTGGATAGAAAAATTATCCGGATCTTTTTTATATCTATTCAATAATTCAAAGAATCTGCTTCTTTTGATTCCGAGAATTTGCAAGATATAATTAATCTTGATTTCTTTATCCATATAACTTTTTAATAGTAATTTTACTTGCTCATCTACAAAATTTTTGTGTAATTGTTTAGACATAATTTAGAACCTCTTTTCTCTTTAGAATTTAGTTCTAGATTACATCTTTTTACTGTTTTTGATTAGTCCACTTTTGATTTGTAAATTATTAAAAAAATAGTCCACTTTTGATTTGTAAATAACATAAGATATTATATGTTTGTAATCTTACATGTAAAATATTATAATTAAAAAAATATCTTATGTTATATTGGATTAAAAGGTAATTATGCACAAAATAATTGAAGAAGAAATATTATATGTTATTCAATGGTTAAAAAGCGAACATAAATTAAACGAATTCGAGGTTGATAGATTAAAAAATATACTAATAAAGATAGCCCTTAATTATTTTGACGACCGATTTGATTCAGGAGAAAATATTGATAAAGAAGAATTGGATTATGGGGCATGGTTTCAGCCAAATATAGATGCCTACCTTAGTAATCTACCTCATAATAAAGTTTTTAAATTATTTGAAGATAATGATATTGGTTACTTAGAATTCATTGATTGGCTTAGGGTTAGAATCGATTTTGACCTTTTATACACATATGAAGAATTAACAAATACAATAAAATTATTCATTACATACCTTTTCAATAACCGCGATGCAATTATAACTACAGGTTTCCCCCTTAAAAGCTTTGAGTTAAATGATTGGTTTTACAGATATCTTTCAAAATTATATCCCGTTAAAATACCCTATTCAATTATGCGAAAAGAAAAAGATAAAGAGGGAAATTTTATTCTTGAATATCACTGGGGAAAAACTCCAAACAATTCAAATCATTTAACCAATTTAGTAAATCAAAATTATATTGATGCTTCTTACCTTGAAGACTGCCCTTTTAAAAATATTGATTTAATTGAAAATAAAAGATCTATACTATTCGAAATTAAAATAGAAATTTTAAATATACTATTTCATTCACTTCTCAAAAAAAATTGTTTAGGTCTTTGGGATCAATGCCTTAAATGTATATCTAGTAAAATAACAATAGAAGACTTCAAATCTTTTAATCAAATAGATCAAGTTGGATATCCTTTTCCTGCTATTTACAAAGAAAATAACTATGAAAAATTATTTAAAAATAGTAACATGTCATATTCTGATTATCTTTTGGAACCAGGTGGGCTTACAAACATGATTGAATTAATCTTCCTGGTAGAAAAAGAGCTAAGATTAGGCCATATGAATAAGATTAAAACTAATTTATTGAAGTTGAGTAAAAATAGAAAAATATCAACATATTATGACCTTTTTTTAAGTATGGATGTTACTAAAATCTTTGTTATTGCTAAAGAATACGAAAAAATACGACAAGAAAACGAAAAATATAGGAAGTTTTTTAAAGGACGCTTATCCGGTTCCCTTAAAAAAACCTTTAAAACTTCATTGTCTATTGAATTAGATAACTATGACTCAACTACAAATATTCCTGAATCAAAAGGAATATATACAGCCAATACAAGAAACATCATTCCTCTTTCACTACCCTCTTATACAAAATGGGAACATATGGAATTAAAATTTATTGACAACGAAACCATTGAAATCAAAGGGCCAGAAAATTTTGGAAAAATTGTAACTTTTCGCGAAATGGGCTTTGAAAATCAAAAGAAATCTGGAAGACCTCCAGGCAAATTATGGGAATTCCTCCATGCGTTAGCCATATTAAGGGGAACCTTCTCTTGGGATCTTTTAAGAGAAAAAGTGAAAAATCCAGAAATAGTATATAATTTAATGCAAAACGCAAGAAAAAACAAACAATTAGTTTCAGATAGATTAAAACTTTTCTTTAATATAGAAGATGACCCAATCATATATGATTGGAAAGAAAAGGTGTATCAAACTAAATTTGCTATTCTCCCTCAAGACCACATACAATAATTATTAATTTAATTCTTCTCTGTGAATTTTCAATCATCTCTGTGAATTCACAATCATCATTTTTATTTTTTTCACCTATAAAAACCCCGTAAAATAAAGCTTACAAAAATTTTTTTTATTTTCAGTGATTTTTCACCATATAGGGTAAAAAGGATGTAAATATGGCGAATAATCAATTTCCTACAGAATTTTTAAAAAAGACAATTCAAACATGGCAACCCTACAGTGATGTTCCTTTATCACCAAAGGATGCCCTGGAAATAACTGAAAACATGACTGCACTATTAAACTTTTTAATTGTATCAGAAAATCAATCTAATAATAAAAGTATTAACAGAAATATGCTTGATTAAAAATAAAAAAGGAGGTGACTAAAATGCCAAGAGGTCAATATCCAAGAACAAAAGCGCATAATAAAATATTAAGTAAGAATGCTAAAAAAAGATATACAAAAAATCCAGAAATAAAAGATGCTGTTTTTGAAAGAGATAACTACAAATGTCAAATGTGTAGAGAGAGTTTTAGTCCAGAAAATTTAGTTTTGTATTATTTAACTCCAGAAGGAAACCCTACAACGGGGATTAAAAATATTTTAACCTTATGTAAAGAATGTGAAAATAGGGCTTTTAAGGGTTCGATTTGTGGATATGATAAAAACGGTAAACCTATTATCGCCCGGTGGAACAAAGAAGATATTCTGAATATGCATTTATGCCGAAGATTGACTAATAATCACCCTTAAAGGTGATTATCTCAGAACTATTGCTATATAACTAAAAAATCGCTCTTAGCAGGATGTATCCCTATATGATTATACCTGTCATTTTTACAGGAAATCGCTGTATACCTTGATAAATAAGGATAAAACAGCATTTTTAAGCTATCCTGCTAAGAAGCTAAAACCCTTATAAAATAAGGGTCTAAAATTTGATACTTGATCTACTTACCGACTATGTAATTTAGAAATTTTATTATTTAAAGAAGAAAGGAGTTAATCCAATAATTTATAACCGTTATGCCCAAACACAGGCTGAAACTGAAAAATTAATCCGACAATACCCGAAAGTAAATCAAGGTCTTGACCTGGATGAAGAAGGTATTCATAGAAGGAAGAAAGAGCAATTCACTGCTATTGCCTGGGAATTCGTTCATTCTGGGATATTCGCTGAGTTATCTGGAAGTGCTTGTAAAACATTAATAGCCATTGCAAGCCTAACCAATAAGTATCGTAACACGAGCTATAGCAACCGAATAATTTCTAAATGGGCTGGGATTAATGATTGTACAGTTAAAAAATCCTTAAGAGAATTAGAATATTATCATTTTATCAAACGTTTTAATTTACCAGGAGGAAGTCGTACAAATAGAAAAAGAATGATAGTTTTACAAAGATGGGATACAGTTAAAGATATGCTAATGGAGGAAAACAAAATCAAGGTAGATGTTGAGGGAAAAGTCAATTTTATAAAGCCAAACGTTTTTAGAAAATAAGAAAAAGATAAAAGGTAGTTTTTCTACCCTACCCTCGGGTGCAAATCCTACCCATATAGGCCTAGTGGTAGTTAATAGTGGATATTATATATTTTATATAGTTAATATGTATATTGCTGCATAAAGGTTTTGATACATCTTAAAAATCAATTATATATAGAGAGTACTAATATACTACCTGAATAGGAATCAAGGATTTTTTTTATTTTTAATAGAACAACGTATCTATTTATAAAATGGTTAATTTTTAATAATTACTTGATTCTTATTATATCTTGTTATATAATATTATATATGAAAGACTTAATAAAAGAATTAGAAACATATAGGCTTGAAAATAAAGTTTCTCAAAAAAAGCTGGCTGAAAAATTAGGTGTATCCTTTGCGACGGTAAACAGATGGTTTAATAAACGGAATATGCCTAGTAAAATTCAGGCCTATCATATTCAAAAACTACTAAGTGAACTTGAACCTAAAAAATAATCTCAAGGAGGGATTAAATGAAAGCTGTTCTATACGCAAGAGTTTCAAGTAGAGAGCAGGAAGAAGGTTTTTCTATCCCAGCCCAATTAAAATTAATTAAAGAATACGCTGTTAAAAACAAATTAAAAATAATGAATGAATTTATCGATATAGAAACAGCTAAACAGACAGGGAGATCTAACTTCAATAGCATGATAGATTTTCTAAGGGATAATCCGGAAATCAAAAATATTCTCTGTGAAAAGACTGACCGGCTATATCGGAATTTCAAAGATTATCTTACCATTGAAAATCTTGAATTAAAAATTCACCTGGTAAAAGAAAACGAAATTTTATCTAAAGAATCTAAATCGCATCAAAAGTTTATTCATGGTATCAAGATTTTGATGGCAAAAAATTATGTTGATAACTTATCTGAAGAGGCTAAAAAAGGAATGCTGCAAAAAGCTCACGAAGGTTACTATCCTTCTTTTGCACCTTTGGGATATTTGAATATTGAAAAAGAACTAAATGGTAGAAAAATAAAGATCATCAATATCGATCCATCTAAATCCCAGATGATTAAAAAAATATTCAAACTTTATAGTACTGGAGAGTATTCCTTACAAAAGATAAGCCATTTTGCCAATGAAGAAGGTTTAAGGAGTAGAAAGGGCAATAAATTGCATAAAAGCGCTATCTATAAAATGCTTAAAAATCCTATTTATTATGGTGATTTTAAATGGAACAATAAAATCTATAAAGGTAAACACTCGGCCATCATTAGTAAAGAGCTTTTTGATAAGGTACAAAAGATTTTCTCTACATATAATAAACCTGAAAAGATTCAAAAACATAATTTTGCCTTTACCGGACTTTTAACCTGTGCTAAATGTGGATGTGCTATCACCGCAGAAATTCAAAAAGATAAATATGTTTATTACCACTGTACTAGTTATAAGGGTAAATGCGGTAATAAATTTATAAGAGAAGAAAATTTAACTGAAAAACTAGGAGAGTTAGTTAAAAAGATAAAGATTGAACCTAGGATTATAGATTGGCTGAAAGAAGCTTTATTAATGAGTCATAAAGATGAGCAAGAGTATCACAATAGCCAGATAAAATCTCTACAAGCACAATATAATAAACTGCAACATCGTTTGGATAAAATATATATAGATAAATTAGATGAAATAGTTACAACAGAATATTATCAAGAAACGACCAATGAATGGAAAGATGAACAAAGTAAGATACTAAACAATATTGAAAGACATAAAGAGGCTAATACAAATTACTTTGAACAAGGACTCCGTATTTTAGAACTTGTTCAAAAGGCTTACTCTGCTTATCTTGAGCAAGATAACGCTGGCAAAAGGAATCTTTTAAATATTTTACTATCGAACTGTACCTTAGACGATGGAAACCTTTATCCTACATATCGAAAACCCTTCGACTTACTCACTAATGGGCTTTCTCGTTCTAACTGGTCGGGGCGAGAGGACTTGAACCTCCGACCCCCTGAACCCCATTCAGGTGCGCTTCCAAACTGCGCTACGCCCCGACTTTTATATTATACTAAATGATTTTATTTATAGCAATAAAGTTTTGTTATTTTTTATTGGATTAGTGGATTTCTTTACGAGAGAGAGGGTAGTACATAGAAAGATGGATTCCCATTTTTATGGGAATGACATAAGAGGACGTATTGCAATACGCCCCTACTTCGCAATAACATAAATACTTCGGGTCGGATGAATCCTGACCCCTACAAGTGATAAAAGAGGAAGATGTTGAGGAAACTATAGTTTGATAAATCTTTTGCCTTCGATCTCTTTTATTAAATCTTTTAGTTCGAGGTTTAGTAAGATTTCGCTGACTTTGCCAGCAGGTACTTTACTGGCTTCAATAATTTCATCTATTTGTGCGGGTTCTTTGGTAATTAACCGATAAATTATCTTTTCTTCTTCGTTTAGAGAAGTATTTTCTTTAACCATCTCTGTTTCAACTGTTTTTTGGGGAAGAGCTATGTGAATTTCTTCTAAGATATCCTGATAATTGTTTACTAATTTTGCTCCCTGTTTTATTAAATTATGCGAGCCGTTGGATAACGGAGAGTTTATATTACCCGGAATTGCAAATACTTCCCTGCCCTGGTCGAGGGCAAAATCGGCAGTGATTAAAGCACCGCTCTTTTCAGCTGCTTCCACTACCACCGTTCCCAGACTTAATCCGCTGATAATACGATTCCTGCGGGGGAAGTTCTGTCTTTCCGGCAGAGTAGAAAGAGGAAATTCGCTTATTACTGCTCCTGATTCTTGTATCTCTTGAGCCAACCTTCTATTTTCGGGAGGATATATATGGTCGATACCGCAACCAAATACTGCTATGGTTCGACCATTTACTGATGAAAGTGCGCCTTTATGGGCGGCTGTATCTATTCCCCGGGCCATTCCGCTGATTATGGTCAATCCGGTTAAAGCTAAATCTTTGCTTAATTTTTCGGCTACCATCTTTCCGTAGTAGGTGGCTTTTCTTGAACCCACGATGGAGATAGAATTTTTGTCTACTTCAGCAATAGTTCCTTTAAAATATAAAACCGGAGGAGGATAATGGATGGTTTTTAGGTTTTCAGGATATTGGGTATCTTCAATGGTTAATACGTTGACTTTATATTTATGTATTAAATCTAATTCTTGTTCGGGATTGATATTGTTTTTTTCTTCGAAAATCCTGAAGGATATTTTTGAGCTTAAATTTAGTATTTTAGATATTTCTCCTGATTTTGCCTGCCAGGCAGCATCGACTGAACCAAAGTATTCAAGTAATTTATAAAATTTTTTTGGACCTATGTCCGTTATTTTATTCCAGGCTAACCAGTATTTTAATGAATTTTCTTTCAAGTGATGTTCCTCCAATTTTTTTAAGGTCTTCCAGTCTGCCAGTCACCCGGTCTACCAGTCAACCGGTCGTTAGATGAGAATGCTTCGTCACTTCGTTCCTCGCAATGACAGTATAAGGATAGATTCCCGCTTTCGAGGGAATGACAAAAAAGAAATATTCCGCTCAATGATAGAAATACCTCACCCTCGCCCTGCCCTCTCCCCTCAAGGGAGAGGGGTAATAACATTTTTATCCATGCTGTCCCGATATACGACATACGATATACGATATACTAATAAGTTCCTTTACTGACTAATAGGTTGACCTCTTTGCTATTTATTTTTACATTTCCTGGTTCAGGGGTTTGGGCAATAACCATGTCCTTGGGTACGGAAAAATGATTGGTATAAGTAATTCTCCCTAAAATCAGGTCGTATTCTTCGATAAGGGCAGTAGCTTCTTTTAGCTTTTTATTTTTGAGGTCAGGAATAGTTAGGGCAATAACCTTGCTCCCCTTGCTTACTACCACGTAAATTTCTCTGTTCTTTTTTACTTTCGCCCCGCTGGCCGGATCCTGAGCGATAATTTTATTTCGGGAGACTCTTTCGTTAAATTCCTCACCGGAGACATATATCTTTAGCCCGGCATCATACAATTTTTCCTGAGCAACATTTAATTCATCACCAGTCACCGAGGGGACTACGGTATCGGAAACATCGAACATGTTTTGGAATACCAAAAAGCCACAGACCGCCCCGGCACCCACTACGAAAATTATGAAAGCCGTGGTGAGAAATAATTTAAAAATGAAACGAAAGATTTTTCCTATCCAATCCATTTATAACTCTACCCTTTCCTTATCATTTTAGCCATAAAGAATCCATCCAGATCTAAATCTAAATTAGAAAGTCCAGGATATATCTGAATAAATTTCCTCTTCTTGTGCTGGCCTGATACATAAGCTTCCATTTTTCGCTCTTTTAGAAATCCGCCTGGATCTTCTAACTTGAAATTAGGATGTTCTTCTAAAAATTTGCTTACTATTTCCTCGTTTTCTTCCGGCTCGGTACTGCAGGTAGAATATACTAATTTTCCCCCGATCTTCAGGTAGCAAGAAACAGTGTTCAATATTTCCCCTTGCAGTTTGGTCAATTTTTTAAATCTTTTTTCATCATAGTCTTGCCATCTCAGGTCAGGTTTTCTCCTTAAGACTCCCAGTCCGCTACAGGGAACATCTATTAAAACTTTATCTGCCGTCTTTAGATATTTTTCAGTTAATTTTTCGCTATTGTTCTGCCGGGTCTTTACTATATCGATTCCTAATCTTCGGCAGTTACTTTTTACCGTTAATAATCTTAACTTATTACTGTCCATTGCCAGGAGACTGCCTTTGTTGCCCATCAACTGGGCAAGATGGGTGGTCTTCCCACCCGGTGCACTACAGACATCGATTACCGATTCACCTGGTGAAGGCTCCAGCAGATGAGAGACCAATATGGATGCTTCATCCTGAATCTGGAATAGTCCTTCCCGGTAAGCAGGAAATTTGGTGATATTGGAAAGTCCTTTAACATATAGTGCTTCCTCGGTAAAGATGCCTTCTCTTACTTTAATGTTTTCCTTTTCTAAAATCTTTTTTAAATCAGAGCGTGATATTTTTAGAGTATTAGTTCTAATTACTAAAGGTGGTATTTTGTTGTTAGCCTGGCATACATTTACCGTATCGACAAAGCCAAATCTTTTTAACCAGCGCTCAATTATATAAAGAGGGTGTGAATATATGGTGGAAATATAGAAAGCCGTCTCTTTTTCTTGATCCGGCCAGCGAATATTCTCTCTGTTTCGAATAATATTTCTTAAAACACCATTTACAAATTTAGCTATCCCGGGATTCCCGTATTTTTTTGCTAATTGGACCGATTCATTACACACCGCATAATCAGGAACTTTGTCTAAAAATAGCAGCTGGTAAACACCCATTCTTAATATATTTCTAATCAATACTGCTGTTTCCGACAGAGGTTTAGTAGAAAATTGAGATAGAGCCCAGTCTAATTTATTCCGGTTTCTTATCACCCCATAAGTTATCTCATTGATAAAAGCCGCATCTCTGGTGGAAATTTTATTTTTGTCTAATGATTTGTTTAACAGAATATTGATATAGCCCTGCTTGGAATCAATTTTAACTAAAACAGTTAGTATTGTTTCTCTTATGGGATCAACTTTTGTTTTTTTCATAGACTAAATTTATTTTATATTCCCTTCTATCTTCTATTTCTTAATACTATAAGTCGTAACAGCTGAAAGACTGCTACCGAGGTTGCAGCTACATAGGTTAATGCCGCGGCGTTTAAAACTTTTTTAACGGAATTAATTTCTTCTGTATCCAAAACAATATTTGCCCTGACCAACAGATTTACCGCTCTCTTGCTGGCATCAAATTCAACCGGTAAAGTGACTAACTGAAAGAGTACAGCTAAGGAAAAGGCGATAATGCCGATATCCATCAGGGCGGGAAAACTAAAGATAAAGCCGATTAAAAACAGAGGGACCGCCATGTGGGAGCCGATATTGGTGACCGGTACCAGATTACTGCGAAGGGAAAGCGGAAAATAATTTTTGGCATCCTGAAGGGCATGACCGATCTCGTGAGCTACAATCCCCTGGGCAGCTAATGATTTACCATAATATATTTCTTCGGACAGACCCAACTTCTTCTGCCTGGGGTCATAGTGGTCAGAAAGGCGGCCTTCTATCGGTTCTATCCTAATATTGATTAAATTATTTCGCAATAACAGTTCTTCGGCTGTTTCCTTCCCGCTTAATCCGTTTTTGGCTAATATTTTTGAATATTTTGAATAAGTTGTTTTAACCTTGTATTGGGCATAAAGGGTTAAAATTATTGCCGGTATTAAAATAAATATGGTACTATCGAAAAAGAACATAAAAACCTCCTGTTGTTCACCCTTAATAGACAGGCGAGACGCCTGTCCTACGTGTATCTACATATTACTCGCCTAATACATCTCCTGCTTTTATTTTATAGCCATTAACAAACTGGCTCGCGGTTAATTCTTTTGAGCCGGCAGGAATCAGTTTTAATATTTCTATAATACTCTTATCCCCGGTAGAGATAAAAATAGCATCTTTTACGATTTTAACTACCCTTCCGGATTTGGGGGAGCCTGTATCCGTTTTACTCTGATAAACATTCAGAAATCTTACCCGGGTAATTTTCAGTTTTCTGCCCTTGTAATAGGTAAAGGCACCGGGGTAAGGAATAGTTCCTCTGATTAGATTATAAACCTTTTCTCCCTTATCACTCCAGTCTATTTTCCCATCCTCTTTATTCATCTTACGGGCAAAAGTTGCCAGTTTAATATCCTGGGGATTTCTTTCTATCTTTTCGCTTTTTATTTTTTCTAAAAGTTTGAGGAGTGACCTGGCGCTTAGAGCAGATAGTCTGTAGTAAAGTTCCCCATAGGTCTCATCCGGTAAGATGTCTATTTTCTCCTGAAAGATGATATCTCCGGCATCTATTTTCTCATTCATAAACATAAAAGTTATTCCGGTCTCTTTTTCACCGTTTATAATAGCCCGGTTAATGGGAGCAGCACCCCGATATTTCGGCAGGAGGGAGCCGTGGATATTCATACAGCCTATTTTGGGAATATTTAAAATATGGATGGAAAGAATCTGACCATAAGCAACTACCAGGATAATGTCCGGGCTGAATTCTTTTATTCTCTTTATAGATTCCTCATCATTGATGTTCTCCGGCTGAAATATTTCCAACCCCTTATCGAGGGCGATTTTTTTTATGGGGGTGGACAATATTTTTCTACCGCGTCCTTGAGGACGGTCCGGCTGGGTAATTACTGCTATTATGTTTTCTCTGCTGTCAGCCAGTTTCTCTAAAACCGGCCAGCCAAAATCCGCTGTTCCCATAAAAATAATCTTAAGCATAATTATCACCTTTTTGCCAAAAATATTTATCTTTTATAATTTGAACTCTATTTCACTTTACCTTTAATCTCTTTTAAAAAGAAGAGAACTATCCTACCGTGGGTACGATGCATTCGTGCCCCTATAGTTTAAGTAGACAGGCGAGACGCCTGTCCTACGAAAATAACAATTTATTATTTTTTTTCATCACGGCAACTCCATGATGCTACAACACGACACGTTGTAATCCTAAACACATTACTCATTACGGGCAGACACAAGGTCTGCCCCTACTAATTTTTCCTGTACTTTCTTTTCTTCACTATACGCTGCACGCTATACGCTAAAGGCTATTTTTATTGTTTTTTCTTTTTTAATTTATTTAACAATATCTGTCTTTCCATTCTACCTATTCTATCAATAAATAAAATCCCGTCTAAATGATCGATCTCATGCTGCAGTGCACGGGCGGTTAAACCTTCTTTGGTGATTTCAATCTGGTCTCCGTTCTCGTTAAGTGCTTTTACCGTTACTTTTGACGAACGCTTAACCTTACTATAGATACCGGGGACACTTAAACATCCCTCCTCCTCTACAACTTCTCCCTCGCTTTTAACGATTATGGGATTTATCAATACTATTAATCCATCTTCTTCTTCGTCAACAAGAATTATCCTTTTTGATACTCCCACTTGCGGGGCAGCAAGGCCTACTCCGGAATCAGCATACATGGTCTCAGCCATATCTTTTATAAAATTCAATATTTCCGGGGTAACTTCCTCAACCGGTAGTGCTTTTTCCCTTAAAACCGATTCGTCGTATTCTTTAATTTCTAATATTGCCATCTGTTCCTCCTATAACTTTTAGAGTAATTACACCGATTAAATCTGTGTAATCATTTTTTTATCCCTATATCATCCTTACCGGATCAACATCAATAGTCAATCTGTTTTTTTGGTCAAAATGCTTTGATAACATTTTATCATATTTTTTCTTAAATGCCTTGTTAAATCTTTCCAAATCTTTTACTTTTATTAAAAATTGTACTTTGAAGTTGTTTCTTGATTTCCATAATACCATATCTACAGCACCCAGCAATTTAAATTCCGCAGACTCTTTGTCTTTACGGAGGGATTCTAAATAACTGATTAGACATTCCGCCCTCTGTTTAACTGCTTCCTTCTCTTCTCCTAAGACTACGATTTTAATAATATGAGTAAAGGGAGGGTAATCCAGTTCTTTCCGTAATTCAATTTCTTTTTGGTAAAAATAGTTATAATCCTGTTCTTTTAAGGCAATTATACAGTGATCTTCGGGGTTAAAGGTCTGAATAATCACTTCTTTAGAAAAACTTATCTTCCTGAAAGAGTAAATAACTTCACTAAGCAGCTGAAAGGTCTTTTCCCCTGAACGATAATCCGGCAAATTCAGTAGAGTATCAGCGGAAATAATCCCTATTAAATCTACGTTATTAAAATCCACTCCCTTTAACACCATCTGGGTACCTATCAATATATCGGTATTTCCCTGATTGAATTCTTCCAGGATTTTCCGATAATCGTCATCTTTAATTAACGAATCTCTATCCAGGCGCCTTATTTCAGCCCTGGTGAACATCTTTCTGATTTCACTCTCTAATTTTTGGGTTCCCATCCCCAGGGGGCGAATCTCTTTACTGCCGCATTTAGCACAAACATCTGTTACTTTTGCCCTTTTTCCGCAATTATGGCAAATCAGCTGAGCCCTTTTTTGAACATCTAAATGATAAGAAAGGGAAGTATTACAATTGGGGCATTTAGGTATATATCCGCACTGGCTGCAAATCATAAAACTCGAGAAACCTCTCTTGTTTAAAAAAAGTACGACCTGCCTTTTGTTCTTTAAACTTCTGGAAATAGCTTGCTGAAGTTTGTAGCTTATTATCTTTTTTTTGGACTTTTCCTGGGTCATATCTATTATGGTTTTTTTTAATAGATTTTTTCTTTCGCCTCCGGTGTTCAGCTCCGCTTCCAGAAAATTATTTTCCTGGATATTCCAGTAAGATTCCATCGACGGTGTTTCGCTGCTCAGAATCAGGGGGATGTTCTCCAATTCTGCCCGCTTTAGAGCCACTTCGCGGGCATTATAGCGGGGAGACCTTTCTTCTTTGTACAGATTGCTATA
>Ga0315533_1002356_pt1 | contig 13259 bp, 13 predicted proteins | sample SalMarSW160130MG_FD_203081 | JGI IMG/M metagenome (GOLD analysis project Ga0315533, IMG submission 203081) | Salt marsh sediment microbial communities from the Plum Island Ecosystem LTER, Massachusetts, United States - Salt Marsh Sediment SW1601-30 ...
TCACAGGAATCTTGTTTTTAAGTATTGCATCTTCTATCTTGAACTGTTCGACTCCTGGTCCGCCGATGGCAGCGCCTACTCCCTCAGCTATTTCCCCTGGTTTTTCTCCTTCAAGTTTCAGCGCCGCATCTATCATGATGATTGTAGAAATCTTCCCTTTTTTCTCCTTTATGATCTGTCTTATGCCGTCTCCAGGCTTGCCCACGTTTCCTCCTGGACCTTTAGCCTTAAGAACATAGGCTGTTCGACCATCTATGGGTACTGTGGCTGCAACCACGTCCCTAGCTATTTCTCTTGTTTCATATCCTTGCATTAGTGTGGCGGCGACTAATGCACCAGCGCCGTCACCGATGGGTTGACCGACTGAGAAGGCTCTTAATGCTTGGGCGTAGGCTTCTGCTTGTTGCATGATGAGGGGTAGAACCATTTGAATTTGCATGATGATGTAAAGGCTTAGAGTTTTTTTGCCTAGGAGATAGAAGTGTCGAATAACTTTGTAGATCATGTTTAGCGCCATGGCAGCCTCCAAGGTGTTCTCTAGATTGTTCAGTTGGGCTTCATCTGCTTCAGGTGCCATGAGCTTCACTTCATCTTTGAAGCGGACGTCTCTAACGTCAAGAACATGCTCCAACTTCCAAACTATGCCAGAAGGATCCATGCTCTGAGGGGCTATGGCTATATATTCCAGAAATTGGTCAATCCTCTCGGTGGGATCTCCTACGGGTTTCCCTATCTCCTTTATCGTCTCCATGGCTACCTTTCGACCATCATCTCTTATTAACTTGAGACGGCGCAGATGGCTTTCAACTTCCCTAAGCATCACCATCATCTGAATGCGCTGGCCGTAAAACATGAAAACGACAAAGAAACCGGTGAATACTACTTGAAAAATTAACGAGACAATATTGTCTCCGCCCGGTAGCAATCCTGCAAGTTGGGGAAGCATTTACATTCACTCTTCCTCAAAAGCACGAGGTGTGTAATAAATTTTGAGTATTTCCAAGAAATGTTTTCTGAACAGGTTAAGGAAATAATGTTACGCAAAGAACAGTTATCGGTTCAGTTGAATAAGACAAGAATAATGTGGTTTCGAATTTTTTGTTTTAGCTCTGCTGGCAAGAAGAGTTAGTTGTTGATTGCTGCTTGTCTAGAAAATGTTAAGTGGATTGCCAGCTTTCCCGGCTTCACGTGGCCGAAGACCACACTAACACTGGAAACGGAGCGTGGTTTAACTTCTGAGTTCGGAATGGGATCAGGTGGATCCCACACCCTATGGCCGGCAACCCAACTACCTTCCTTAACCTTTGGTTCTTTAATGTTTCGCTTGTTGTCAAGAAACGTATATATTGGGAATTTGTGAAGTGTTGTTGGAGGGGCCGTAGTCTAGCCACGCTCTATCTTTTGATGGGGCGCTAGAAAGGGATGACGACAGTCGTGCCGGCAAACGGTGTCAACCGTTAAGGGCTCCAGAAATATGCATGGGTTTGCTGACCACTCTGGGATGAAGAGATTCTGGAGCGAGGAGAAACCCGTAGGGACGGGGATGAACTGTTCCGGGTAAAGGTCGTCGGTTCAACTCCGGCCGGCCCCACCATTCACCTTTCTGGTGTAATGTGGCGTTTTTCTGTTTTTTAGTTGAGTTAGAAAGGGCGGGAAAAGTTAGTAGACATAGGATATGGTTACGATTATGTTTGCTGTTCCGTTTAACGGGTCGTCATAGCCAACTCTTACTTCCACGTTTGAGGTGGGTAAGACTGGGAATCTAAAATATTTGTCTTCTCCAAAAATCTTTTTTTGGTCGTAAATTACGCGGTTGTCTGTGGACCATATTACCTGAGCGTAGATTTCGCCTGTTCCTGTTGTTGAACCCCCACCAAATTTGTCAAATCTGATGTATCCTGCATAATCTATTGTCCTATTCCAAGACATATACGTGCCTGCAGTTACATTATCGAAGTATTCGTCTACCCAACTTTCTGTTTTTCTAAGGTCAAGTATTTCGGTAAGGTTGTTAATCTGGCTTTGAAGATTGTCCTTTTCGGAATTCAGGGTGTTAATCTGGCTTTGCAGATCATCCTTTTCAGAAGTCAACAAGGAAATCTGTTCGTCTTTATCAGTTATCTCAGAATTCAAAGAATTGATAGTGTTTTCTTTGTTTTTTAAAATTGAGCTGTAGAATGCAATTGTTGAAACCATGGCAGTTGCCAAAATAACGCAGAATACTATTGCACCGGCAACTTTTCTGTCACCAACTTTTTTTTCATTCATCTCACTCACACCAAAGACAGGTAATTCTCGGTCTTTTTAGCCTAAAAGACTTTTTGTAAAGTTTTCTTGATCAAAAAGAAAAAATTAGTCCGTTTTAGGTCAAGATTTCTTGACAACATGAATCTTCATAGACAATCACGTTTCTGGATTGCTGAGGGACCGTCATTAGGAGATAAACATATTAAGAAATTGGTGTTCATCATAAGCTTGCTAGATTACAGAATCTGGTGATTTCTCTGTTCTCGCAGAGAGAGGGGCCGTCGGCTAGCTTGGTCCAGGCTCTGAGACTTGGACTCTCGGGACTCCGGTTCAAATCCGGGCGGCCCCACCAAAATCGTTTTTCACAGAGGGTTTCAAGAGTTGTATTTGTGTTGATGCTTAGTTTTTCTGAAAAAAGTACTGTTTTCAACAATGAAGTATTATTATTCTCCTAATATGATTGTTGGGTTGTGTGTTGATGCCCATTTTATGAGGTTTTCTCTTTCTGGTGTTAGGCGGCAGTATTTTGCTGGTGGCAATCCTGTTTAGAACATTTTTGGCGCCTCATTAAGTGATAAAGACATTTATGGAGAGGAAGCATTTTTTGTTGAGGGGACGATGATTTAGGTTTAGAGATGGGTAGTTGATGCTTGTTGTTTAGAGGTTGACGTGGATTTGGTGAGATGCGAAAAAAACAGGATAATTGCTATGGATTGCCTTGAGGGGATGAGGCGGTTCCTTGAGGACGGGGAGGTGGATGTGATTGTGACGTCTCCGCCATACAATTTGGGAATAAAATATAGCTCGTATGATGACTCGGTTTCCAGGGAACAGTATCTTGAGTGGATGGAAGAGATAGCAGAGGAATGCAAACGCGTTCTCAGTGACGCTGGTTCTTTTTTTCTGAACATTGGGTATACCTCTAAAGACCCGTGGGTTGCTTGGGAAGTAGCTTTTAGGTTCAGGAAGCATTTCGTGTTGCAGAATGTTATTCACTGGATAAAATCAATCGCCATACCACAGGAGGATGCTGGCAAATACCCGAACATCAAAGGGGACATTGCAGTGGGACACTTTAAACCCGTTAACAGTGAACGTTTCGTAAACAGATGCCACGAATATGTTTTCCAGTTCACCAAAGATGGAAAGGTTGAACTTGACAAATCGGCAGTAGGTGTGCCATACCAGGATAAGAGTAACATTGGAAGATGGAAAAAGGCGGTTCGAGACCTCAGAGACAGGGGGGACACTTGGTTTATTCCATACGAAACAATCTGGTCCCGAAAGAAACAGAGACCGCATCCGTCTGCGTTTCCGCCTAAACTTCCAATGATGTGTATCAAGCTTCATGGGTTAGAAAAAACCAAGCTTGTTTTAGACCCATTCATGGGAATCGGCAACACGGCAGTTGCTTGCTTGAGGCTGGGCGTTGACTACATCGGCTTCGAGATAGACGAATCATATGCAGAAACTGCAGAACAACAAGTAAACAAAAACTTGCCATCCTAGTTTGCAGATAAAATAGCAATTGTGCAGGCACGCAATCATGAATAGGCAGCTGGTAGCTGTAGTTTCAGAAAAAAGCTTGTTTTCAACAATACGCTGTTATTAGTCTCCAAATATGATGTTATTTGAATGTTTTGTGGGTTTGGCGGTAAACTATTATGAAAGGAAACGTTCAGAAAATATTGGAGGCTTATGGTTGAGGCGTGAGTATCCATGTCAGCCTGTTGTGGGTGTTGGGGTGGTTATTGTAGAGTGTGGCAAGCTTGTTCTTGTGAGGAGGGGTGCTGAGCCTGCGTTGGGCAAGTGGAGTTTTCCGGGCGGAGCGGTGGAGCTGGGAGAGGCTGTTAGAGATGCTGCCGTGCGTGAAGCGAAGGAGGAGTGCGGATTAGAAGTCGAGCTTGTCGAAGACAGACCAATGGATGCCTATGACATTCTGACTATGGACGAGAGTGGGCGTCTCCGATACCATTATGTCCTGCTGCAGTTTCTTGCTCAGCCTAAAGAAGGCGCCTTGAAGCCTACCAGTGACGTGACAGACGCCAGATGGGTTCCCTTGGAAGAAGTGGAAAACTATGATCTAACAGAGTCGGTTCGTTTATTCTTCAGAAAACATCGAAACGAACTAGAAAAACACTAGTCGAATATATCCAAGTTTTAATCATAGAGTATTCTGCCACTGTTTTTGATGGCTACTTTGTTTGCGATAGTTATCAAACGGAGAGTTATTTGTTCAATTTCATGAGAAACGTAAGGTCCTTTTCTGGGGATGATGCTCCAAAACGTGTATTTTGGGTTCATATTTGCGGTTCATAAGAATGGTAAATGTATATTTAACTAACCAAAATAGTGGATGATATTAAAATCGTTTGGTTACTTGAGATAGAAATCTTTGGTTAAGAATTATGAGCTGCCTGAAACCTTTCTTTTGTGTTCTATAACATGGACTTATATCTAATTAAAGAAAACATTATTTGTGGTTAGAATGAATAGTCTTTCCCAGAAAATGAGACATCTATTCGAAGCCTTATTGGCAGGTCTCTTGTTTGGTATGCAGACCATATATAATATGGGTATATTTATGGGAATTATGTCGATTCCTTTGCTGCCATATGTTTGGTTTGTTCTTACTGACAAAAATTATGCTAATGCATTTTGGTTCAATATGGAATACATGTTTTTTACCGAAGATTTTTTGATTGGGAAAATAATCACATTCACAGGAGTCTTTGTGCTCTTACTTGCTTTAGCACAATTTATTTGGAGTCGACATAAAAGAAATAAACTTGTCCAGTCAGGTTTGTATTCCAAAATTAGACATCCCCAATTTACTGGAATAATTATCATTACTTTTGGATTGACCCTGATGGTTGCAAGAGCAGACCCTACAATGAATATTTTGTTAGAAACTACTGATTTATGGTTAATTCAGGTTCTAGGTTATACAGCGATAGCAAAATATGAAGATTGGAAACTTCAAAAAGAAACAGGGAACGATTATAGTGAATATAGACAAAACGTCCCATTTCTGTTTCCAATAAGGTCTCCAAAAAGAATTCCAGAAACACTATTCACAATTTTGATAGCGATAATAATCTGGTTCATACTATTGGTTTTTGCCTATGTAATATGCATAAACTAATCCATAAGTAATGCTTCATTTTATTTAACTAACCAAAAGCAGAAATAGCGACTGGATTAGTTTGGTCAAGGTTTCTTGACAAAAAAGCTTTTCTTCTCTGAAATGAAGGCATTTATTAGGTTCAAATTATGGGGGAGAGAAGAACAACTCTCATTCTAATTTTGATTCTATCTATTACTGTAGTTTCTATTTCAGAAATGAAGATGGTACAATCAGAAAGCAGTAGTGAAGTTACTTTGAATGATGAACATTACGTTGTTAACAATGTAATGGGCATGTTCGGTGGTAATGTTTCCTTATGTTCTTTCAACGCTACAAAGGGATATTGGATTGAATTAGAACTATCATCAAGTAGTAGCGACTCTTTCAAGGTTTTCTTAGACATTTTAAGTGCCAATCATGGAATTATATTTAGTGCTATAGGGAAGAATTTCTCACAGACGGTTTATCTCGATTATGAAGATACTTATGAGATAACCATATCCAAAAGTCCTTTCTATAGCTCGGTAAGGGTTAGGGGGACCATTAGTGTTTTCCATCAAGAAACAGCAGGGCAATCATCTTCAGGCAATTGGGTTGAAGTAGCAAGATTTACTGGTGGTGGAAATATCTTTGGTGATACTCCTCCTTTTGCAATTGACCATGTTGAGTGGAGAATAAGATGGCAATATACACCGAAAACAGATTATCCAACAGCTTTTACTATAGATATTCAAACTCATGAAGTTGCGAGCAAAACACTTTACACTGTTTGCGATAATGGAACACAAAGACCAAAAAATGGAACTTTTGGTCAATTAAAAGAAAATGGTACTTGTTATATTAATGACCATAAAGGAACATTCCATTTTTACATAGTATCTAACGCAAAGAGCTACACAATAATAGTTGAACAAAACTTGGAATCTATTCCAGAGTTTCCATCATGGATTATTCTGCCCATATTCGTAACCGCCTCTTTGTGTGCTTTAATCGTCAAAAAGAAATTATTCTAAATCTATATCCCAGATTCATAAGTTAGTTAAATACCAATAGCAACCAGTAAGCCAAATACCCATTAGGAGAAAAATGTGATGAAAAAATCGTTCTCCCCCCAAAACCGCAAAAAACTCCAGAAAATGATGCTGGAAGCCTTCACTAGCGAAATTCACACTCTCACCCCTGAACTTCAATATATACTGGCGGATGACATGGTTACAGCTCTTCAGAATCGCCTCATGGTCTTCCAGAGAATCCAAGCAAAAACAACTCTTTAGTGAAAATAAACCCCAAAAAACCTTACTTCGAATCCATAAATGATATATATAAAATGGGCAAAAATAGGTCAGAGGCGTTAACATGCGAAGATCAAAACTCGAGATGTATATCGACATCCTCAAGGTTCTGGCTCACCGAGGCCCCCTTAAGCTAACTCACATCATGTACAAGGCAAACGTGAACTGCAGTGTCCTCAAGGAGTACTTGGACTTTCTCATCCAGCAAGAGCTGGTTGAAGAGAAGACAGTGGGCAAGAAAAGGATAGTTTACACCGTTTCAGAAAAAGGGTTAAAGGTTCTAAAGTACTTCAGAGAATTGAAGGTTATGCTGCCGGTCATCGAAGAGGGTCATGCTAGAGTACCTGCTTCCCTCTACTAGCGGCGCCTTTTTTCATCTTCTTTTTTGTTTTCTTGTTCTTTTGTTCGGTTAATCTTTTTTGTTCTAGTTTCTAGTGGGTGTTTGTTTAAATCGAGAATATGGACTAATATATCGTAAGATTTAATAAATATGTGAGCTACAATAGTGTAGATGCGGAAAACACATCTAGGACCACAACTATGGCGGCATACAGAAAGCTTGAGGTAAAATCAACACAACTACTGGAAAAAATAAGAGAAAATCTTGAACAGCTAAACGAGAAAATAGATGTGATGATCGAAATCCAGAAGCATGGCAAAAGGGAGATTCCAGACAGCCTACCTGAAGCACTGGACGTAATGACGCTTCTGTCTCTTCCTGACCATCTGAGAAAAACAGCTGTTACCCTATGCAAGCTAGAAGAAGCAACAGCCGATCAGGTTGCTGAACAAACAAAGCGAGCAAGAGCAGTGGAGAGTGGTTATCTGAACCAGTTAGTGATAATGGGATACGTGAAAAAGGAAAGGAGAGGCCGCAAGGCTTACTTCTTCGTTAATAAGGAGGCTTGATTAGAAATGGGAAAAATTATAGCAGTTCACTCGTATAAGGGCGGAACCGGAAAGACATCGCTTGCAGTTAACCTTGCAGCCTCTTATGCTAGAAGGGGCAAAAAAGTCTGTCTGATGGACCTAGATTTTCGTGCGCCAAGCCTTCACGCCCTGTTCAAAGCCCAAAAGGCAGAGTACTGGTTAAACGATTACCTTAACGGCATCTGTGAAATCGATAAAGTCTTAATCGATGTGAGCAGAGAGTATGGTAACGGCGGCAAGTTACTGGTTGTATTGGCAAATCCGTCCACCGAAGCGATCAGGGATATGACGGCGAAGGATAGGAAGTGGGAGATGAAGGCTTTAGGCAGGCTGTTGTCTCTCAGATCTTCTCTTCTTAACGATAGTGGTCTTGACTACCTTATTTTAGATACCAGTCCTGGACTTCAATATTCTTCCATCAACGCCATTGTTACCGCCGACATTGTCTTAGTTGTGACAATCTTGGACGCCTCTGACATTAAGGGGAGTCAGCGGATGACCCGTGAGCTCTATGCCCTCTTCGAGAAGAAGATGGGAATCTTGATTAACAAAGTTATTGCAGACTATCTGTCGTCTAAGGAAGAGCGTAAGAAGTTCGATAAGTACATCAAGAGCGTCTACAGTCTTCCCATTTTAGCTACGATTCCGTGCTTCTGTGATGTGCTTCGAGCAGCAGGAGACTTCATATTCTCAGAAGAGAAACCGGATCACCCATTCACGGAGACTATAGAAAACCTAGCCACAAAAGTCGAAAAATTCTAACCCTTCATTTTCCTTTCGTATTTTTCTCTAGCCTTCTTCGCATCATCAGCAAAGCTCCTAAGCCGCCTAAGCTCCATCTTCTTCTCGGGTAAAGTCTCAGGAGCAAACACTAAAGGCATAACAGCAGCAAAGAGGAAAAAGCTAGCCAAAGAAAAAGCAGTATAAATTTCTACCTGCCCAATAAATGACTGTGTTAATAGTAGTGGTATGACGCCACTGAGGAAAAAAGGAATGCTTCCTAGTGTGTAATACTTTTCGCTACTAACTGATTGAGCTAAGTCTCCCCACAGAATCAAAACAAATATGAGTGAGAATATTCCCCACGCAACACCATCGGCAATGAAGTATAAGTACCATGAATACATAGAATATGGAACGAACCCAATTATTGCGTAAGCGATACCTATCGCAACAAAACCAGAGAGCACAATTTTCTTTCTGCCAATCAAATCGCACAGCAGCCCTGCAATCAATATAGAAAAAGCTGCAACTAATGGTTCTACATCACCCATAATTTCGAGTAACTTAGGATTCCAAACTTCTAGAAATTGGTCTACAAGAACTCTCTCAAACCTATCTACGAGAGGAAACATAAACCAAGCAACAAAATAAAGTAGAAAAGTTCTATCACGTAGAATCGAAACAAAAGAGACGCTTGTCGTTATCTGAGAAGAAGGCTGTTTTTCGGGCTTTAGAAAGAATACAATTAACCCCATTCCTCTCAGAAGAGCAAAAATTACCGAAATTGTTGCCAAATCAAATGCGCTAGACAGAATTGCAAGAAGAGGGACACTAATACTTACAATCAAAAAGGTTATGCCCCCTATGCGCCCCCTATTTTCAACAACTGTACAGTCTGCAAAATATGCCAAACATGAAGGTAAACCTAAACCAAATGAAGCACCTAAAAGAAGGGACATACTCCAAACCTGCAACAAAGTAACATTAGTGAGTAGAGCAGGCAAAAATGACATAACAACTCCTAAAACAGTCCATGTATAAAGAAATTTGAGCCTGCCAACTTTATTTGACAAAAACGTGCCAAGTATGCTAGAGCCTATGATTGAAACATAAAAAGTAGCCCAAATGGCAGGATGTGTATTGGTCATGTCGAGGCCGCTTAGAATGATGTTAATCATGTGCAGCGTCATGTAGTACCATCCAAAAACACTGAGAAACAAGATGATTATTACAAGAAAGCCTCTCTTACCGATACTATATTCGCCTAAGAACCTTCGAAGCATTCTCTCTACACTGCCCATACTTCAAAGTGAATTGTCTGTCAATTAAGAATTTAGAACTACAAAACATGATTTTAGATCAGTATTCTGAGATTCTGTAGATGTGTAGAACAAATCTTATATAGGGATATATGTACAACACATATACACGTGATAAAGAATGAAGAAAAAGCTACCCGTCAGGTATTTTTGGGGTTGGGGTTAGATAACTTCGCCATTCCGGCAGAAGCATTCCCTGAACCAATAATTTCAAGTGCTTTCTATTATTTTTAATTTTTTCTAGTGTAATGTAGGCTTCTTCAGCTAATTTATTCATACATTCTTCCATGTGAATAAATCCTCCAGCTTTATCGACAAACGTTGAAAGTTTTTCAGCGTCCTTCAGTGTTTTTGTTTTCTTCAGAAGGGAACAAAGAATAGAGTTCATTTCAGGATTCTGCAAAGCATAAACTATTACCAGGGACAGATGTTCCTTCTTTATTCGATGAATTGCTTCTTTAAGGTCAAGCATATCTATCATATCGGCTCGCAATATCCCTAGCATCCCCAGTAGCCTGCCGTATTCTCCAAGAGCCTCAATTTCTTCTTCTGAACCATCACCAAGTATGGCGCTGATTCGTGTATATGCTTCAATATCCGCCGCTTTCTTTCTCACAACACGAAGGTAATCTTCAGGCGTAACATCTGTTCGTCCTCGAAAATGAAGTGCAAGCGCTTCGGCGTCTCCAAGCTCAAAAAATGCTCTCTTAATTATGTCGCTTATAGCAACGATTTTTTCAGTCGTAACTCCTTTCTCAACTGCTTTGTATAGCATGTTGAACCCTTTGAATAATAGGGCATCTCCGACGAGTAGCGCTATGTCTTGACCGAATTTTCCTAGAACTGTGGGTCGAGGTCCTTTGGTTTTGGATTGGTCGATGATGTCGTCGTGTATGCCTGTAGCTCCACTTATCAAAGTTATTGGGATTGCAATGGGTGTAGTTATATCGGGATCGCCGCCTACGGCTTCGCAGCCCAAAGAAAGCAATGCTGGTCTAGTGACGTCGTGCCAGAATTCGTTCATGAAGTATTTTAGAGCTTCATGGACCTCTTTGGATTCGATTTTTTCTTCCAAAACCGTTTTTCTAGCCATTTCTAGGGCTTTTTTACCTCTTTCTTCAAGAAGTTTTAGTAATTTTTTGCTAACCTCTTCTTGGCTAGGAGTTTCATTCATGTCTATGCCTCTTTTATGTCTAGTCCTTGCAGTTGTTCTTTTAGGAATTCGTGGTATGCATTAATGAGTTGTTTCCCCTTTGGGGTGATCTGGTAAATTTTTCGTACGCGTCCTTTTTTGGTTATTTTTTCGCTTCTGGCGTATCCTTCTGCTTCTAGGCTGTTGAGGAGGGGGTAGAGGGCGCCGTGTCTAATTTTTATTCCAAAAAGTCTATCGGTTTTCTTGATGATTTTATAGCCCCACATGGGTTCTGCTTGGATGAGCCTCAAAACTAGGATGTCACGGAAGTTTCTGGTTATGCGTTGAACAATTCGTTTCTTTGGGTCTTCGGTCAACCTTTTCCGTTTCCTGTTGTCTTATTTCATACTTGGATGCTTTTGTTTATTTAACTTGTCTAGGTTTTCCACGGTTTTGGTATGCTCAGGTATGCTTCTTTATGTTGTTCGGTCGCACGAACCTTTATATCGCCTTTAATATACTATAAAATATGTAATATGTCGGGAAAAGGACATATTGTATATGAGTAAAACGGGAGAACTGTAAAACAAAAATACAAGAGGGAAATAAAATGAGACAAAAACTTAGAGAAGTCCAAATAAAACTCATGAGAGGTCTCCTGGATCTCGTAATTCTCCAATTCTTGAACGTAAATCCAATGCACGGATACAGCATCATCACAAGCATCCGAAAAAACTTCGGAGTTTATTTCGGTCCAAGCACAATATATCCTCTGCTTGGCGTCCTAGAAGAGAAAGGCTACATCAAGAGCCAATGGAACCTAAACAACGAACGACCCAGAAAGGTCTATTCCCTAACTCCTGAAGGCAGCAACCTGTTAAATGGCACCGAAGAGTCCCTCAACCACATCTGCCACAGACTCACCAGCATAGGGCTAAACCGAATACCCATCAACGGCAACAACTGCACCCCGAAAAACTTACATAGTTTACCCTAATCGCCACAAAATCAAAATGCAACAAATAACCGCCATTACACAGCCTCAGTCTCTTCCATAACCACTTTTGTTCCGTTTTTCAGCATATTCCGAATTCTGACACATACGCCCTAACTATTCTTTTCCATCTTCCTATGCACATTTCCTCAAGGCATTCAACACCAACCTTAACCAAAAAACGCGAGAAACATTTGATTATACCGTTTTCACGTAGTTGATTTGGTGAAGTAAATTCTGAGAGCGGACAGCATAACCCATGTTACAGTTGCCATCGACGATATGGTCTCAGGCACCGCAATCCCCGCACTGTATATTTCCAGCCCATACAATATCCATGAACATAAGCCAATAACTAAAGCTGTAACGGCTAGAACCGATCTTTTCTCTACAACATAGCTGATGGAGGCAAAGCACAGCGCCACAAAGAACAGCACCGAAACCTGAAAATGAAGAGAACCGTAAACCTCATCAAATGTGGCAACCAACTGAAGCGACAGACCAGTGAGCACTAAAAAGTAGCTTGTGTATTTTGCGTGATTCCTGAAGCTTGTAATCGAATAAAGAATTGTGAGGAATCCGGATAACAGTAAGCCAAAATTGAACAAAGGCGCCACCTCACTTTTAGGTGCCACATCAGTGGCAGCGGAACGCCCAAGGTCGCTCAAAGCGTTGCTCCACCAGCTAAACCACGGCGACAAAACTATGGACACAACTATGAAAAAAATCGCAATCAAAGGTGCGACTAGACCAAACAGAGCATAGTTCCGTTCTCTCAATGCGCCGATGAACCCCCACTATTTATTACCTTTCTCTTAATTAAATGATGGATGGAGAAACTGTATGTCTGGAGCTGAAACTCTTATTCCTTTTCTCAGAGAGAAGGGAAAAGGGGACCAACCAACCATCATAATAGACAGCCGTGAGGCGAAAACAGCACCAAAAATAGTTAAGGGACTGAAGGAACTGGGTGCCGACATCAGCATACGATACCTTGAGAAGGGCGACTACATTATTTCAAACCTCTGCGCATTTGAAAGAAAAACTGTCAGCGACTTCGTTTACACTCTTACCCGAAGGTACCTCTTTGATCAGCTATTCATTCTAAAGGAGTGTTATGAGAAACCCTTCATTCTAATCGAAGGATACTTGCCTATTGTCTACAAATATAGCAAGATTCAGCCCGCCTCAGTTTGGGGAGCCATGTTCGCCTTGGCTAAACAGGGAATCAATCTGATGCACACAAACAGCTACAAGGAAACTGTAGACTTTCTGTACACGGCTGCGAAACAGGAACAAATCGTTGAGAAGAGGTCTCCAGTTGTGCATCCAGTAAAAAAGCATGATACCTTGGCTGATGCGCAAATCTTTTTTATGGCTAGTCTCCCGAACATCGGCAGAGAAAAAGCCGTATCACTGCTGAACTCTTACCAGTGTCCATTAAATGCCCTCGTAAATGTGGATCAGTGGTCAAAGGACGTTCACGGTTTGGGAC